>Ga0126371_10001326_pt1 | contig 20806 bp, 19 predicted proteins | sample PanSoiMetaPlot_4_FD_110145 | JGI IMG/M metagenome (GOLD analysis project Ga0126371, IMG submission 110145) | Tropical forest soil microbial communities from Panama - MetaG Plot_4 | ecosystem: Environmental > Terrestrial > Soil > Tropical forest > Bulk soil | place: Panama | collected 2016-02-17 | reverse complement strand
GCTCGGGTTCGCCGACGAGGACGTGCGCGTGCGGACGAGCGATGACGCGCAGGCCGGCGCTCCGCATCATAGCCGGCAGGGCGGAATGATTGGGCAGCCACCAATTGGTGGGGTCGTTGCCGTAGCGCTCCTCGATAAACGCCAGCTTGGGAAATGCCGGGCTGAGCAGAATGTCCTCGTCCGTGTACCGCTCGTAATTGTGTTTGCGCGGTGCTTCTTCGACTTCGCTTCCAATCACGGCGGAGGCCACGAACAAACGCTGCTTGGTCATCTCGGCGGCGCGGTCGAGGACGAGGCCGGGGTACTTGAGGTGATAGAGCAGTCCGAGGAGCAGGACGTAATCGAATCGCTCGTCGGTGGTGAGGCAATAGGTGTGAGCATCGTCATTCACGAGCTCGATGTCCAGTTGGAATTGGCGCGCGGCGAAATCGGCCTGACGCAGGAATTCGCGATAGGGGTCGACGAGAACACACCGGGCGGCTCCGCGCTGCTTCATTTTGATCGAAAAGTAGCCAGCGTTACCTCCCAGATCGAGCACGGTGGTACCGGAAAGATTTTCGGGGATATACGGCTCGATGAGCCGCCAGCGGTTCTCGGGCAGATATCCGGGCTCCTGGCCGTCTCCGGTCCAGAGTCCGTTCGGCAACTCGAAATGCTGATACCACCAGCCGAGGGTATCCAGTTCCCTCTGCGCAGAATCGAGATCTGATTTCATTTCCTTTTATGGTAGACGAGAGCGCAACGTCAGGCCTTTCGCCAGAGCCATGCGTTGGGCCAGTAGGTGATTGCTTCGCGGAGTGGTCCGCGATTGAAGCGCCAGGCGGGCGGATGCATCTCGAATTCCGGATGATGAGCCAGGAACTGGCGCGCAGCGGTGGCAGGATTGTCCTCAATCCAACTGGCGGCGCCGCCGGGAACATCGGCCAGGTCGCGCATGACGCCGTCGGTAGCGATGATGCAGGAGCCAGGCGTCACGAGCGGGGCATAGGCCTCCAATTCGCGGGCCACGTGCGCGCAGGAGTGGTCGGAATCGAGAATTACGAGAACTGATTCGCCGGGGCGGACGTGGTTCCGCACTTGCGCGACGGTGGCGGGAGCCGTGGAGTCGCCTTCGACGATGGCAATGCGAGGCGAGAGGCGGTGGCTGGTGAGAGCGGAGCGGGTGTCGCTGTCAATGCTGCGGTCGATGCCGATGACGCGGCCCTTGCCGAGGGCTTCGCACAGCGTGGCATGAAACAAGAGAGACCCACCGAGATGGATACCGGTCTCGATGATGACGTCGGGCTGGAGGGAGGATACGACCTCCTGGAAGCGCACCAGATCTTCGGGCAATTGGAGGATGGGCTGTCCGCACCAGGTGAAGGTGTAATAGTAGGCGAGAGCCCAACCGACGCGCACCCACTCGCGGCTCAGAATTTCGAAGGCTTCGGGGCTGAAGAGAGGGATGGAACCGTCGCCTTCGCGTGTCAGAGTGCGGCTTTCCGTGTCGATGATGAGCTTCGTAGGAGAACCTCCAGCGGTGCCATTTTAACAGGGCACTTGGAGGGGCTCGTTGCCCGAGTCGTGAAGAACGCGCGCCGTCACCGGCGCGGCTGAAGTGCTACAGCATGCACTGCAACAGTGCAGGGGAGGCGCATATAGCCTTGCATGGGTTTGGGGCCGGCGAGGACGCGAAGGGACGCGGCATTTTCGGCCATATCGCAGAGACGGAACTCCACCCAGTCGCCGTCGGCGATCGCGGGGGTGAACGAGAAGTGAGCCGGCGCCAGTTCGGGGAGCTTCCAATGGAAGTCGAACGTACGGACTTCACCGGGAGCCATCGGGGCCACCGGAATGTTTTGGCGAGAGGTGTTGGTGCCGGAAAAGTCGACTCCCTGGCCGGTGCGCATCAAGAGGCCGACGACGGGCGCCTCGATCGGTTCGGTGGCGCGGACGCTGACGCGGACCACGATTTCGGCGGGCGTCTGGATCGAGTCGAGGGGCCGGCCGGCGCGGTCGGTGATCTCGATACCGAGCAACTCAGCGCGGCCGTCGCCGTAGCGGGGCGTTCCCGTGGGGATTCGACGCACGACTTCCGGGGGGACGTCAGGGACGCGGCGCACCTGGGCCTCGGCGGCCTGCCGGCTGCGCCAGCGCTCGGAATCCTTTTCGAGCAGAGCGGCCAGGTAGCGATGCGCGATGCCAGTGACATCGCCCAGCTCGCGGATGCAGCCGCCTTCCAGCCACAAGGCACGGTGGCCGATTTCCTTGATCTCGCCGACGTCGTGGGTGACGTAGACGATGGTGACGCCGCGCGCCCGCAATTCGTGGATCTTCCGCATGCAGCGGTGGCGGAAGTAGACATCGCCGACGGCGAGCGCTTCATCCACGACGAGGATTTCGGGGTTCAACTGGACAGCGATGGCGAAGCCGAGCCGTACAACCATGCCGCTGGAATAGGTTTTGACCGGCTGATCGATGTACGCACCGATCTCGGCGAAATCGAGAATGCCGCCGACGGACTGCTCGACGTCGCGCGGCGAGAGACCGAGCAGCGCGCCGTTAAGGAACAGATTCTGGCGGCCGGTGAACTCGGGATTGAAGCCGGCGCCGAGCTCGAGCAGCGCGCTCAACCGGCCGTGGATCCGCACAGATCCGGACGTGGGCTCGAGAATTCCGGCGATCAGCTTCAACAGGGTGCTCTTGCCGGAGCCGTTCTCGCCGACGATGCAGAACGTTTCGCCCTTCTTGATTTCGAGGGTGATATCGCGGAGCGCCCAATGCTCGCGGTAGAAATGGCGGCGGCCGAACCGGACGGCTTCCTTGAGGCGGTCGCCCGGCTTCTGGTAGAGCTTGTAAAGCTTCGAGACGCCGTCGATCTCGATCATGCTACCGATGGTAGCGCGATAATGTGGCTATGGCCGGCGGAAGGCATGATGAGGTCTGAAGCGCGCGCGATCGCCGTGATGGCGGGGACGCTGCTGTTCGCGGGCGGCCTGCCAGCGGGCGCTCCGCGCGATTACAGGGATAAAGTCGGAATCTACGTGTGGGGGAAACTCGGCGGCGGGCTCGACGCGGTGACGGCCGATATCAAGAAGCTTGGAGCCGACCGCGTGGTGCGGGTCTACATCGGGCCGGGGGCGTTGTGGGATCCAGCGGGGAAGGCGGACAACTCGCCGCTTGACGTGAAAGTCCGGCGGCCGGACTACCAAGCCTTTCTCGCGGGCTTTCCGGTGGTGATGCTGACCAGCTACGACAGCGCGTCCTGGGACCACTACAAGAAAGAGCGGTTGGACGCGCAGCACCTGGCGGCAACGAAGGAGGAATTCCGGCGGTTCGCCATGGAACTGGCGAAGACGCCGGGGCGCAAGATCATCTCGAATTGGGAATTCGAGAACGATTGCACCCTGGCGCAATGGCCGGCGTGCCGGGAATATTATCAAGCGCGGCTGGACGGGATCGCGGAAGGACGCAAGCAGGCGAAGGCGCTGGGATGTCCGGGCGAGATTTTCACCGCGTTCGAATTCAACGTGGTCCCGGGGTTCCAAGGGAAAAAATCGGGGATGGCGGACTTCGCTCCGCAGCTCAAAGGAGTGGATTTTCTTTCGTACAGCTCGTGGTGGTCGATCGGGTGGGATGCGGATACGGCGAAGGTTTACAAAGATTTCGCGTACCTGGCCGGGTTCTTGCGGAGTGCGGCGGCGGAGCGGAAGCTGCCGGCGCGGCTGATTATCGGAGAGTTTGGAGAATACTGGAACGTGCACCCGGACGGCGCGCGGCTAAAGGCGCTGGTGGATGCGAGTCTCGATAACGGGGTCGAATACCTGTTTAACTGGGTGTTGTACGACCAGCCCGGAAATAAAGATGAATGGGGCCGCGATGCTTCGCACTTCGGCAAATACCGGCTTGACCGCATGCTGACACCGCAGGGCGAAGCATTCCGCCACTGGTTTCAATCACAATGACTCTGCCGGTAACGAGCTCGGCGGCCGCTGCGCCTGCCGTTCGGAAAAAGGCCGGCAGCCGGATCTCGGAACTCGACGGCTTGCGCGGCATTGCCATTCTGCTGGTGCTGGTGTTTCATTTCACGCCGCGAAGCGGGCCGCTGTTCTTTATGGCCCATGTGTTCCAGCTAGGGTGGACGGGCGTCGATTTGTTCTTTGTGTTGAGCGGGTTTCTGATCACCGGGATTCTGGTGGATACGGTGGGACACCGGTCGTACTATCGGAACTTCATCGTACGGCGGTGCCTGCGTATCTTCCCGGCGTATTATGTCTCGCTGGCGATCTGCTGCATCCTCACGTACTACCCGTTCGCGCCGCGGTGGAAGGAGTTTCTGCACGCGGGCGGATGGTGGTACGCGACGTATCTGGGGAATGTGAAGGTGTTCCTGGATGCGGCCTGGCCGGGGCTGGCGATTCTGACGCCGCTGTGGTCGCTGCAAGTGGAGGAGCAGTTCTACCTCACGTTTCCGCTGCTGGTCTGGGCGGTCCAGCGCCGGACTTTGGCGAAGGTGCTGGCTGTCTCGGTGGTGGTGGCGTTGGGATTGCGGGTTGCGCTGTCAGTGGCGCTGCCGAAGAACATGCTTGGTGTCTACACGTTGATGCCGTGCCGTATGGACGCGCTGGCGATGGGCGGACTGATCGCCATCGCGCAGCGCGAGCGGCCGGAGTGGCTGCAGAGCCGCTGGATCGGATGGATGACGCTGGCCGCCGCCGCGACGGTCACGGCGGTGGTGCTGTTCTACTCCGATAGCGATCCGTGGCCGTTCGGGATGCGGACAGTGGGGTATACGGCGATCGACCTGGTGTTCGCCGGGATTCTTGTGATGTTGATGCACTGGCGGCAGCCGTTCCTGCTGCGGATCTGCCGGTGGCGGTTCCTGGTTGGGGTGGGAACGATCTCCTACGGGATGTATCTGCTGCACATGCCGGGAGAGTTGATTGGCCGGATCCTGTCCGCGCACGTGGTAAAGCTGGCGCCTTCCGGCACGGCGGAGTTTTTGGTGTCGATGGGAGTGACGCTGCTGTTGGCGTGGATTTCGTGGACGGTGTTCGAGTCGAGGATTTTGAGGCTGAAGGAAAAGTTTACGGTGCGGTGAGCGGGCTAGCCTTTGGGCTCGAGGATGAAGGTCGGGGCGATGCCTTCGGCGGAGGAAAAGCCGCTGGCGCCGCTGGAAAGCCAACTGGAGCAGCCTTGTACCTTACCCATGTAGGCGTGTGGGCGCACATCGACTTGCAACTCACGGAATTCCATGAGGCCAAACGGCATAACCGGGAAGACTGAGCGCACGGGCTGGACGCGCTCCTGGACCACGTAGGGTGTGCGGAGGGCCTGCTTGAGGGCGCGCTCCCAGCCGGTATCGTCCATTTCGGAGCCTTCGTAGGTGTGCATGTCGCTGTAATCGTCATTCGGCTTCAGCGTCAGGCGCTCCCGGTTGCGCGTGATGAATTCGGTCAGATCGATGGTCTTCTCGTCGTACGTAGTTTTAGTGGAGGCCACCAGACGGGTCCACGGCACGTGCTCGCGGATCGCTTTGCGCTCGGCCGCCGGAAATTTGGAGACCAGAGCCTCGTCGGTCAGCAGGCCGAACATGGCCTTCTTATGAGCCAGTTCCGAGCGGAAGCTGTTTACCACACAGACGGTGCGGTCACGATAAGCCTGCACCAGCGGGTGGTTCAAGTCGAAGCGAATGAGGAACTCCTGGACACCGACGCGGCGGTAGACTAGGTTGATCTCAAAGGGCCCGCGGCGGAGAACACCGCCCCGGTATTCCAACTGCTCGGGAGAGACAATCTCGACGGCGTACCCTTCGTCGCGGAAATAATCGCGCAATACCTTGTATTCGCCCTCGCCGGAGTTGAACGGCGAGCGGAACTCGACAATGGCGATGTTCGGTTTCCTGGCGCCGCCGAACTGCTTGTAGGCTTTCAAGAGCGCCTGCAGGAAATGCTTGCGGCCGCCCACCTTGGCCAGCGAGTAGCGTTTGCGCAATTCCTTAACCGGAGGCGTATCGTAAAACAGGTCAGCGAGCGTCTCGGCGTATCCGGCGCCTGCCGGCAAGTCGGCATTGTACTGCACGAAATGAAGATGTCCGTTCTGGACATGGGTATCCAGCCGGGCGGCGACCTGGAGCGAGGGATATCCTGGGTCGATGGAGGCGAGCATTTTTTCGGCGGGCAGCAATTCGAGACGCGAAAGCAGCGCCGGGTTACTTAACACCATCTGCTCCATACGCCCAATGGCGCCGAGCAACGCTTCGCTGGTCTTGACTAAGTTGTCGTATTGACGCCGGGAGATGAGGTTGGGCCGCAGGAAGGGACAAATCAACCTTCCGCCGGAAGAAAGACCAGTTTCTTCCATCCGGTGATGGAGCGCTTCGGCCCAGGCAATGTCTTTGTATGGGCCGCTTTCCAGTGACTTATTGTATCTGACGACAGCGTCGTCCAAGTAGGACATGGTCGACTTACGGAACCTACTCCCATGAGTATCCCACACCGCCGTCGAAAACGGTAGGTTTACTTCTGCCGTAATTCTTGTAAGTATCTAAAAATAAAAGGTTTATATAGATAATAAGGAATGGGCGAGAAAGAACAAGACACCACTGCCGGGGCCAAAAACCGAATCGAAACAGGGAGTGTGGGGTCCGCTTCGATTTTACTTCTGACCGGTCTCCTTCGCGAGGCGCACGCGAGCGCTCTCTAACTTCTTCGTAATCTTGCCGACGTCGTCGGAGTCGTTATCCGCAGGAGCCCCGGCCTGATATCGGCGCAAGGAAATTTGCCACTCGGCGATGGCTTCCTTGGTCTTGCCCATCTTGAGATAGAGGTCGCCCAAGTGGTCGTGCACGGTGGGGTCCTCTCCCATTCGCTCGTTGGCACGCAGGAGCGGAGCCTCGGCCTCTGTCAATTTGCCTTGCTGATAGTAAACCCAGCCCAAGCTATCCAGGTAAGCCGGATTGTCGGGGTCCAATTCCAACGCCTTGGCGACGAACTTCTGGGCTTCGTCGAGGCGCAGATTCCGGAAAGCCAGCATATAGCCGAGGTAATTGAGCGCACCGGCGTTATCGGGATCCAGTTTCAACACCTTATGGAATTCGGTCTCGGCGGCGTCATAATTTTTCATGCGCTCATGCATGGCGCCGCGGGTGAACAGCACCTGAACTTTTTGATCGTCGGATTTGGCGAGGGCTTCGGCCTGATCGAGGGCTTTGGCTTGCTCGGAGAAGCGCTTGCCTTTATCTAAGATTCGGGCCAGAGCGAGTTGGGTGTCGAAATCGGGGCCGGCTTTGAGAAGGCCGCGGACTTCACTCGCCGCTTCATCGGCTTTGCCGCGGTCGGCCAGCACGGAGGCATGGGCCATCACGACCATCTTTTCGTTGGGGAATTTCTTCTTGGCGGCGTCGGCTTCCTGGAGGGCGTTGTCGTAGTCCTTGGCGCTCTGATAGGTCTCCACGATCTGCACGGCGACGCGCGGGGCGCCGTCGGCATCGAGCGGCGTGATCTGGCGGAACGCATCGATGGCCGGCTGATACTGGCCGGCTTTGACGTAAAGGATGCCGAGTTTCTCAAGCAGCAAGGCGCGATTGGCGGATTCTTCGGCCGAATAGGTTTTGCGGGCGGTCTCTTCAAGCAGGCCTTTCAAAGAGGTGATGGCTTGCTCGGTTTTGCCTTGTGCTTCGAGAAGGGAGATTTCGGCGTCGCGCACGGTCAGATTGTCGGGCTCGATGGCCTTCGCCCGACCCAGGGCCTCCTGGGCCTTGGGGAAATCTCGCTTGGCGCGATAAATCTCGCTGATCCGCACCCACAACATAGCGTTGCGGGCATCTTCCATGGAAAGTTGCTGATAGATTTTGAGAGCCTCGTCATACTGGCCGGAGGCGAACAAGTCCTGCGCGAGATTCCGCTGCAGGCGGCCATCATCCGGCGACAGTTCGAGGGCACGCTTGAGCGCGTCGGCGGCATTCTTGAAGTCACGCATCTGCTCGTAAGCAGTAGCCAGGACGACCAGCGTGCGCTCGTTAGGCCGCTTGTCGGTAGCGGATTTCAGCTTGTCGACGGCCTTGTTGACATCGCCGACAGTCAGATAGAGCTGAGCCAGTTGGGTGAGCGCGTCCTCGTTATCCGGATCGGCTTTGAGCGCATTGTTTAGAGCTTTTTCGGCTTCGACCGAGTTGGCGGAAACGCGGTAGAGGCGGCCGAGCATGACCCAACTGTCGGCATCGGTCGGATCCTTTTCGGTAACCTTCTGGAACTGCTCCATGGCGCGGCGCAGGAGGCTCTCGTCGATTTTGCCCTGCTGAGGATCTCCGAGCTGGCGCACGTACACGCGGCCGAGCATGCGACGGGCATCCAGGTTATCCGGATTCTGCTTCAGCATGTCCTCGGCCTGGGTAGCAGCATCACGCAGGCGGTTCGTTTGGATGTAGAGATCGGTTAGTTCGTCGAGGACGACCTTGGAGGAGGGATCGAGTTTGAGCGCCTCCTGGTAGAACTGAATCGCCTTGGAAACATACTCCCGGCTACTGCCGGATGAGCCCGCCAATTCCATATAAAGGCGGCCCATGGCAAAGTTGTAATAAGCGCCGGCCCGTTTATCGGCCGGCCCGTTGGCGGTTGCGCCCGGTGTCTGGGCGTACAAAAGGCACCCCAATCCGGCACCCAGGAGAAGCGCTTTACCGAAGCGAGTCATGCAATTAACTTTCTTTCGACCAACGGGAGCACCCAGAAAAGGTCGAACATCAACGTATTCATTGTATAACGGCCGTGGTGCCGGTGAAGGCTTGTGACCGAGGCGTACTCCCAAGGCAAACTGACGCCTCGTATGCCAGACGCGGCGGAGCGACCGTTGGTTGCAATTGCGGGTGCGACAGGCACGGGCAAGAGTGCGCTCGCTCTGACGGTGGCGGAGGCGATCGGCGGCGAGATCGTCAACTGCGACTCGCTTCAGGTTTTCCGCCACTTCGATATCGGGACCGCCAAACTGCCGGAGTCGGAGCGGCGTGGAATTCCTCACCACTTGATCGACATCGTGAACCCGGATGAGGTTTTCACTGCGGGCGACTACGCGCGCCGGGCGAGGGCGGCGCTCGTTGAGATTTCCGGGCGCGGACATCTGCCGGTGCTCTGCGGGGGCACGGGATTTTATCTGCGCGCCCTGATTAAGGGCCTATTCGAAGGGCCTGCCCGCGATGAGGCGCTGCGCAAGCGGCTGGCTGCGCGGGAGCAGCGGCGACCGGGCAGTTTGCACCGGCTGCTCTTACGGCTGGATTCCGCGGCGGCGCACAAGATTCATTCTCGCGATGTGCCGAAGGTGACGCGCGCGCTGGAGGTCTGCCTGGTGGCGCGCCGTCCGGTGACCGAATTGTTTCGCACAGGGCGCCAGGCGCTGGAAGGATATCGCGCGCTCAAGCTGGTTTTGAATCCCGATCGTGAGGCTCTGTACGATCGGCTTGACGCGCGATGCGGCGCGATGTTCGCCGGCGGCTTGCTGGAAGAAGTGCAAGAGATCCTGAATCTCGGGTTCTCCCCGAGTGTGAAGCCGTTTGAGTCGCATGGCTACAAGCAAGCGCTGCAGTTGCTCCGCGGCGAATTAACTTTGGAACAGGCCGTGGAGCAGGCGCAGCGCAACACGCGCCGCTATGCGAAGCGGCAAATGACCTGGTTCCGCCACGAGCCTTCGGTGGAATGGATTTCCGGGTTCGGCGACGATCCCGAGGTGAGCCGGCGAGTGCTGGTACGTATTCACGAATTTCTTAACAATTGAGACGAAGAAACTTCGGAACATTTTTGAGGGTCTCTCGTCTTACCTGTTGTTAACGGGATCTCGCAAACAAAACCAAATCTGAGAGGGATACGGGAAATGAAGAAGAATATCTTACTCGCTATTGGTGTGGCTGCACTCGCGGTTGCCGGCGCCAGCGCCAAGTCTTATTCGGTCACTCTATATGAGCCGGCTGTGCTCGGGAACATGACGCTCAAAGCGGGTGACTACAAGGTGGAAGTGAACGACCAGAAGGCGGTACTGACCAACGGGAAGACGCGCTGCGAGGCGCCGGTGAAGGTGGAGAGCGCGGATATGAAATACTCCAGCACGACCGTGCGTTTCGGTAATGGCGACGGAAAAATGCACGTGCAGGAAATCCACATCGGCGGATCGAAGACTAAGCTCGTATTCAATGAATAACGAAAGTTAGGGCGGCGCCGGGCAGGGGCCGTGCGCCGCCGCTTATACCGTCGGCTACACTGGTAGTGCATGCGACGGTATCTGGCCGCGATGGCGCTGGTTTGCGGCGCGCTTCATGCCGAGACGGTTTTGGCCCTTCCGTTTTTCAATCACTCCAAATCAAACCTGGATTGGATCGGGGAAAGCATTTCCGAATCGCTGCATGATTCGCTGGCGTCGGAGGGTCTTCTGGTGCTCGATCGCGAGGACCGGTTGGAGGCGTACCGGCGGCGGTCGCTACGGCCGGGAGTGGAACTGACGCATGCATCGATCATCAAAGTCGGGCAGGCTTTGGATGCGTCAAGCGTCATCTACGGCTCCTACGAACTGGTTCCTCCGGCAGCGGGAGAGACGGGCAGCGGTTCGCTGCGCGTGACGGCGCGCATTCTGGATTTGAAGCGGCTGCGGCAGTTTCCGGAATTCACCGAAGTGCGCGCCCTGGACGATCTGGCGGCGCTGGAAGCTCATCTCGGCTGGCGGGCCCTGCAGTATCTGACTCCCAAGAGCGTGCCGGACGAGCAGGAATTCATGCGGGAACGGCCGCCGGTACGGCTGGACGCGGTGGAAAGTTATATCCGCGGATTGCTGGCGCAAACTCCCGAACAACGGCAGCGTTTCTTCACGCAGGCCGCGCGTCTGGACGAGCACTATTCCGCCCCGTGCTATCAGCTGGGAATGACGTACTGGGCCAACAAAGATTACCACGTGGCCGCGACGTGGCTGGCCCGCGTGGACCACTCCAATCCGCACTATCTGGAAGCGCAATACTTCCTGGGGCTGTGCTGGTATTACGGCGGCGATTTCGCCGGCGCCGAGCACGCCTTCCAACTGGTGGCGGCGGCGGTGCCGCTCAACGAGGTCTTCAACAATCTGGGCGCCGCGCAGAACCGCCGCAACAATTCGGAGGGAGCGATAGCGAATTTTCAGAAGGCGCTGGAAGGTGACAGCTCCGACCCGGACTATCACTTCAACCTGGGGTACGCCTACTGGAAGGCGGGACGTTTTGCGGATGCGGTAACCAGCCTGCGCCTTACGGTGGAGCGGAACCCCAGCGATACGGAAGCCACGTCACTGCTAGGCCGCGCGCTGAAGCGCGATGGGGCGAGGCCGGGTGATCCGAGATCAGAAGCGCGGGAACGGCTGAAGACCAACTACGACGAGGCGGCGTACCGGCAGCTTCAGGCGGAATTGCAAGGGAAGCCGTAAGGCCCGGCTCGAATCGGTATAGAATGTTGGTTCTCAACGGAGACCGTATGAAACAGCTCTATGTTTTCTCACTGCTGGCCGCGTGCGCGTGGGCTCAGCCCGCCGGTTCGGCACCCACCTCCGGCCTCGAGCCCGGTCTGTACGCGGTGATCAACACGTCGATGGGGACGATTACGGCGAAACTGTTCGAGCAGGAGGCGCCGTTGAACGTGCGCAACTTCGTGGCGTTGGCGCGCGGCACCAAGGCGTGGAAAGATCCGAATACGGGTGCGATGGTGGCCAAGCCGCTGTACAACAACATCACGTTTCATCGCGTGATCCCGAATTTCATGGTTCAAACGGGAGATCCGACAGCCACCGGCGCGCACGACTGCGGCATCAAGATCAAGGATGAGATCGTGCCGAGCCTCAAGTTCGACCGGCCAGGCCGCCTGGGCGTGGCGAACATTGGCGCGCCGAATACCGGCGGCTGCCAGTTCTTCATCACCGAGGTGGCATATCCGTCGCTCGATCCCGCGCCGGGAAATAGCGGATACACCATCTTCGGCCAGGTGGTGGAGGGGCAGGATTTCGTGAGTAAGATCGCGCGGGTGCCGCGCGACGCCAATGACAAACCGCGCACGCCGGTAAAGCTGGTGAGCGTGACCATCAAGCGGATCGGGCCGGAACCGGCGCCTGCAGGGGCGAAGAAAGCGGCCGCGAAGAAGTAACCCCGCGCTTACGCGGCGGGGCTTAAGCTCACCTGGCGGGGCTTAGGCGTGCGCCGCAACCTGGCGCAGCACGTACGGCAGAATGCCGCCGAACCGGTAGTATTCCACCTCTTGCGGGGTGTCCACGCGAATATCGACAGCGAACTCGGTTGTCGAGCCATCCGCGGCGACGGCGCGCACAGTGGCGTGACGCTTGCCGCCGCCGTTTAACAGCGCGGAGCGCACGCCGGTGATGTGGAAGGTTTCCTTGCCGGTCAACTTCAGACTGGCGGCGTTGTCGCCTGCGCGGAACTGGAGCGGCAACACGCCCATTCCGACGAGGTTGGTGCGGTGAATGCGTTCAAAACTCTCGGCAATGACCGCTTTCACACCGAGCAGCGCGACCCCTTTGGCGGCCCAGTCGCGCGACGAGCCGGAACCGTACTCCTTGCCCGCGATGATCAACAGGGGCACACCTTCCTTCTGATACTGCATGGACGCGTCGTAGATGAACATCTGCTTGCCGTCGGGAAGGTGGATGGTCCACCCGCCTTCGGTTTCCGGGGCCAGTTGGTTGCGCAAGCGGATATTGGCGAGCGTGCCGCGCACCATCACCTCATGGTTTCCGCGCCGCGCGCCGTAGGAATTGAAGTCTTTCGGCTGGACCCCCTGTGCGATGAGGTACTGTCCGGCGGGCGTGTCCTTGGGAATGGATCCCGCCGGGGAGATATGATCCGTGGTGACGGAGTCCCCTAACATCGCGAGGACGTGCATGGACGCGAGATCGGACACGGATTTCTCCGGATCGACCATGTGATCGAAGTAGGGTGGTTTCTTGATGTAGGTAGAGTGATCGTCCCAGCGGAAGATCTCGCCGGTCGGCACCGGCATGCCCTGCCAGTTCTGGTCGCCGTCGAAAGCGCGCGCGTATTCCTGCTGGAACATCTCGCGGTGGACGGCGGCGCGCACGGTCTGTTGCACCTCTTCATTGGAAGGCCAGATATCGCGGAGGTAAACCGGCTTGCCCTGGGGATCGGTGCCCAACGGTTCGGTGGTCAGGTCGATATCGATGCGGCCGGCCAGGGCGTAGGCGACCACGAGCGGCGGCGAGGCGAGGTAATTCGCCTTCACCAACGGGTTGATGCGGCCTTCGAAGTTGCGGTTGCCACTCAACACGGCAGCCACGACCAGGTTCTCTTTCTGCACGGCCTGGGTCACGGGTTCGGGCAGGGGCCCGCTGTTGCCGATACAGGTGGTGCAGCCAAAACCCACCAAATGGAAATTCAATTTCTCGAGGTAAGGTAGCAGACCGGCTTCCCGGTAGTAATCGACCACGACCTTGGAACCGGGCGCGAGGCTCGTTTTCACCCAAGGCTTCGCATGCAGACCGCGTTCCACGGCTTTTTTCGCAAGCAGACCGGCCGCCAGCATAACCGAAGGGTTCGAGGTGTTGGTGCAACTGGTAATCGCGGCGATCACCACCGCTCCGTTGTTCAGCGTGACGTTCTGACCGTTGATCGCGGCGGCAGCGCTCTTGGCAGGGCCGCTGAACGCGGTGGCGAAGTTCTTTTTGACATCGGGTAGTTCGACGCGGTCCTGCGGCCGCTTCGGTCCGGCCATGGAAGGATGGACGTCGGCCAGATCGAGTTCCAGCGTATCGGAGTAGGCGGGATCGGGCGTGGCGTCGGTGCGGAACAGGCCCTGCTCTTTGGTGTACGCCTCGACCAGCGCGATCAAGTCGGCGGGGCGGTTGCTGAATTTCAGATATGCGAGTGTTTCCTGATCGACCGGGAAGAAGCCCATGGTGGCACCGTATTCGGGGGCCATGTTCGCGACGGTGGCGCGGTCGGCCAGGCTGAGTGCGCTAAGGCCCGCCCCGTAGAACTCCACAAACTTGCCCACCACGCCTTTCTTGCGCAGCATTTGTGTGATGACCAGCACCAGGTCGGTTGCGGTAGCGCCTTCTTTGAGCTTGCCGTGAAGTTTGAAGCCAACCACGGGCGGCAGCAACATGGAAATCGGCTGGCCGAGCATGCAGGCCTCGGCTTCGATGCCGCCGACGCCCCAACCGAGCACGCCCAAGCCGTTGACCATAGTGGTGTGGGAATCGGTGCCGACCACCGAATCGGGATACGCCTGGCCGTCGCCGCGGAAAACCACGGAGGCTAGATACTCCAGATTCACCTGATGCACGATGCCGGTATCGGGCGGAACCACGCGAAAATTCTGGAACGCCGTTTGGCCCCAGCGCAACAAAATGTAGCGCTCCTTGTTGCGCTGGAATTCCAAAATCGCATTCAGCTGAAACGAATCCGTCGTGCCGAAATGGTCGACCTGCACGGAGTGATCGATCACGAGATCGGCGGGGAGGAGGGGATTGGCGCGCTTGGGATCGGCGCCCATCTGGCGCAGCGCGTCGCGCATGGCGGCAAGATCGACCACCGCGGGGACGCCCGTGAAGTCCTGCAGCAGGACTCGGGCGGGCATGAAATTGATTTCCTTGTCGACGGCGCCCGCGGCGCCTTTGGCGACAAAACTGATATCATCGGCGGTCACGCGCCGCCCGTCTTCGTGGCGCAGCAGATTCTCCAGAAGAATCTTGGTGGAAAACGGCAGCCGCGACACCGCGCCGGCACCTGATTGTTCTACCGCGCTCAGCCGGAAATACTCGTATTCATTGGAGTCCACGCGCAGCTTCGCCGCCGCGCCGAAACTATTATTTGGCATCATCCTGATTATATCCGGCTACTTGCGCGCGCCCTGCTGCGCGCGCGGCAACACTTGCACCGTCACGTTCTTGTTTATGGAATGGCCGGCCTCGTCTTCGGCGAATAGCGTGTATTCGGTGTCCTGCTTCGGCGAAATTTCGACGCAGTGGCTGAATGCCGGGTATACGCCCTCGACCTCCGGCTCCGTCCGCACGGACTTCGCGCCGACCACACTGTAACAGAGGCGCGCGGATTTTCCGCGCTGGATGGCGGCGGGAGCGGCATAGAGATCGAGAATCCGAAACCCGCCTATCAACTCGAGCGTGCGGCGGGCCTCAGCGGATTCCTTCTCGGCGCGCTGGCGTTCTACCTCTCGGACGCGCTCGCGGCGCGCGTAGAATACCCAGGCGTCATAGAGGACCACGGCCAAAACGGCGAGCGAAAGAAACGGAAGAACGCGGCGGAGTTTCGCGATGGCCGGCAAAATCAGCCTCCTGGGAACAGTTTAACGGCTACCCTATTCGCCCATCGCTTTTATGATGACGCGCTTGGAGCGCTGGCCGTCAAACTCCGCGTAGTAGATCTGTTGCCATGGGCCAAAATCCAGTTTGCCCTTGGTCACCGGGACGATCACTTCGTGATGGACCAGGAGGCTTTTCAGATGGGAATCTCCGTTGGTTTCGCCCGTGCGATGGTGGCGGTAGTTCTGTCGAAATGGGGCGAGCCCTTCGAGCCACTCGTCGATATCGGCGATCAGTCCGTCTTCGGCGTCGTTGACCCAGACGCCGGCGGTGATATGCATAGCCGAAACCAGGATCATTCCCTCCTGAATTCCACTTTTGTCCAGCGCTTTTCCCACTTGAGGCGTAATATTTACATATTCGCGATGTTTCTTGGTATGGAAACTTAGATATTCGGTATAGAATCTCATAGCGCGATCTTACATCCAAGTCGGTATGGAGACCGGACGGATTCTGCTGGTGGACGATGAAGCGGCGCTGCTCAAGATGATGAAGGTGTACCTGGAGCGCCAGGGCTATCCCGTGAGCACCTCCTCCACCACCGGGCAGGCCTCGGCGATGATCGACGGCGAGCCGTTGTCGTACGCAGTTGCGGTTCTAGACGCGACCATGGACGGATTGAGCATGGAGGAGCTGGCTTTGAAGATGCTGCAGGCGAATCCTTCGCTGCGCGTGCTGGCCACCAGCGGGTATCCTGTGGACATGAGCCGGTTGGAGACCGCCGCGCCGGGGCGCGTCGCCTTCCTGCACAAACCGTTCACGCCGGTAATGCTGGCGGAGACGATCCGGGGGATGCTTGCCGCGGAAACAAAAGAAAAGGGAATTTGATCTGACGCAGGAAGTGAAAGCGATCGCGCGGGAGCGCGTGGGCCGCATTCCTTCCGGGAAGACAATCGAACCCAAGGCTTCGCGTAAGAAACCCAAACACCCCAAGCGCGCCGAAGAGGAATTATCGTGAGCGGATCGCGCTTCGCGCGCGGCCCGGCTGCGGCAGATTGGTCGCGGCGCGAATTCCTGGCATTCGGATGGCTGCCGTTCTTGCGGCGTAAGCACATCAGCCTGGCTAGCGCGCGCTTCCGGATTTTGCGGAATGGTCGTGACCATCGCCATTTCCTGCTGATTCATGGGAACGAAGAGACGGCGCGAGCGGTGCTGACCCGGTTCATGGAAACGCAAGAAGGCACCGCGTACATCATCGAGAGCCATGCGCGGAATGTGCCGATGGACTCGGGGGAGATCGATCCGAACCGAATGTTTTCGCGCATAGGCGCGGAAGCCAGTTTGAAAAGCCTCAATCCGGGTTGGACCGAAGGGCAGTTGGAACACGCTCTGCAGCTTCTGGATCGCGGGCGCGAGCATCTGTTGCGGTCGCTGCTGCCCAGGGACCACAAGCTGATTTTCGCGCTGCACAACAACTCGGAGAATTACTCCGTTGCCGATGAGGCGCCCGTGAGCGACGCCACCTCGCTGCGCGAGCCAGGCAATCCGCACGCTTTTTTTCTCTGTACCGATTCAGCCGATTACGTGACTCTCTCCCAATCCGGGTATAACGTCGTGCTGCAGCACGAGAAGCCGGCGGCCGATGACGGGTCGCTGTCGCATCTGTGCGCGCAGGGTGGCGTGCGCTATGTGAATCTCGAGGTCCGGCTGGGCGACGCCGACCGGCAACTCGAGATGCTGCGATGGGCGAACTGGAGTCTGCCGTAACCGGCCGCGCCGGTGCTACAGTGTATAGTTCTGTACTAAAATCACCTCCCTGGTAGAACACTGGGCGAGTCCGAGGAGAAATGCGGAATGAGTGAAGTGCTCACAGGAGCCGAGTTTAAGAAACAACTGCGCGAAGGGAAGCCGAAGATGGGGCTGTTCCTGAATTCGCACAGTCCGACGGTAGCCGAGCAGCTGTCGCATAGCGGTTATGACTGGCTGTTGGTCGATACGCAGCACGGGCCGATGGGCAATCTGGAGTTGTCGGCCATGTTGGCGGGAATCGCCAACGGAGGCGCCAAGTCGATGGTGCGCGTGGCCGGATACCACGACCGCGGCGGCATTCAACAAGCTCTCGATATGGGGGCCGACGGCGTGCTTGTGCCCTACATCAACACCGCCGAAGAAGCGCGGCAGGCCGTAAGCTGCGCGCGGTATCCTACCGCCGGTACGCGGTCCGTCTACTTTCCGCAGCGCAGTATGAACCGCGCCGGGCTGTTAGGCTATGCCGGGGCTGCCAATGAGAACGTGATTCTGGCGCTGCAGGTGGAAACCGCGTCTTGTATTGAAAACATCGATTCCATCGCGGCCGTGCCCGGCGTCGATCTGCTGTTCCTGGGCCAGAACGACCTATGCATGTCGATGGGGCTGTACGAAAAATACAAGTTCCCGGACATGTATACCTCGCCGGAGCTAGGCGCGGCGACCGACAAACTCAAAGCGGCCGCGAAGAAGAACAACGTGATTCTCGGGCTGTTCCTGTTCGGGACGGCACGCGTGGGCGAGTTCCTCGATAAGGGTTTCCCGTTCATCAGCATCGGCAACGATCTGCACCACATCCTGACGCAGGCGGGCGCCTATGTGAAGGACATGGAGGAAGTCTCCAAGCAGAAGGGCAAGAGCTGGGGCCGGCGGCCGACAGCTCTGTTCTAGCGGCGAGGCCAATCCCTGACGGGGCGCCCTTTTGTGCCCGGTCTGTATGCTCAGCCAGAAGCTGCGCGAATGCGGGGTGGTGGGAGCCGGCGGCGCCGGGTTCCCCACCTACGTAAAGGCACAGTCGCAGGTTGAGTTTGTGATTGCCAACGGCGCCGAATGTGAGCCGCTGATCCACAAAGACGCGGAGCTGATGAAGCACTACGCGCCGGGCATTGTGGCCGGGATGCATTCCATGATGGAGGCAACGGGAGCGCGCTCTGGGCAGTTCGGCATCAAGACGAAGAATGCCGACTCCATCGAGGCGATTAAAGCGCACCTGGATCCCGCGCGCATCAATCTGGTCACTCTCGGCGACTTTTACCCCTCCGGCGACGAATACGAACTGGTATATGCGGCGACCGGCCGGCTGATTCCGCCCGCAGGAATTCCGCTGCAGGTCGGATGCGTGGTCAACAACGTGGAGACGCTCTACAACGTCTCGCTGGCCGAAAGGGGCATACCGGTCACGGAAAAATTTCTCTCCGTGTGTGGCGCGGTGAAGAAGCCGAAGAGTTTCTGGGCGCCAGTAGGGGCGCCGTTTCGCGACTTGGTAAAGGCTGCGGGCGGCGCAACGGTCTCCGATTACGGCATCTTTGTCAGCGGGATCATGATGGGCACGCTGACTTTCGATTTGGACGATGTGGTGACCAAGACCACTGGCGGCTTGATCGTGCTGCCGCGCGACCATTACCTGATGTCCCGCCGCACGCGGTCGCAGCAGGAGATGAACCACATCGGCAAGTCCGCCTGCGACCAGTGCAGTTACTGCACGGAATTCTGCCCGCGTTACCTGCTGGGTTATGAAGTAGTGCCGCACAAGGTGATGCGCAGCCTCGGATTCACCGCCACGGGCGCCGAGATCTGGAACCAGTGGGCCGAGTTGTGCTGCTCTTGCGGCCTGTGCACGCTGTACGCATGCCCCGAGGATCTCTATCCCAAGGAAGCGTGCGACCAGGGAAAACACGACCGCCGCGCGGCCGGAATGAAGTTCGTCCAGCAGCGGCCGGTAGAAGTGCATCCGATGAAGGAATACCGGAGGGTTCCGCTGGCTCAGTTGCGCAAGCGTCTGCAGGTGGAAGAATACGAGCGCGAAACGCCGTTCGCGGACGAGCGGCTGCGCCCGAGCCGGGTACGTATCAAAATGCGCCAGCACGCGGGAGAGGCCGCCGCGCCCTGCGTTGGCGAAGGGAGCAAGGTGAAAAAGGGACAGGTGGTGGGGCGCGTGGAAGAATCGAAGCTGGGCGCGGACGTGCACGCCAGCATTGAGGGCACAGTGCGCCGGGTCACGCCGGAATTCGTCGAAATCGGGGAATAGACGATGGCAAAGAATTCGATCGGACTGGTTGAACTCACCAGCATCGCGGCCGGTTACCAGGTGACCGATGCCATGCTGAAGGCGGCCGATGTGAGCGTGGTGCTTTCGCGCTCCATCTGTTCCGGCAAGTACATGGTGATGGTGCGCGGCGACGTGGCCGCGGTGGAGGCGGCGGTCGCGTCCGGCACGCGGGCCGGCCACTTCTCCGTGATCGACACGTTTGTCATTCCGAACGTGCACGAATCCGTCTTCCCCGCGCTTAGCGGCATAACTAAAGTCGAAGGGTTGGAAGCGCTCGGCATCCTGGAGTCGTTCTCGGTCGCGTCGTTGATCGAAGGCGCGGATGCGGCCGTGAAAGCCGCCAACATTCAACTGATCGAGATTCGCCTGGCGATGGCGCTGGGCGGGAAAGCCTTCGTCACTCTGACTGGCACTGTGGCGGCGGTGCAGAGCGCCGTGGACGCGGGCGCACAGATTGTAGGCTCCAAGGGAATGCTGGTGAACAAAGTGGTGATCGCCAGCCCGCGTCCGGAACTGCTCAACGAGATGATCTGAGCACTACTGTTTCATCTGGGGGTCCCAGTGTTCGTCGGCCTTGCCGTCGACGATCCGCCACATGTCGAACCAGGTGGTGGTGTAGGGGTTGCCTTTGCCGTCTTTCCGGTTGGAGACGGTAACGACCGTAACCACGTCGCCGTCGGCGAGCACGGCGACCACGGGGGCGGTCAGCTTATCGCAGGTGGCCGTCTTCGGACGCGTGCCAAAAAACTTCACCACACCGGCCCTTCCCGAACCGACGAGCGGGTTGTGTTGAAGGTAGCGCTCGGTGAGCCACTTATCGGCCTCATCCCAGTGATTGCACTGCAGCAGGTCTTTCTCGATGTGATAGGCGGCCTGCTTCATGACATTCAGCTTCTTGTTCTTGTCTTTGAAGAGCGCTTCGACGTCGTCGGCGGGCTTCACCGGTTCCTGCGCGACGGCGGCCATGCCCGCCAGTAAAGCGGCAAACCCAAACGGAACAGCTACACGAATTTTCATGCGTACTATCGTAATTGCGCCAGCCCGATCGGCGCAAATAATGCCGGTGATACAATTGGCCGCTATGGACATGTCGGCCGCCGCAAATCGCCGCCGCTTCCTGCGGTTTCTCGCGGGGAGCCCTCTGTTCGCCCAGGCTTGGTCGCAGCAACCCAGCGGAGTCATCGCCAGCGCAAAAGATGGCCTCAGCCTCATGGATTTCGAAGAAGCCGCGCGCAAGGTGCTGCCGCCGGCACACTGGGGGTACATGGCGTCGGGCGTCGATGATGACTACACCCAGAAGATGAACCGCGAAGGGTTCAAGCGTTTCCAGCTCCGGCCGCGGCGGCTGGTGGATGTCAGCAAAGTCGATCTGAAGACGGAGATCTTCGGCACGGCATGGGAATCGCCCATCTTTCTCTGTCCCGTCGGTGGGCAGCGCATGTTTCACCCGGAAGGCGAAGTGGC
>Ga0126371_10001324_pt1 | contig 20823 bp, 17 predicted proteins | sample PanSoiMetaPlot_4_FD_110145 | JGI IMG/M metagenome (GOLD analysis project Ga0126371, IMG submission 110145) | Tropical forest soil microbial communities from Panama - MetaG Plot_4 | ecosystem: Environmental > Terrestrial > Soil > Tropical forest > Bulk soil | place: Panama | collected 2016-02-17 | reverse complement strand
TTGCCTTCCTGGTTCTGATTTTGTCGCTGGCCACCTGGTATTTCTTCTATATCCAATCGATGCCTCTGACGGCCGGGGATACCGCGGTTGTGGTGGTGTTTTGGATCGTCATGGTTATCGCAGGGAAATGGCTGTTGAGCCGTTACTCGCCCCGGAAGAAGAAGACCGGAAACACAAAAAAAAAATTTAGCGGCGGGGGGTCCCTCTGCCATGGTCTGCATCTCATCATCGGCCATCTGAAGTATTGCCGATAAGATAGGAGAAGGTGTTTCGGTGAAAGCAGCCGAGCCCACATGCGCTTGTCGATGGTTGGCCTTTGCGGTGCTCTCGGCTTGCACCGTTCCGTTCGTCACACTCGCCGAGCCGGGAATTTCGTGCAGCGCTGACCGGCCGGTCGCCGGAATTGGCTCAGCAGTGAAACTGCGGGTCTTCGTGGCTCCGATGGCCGCCCCCAACCTCCAGGTCTCCTGGCACGTTTCGGCGGGCACGATTGAGGGCAACAGCACTGAAGTTCTCTGGAAGCTGCAGGGAGTGGCTTCCGGTTTTCAGAAAGCCACGGCAACGGTCAGGTCGGCTCAGGGAAATCTTTCGGACTGTTCGCTGGAAATCGTCGCGACCGAGCCAGAGCGCGGTGGGCAGCCTGTGAAACGGGAAAGCACGCGCTTCTTTCTGGAAAAGGGACAAAAAGAAGAGGCGGGCTACGGCTTATACAGCTACATCCTCCTGGGCGGCCCTCCGACCGACTCGAGCAGGGCTCGCTATCTGTGCGCCATCGATGCCTACCTCGCTCTGCTACTTCCCCTGGAAGATCTGCAGGACTCAGTTGATCGCAGCAAATTGAATGTAACCTATCTTCCGGTGAGAACGGCGGTTCCTCCGCAGGTCACTTCGCAATGGCTGCTTGATAACTACGATTTTGCCCGGGCGCGGGTGCTGCTCGATCTCCTGCCAGGCGATCATCGTGAGGGCCCCTACATCGTGTCTTCCGCAAGTCCTCTTTCCAGATCCGGGGCACTCAACTCGCGTTACCTTTATCAGAACCTGTCTACGGTTCCGGTTGACCCAAAGGATCTGGTCTCCTGGTGGGTTCGAGAATTCGAGAATCAGGCAGCGCAGGAGCGTTTCTGGAGCCCGAGCGCGGCGGAGAATCTGGCCCTGCGCATGCGAACAACGATCAGCGTCCTGGCAACGGGTTTGCCAGAGGTGCAAAAGCAGGTGAGTAGTTGGGTGGCTTGGGTGAAGTGAGTCTCCTTCCTTGATGACGGTGATCAAGGAGAAATCGCAATGTGCTTTGGCCGAAGGATGTCCCCGCGCTTGGGCCTACTCGTGGCCGCATTTCTGTGTAACGGCATTTCCGCAAGAAATCTTGTTTCTTCGTACTTCTTAAGCGCGCAGGGAGCGGCGCCCGCCGATTCCCTGAAGGAGCTGATGGTCGAAGCTCATTCCAAGCACGTACAAGGAAACTACGCAGAGTCAGAAAGGCTGCTGAAGCAAGTGATTGCCAGTCTGGACAACACTCCGGGCTCGGACAAGCTACTGCTTTCCGCCGCGCTCAACAATCTAGCTGAATCGTATCGGGAAGACGGCAAATATGCGGGCGCCGAGCAGTTGTATCTGCGTTCGATTGAATTGGACGAGAAGTATCGCCCGCCCGGTGACGCCACCGTAAGCTCCGCATTGAACAATCTTGGTTTGCTCTATAAGCAGGAAGGCCGCTATCAGGAAGCCGAGCCCCTGCACATCCGGGCGTTGGGTCTCACCACCAAGGCCTACGGAAAGGATGACGTGAGAGTAGCGATTACGTTGAATTGCCTGGGTTCACTTTATATGGCCCAGGGAAGGTACGCCGACGCCGAACCACTGGCCGTGAGAAGCTTGCAGATTCGTCAAAAACTTCTTCCACCAGATCACCCGGAGATCGGCACGGCGCTCAATAACCTTGCACTGATTTATTTTCTGGAGCACAAAGTCAGCGACGCGCGCAGTATGGAAGAGCAAGCGATTCGAATCGACCGGAGCGCATGGGGAAACGACGCTTCGGTCGTAGCGGTCGACCTCATCAACCTTGGTGACATGAACAAGTCGCTGGGAGACGATTCCGCGGCAGAATCCGACTACCTGGAAGCGCTGCGGATCCAGCAAAAAGCTCTGGGACCGGACCATCCTCAAGTCGAGCATGCCTTTATGACCCTGGCCCGTTTTTATGCGTCCAAGGACGATTACCGCAAGGCCGAGCCGTACTTTCAGCAGGCATTCGCCAGTCTGACCAACCAGTTTCACTACCATTTCACTTATATGTCGGAACAGGATCGCCTCGGCTTTCTTCAAAGCATCTCTAACGTGTTTCCGACGTATCTCAATTTTTGCTTCCAGTACCGCGATCAAGATCCGTCCTTGCGCGGCGTCATGTACGACATTGTGCTGCTGGAAAAAGGTTTGGTTGTCGAGAGCATGGTGTCGCTCCGAGAACGGCTTGCCACCCGCGGCGATAAGCAGTCGCTGCAGTTATTGGACGAACTAGCGGTGCGACGCGCCCAGATCGCGAAAATCGAGCGCGGGCCTTCCTCCGCTAACCCAGATTCGCGTGCGGAGATTGATCGCCTGGAGCGTGAAGCCAATGAGCTCGAGCGCGAACTGGCAAAACAATCAGCGGGCGAACAGGGCACCCTGGCAGCCGCCACATGGCGCGATGTTCAAAAAGCCTTGTCGCCCGGACAAGCCGCTGTCGAATACTTGGAATTGCCTTTGCACCGACCCAACGGGGGAACCACGAATCAATTTGTTGCGCTGGTGGTTACGTCGGGACGTGAAGCGTGGCCTTCAGTGGTTCCGCTCGGCGAGACTCCAGAATTGGAGTATGCGACGCTGCATGACTATTGGGATCATGTGGATAATAAACTTTCCCCGTCCGCCACCGGCCTGCCACTCTTCAACGCGTTCTGGAAACCGATTGCACCGCAGCTCGCCGGAGCAAAGCGAGTCTACGTCTCTCCCGATGGTTTACTGAATGAAATCTCCTTTGCGGCCCTACCGGCAGGCAACGGAAAACTGCTGATTGAAGACTACGACGTTCGCACCGTTCTCAGCACCAAGGATTTGCTGCGGAAATCACAGCTGACGGCGAATCGCTCGGCCGTTCTGGTGGGCGATCCGTCCTTTGACCTGAGCGCGGCGGACGCTGCCAAGGTTCTGGCGGCACGGGCCAGCAGACAAGCTGCCGGCGATCGATCGAAGCACTCCACCTCGGCAATGACCGCGCAGAGCAATCCGCGCGCGTCCACGCGGTCTCCCGAACCAGGCAGATTACTCGAGCGTCTGAGCGGCACGGCCGTTGAGGTAAAGGCGATTGCAGATTTGCTACAGGAAAAAGGATGGCGCGTCGAGTCTTTTGTCGGGCAGGAGGCGTTGGAAGAGAACGTCAAAGCAGTGAATCATCCTCGCCTCCTCCATATTGCTACGCATGGCTTTTTTGATCCCGACCAGAAGCCGGTCGGTGACCGCTTTCAGGATCCTATGCTTGGCTCCGGTTTGTATTTCGCGGGAGCGAACCGGGCGCTTTCGGAACTACCGCCGTCAAATGCCCTGGAGAGCGGCATTCTCACCGCTTATGAAGCGACAACCCTCGATCTGCAAGGCACCGAACTTGTGGTCCTCAGCGCCTGCGAAACCGGCCTCGGCCATACCAGGAACGGTGAAGGCGTTTTTGGATTGCGCCGCGCCTTTCAAGAGGCGGGCGCCCAGACGGTGATGATGAGCATGTGGAAGGTGCCCGACGCAGAAACAGAACTGCTCATGCGGCTTTTTTACCAAAAGTGGCTTGCCGGGAGGGACAAGCACGAAGCGCTTCGTGAAGCCCAGCTCGAAGTGCGCAAAGAGGTCATTAATCAATGGCACCAGGACCGACCACATGACTGGGCCGCCTTTGTACTGGTCGGCCCCTAAGTGCATTGAAAGTGCTGTTGGAACAGGAGTTTAAAGGATGCGTACTTTTAGAAATTTCTCGATTCTTTTCTCGCTCTGCTTGCTGACGCCGGCCGTCACTGTCGGCGATACGACCTACACGGACCCGCGTCGGCCTTCATTCACTCTGTTGGTGCCGAGCGCGTGGACGATCGTCAGAACCGACACTGGTGTCGACCTAAAACATGGCGATGACGCCGAAGTCACACTTTTTGTTTATGGAAAGGCGATCGATCCCAACGACTTCATGCGCAACGCCCTCCCGCAGGTCAAGCAGCAACATAAGGACTTCCGATTAATCGAGCAAGGAGCCTGCCTGTTCGGTAGAGAGAGCGGCGCCTATGCCATCTATACTGGCGTCGGTCCAAAGGGCCCCGCGCTCAAGGTGAAGCTCGTGACCATGACCAACGGCCAACTTACGTATGTGATGTTCGAACAGGCTCCGCCCGACAAATACGAGGATGAGAAAGGGACCATGCAACGGATCCAGGATAGTTTCCTGCCCGAATCAGTGGGCGCTTCCCAAGAGGGTACCCAAAAACTGGAGGCATTGCACGACGCTGGCGCTATCAGCGATGAAGAATACGCAGCCAGAAAACGTGGAGAAGGCGTCTTCCGGGATGCCCGCGACCCAGCCTACGTCGTCGCGGTTCCCGCGGGCTGGAGAGCCCTAAAGAACGAGACCGGCGTAAAACTGGAAAAACTGCCCGCCGGCGCCGGAATTGCCCAGGTTTGGGTGCAGCCACAATCCAATTCACCGGCGGCGGTGCTCTCCAACTTGGAATTGCAAATGCAACAGCAGTTGAAGCAATTTCGGATGCTTGAGCAGGGAGAAGTGCGATTTGGCGGCCTACAAGGTGTTTACAGCAGTTTTACGGGCCTAGGTACCTCAGGGAAACCCGTGTTGATGAAAGCCGTGGTCACGGCCAATGGCAAGTATGCCTTCCTCATGGTTATGATGGCAGATCTCGATCAGTACAACGCCATCAAAGCCGAATGGGACCACATCCAGCAAAGCTTCGCGATTGAGGGAGTTGGGCCGCACGCTGGAAACGATTGATTGACGATGGCCGTCCCCCTTCACAACACGAGCTGTCTGAACTACACTTTCTTCCAATAACCGCGGTCTAACAGGTACCAAGTGGCTTATGTTCCGACGGAGAGAGCTTCTTCTATTTGTCTTCCTTGGACTGAGTGCCGACGGCGACAGATGCGCTCGAGCGCAACAGGCATCTGCTAATCCTGCTTCTGATGCGAAACCACAGACAGGACTTGCCAGCATGAAAATCTCGCTGCGCCTCGAGGATGGTGCCCCTTTCCTCGGTGCTGTGACGGTGAGACTTATGCCCGACGAAGGCTACGAAAAGGTCGGAGCGCACGACGAAACACCTGGGGACTTCTTTTTCCCCGAGGTGGAACCCGGGAAGTACATCGTGGAAGTAGCTGCGCCTGGCTATCTGGAAGCGCGTTTGAAGGCCCAGGTAGATGGTGGGCATCGCCAGAAGACCATGATCGTCGTGATGAAGCGCCGGCCCGCACCGAGAAATTCTGAAGATCGTAGCGCACCCACTGCAAGCACGTATGCAACCAGCGCCACAAGAGACGCTTCATCGAGTCCTGCAAACGGTTCATCAGCCCCGGAAGCACCGGTGAATCGCAACTTCTGGAAGCTCCACGAATTGGAAGACAATATCCCGAGGGTCGATGCCTCCGTGCCGTGCCCCATGCAAGACATTTTGTATGGCGCTGGACGGCGGATGACCGAATTCGTGGACACGCTCGAGAAGTTTACAGCTACCGAATACGTGGAGCATTACGCCGTAGACCAAACGGGCGAACGAAAAGGCCCCGAGAAAAGGAAGTTTGATTACGTAGTCGTAGTAACCCAATTGAAGGAAGGCAAATTCATCATCGATGAATTCCGTAACGGAGGCACAGACCCAGAGCAGTTTCCCGCCCATATCGCCACCCAGGGATTGCCGGCACTGGCGCTCATTTTTCATCCCTTTTTGGCAAGCGATTTTGATTTCCGCTGTGAAGGGCTCGGGCAGTGGGGCGGAAAGGAGCTATGGCAGCTCCACTTTGCACAGAGAGGGGACCGCTCCGTAAGAATTCGCTCCTATTACGTTGCTGGCCGCCTCTTCCCTATTTATTTGGAAGGACGCGTGTGGATTGATCCGGGGAACCAGCAGGTCGTGCGGATGGAGTCGGAACTCGCCAAGCTGGTCCCTGAAATCGACCTGAAGAGCGAGCACATCGCCATCGAGTATCGCCCGATAACATTTCTCTCGACTGGGCAACAAATTTGGCTGCCGCACAAAGCAGAAGTATATGCGGAGAGGCAACAGAGACGCTACTACAGGCAGCACACTTTCACTGACTTCAGGCTGTTCAATGTGGAAACATCACAGACTCTGAAGGCGCCCGCAGGTTCCTATAGCTTCACGAATGCCTCGGATTCCGATGTTCTTGGTGAGCTTACCGTGGCACCGGGAGCCGAATCGAGTCTGCAACCGGTGACGTTGCGATTTACCGTCCCCGCACACACGAAGCTCTTTAAAGTCGTCGCGCCGGGAAAAGACGTGAATCTGCCTTCCGCGACAATAGCCTCGGCGACTTTCACTCATAGTGGAAAAGAAGAATGGATAAAAGTGGAAGTTTTCCTAGCGAAAGAAACGGTTTTGGACGTGATACCGGAGACACAACTGCCGGAAAAACCGTAATCCCTGGGTCCATTCTTCCGGTCGCTCCACTTGCCGCTCGAATACTTGCCGGTTTCTTTTCCCGTATGACCGTGGCAGCCGAAGTTACCCAGAAAGGCACGCCATCGGTTGATATTCCCCGTTCGGCTATGGAATGGGTGAGATTACCCAACAAAGTCCACCATGCCAGTCGACAAATCGTACATCGCGCCGGTGATTTTGATGCTTCCCTTCTTCTCCAGGTCCGCCAGGATTGGGCTGCGACGACGAATCTCGGCAAGTCCAAGTACAACATTTGTCCGGGCAACGGCATCGACATACGACGCATCCTTACTCGATTTCTCTCCATCAAATTTTGTTGCAGGAATTGCTGGTTTGATTCTTGCCAGGAGTCCGGTAAGGTTCCCGAGTATAACGTCGTCGATTGCGCCCTTTACGGCTCCGCAGGCCGTATGTCCCAGAACCAGCACAACCTTGGCACCGGAAACCCCGCAAGCAAATTCCATGCTGCCCAGCATGTCATCGTTCACGACGTTGCCGGCGACCCTGCCTACGAACGCATCACCTATGCCCGTGTCAAATACGATTTCCGCGGGAACTCGCGAATCGAGACATCCAAGCACCACCGCCGCTGGGTATTGTCCAGCTGCGCTGGCTCGCTTCTCAGCCAAATAATCACGCTGCGCCATTTTGCCCGTGCGAAAGCGCTCGTTCCCTTTCTTCAATTCATCAATGACCTGGGACGGAGTCATGCCGTCACGCTGCTCTTTTGTAAGCGAGCCACTCCTACTCACCGCGAGCTGGGCTAGGGATAGACTTGCAAGCGGGGCCACCGCACATGTTCCGACTGCCATGCCGAGAAAATGGCGGCGGTCGAAGGACTGACAATCGAGAGACTTACCCTTCCTAGTCTCCATGGCATTCTCCTGATTTCTGATTTGCTGGTCTCCGTTGTAAGCCAAATCAATGAAGTTTTCTGCATGCAAGGCCTGGCGGTCAGCGACCATGGCAGCTTATATCATGGAGCTCAGCCGATTACACCACTCGGTTTCCAGAGAGCCCGGTCACCCGAGCTGACAGAAAAGTGCACAAAACTGCATGTAAGCCGGAATGCGCTCTTTAAGAAGTACATATTTAACCGGCGTCTCCGCTACTGTTTCAAGGGAAGTTGCTTGCGTCGATTTGACAGGAACACCGAGCGGCTGCGCTTCTGACCCTCCTTGGCGGCGTAACCCGTCCGTGGGCTAACCGTGGTAGATCGAACAGTGGGAATCGGGCAACTGTGTTGCAGTGCTCGCGGCTTAGCCGTTCCCTGGGGCGCCTTGTATCACCGGCAGAATTGGCCGGCCAGCGTGCTCGGGGATCGGCACATCATCAGGGGTGTGATATCGCGGCGGTAGCTTTCCGGTGAAATCCAAGTAAAGCTTGTGCTTGAGTATCCGTTCCGGAAAATGCCCCAAACGCAATAAGGGGTATTTCATGGCCCGGCCGAAAAGGCGGCGGCCCAAGAGGTAGTAGTACAACGGAATGCCCAGGTTGTAGACCAGATGCGCACTTTTTGCGCGATGAAAGAAGTCCATGTTGTACCGCCAGCAGGTGAAGAAAAATTCCCATTGCAGGTCGGTGAGCCGGTAAAGCTTCGCGCTCTCGTGTTTCTGAAGACGTGTATCTTCCAGTGGCACGAACAGCGTGGGTATAACGCACCACTTCGCGTCCTTCAGCGCGTGGAGCAGGTCAAGCGACTGCCGCGTATCGTCAGGTGTCTCCCCAGGCAGCCCAAGAATCCACGTGCACAGTGGGAACCAGTTGTTCTGGTTGAGAATCTGCATGCCTTTCAGAACAACGTCCGGCCACTGCTCGGGACGAAATGGATAGCCCTTGCCTTTCATCAATTCTTTAAAGAGCCGAGGCGAACCGGTTTCGATCCCGATGAACAGGCTCTGATAGCGCTTCTCCGGGTGGGTCGAAGTCGGATGCGTAAAAACGCTGCGGTCCACCGCCAGCTCGAGTTCACTGATCATGCTGGGCTCAGCCACGACCGGCGCCATGGTGCCATGCGTCAAGCCGATGTACTTGATCCCCTCCACAGCCGAAACGGATTCGAACAGGCGCTTGAGAGCGGGAACATTGGTCGTGAAACGCGGGCCGTGCTCGTACAGGAAAAGATCCTCGGTGACAAGAAGCGCAAACTCCGCGCCCTCGGCGGCCTGCGTGCGAACATTTGCGAGGATCTGCTCGAGGGGAAAACTCTTCCCCGCTCGCAAGGCAACCGAGCAGAATTGGCAGCCACGGCCGCATCCTCGCGTGATTTCTACCGCACCATAGGTCGAGCGGTGCCGTAGCGGTGGTATGCTCTCCATTCTCGGGCTGTGCCCCTGTACCTTTCGGGGCACAGGCTCGCCCCGAACGGCAGCCTCAAACAGTTCGACAACCCCTTCCTCGGCCTCCCCATCGAAGATGCAGTCAATCAACCACTCATCTTGCAGGCCCTTCTTCTCAATCTGCCAGGCGCCGGGACCTCCAACGATGATTTTCAAGTGAGGCTTATGTTCGCGAAGCAGTGGATGAAGGATCAGGCGGCGGAATTGTTCCGCATTAATCGGCTCGACGTCCGCGCCATAGAAATACGCGTAGACGTCGGTCGCGAAGGTAATCCCCAGCGGGTTGTGGGCGTGTATTCCTACAACCCGAGTGTCCTCTCCCAGAAACTGATCAAGTTCGTCCGCGTAACAGACAGCGATGTCCTGCTCGGAGAATCGTTCGGCTAACAACGCCTCCACCACTCGCAGGCCCTGTGGGACGTACTTCGCCTGCCCGTCCTTCCAGACCTCTCCTTTGATGCCCCAGTCCACTTTGAAAACAGAGGCGTAGCGCGACGGAAGCGTGGCTAGCAGCATTTGCTTCCACGGGCTATGTAAATGCTCGGAAGATTCCGAAGTGCTGACGGCAAGAACGATTTTTCGTCCGCGGGGTTTCATCAGGCACAACTCAACCGTGAAATCGAGCCTGACCGGCTCCGGTAGTTGGATGATCGGCGGGATCAACCCGATGCAGCAAAAAACTGCCGGCCGCTGCTCGGCCGCAGCCCGCCACCTTGAGATCGCCCACACTGCGCCCGGTCGAGTACTGGTGCTAGGGCAGCCTCTCCGGGGTCGTTGGATTCCTCGAAACCCGTCCGCTTCTCTTCGGCGAACAGTTTGTCGACCCGGGACGCCAAACCGCAGAAAATCACGGGCTCGATGCCCACCGATAGCCTGCCGATCCACGCGACGAGTGGATCAATCGCGCGCTGGTGGAAATCACTGAAATTCCAGGCCCGTCTGGAGCAGGCCCGTGAAGGCCCAAAGCGTCCCGCAAAGATCACGTCCGATAGCCTCTTTCCGAAGATTTTCGAGGAGCTGGACTGCAGGGGAGCCGTCTTGGGACGGATTATGGGGACCGATGAATGGATGCAACTGCCGTCCTGGCTAAAGCGTATTTCCAAACCATTTGCGGTTACGCGGCAAGCTGCAGTTGTTCGATGCCGACTCTGCCGCTGCACGGCCGCTCATAACTAAACCGGCAATCGAGACTGTAGCGTCCTGTCCCACGGGACAGTACTAGATTTTATCCCTTTGTTCAGTAGATCGGCCAGCCCAGTGCCCTTAGGCTGCATTCGCTGTGCGGGAGATCGGGTTACAGTCTATTTTCCTATTTCCTCTGTCGGGACGGCCAAGGACTTCTCCGCCGATACTTTGGCGATCGCGAAAGAGAAGGGACGCTCTGCGCCAATTCCACCTTTTCGCGTTTTTATTCCTTGTTGGAGTTGTTAACAACGGGGTATACGCGCAGGGCAATTTGCGATTCAACCCTCAATCAGCGGATTTTGGCGACGTAGAAGTGGGCAGCCGCAAGAAAATTGACGTTGAAGTAACCAACGATGGAATCACAAACAGGGTAATCACGAACGAAAGCCTTCGATCGGACATGTTCACCGTGGCGGGGATCAGACCACCCATGTCAATCGCGCCGGGTGCCCACATCGTGGTGTCAATCGAATTTGAACCAACGCGACCAGGGACGGCAGTAGCCTACGCGCTTATCGAAAATCACAGAATTCGCGGACAGGACGTTCTTGCTGCCTATTCCCTCAGGGGGAATGGAGTGGCGGCAGCGCACCTTGAAGCGATGCCGCAGAAGATCGCTTTTGCAAACGTGCCCACGGGAACCAGTATTTCTCAGTGGGTGCAATTGAAAAATAACGGCAGGAAGGCCATCACTATTTCCAGTGTACACGTCGCGGGCAGTTCTTTCGCGACGAGGGAGTTAGCCACACCGCTAACCCTGACCGCGGGAAAGACCAAGGGCTTTGAACTCAGGTTTTCACCGGCTGGGATCGGTAAACATGATGGTACGGTCACATTTGAAAGCTGGTCCGGTGTTAAGGAACTGACCATAACAGCGAGTGGGGCAGGAATAAAAGCCACCGGATCAATCTCTGCGTCACCTGGCATTGTTACCTTTGGAGACGCCCGGGTCGGCGGCATGGAAAAGCTCGCGGTAACCCTGAAAAATAGGGGCAACTCCAACTTGGTGATTTCAGATGTGTCGGTGGCCGGGATCGATGTTAGCGTCGGCGGGTACCTCAGGCATGCAACGATTGCGCCCGGACAAACCGCAACATTGGATCTGGTTTTCGCTCCGAAGAAAGCGGGAGCTATGACGGGCCACGTAAAGATCACGAGCAATGCTGATGATTCACCTACCATCGTCGCTCTGAGTGGGAAGGGTGTCTCATCCTCGGGACATTCGGTCGGTTTGAGTTGGGAAGCTAGCGGTTCCTCCGGCGTGATTGGATACAACGTTTACCGGGTCGCATTACCTGGCAATATGTACTTAAGACTCTCCCATACGCCGGTTAGCGGTCTGGCATTCACCGATGGAACCGTAGAGACGGGGAAAACCTACTCTTATGTGGTGACGGCAGTAAATTGGGACGGAGAGGAAAGTCTTTATTCGCAACCGGTCACAGCGACTGTCCCATGATTCAATTTTTTGGAAACCGCATTGTGATTTCGGGCTGCCTATCGAGTCGATTGATTGTGAAAGATGGCTCAACCCTGCAGACATCCGTCGTTGCCGTAAGAAAATCGCTTCTTGACACGCGTGCCGCATTCCACTACAAGCCGATGTGACCTCGAGTCTCCCGTCCTGACTCATGTAGTCCACAAACTAAGTCCGATTCATCCGCCCTGCGAACCGCCCAGAAAGAGAAAGAACACAATGACTCCCGATGAACTCAACAATATCGCGACAGAGCTAAAGCGGTTAGGAGGTGAACTTAAACTCTCGGATCAACAGAAAGAAGATCTCAAAGCCTTTCTCACTGAGAAATACGAGCAGTTGCAGGAGTATAGGCGTCAGAATCCAAACATCTCCAAAGAGGATGTTGCAAATTACATAGCAAGGAACAGGTCCGCTGGGAGAGAAAAACTCGAGAAATTCCTAACTCCAGAACAATTAAAGACATGGGACGCCGAAGTTGCCAAAGCGAAGGACTTTATTAGTCAGCGTGCTGCCTCGGCATAATCCGTAGCAAACTTGCGGATTTCAAATCATGAAATATTGCGGGCGCCTGTAAGCAGCAGCCGCCCGCTTTCAATTCCGCGCCAAGTTCCGGTATCTATGCTCGATGTCGAAAGCCGTAGTGTAGTTTGTCGCACGCTTCGCACCGGTACGGCCTCAATCCAACCAAGAAGGTGAGTTTTCCAAAACCCGTCTGCCTTTCCCGGTAAACTCTTCCACGACAAAAAGGACAATGTCTGCTGCGGTGGGTCGTCAGCTTCAGGTTGTCCAGCAGGCGCATTTCCGCTGCGCCGAGATAATCTGACATTGTTCTCATTTCTAAGCTCCTCATCATCTGTAGTCCCGGAAGGAGGAGATGGCGTCAGCCAAATCAACGGGGGACCAAAGGTAACAGCTGGGCCAGGTGGCCTATGAACATCAGGTCGACAAAAGGTGGGCAGTCTATGTCGACAAGACCCGAGACCAATTCAGTTCAGACTTTTACCACAGTCGTTTTTCGGCAGCAACAACAAGCCAACCCGAACTCCGACAGCAGCCGTTTTTCGAATCTTGACGGCTGCACGCCTGGAGGGGTTGGGAACTGTACTCCTAGGACTATGGGTATCTATTGTGGCGGGAAGCTGGCGCGGCACCAAGCTCCCGCGCATTAGCCAATGGCGCCTCGCCGAAGTGCCAGCTCGAGACTTCTTACGTCGGTTTAACGGAACATGCGGTACTAGGCCGCTATCGAACATCCCGTTGCCCCGGGTCGACCTCCCTTTGGACGAGCGATTGCACTCGCCCTGTGAAGCATCGGAATCTTAGCTTCGGTATGAATCTTCTCACCGTTCGGCGATTCGCCGAAATCAGAGGGAACGCGACTTCCACAAGTGCGCAACGGCAGTGCACTTTCTCAGAGTGAAGACCCGCAACGTCCTGGCGTCGACCTGCTTCCATCTGCGGTAAACCCTTTGTTTCCTGGAAATGGAACAATCGAGCGACTGTTCCGAGAGCTCGGGAGAGGTCTGGAGGTTTGGCCGAAGACTTGCCTGTAGTTGAGAATGTGTTAGTCCGCCCGCTGAGTTTCCGCCCACCTAATACGCCTTCTACGTAAAGAGTAAACAAAATCAGTTCGCCTGGCACATAACCCATCATGCTAGGCGGTAGATTTCGGAGGAATTCCATGAATAAGCGTCTGACCATCGTTTGCTTTACATTGGCAAGTGTCGCGCTTCTCATCGCAGTACCTGCCGCCGCCGATTCCTTCACCTTCAGTACCGGCAGCCCAGACGGATTGATTGCCACGCTTTCGCGAGTGGCTCGTCCGGGTAGCCTAGAAACCGAGACGGCCGACGATTTTCTGACCCAACAAGACACTCACATCAGCGGCGCCAGCTTTATTGGATTACTGCCCCTGGGTACGCCGCTGAGCGCCGTGACACAGATTGAGATCGAGCTTTATCACGTCTTTCCGGTTGACTCAGCTTCTCCGCCTGACGGCCGGGTCCTCACTCGAGCAAACTCGCCCTCCGACAATGCTTTCGCTGCTCGTGACAGCAACGTCCCGGGTCAGCTCACCTTCACCACAACGCTTCTCAACTCGCGATTCACCGCTAATAATTCCGTCGTCAACGGCATCAACGCAAAGCCAAACCAGTTCACCGGTGGTGAAGGTCCTGTCACAGGCGAGGAGGTACAGTTCAACGTCGTCTTCACAACGCCATTCATTGTTGGCCCCGACCACATCTTCTTCCGTCCCGAAGTCGGGTTAACCGATGGCGACTTCTTGTGGTTGTCGGCGGCCAAGCCGATCCTGGGAGGCACGCCGTTCAACCCAGACTTGCAAACCTGGATTCGCACGGATGGCCCCGGAGCTTTGGCGCCGGACTGGGAACGCGTCGGTACCGATGTCACGCACCAGGGCCCGTTCAATGCATCCTTTTCGCTCAGCGGAACGCTTCCGGAACCATCCACAGTGCTGCTGTTGGGGATTGCCCTGGCAGGGTTGCTCGTTTCCAAACTGTGGAAAGTGATCGCATAGCCGACCCGGCGTTCCCGACTTTGCAAATTCTAGGATGAAGACAGGACCCGTTTTCTCGGGACGCTTCGTGTGTCCGGCAATCGCGCCTGAAATCAAGGATCCATCCACAACCTCCGCCCTCAGGCCTGGTTTACTCAGCGTTGGGTCTCTTTTGCTTTTCTTCCGAGCGCCTTGAAATAAGGCATACCCAGCCAACGAAACGGATAAGACTCTGTTGGTTCAAGTTCAATGGTTCCAGACCTGTCGAACCCGGGAATCGCGCTTGCTTGGCGCGTGCCAAGCACATCGGAAAGCGGACCAGTTCTGGCGAGAATCTTCCGAACCGGGGGAGCGAATATTGGCATCCAACCTTGGTAGTACGTGGAAAACTCAAGTGACGCTACGTTAAGCCCGCCTGGCGGTTGCGGTTAGCGAGAACTGTCGACAGCTTTTTTTGATCGAGGCGTCAACTAAAGGAGATTTGTGATGGTTGCTGAGCCAAGTTCAGCCCCCAGCGAGCAACCCAAGCTACTGGGTAAAGATGAAATCGCAGAAGGTACAGTGGCTTTTCACTTCGAGAAACCGCCCGGTTTTGACTTCATACCAGGACAGTCGGCCGATCTGACGCTGTTTAATCCGCCGGAAACCGATTCCGAAGGAAACACGCGGACGTTTTCCATTGCGAGCGCCCCGTTTGAAGAGAAGCTGATGTTCGCTACGCGCATTCGCGACACCGCATTTAAGCACTCGATGATGCAGATTCCGCTCGGTACGCGGGTAAAAATCGACTCGGCGACAGGCTCCTTCACGTTGCACAAGAATCCTGCCAAAGCGGCAGTGTTTCTTGCCGGCGGAATCGGAATCACGCCTTTTTTGAGTATTCTGCGGCAAGCGAATCATGACCGCGCCCCGCATAAGCTAGTTCTCTTCTATTCCAACCACCGTCCTGAAGATGCGCCATTTCTGAGAGCTCTTGAGGCGCTGGCCGCGACCAACACAAATTTCCACTTCGTTGGCACCATGACGAACATGTCGAATTCCCAGAGTAAATGGGACGGTGAGACAGGTCGCATCGACAAGGAAATGCTTTCGAGACATCTAAGCGACTTGCGCGGCCCCATCTATTACATCGCTGGGCCTCCCGCAATGGTAGCCGGCATCAAGAAAATGCTCGTGGCGACCGACGCCGATGAGGACGACATCCGATCCGAAGAATTCGCTGGATATTGAGAAACGGAACCATTGCTTCGACAACCCGGCAATTTCTTTTGGAGGTTCACAGCATGCTCGATCACAAGCCAAAAACCAAAATTTTGGTGGACGGTGGGGACCCTGGCGAAACAGCAGGTGTGAAGGAATTGATTGGATTTGTCGACGGGCAAACTACGAATCCGAGCCTGATCGCCAAAAATCCCAAGATCCGGCAACAAATCGCATCGGGTCACAGCTTGAGTGCCCAGGAAGAGAAGGATGAGTACCGAAAGATTGTCCGGGCCATCTCACCGCTGGTTGGTGACGCCGGCGTTTCCATTGAAGTGTTTGCGAATATCGATACCAGCGCTGAGGATATGCTCGCTCAAGGTGAGGAAATGTTTTCTTGGATTCCCAACGCCTACATCAAATACCCTTGCACTCATGAGGGCTTGCGAGCTGCGGAAATGTCTGTACAGAGACATCTCCGCGTGAACATGACCTTATGTTTTTCGCAGGACCAGGCGGCCGCGGTCTACGCTGCAACCAGGGGAGCTTACGAACCGGTATATGTGTCGCCGTTCGTCGGTAGGCTCGATGACCACGGCGAAGACGGCATGGATGTCCTTAGAAACATAAAAAGGATGTACAGAGCCGGCGACGGACATGTGCACGTTTTGGCCGCTAGCATACGAAGTGTGGACCACTTGCTCGCAGCGTTCTCAACCGGCGTTGAGCTAGCAACCGTTCCCGCAAAGGTTTTGGCCGAATGGGCAGCAAGTTCTTTTCGGATGCCCGATCAGGCCTTCCGCTATAAAGCGGTTGATGCGAATGGCAAAGCGTTACGAGAAATCCCATATAAAGAATTGGACCTAACGCGGCCGTGGCAACATTTTGATATTGCACATCAACTCACGGATGCGGGTATCCGGAAGTTTGTGGCTGATTATCGTGCCACACTCAAGCATTCGGCGTAGCCACCCCACTACCAACGATCTCTTCTCCCAGTGGGAGATCAACGTCGGGTTTTGCTGACGACTACGGATTGCGAATCAAAGCCGATGCGCACCACAACACCGGGGCTTGCCCGTGGAGATCCCCCGTGTTGCGGGCACGGGCGAGATAGTACCCAAGATCATTTTTCTTACCGGTACCTTCACAAATATTTTTCAGATCGCCGTTCGGCTCGAGATTACTGACCAGAGCCAGCCATCCCTTTCGTGCAGCCTTCGCATAGGCCTTATCTTCGAGCCAGCGGTTCTTCACACCAGTGATCATGGCGAACGTAAACATCGCAGTGCACGAACTCTCTTCCCATGATTCCGGACGATCAAGCAACTGTCTCCACATGCCATCCTTCGCCTGGTATGTCAGCAGCGTAGCCATCATCTTCCGGTAGCTCTCCAGGATACGGGCACGTCGCGGGTCGTCGTCCGGCAAAGAGCGGAGCAATTCCGTCATTCCGGCTGCCACCCACCCGTTGCCTCGTCCCCAGAAAAACGGCACGTCCGGCGCATGATAAAAAAGTCCGTTGGGTTGCTGCAGTTTGTCGAGATACGCCACCATCTCGAGCGAAGCGTGGTGCAGATATTTCACATCGTGTGTCGCACGGTATGCCTGCACTTGCACTGCTGTAATCATGTACATATCGTCGATCCAGAAACGGCTCTGGCTGGTCAGCCCCTCGGGCGTGAGTGATTCCCACTGCCTGTCGGCCAACTGTGTGCCCAGTCTCAAATACCTGGGATCGTTGGTCTGCAGATACAGTTCGAACGGAACCACGCCAAACACTGTGTTGTCCACATGGTCGGGCAGCGGAAGCAAACTCGCCTCAGCGCCAAACAAAGGCGCGAAGCGCGCGATCAGTTTCGCGACAAGGTCCTTGTCTCCGCTCAACTGCGCGAACGTCAACGCACCATACCAGGTCACCGACTCCGGATAGGTGATGTGTTCAGGCGGGTCAGGACGCCCAAAGTTTGCATGCGGAGTGCCGACAAAGCGTTCCGCCACGCGCTTTCCTATAGCGCGTGGTGAACTCCCGACTGGCCACTTGTCAAATTCCTTGCGCTCTGCGCGCACGGATAAGGCAAGCAGAAGCGTGATCAGGATCACAAACCACGACTTGCATGTCCAGTTTCCCATTACGGCTCCTGCCTTTTAAGTTTCACCCACTGAGCTTCAAGCAAACGATGCGACAGTCGCGAATTCCCAGAATGACGGTCGACAGACTATCTCCCGAAAGCCGTCATCGCACCTTAATTCCCTTCCCAGGCATTGTTGCGACGTTGCTGCTAAATTTTGGTTCGCGAAACTTACATATGTAAATAAGACCATCGTCTCGGGAAAACGTTTCAGTGCGTTTACAGCTGAGTTCCATGCCGGCGCCAGCCTCTTCCACCCAAGCGTTTTTGAAAAAAGTCTAATACAAGCTGCATCATCTAACCTTGGCGCGATTTTTGCAGTCAATGCTCTTCCAATTCGCCTGGCGCCCGCGACCACTTCTGCAATTGCCGCTACATACGCAGGTGAATTCCGGGGGATCGTTGTCAGTTTCCGCGTCAAGGATGGGCGGATTTGCGAGGTTCGCCCGTGGCGCGATGTTACTACTTTCGCTTTTTTTTGCTAGGTTCGCGTTTAGGTTTTGTAGAAGGTTGTCCTTCGTCCATCTGGCTGCGCAGCTTGTCGTCCCGCTTTAACAGCTTATCAAACTCGGCCAGCCACTGCTTCAGCGTAAGGTCGTTTAACCGTCTCACCATGACGCTGGAAGATAACCAGTCCACAGCGTCCCCACCGCCGAAGTAGAAGTATCGGGCGCCTTCGCGCAAACTCTCGTCGCGTCCACGGGCACGCAGCGCGTTGTTGACCATTTTACGCGTGACGCGGTTAGGTTTCTGGTCGTTCATCGAAGAGCTAAAGACATTCATCCTTGGGAGCCACGCGGCGTACATGATGGAGATGGTTGATAGGAAGTCACCGCGCAATCAAAGGTCAGCTCCATGGCAAGTAAACATAGCGGACCAGGGACCCGGGTCTGGTCGCTGCAAGCGAACGGAACAAGATAACAACTGACAAATACGTGCGTTTCGTTGCTACGGGTTGGGTAGGAGCGGGACGCTCCTCGGATGACAAGCGTCCCGCCTCAGTCAGGGTTATTGACGTAGCAGCTTGGGTCTACGACTATCACTCAATGCTACGTTTGAGCTCAATCCGGTTAAATGTGTATACGTCTAGAACGAGGACGTGTATTTCGCTGAGCTGCATCACCTAGCTCCTCCGTTTAGAACCCATACAAAGCAACAGTTAAATTACAAAGCAACTCACCTTACAGTCCGGATCGCCAGATCGCAGCCTGGTCACAAACCCCTTTTTTTTGTGCGCACCGGCAGCGAAAGCAAAAGCAAACGATCAGAAGTCGTATCAGGCCGATACAGAACAGACCCTATTTTTCGGATTCGCTACTCCGCGCGAATATATCGAGAGAGGGCCTTGCAAGAGCGGATCATGAAAACGCGGCCGGGCATCTCCGTTAGGCAAGTAAACATCATGAGCTGAAGAACACGAAGCGGCGGCGCGTCATGCTAACAATGCAGATGGTCTTATTCAGCCGGCGACTCACGATTCCGGTGGGGCCGCAGGGCCACAGGCGGCACATCACGGCCACAAAACCAAAGATAATTGGCCAATACCATCGAGGGGGTTGGAAAGCACCAGACCGAGTTTATTTGCGTCGATTCTACAACGTAGTCGGCGACAACGGGGTATCCGGTGTCGACGGCGATTTGCCTGTATTTACGCACTTTGTTCATCCCAACGTCTTGCCACACCATGAGCTCGTCGCTTGACGCCATTGTCATTGGTTCCGGCCCCAATGGCCTGACGGCTGCAATTGTCCTTGCCCACCAGGGATGTTCCGTGCGCCTCTACGAAGCGGGATCAACTGTAGGAGGCGGCCTACGGTCAGGAGAACTGCTTCAGCCGAAAGTCATCCACGACCACTGCGCCACGGTCCAAGCGTTAGCAATCGTTTCGCCTTTCCTAAAAACGTTGCCGCTTGCTAATTATGGCCTCGAGTTTGCTCATCCCGAAGCGCCGTTTGGTCACCCATTCGACGATGGAACTGCAGTGGTAGTGGAACGTAGCGTCGAAGAAACTGCAAGATCCCTTGGGTCGGACGGAAAAGCGTATCGTGCGCTTTTCGACCCGCTCGTTGCGGCAACCGACAATCTGATGAAAGCGATCCTGCGCCCCTTGGCTTTCGCCCATCCTTTCTTACTAGCGCGCTTTGCAGTAAATGCGATTCGTAGTGCCGCAGGGCTGGCCAAGAGTCGGTTCTCGTCTGAACGGGCGCACGCTCTGCTAGCCGGGGCTGCCGCACACGGCCTGCTTCCGTTGTCCAGACTCACAACCGCCGGATTCGCGATGAGCCTCATTACGGTTGCTCACTCGGTTGGCTGGCCCGTTATCAGAGGGGGTTCCCAGAAGTTGGCAGATGCCCTTGCTGCACACTTACGATTTCTTGGTGGAGAAATCATCACCAACTCGCGGATTGACTCGCTGACGCAGCTTCCTGCCGCTCGTGCAATTTTGTGCGACATAACACCGCGCCAATTGATAAGCATCGCCGGAGATAAATTGCCTATCAACTACCTGCGCAAGCTCAGAAACTATCGTTACGGTCCGGGCGTTTTCAAAATGGATTTCGTTCTTCGCGATCCGGTTCCCTGGCGGTCTTCCGACTGCACTCGGGTTGGAAGCGTCCATCTCGGCGGAACACTGGCCGAAGTCGCCGACTCTGAGCGCGCCGCGTACGAAGGTCGGCTGCATGAAAGACCCTACGTGCTCGCGGTTCAGCCCAGCTGCTTCGATTCCACCCGTGCGCCCTCGGGCGTGCATACCTTCTGGGCCTACTGCCACGTTCCGAATGGCTGCGCCATCGACCGGAGCGACGCCATCGAGCGCCAGATCGAGCGGTTCGCACCGGGGTTTCGCGACTGCGTTCTAGCACGCCGTGCCATGTCGCCCGCCGATCTCGAGAAGAACAATGCAAATCTCATAGGTGGCGACATCGGCGGGGGCGCAAATACGCTCGAGCAATGGTTCACGCGCCCGGTGGCGCGTTTTGATCCGTACTCGACGCCTGTGTCGGACCTCTATATCTGCTCCTCCTCGACTCCTCCCGGACTCGGCGTTCACGGCATGTGTGGATTTTACGCTGCGCAAAGCGCCTTACGAAATTCTTTGGCCAATCGAAAGCATAAACTGTAACGTACGAATCATCGCGTTCAGCTGGCGCTCTTCTGGGAAGTTCCAGCATTGTAATAATGCTCAGTTCCACGAGGTTCGCTTATTCGTCAAAATATTTCCTTTGTTGAGGCTGGTAGCCTGCGAGCGGCTGAAGAGAACGAC
>Ga0126371_10001323_pt1 | contig 20828 bp, 11 predicted proteins | sample PanSoiMetaPlot_4_FD_110145 | JGI IMG/M metagenome (GOLD analysis project Ga0126371, IMG submission 110145) | Tropical forest soil microbial communities from Panama - MetaG Plot_4 | ecosystem: Environmental > Terrestrial > Soil > Tropical forest > Bulk soil | place: Panama | collected 2016-02-17 | reverse complement strand
TCCGTAGCCAGCGGATCTCGGCCTCGATGAAGTCGTCGATCTCGCCGTCCATGACCGCGGCCGTGTTGCCGGTCTCGTAGCCGGTCCGCAGGTCCTTGATGTTCTGGTACGGATGCAGCACATAGTTGCGGATCTGGGTGCCCCAGCTACGGCCGCCGTCCCCGCGTAGCTCGTTCATCCGGGCGGCCTGCTCCTCGCGCTTGCGCTCCAGCAGCTTGGACTGCAAAACGGCCAGGGCGGTGGCCTTGTTCTGGATCTGGCTGCGCTCGTTCTGGCAGGACACCACGATGCCGGTCGGCAGGTGCGTGATCCGCACCGCGGAGTCAGTCGTGTTCACGCCCTGGCCACCGGGCCCGCTCGACCGGAAGACGTCGATGCGCATCTCGTCTTCGGGGATGTCGATGTGGTCGACCTGCTGAACCACCGGGAGGACATCAACCATGGCGAAGGAGGTTTGCCGGCGGCCCTGATTGTCGTACTTGGAGATCCGCACCATCCGGTGGGTGCCGTGCTCGCCGCGCAACGTTCCATAGGCGTACGGGGCCTTGATCGCGAACGTGGTCGACTTGATCCCCGCCTCTTCGGCGTAGGAGGTGTCATAAATCTCGGTCGGGTAGCCGTGCCGCTCAGCCCACCGCAGGTAGATCCGCTGGAGGCCTTCGGTCCAGTCCGCCGCGTCCGCGCCGCCGGCCCCCGCGTTGATGCTGATCAGCGCCTCGCGGGCGTCGTATTCACCGTTGAGCAGGGTCCTGATCTCTAGCTGGTCGATCTCCTTACGCAAAGCGGCTAGCTCGCGCTCAGCTTCGGCCCGCGTCGGCTCGTCGTGCTCGCTCTCGGCCAGTTCGAACATGACGGCGGTATCGTCCAGCCGGGTATGCAGCGCCTCCAGCCGAGCCAGCTCGGCGTCCAGGTAGGACAGCCGGCGGGTCACTTCTTGCGCCTTCTCCTGATCCTCCCAGAGGGCGGGATCCATCGAGCGCTCGCGCAAGCTCTCAGCCTCATGGCGCATCGCGTCGGGGTCGAGGACAGCCTCCACGCTTGCGAGCGTCGCACGCAGTTCCGAGATCTCGCTCGTGTGATCGGTTGCCATGCTTGCAGCCTACGCGAGCGTGGCGACAGGCTGATTCCGACACTGACTGACGCCAGACAAGGCTGCGCGGGGAACCCAGACGATCTGTGCCGACGCCCTCGCCATGATCCCGGAGCGACGCTAGGGCGTCCCGATAGGCACTGCCCCGCCGTCAGGGAGCTTATCGGTCAGGTGGGCAGCGTGGCGTTCGTGACGAGTGTGCGCACGGCCCGGACCGCGACCGACAGGGTCGCGACAGTGAACGCGTTGCTTTCCCAGATCTCGGTCAGGGTCTGCGTGGCCCGGCGCACGGCCGAGTCATTCCGCTGCACCCACGCAGCGAGCCGCTGCTCGGGGCTGGCGGGCTCGGTCACGGTCAGCACGTCCCTGGCCAGGGCCGCGTGGGCGGTATACAGGTCGTCGCGGATCGCGCCGCGGGCCATCGTGTTCCACCTGTCGTCGCGCGGCAGCGCGGTGATCATGTCCCGGAGCCTGGCGATCTGGAGCCGATCGGCCAGGTCGAAGTAAACCTCCGTGGTCTCCTCGACCGATCGCCCGGTGCCGCGCGCGATGTCGACGATGTCGAAAGCGGAGTAGGCGGGCACCATAGCGGCGATGCGGTCGGCCAGGTCGGCCGGCACTCCCCGGCTCACGTAGATCTCCCGGCGCTCGCCGAACCCGGCCAGATCCCGCCCGGCCAGCATCGCCGGCAAGCTGGTCGCGACCGTCAGCACCCCGGTGGCGAAGAATTCGATCGTCGACTGCACATCGAAGGGTGGCCGCCGGAAGGCGATCAGCCACCGTGCGGCCCGCTCGGTCAGCTTCCGGCCTTCGAGCAGCGCCAGGATCTGCACGCCGGTATCGACCTTGCCGTCGAGGGCCTCGAGCTGAGCCCAGAACCCGGGCATGTCGAATACCGCCCGCGCGACCAGCCACGCCGCGGTGATCTCCGGCACCGACGCGCCCGTCTCCTCGTTCAGCCGGAACGCGAACGTGATCCCCGCCCTGTCCACCATGTCGTTGACGACCGCGGTCGTGATGATCTCCCGGTGCAGCCGGTGCTCGCCCATCTCGGCCGCGAACTTCTCCCGCAGCGGCGTGGGGAAGTAGTCGACGAGCACATGCCGCAGGTACCTGTCATCGGGCAGCGCCGACCCCAGCACATCCTGCGCAGTCGCGATCTTCGTCTGCGCCAGCAGCACCGAAAACTCGGGGATCACCAGCCCGGTGCCAGCCGACCGACGCTCAGCGATCTCGCGGTCGTTGGGCAGGACGTCAAGGCGACGCCGGATCAGTCCGTCTCGCTCCAGCTTGCGGATGTACCGGGTGTGCACGTGCAGCATCTGCGCGGACTGCGCGTAGGCAGCCGCGAGCGCCCGGTTCTGCTCGTAGTTGTGCTCGAGTACCTGCCGCGCGACCTCGTTGGTCATCTGCTGGAGTAGCGCGTTCCGGCCGTCCTCGGTCAGCTGCCCGCCTCTTACCTCGCGGTCGAGCAGGATCTTGATGTTGACCTCGTGGTCGGAAGTATCGACGCCGGCTGAGTTGTCGATGAAGTCTGTGCATACCAGGCCGCCGGCGAGTGCGAACTCGATCCGGGCCCCCTGGGTCAATCCCAGGTTTCCGCCTTCGCCGACGACCTTGGCCCGAAGCTGTGCCGCGTCTACGCGCACGGCGTCGTTCGACCTGTCGCCGACATCGACGTTGGACTGACTGCTCGCCTTGACATAGGTGCCGATGCCGCCGTTCCACAGCAGGTCGACCGGAGCTGTCAAGATCGCCGAGATCAGCCGGTCAGGCGACAGGGCCGTCTCGGAACCGGTCAAGCCGAGTGCTGTCCGAGCCTGCGGCGACAACGTGATCGACTTGGCCGTACGTGGCCACACGCCACCACCAGCCGAGATCAGCGCCTTGTCGTAGTCGGCCCAGGACGACCCGGGCATGCGAAACATGCGTTCCCGCTCCGCGAAGCTCTTCGCCAAGTCGGGGTCGGGGTCCAGGAAAACGTGCCGGTGATCGAACGCGGCCACGAGCTTGATGTGCCGCGAGAGCAGCATTCCGTTGCCGAACACGTCACCGGACATGTCGCCGATCCCGACCACGGTGAAGTCGTCGGCGTCCACGTCCACGCCGCGGGTACGGAAGTGGAACTTGACCGACTCCCAGGCGCCACGGGCGGTGATGCCCATCTTCTTGTGGTCGTAGCCTTCCGAGCCACCGGAGGCGAACGCGTCACCAAGCCAGAAGCCACGTCTCATCGCGATCTCGTTGGCGGTGTCGGAGAACGTCGCCGTGCCCTTGTCCGCGGCCACAACTAGGTACGGGTCGTCCCCGTCATGTCGCACCACGTCGTCGGGCGGGTTGACCTGGCCGGATTCGAGGTTGTCAGTGACGTCCAGCATCGCCGAGATGAACATGCGGTAGCAGGCCAGCACTTCGCCCCGGTACGCCGCCAGGTCAGCGGGATCGGGCAGTTGCTTGCACACGAAGCCGCCCTTGGCCCCGGACGGCACGATGACGGAGTTCTTGACCTCCTGCGCCTTGGCCAGACCGAGGATCTCGGTGCGGAAGTCCTCACGACGGTCGGACCAGCGCAGCCCGCCGCGCGCGACGCGGGCGAACCGCAGATGCACGCCCTCGAATCGAGGCGAGTACACAAACATCTCGAACTGCGGGCGCGGTGCCGGCAGGTCCGGCGCCTGCTGGGCGTCCAGCTTGAAGACCAGGAAGGGAACGCGGCCGAAGGCCGTACTGAAATAGTTGGTGCGCAGTGTCGCCATGATGAGCTGCAGATACGTCCGCAGGATGCGGTCTTCATCGAGGCCGGCTACGTTGTCGAGCGCGCCAGCGATCTCCTCGGTGAGCGCGTCGCTCCGCTCCGCCTCGCCTGCTTGCTTCGTCGGGTCGAATCGTGACTCGAACAACATGATCAAGAGCCTGGCGACTGAGGCGTTGGACCGCAGCACGCCCTCGATGTAGTCCTGGCTGAAGGTGACGTTGGCTTGGCGCAGGTACTTGGCGTACGCGCGAAGCACGACGACCTGACGCCAGGTGAGCTGCGCGTCCAGTACCAGCGCGTTGAACCCGTCGTCCTCGATCAGGCCGTCCCACAGCGCGGCCATGGCGCCTTCGACCTGCTCGCGGACCCGGTGATGGGCGATCAGGTCACCCTGCTGCGAGCTGTCACCGGCATCCGTGACCGGCCGCCGACGCAAGCCGAAGTCGTAGATCCAGAATGGCTCAGGGGCCGCGAACTCGTATGGATGCTCGTCGACGACGTCGACGCCCATGTGCTGGAGGCGCGGCAGGACATCGGTGAGGGTGATGGGCCCGGCGGTCCGGTAGATCGTGAGCCGCCACACCCGTTTGACGGTGTCGGGCACGTGCTCGTCCGCTTCGATCGGCACGCCGCCGACGTACGTCTCGGACTCCCACAGTTCGAAGTCGATGGTGCGGTCGGAGTCGCGCAGCTCCAGGATCCTGGCGAAGTCGGTGATGGCCGCCGACGGCGGCACGTCGGTCTTGTAGTTCTCCGGGATGGCCGGGCCTACCTGGGTCATCAGCTCCCTGGCCCGCTCCGGACCGAACGCAGTGACCATCTCATCGGTCATGTCGTCGTCCCAGGATCGGACCGCATCAGCGACGGCCCGTTCGAGCTCGGCCGGGTCGGCGTCGGGCAGTTGGCGACCGCGGTCGGCCCGGACGACCATGTGCAGCCTCGCTACCGGCGATTCCCCGACCAGGACGCTGTAGTCGACCTGGGATGCGCCGAAGGCACGCTGCAAAATCTCCTGAGCCCGCAGCCGCACCTTCGTGGTGTAGCGGTCTCTCGGCAGGTAGATCAGGCACGACACGTACCGGCCATAGAGGTCCTTCCGCAGGAACAGCCGGGTCTGGCGGCGCTCGCGGAGCACGTGCACGCCGGCGGTGATCTCGGCGAGGTCGCTCGCCGACGTCATGAACAGCTCTTCGCGCGGGTAGAAGTCGAGCACCTCGGCGACTTCCTTGCCGTCATGGCTGTCGGCGGCCATCCCGGACAGCTCGAGCACCTCGGCCAGCCTGCGCCGCAGCACCGGAATGCCCTTGATGCTCTCGGAGAACGCGGCGTGCGTGTACAGCCCGAGGAATCGGTACTCTCCGACAATCTCGCCAGCAGGTGAGAGCCGCTTAACGGCGACATAGTCCAGGTAGCTCGGCCGGTGCACGGTGGAGCGCGAGTTGGCCTTGGTGACGATCAGCCGCTGCGGCTCGAGGGCGCGCGCCTTCACTTCCTCCGGCAGCGTCGCGAACGAGCCAGGGCCAACGCGGTCATGGCGCAAGATGCCGAGGCCGCTACCGGGGACCGCGCTGAGTGCCATCCCGGCAGGACTGACCAGCAGGTCATATTCGCGGTAGCCGAGGAACGTGAAGTGGCCGTCAGCCAGCCAGCGCAAAAGCTCGGCGATCTCGGCCGGCGCGTCGGCACCGCCGGAGTCAGCACCGATCAAGCCCGCACCGGTTGGCCCCTCGGCCTCACGCGACAGGACATCGTCAGCGAGCGCGAGCGCGCGGGCGTGCATCCGGCCGTAGTCCTCGACCGCGACCCGTACGTCGCCGAGTACCCGGCGCAGGTCGGCCGCGAGCGTTTCGCCCTCGTCGGCGGCCAGCGGCGGGATCTCGATGTGCGTCCACGACTCTGCCAGCTCGTCGTGGCCGGACTGGTCGTGCTTGAGCTGCCCGGCGCTCGCCTGACCCACGATCTCCAGGAGGGCGCCCGTCACGTCCCGGCGAACGCGGAGTTGCGGGTGCACGACCAGCTTGGCCGCGAGGTCGTGCTGAGCCAGCTCCATCGTCACCGAGTCGACGAGGAACGGCATGTCGTCGGTGACGATGTCGATGACGTCGGCCGGCGGGTCAAGCGCTGCGTCGCCACCGCGTCGCACCTGGACAAGGGCCGTGCCCTGCGGACGGTGCGCGGCTAGCTGTGCGTGCCTGGCGGTGACGGCGGCCAGGCGGTCCGGGCCGGCAGCCGTCAGGTCGTCGACCGCTACGTGCCGGTAGTACGCCTTGAGGCAGACGGACACGTCACCGACGCCGGGAAGCGAGCCAGCGCATTCTGCTGCCTTCGCCAACAGCCCTTGCTTGTAGTGACTGCGCTCGCTGTCGGCCGTCGCAATACTCGCATCAGTCGAGCCAGCATTGTCCGACATTTCTCCCACTTCCTCACCCGGCGACGCTGCCGTTTCAAGCATGGTTGCACCAGTTGCAACCGAACGCACATCACAACGAGTCCCGCAACTCCCAGAGCAGCGGGTAGTAGCGCAGCGGCACCCGCCGGTGCAGGTAGGGGGCGCCCGTGGACCCGCCAGTCCCCGACTTGGTGCCAATCTGCCGCTCGACCATCTGGACGTGCCGCGCCCGCCAGAGCCCGGCCAGTTCGTCGTGGGTCAGCAGATCCTCGGCGAGCTGCCATAGATCGTCGTGATGCGGCCGGTCTCGCGCGATGCTGACCAGGGCCGCGGTGATCTGCTTGTCATCGCCGACAGGCAGTCCGCGCGCGGCGAGCAGATCGACGAAGGCATCCCACAGCGACGGTTCCGCGAGCCGGGCCGCCAGCCGGTCCCGTTCTTCTGGCGTCAGCCTGCGAAACCTGCGCACGAAATCAGGGTCCTTGGCGCCGGACAGGAACTCAACCTCTCGGAACTGAACCGACTGAAATCCGCTCGCCGGGGCGAGGGCCGCCCGGAACTCAAGGAAGTCCTGCGGAGTCATCGTCTCGAGTACGTCGATCTGGCTCACCAGCAGGCGCTCGATCACGTGCACGCGGTGCAGCAGGTGCCGGGCTAGCCACGTCTGCCTGCCGTCGTCAGGCTGGGCATGGCCCGCACGGTCGATCCCACCACGGGGTGGACGTGCCAGCATTGCGTCCCGGACCGCGGTCAGCTCGTGCAACAGCTGCTTGAACCAAAGTTCATATGTCTGGTGGACGATAATGAACAGCAGTTCGTCGTGGACCGGCGGGGATACTTCAGGCACCTGCTGCGCCAGCAACTGCGGGACGCGCAGGTAGCTGCCGTAGGTGAGCAGGCCGCCCTCTTCGCCAAAGCTGCGGCCGCCAGTTTCGGTCACACGGTTCTCGCTCACACTGGGCCACCAGGTGCGAAGTACTTGAGCACGTCCGGGTTGGCCAGCGCATCCGGATCGGCGGCAGCAGCGACCGGAGTACCGAGCAGGATCTTGCGGACCGGCACCTCAAGCTTCTTGCCGGACAGCGTGCGCGGGATCCCAGGCACCTGATGGATCTCGTCCGGCACGTGCCGCGGCGACAGCTCAGTGCGCAGCAGCGACCTGATGGTAGCAATCAGCGCATTGTCGACTGCGAGTCCATCCGCCGTCACTACGTACAGGATCAGCCGTCCGTCCTGGCCGAGCTGGCCCGTGTCGACGACGAGGCTGTCGGCGACCTCCGGGAGCCGCTCGACCACCCGGTAGAACTCACTAGTGCCCATCCGGACGCCGCCGCGGTTCAGCGTCGCGTCGGACCGGCCGTAGATCACGCACCCGCCGTCGGGCAAGATCATGATCCAGTCACCGTGCCGCCAGACGCCTGGGTAGTCGGCGAAGTAGCTCGTTTTGTACCGGGCGCCGTCCTGGTCATTCCAGAACCCGATCGGCATCGACGGCATCGGCAACGTCAGGACCAGTTCCCCTACTTCGCCAACCACCGGCTGGCCGGACGCATTGAACGCCTCGACCTTGGCGCCGAGGCACGGCCCGGAGATGATGCCAGCGCGCACGGGCAAGAGCGGCGAGGGCCCGACGAATCCGGTGCATACATCGGTGCCACCAGACAATGAGCCGAGGATGAGGTCGGACGACCCCGTTCCCAGCTCCTGGTAAGCCCAGCGGAAACCTTCCGGCGGGAGCGGCGAGCCGGTGGAGCCCACGCCTCGCAACGCCGACAGATCGTGCTCGGCGGCCGGCCGGAGGCCTTCCTTCATACAGGCCAGCAGATACGGCGCGCCGGTGCCCGCGTACGTCACGCCGGCGTGTGCCACCAGCCGCCAGAGCGCGCCGGTGTCCGGGTGGACGGCGCTGCCGTCGTAGAGCACGATCGTGCCGCCAGTCAGCAGCCCGCCCACCAGGTAGTTCCACATCATCCAGCCGGTCGTGGTGTACCAGAAGAAGGTGTCCGCGCTGGTCAGATCGTGCTGTAGGGCTAGCGCCTTGAGATGCTCGAGGACGATGCCGCCATGCGAATGCATGATCGGCTTTGGCAGGCCGGTGGTACCGGATGAGTACAGGACCCAGAGCGGGTGGCCGAATGGCACCTCGGTGAAGTCGAGGTCGTCTGGGCTGATCACGTCGCTGGAGCTGTCAGCTGTCGAGCCGAGGTCGGACCAGCTCAGCAGCGGGACGCCGACCGGGGGCCTAAGCTCGCCGGCACCGGTGCCGAGGTAGTCGACCAGGACAACAGCCTGCAGGCCGGGAAGTTCGGCGGCGATCGCGGCGAGCTCGGGTCGCCGGTCGAATCGCTTGCCGCCGTAGCCATAGCCGTCGACGCCAACCAAGACCTTGGGCGAGATCTGGGCGAACCGGTCGACGACGCTGTGCGCCCCGAAGTCAGGCGAGCAGGAAGTCCAGATGGCTCCGAGGCTCGCCGTGGCGAGCATGGCGATGACGGCTTCGGGCGCGTTCGGGAGGTAGGCGGCGACCCGGTCCCCTAGGCCAACGCCGAGGTTGGCCAGTCCGGCCCGGACGCGGGCGACTTCCGCGCGCAGCTCGCCGTAGCTGAGCTGCCCGCTTCGACCGGCCTCCGAGCTGTAGGTGACGGCGGTGGCGGCCGGCTGGACCGCAGCCCGGTGCAAGGCGTTACGCGCGTAGTTGAGGCTGGTGCCGGCGAACCAGCTCACGTCCGGGAGCCGCCCGGTCAGCACCGGGCCGTCGCCACGTGATCCCAGCACGCCGAAGAAATCCCAGATGGAGGACCAGAAGGCGGCCGGTTCGTCGACCGACCACTGCCAGAGATCCCGGTACGACGGCACGCCGTCCGGCGCCTCGACCTGCGGGCCGCCGTTGTCCGCCAGCCAGCCTGCGTACTCGGTGACGACAGCGCGGGAGGCCGAAATCGCTGATGGCTCCCAGAGGGTGTCGCCGTAATCGCGCCCGGCCGACCCGGACTCGGCCAGGTCGTTGCCCACGCTCTACGCCCCCAAACCCAGTTCGTAACCCGGCCTCAGTCTGCACACCGCTTCCACCATTGTGACTATGCCACGCAGGCCAAGCGGTCCGAAGCGGGCGACGTCCTTGCTCAGGACAAACTACTAGTGGTTGGCGGCCGCCATGGTCAACCGGTCGATGGCGGCGATCACCTGGCTGGTGTCAGCCAGGTCAGGAAGCACCACATCTGCGCCAGCGTCGCGCAACTCGGCCGGCATGGACCGGCCGGTCGCGACCGCGATGCACCGAGCGCCTCCGGTAGCGGCCGCCTCAACGTCACGGACGTTGTCCGCGATGTAGACAGTCCGGTCCTCTCGCACTGGCCGACCGTATTTGCGTCCGGCGTCGCCTTTGACCAGGAGCAGCAGCGACCCGCGCGGGTAGGCGTCTGACCCGTAGCCGCCTATCTCGAGGTCAAAGAACCTGTCGAGGCCGAAGGCACGCAGCTTAAGTACCGCGTTGGGCTTGATGGAGCCGGTCAGGACCGTCTGCACCACGCCGGGCATTGCGGCCGTCGCGGTCAGCGCGGCCTTGGTGCCGGGAAGCAGCCGCCCCTGCCGCAGCAGCTCGTCCTGGCGCAGCGTGAAGGCCGCCTCCAGCTCCCAGCAGTACCGGCTCAGCAACTCGGCGTCGGCGACCTCGTCGGTCCCGGTCGGCACGTCGTTCAGGTACAACGACTCGAAGAAGATCTCGGTATCGCTGCGCCCCACGAGCTGCGGCAGGGCGGCCAGGGGTCGGCCGGTCACCCGGCGGAAGGCATCGGCGTATGCGTCGCGAGAGATCCTTCCGACGTCGAGCAGGGTGAGATCGATGTTCCAGAGGACCAACCGGTCCATGGCCCACCTCCGGACGAACTAGCGATTGATTTCGAGCGTACCTGCCGGATCGGACAATGAAGCTATAAACTCAGGATTCGCCCGAATCACCCCTAGGTACTGGCGGGTTCACAGACACCTGCGCTGGTGCGCGGTCGGCGCCCGTCGGCGCCAGGTCCCGGCGGGCTCGCTCGAGGTCCCGCCGCGTTGGCTCCAGGTCTCTGCGGATCACAGCCAAGTCCCGGCGGGCTCGCTCCAGGTCCGAGTTGGCCCGGTCTAGGTCCGCGTGAGCCGACAGAAGTTCGCCGCGTATTGCCGCCGAATCCTCGCCAGCTGGCATCAGTTCCCGGCCCGCTGGCGTGAAGTTTTCGCTCGTCGTGCGGCCCGACGCGCGGGTCCCCGAATCAGTGACTGCCGAGTCCGTGGCCTCGTAGTCAGCTTCCTCAGCGTCGGTGACGTCCCGGCCGGTTGCGGCGGTACCGGCTGCCGTCGTGTCGGACGGGGGTGCTGGGCTTGGCTCGGCCACGGAGACCGCGTGTGAGTAGGCTTCCTGGACCTTAGCCACCTCGGCGTCGGGGTTGCCGAACCAGTTCGTGGACCACAACCGGTGATATCGCCAGCCGAGACGCTGCAAATGCTCGCCGCGCAGCCGATCTCGGTCGCGGACGCTGCCGGACTCGTGGTAGGTCGCGCCGTCAGCCTCGATGGCGAGCACCATCCGGCCCGGATCGTCCGGGTGCACTGCAGCGAAGTCGACTCGGTATCCGCCGACGCCGTACTGCGGGACCACGGTGATGCCGGCCGCCGCGAGCCTGTCGCGCACGTGTGCTTCGAAGGAGTCGAGTTCGGCGGCGCCGGAGGCTGCCTGCGCCGACCCGCCAGAGCTCGCATACTCCAGGTAGTCGGCGAGCATCCTGGCGCCGGCCTTCGTCACCCGATCGGGGTCCACGTCGTGCCCGGAGAAGGAGCTGACGAGCGTCAGGCGGTGCTTGGCCCGCGTCGCGGCTACGTTGAGCCTTCGTTCGCCGCCGTCACGCAGCAGCGGACCCCATTGGTACCGCATCCGGCCGTCCGGATGCTTGCCGTAACCGATCGACAAGATAATCGCGTCTCGCTCGTCGCCTTGCACCCGTTCGAGGTTCTTGACGAAGAACGGCTCCGGCACATCCTCGGCGAAGAAGGACTCCAACTTGGCGTTCTCGCCGCCCGCGGCCGACCCGCCTTTCCGGTTAGCCCCGCCCGCATCGCCGACGAGCGCCAGCTTGGCTCGTAGCGCGGCGTCGATGCGCTCGGAGTGCTTGATGCCGAGAGCGATCACCCCGAGCGACTCCGTTGGGTGGTCGCGCGCATGCTCGAGTATCAGCTCCACTACCTTGTTGACTTCGGCGTCGACCGACGTCTCCTGGCCCGAGCCCGGACCCTGGGCCACGACGACGTGCCGCAGGCAGTCGTCGCGGAGCACCCCTGGGAACGTGGTCAGCGCGCCGCCGTATATGCGACTGTTCGAGAAGGCAACGAGGCGCTCGTCGCGGCTGCGGTAGTGCCAGGTCAGCGGCGCCGTCGGTAGCAACGGCCGGAGCGCATCCAGCACTGACTCAAAGCCAGCACCGAACGACACGAACGTCTCGTCCTCGTCTTCGCCGCCGTCGTCGTCAGGATCGCCGACCTGGCGGAAGAAGTTCGTTGGGGGCAGCTGCCTGTCATCCCCAGCGACGACGATCTGATGGCCGCGCATGATCGCGGGAATGGCGTCGGCGGGCACGATCTGGCTCGCTTCGTCGAAGATCACGATGTCGAACAACCGCGCCACGGGCAATACCTGACTGACCATGAGCGGCGACATCGCCCAGCATGGCTTGATCGCGAAGAGTACGTCGCTGGCCTGATCGAGGAGCCGCCGCAGCGGCAAGTGACGGCGACGCAGGGCCGCTTGCTTGCGAACGACGCGGGCCTGCAACGGATGCCGGTCACAGGCTTCCAGCAGATCCTCCGCCCAAGCCCGGCGCACCCTCGCGCGGTTGGCGACCAGATGCTCGACGTCGTGCACTCGGAAGTCACCAGCGATCTCGTCGAGCGCGTCGCCGCGGTCGGCTGCGTACCGAGGGTCCCGCACCCGCATCTCGTCGAGGATCGTCGTGTACCAGGCGTGGTCGAACGCGCCAGCGGCGAGGTCGGGACCGGCTTCGCGGCGAGCCAGCTCATCGATCAGCGCCCCGAGATACAAGTCTCCGAACCGAGTGGCCAGCTCGTACAACCGCGGCAGCTTCCACGCCGTGTCCTGATCGGCTGCGAGCGTCACCAGCAGGGGCTGCGGATCGACAGGCAGGCTCACGACTTCGCTGAGAGCGGCAAGCTGAGCCTGGCTATCGGCCCACAGCGCGGCTAGCTCCGTCATGTGCCCGGGCAGTCGCGGCAGCCCGTCGTCGTTCCGCAGTTCTAGCCACTGGCTTAGTTCGCTCGCTGCCTTCGCCAGCGCAGCTGAGAGCTGCTGATCGGTCAGCTCCGTTGCCGGGCCCGCTTGTCTAGTTGCTAGCTGCGCGTGGACCGAAGCAAGCGACCGAGCTTGCTTGCGCAAGGCTCGCCGCTCGCGGAAGTTCACTCCGGCGCCGTCACCCATAGCCGCGGCAAGGCGCGCCGGATCGGCTGCGTACACGTCGGGGCCAAAGACTTGCGAAGTGGCCTGGATGCTAGTAAGCAGCCGCATCACGGCCGCGGCATCTGGGTACGCTCGCGGCGCGCGCAATCCGACCTGCGCGGCGGCCTTGGCGATGCGATCCAACAGCAGCGGCAAGGTGCGGGTACTAAGTCGGACCGCAAGCTCGCACGCGTGCCGGGCATCCTCACGGTCGCGCAACCTGGCGCCGAACCACGGCGTGCTCTCCGGCCGAAACGTGAAGCCGCCCAAGTGAGCGAACTCCCGCAGTTCGTCTCGGATCTGGTCGGCCTGCTCCTTGCCAATCTGGCCAGGGTTGTCGAGCAGTATGTTGACGCGAGCCTCGGCGGGCACGCCGAGGAGCGCTGACTGCACCTCGAACGGGGTCAGCCCCCACGGCTGGTGCAGCTGGTGCAACGCGGACACGTGGCGGGCCAGCCGCTTGTGCCGGTCGGCCAGCCGCCGATGGAGGTCGCCAACATCTGGCTCCGGCGTGCGCTGTGCCTCGTCGAGTGCGTCGCCAAGTTCTCTCGCGATGCGGACGCGGTCCTTGGTCCCCTCGTGAATGTCGAGCACGACTTCGCCCAGGCTCGCGCCCTTGAGACGCGACAAGACGGCGTCGATCGCGGCTCGCTTCTCGGCGACGAACAGAACCTTCCGCCCCCTCGCGACCAGGGCGGCGATGAGGTTGGCGATGGTCTGGCTCTTGCCCGTACCCGGTGGGCCGTGAATGACCAGGCTGCGGCCGGCCAGGACGGCGTCGATCGCTTTGCGCTGCGAGGAGTCCGCATCCAGCACCGAGAAATCTTGCTCTGGCAAGTCCAGCGTGGGTGGCGTGGTCTCGTCCGCGCGGAGCGCTTCCTGGGCGTCGGGATCGCCTGCGATGGCGGCGACGACGTCGCTGTCACCCAGCAACTCGCCGGCGGCCTGCAGATCCTGGACCATCGGCAGCTTGGCGTAGGTGAAGGTGCCGACGACCATGCGATTCGTAATGTGGAAGCCAGGAACCTCGGCGTCGTGGGCTGCCCTGGACAGCAGCTCCTCGATTTTGTCCGCGTCCGCGCCGCCCAGGTCTTCCGTGGCCGCACCGAAGGCGCTGGCCAGCTTGTGCAGCAGGACCGGGTTGAGCTCATAGTCGTCGTCGAGGACGAGATCGAAGTCGTCGTGCCGGGCCCTCGTTGGTGTGATCGTCAGGCCACGCAGCAGCACGGGAGCGCACGGCTCGAGGAAAAGCTCATCCCAGCGCGCCATGCCCTGCGCGAGGTAGCCAACTCGGATGCCCCGTTCCTCGAGGAGCTCCTTCGCCTTCCGGTAGATGACCTGGACTCGCCGGATGGCGTCGGCACGGGCATCGACGTCGTGGAAAAGCCGCGTGAGCTTGACCGATCCGGTGCGCAGGAAGCGGTCGAGCGCCGTCGGGTCAGCGGCGCCGAGGTCGAGCGTGCCCGCCCGCCGATCCTTGTAGTAGAGAAGCGTGTTCCGACCGCCTAGGTCGGTGAGCGCGTCGATCCAGCCCGCTTGCGCCGCCGCGATCAGCTGCGCTCTGCGCGCGTCCTCCTGCGCGAACGCCTGCTCGCCCTCGTCGGCTTCGGCCCCTTCCGTCTCGTCGGTTTCGGCGCCCTCCGCCTCGTCCATGTCGGAGCCTTCCGCCTCGTCCATTCCGTGACTTAACCCAGGACCTGGCACGTAGTCCGTCATCGGTCTCCTCCGGTGCGCTGCCGGGCTCCGGCAGGACCCCGATTGCCCAACTCAGATGCCCAAGCCCGGGGCAACCATGCACGCGTCCTCCCGCCAGCCCCCGTCTCGGTCGCGGCGGTCGGCTAACGCGTCGTGCGCGGCATTAGTTCCACCCGCTCTCGAACGCATGTACCAGCAGCTCGAAACTTTCGAGCTGCTGGTACATGCGTTCGCCAGCAATGATCATCCGCGGCAACGAACTTTGACGTTCGGGACATTCCGGGCCAGGCCCACGCGCTTCATGCGGCATTGCGTCCGCAGTGAGCTACTCCGCCTAGCTACGGGAGCGGCCACCCATCTTTGTTGACCGCGTGGCTGGGAGGCTTGGCTAGCCCATGTGCGGGTAGCGGTGGTCAGCCGGCGGTACGAACGTCTCCTTGATCGTCCTGGCGTTAACCCAGCGAATGAGGTTGAAGATCGATCCCGCCTTGTCGTTAGTGCCGCTCGCCCGCGCGCCGCCGAACGGCTGTTGGCCTACGACGGCCCCGGTCGGCTTGTCGTTGATGTAGAAGTTGCCTGCCGAGAACCGCAGCGCCTCCGTCGCGTGCGCGACCGCGGCGCGGTCCTGCGCGATGATCGAGCCAGTCAGCGCGTAGGGAGCGATGTCGGCGGCCTGCGCCACCACCGCTTCGTACTGCGAGTCGTCAAAAACATGCACGCCGAGGATCGGGCCGAAGTACTCCCGAGTGAAGACTTCGTCGGTCGGGTCGGTCGAGGCAAGCACCGTCGGGCGGACGAAATACCCCTCGGAGTCGTCGGTCGTGCCACCGGTTAGCACGGTGATCGCCGGCCGCGTTGCGGCCTGCGCTAGTGCGTCCCGATGCCGTCCGAACGCCCGCTCGTCGATCACCGCACCCATGAACAGTGACAGGTCAGCGGCGACGTCTCCCATCGTCAGGGCCTCGGCCGTGTCGATGAGCTGGTCCTTCATCCGCTCCCACACGCTGCGCGCCACGTAGGCACGAGAAGCGGCCGAGCACTTCTGGCCTTGGTACTCAAAGGCTCCCCGGACCAGGGCGGTGACCAGAACGCTCGGGTCGGCTGAGGGATGCGCGATCACGAAGTCCTTGCCGCCGGTCTCCCCGACCAGGCGGGGATAGCCGCGGTAGGAGGCGATGTTCTCCCCAACCGTCCGCCAGAGGTGCTGGAACGTCGCGGTCGACCCAGTGAAGTGCACACCCGCCAGGTCCGGATGTCGCAACGCGACATTGGACACGGCCGCGCCGTCGCCGGTCACCAGGTTGATCACGCCGGGCGGCAGGCCAGCTGCCTCCAGCAGCCGCATCAAGTAGTGCGCCGAAAGCTGCTGCGTCGGAGACGGCTTCCAGATCACCACGTTGCCCATCAGAGCCGGAGCGGACGGGATGTTCCCAGCGATCGACGTGAAGTTGAACGGCGTGATCGCTAGCACGAACCCCTCGAGCGGGCGGTACTCCATCCGGTTCCAGATACCGGGGGCGCTCGCTGGCTGCTCGGACAGCAGCCGCCGACCGTAGTGAACGTTGTACCGCCAGAAGTCGATCAGCTCGCAGGCCGCGTCGATCTCGGCCTGGAACACCGACTTGGACTGGCCGAGGATCGTCGAGGCGTTGATCACCTGTCGCCAGGGCCCCGCCAGCAGGTCAGCCGCCTTGAGAAAGATCGCTGCCCGGTCGTCGAACGACAACGCTCGCCAGGCCGGCGCCGCAGCCCTGGCCGCCTCGATCGCGGCGGACACGTCGGCGTCCGTGGCGTTTCGGAGCTGGCCGAGCACGTGCCGGTGATTGTGCGGCTGGACGACGTCAATGGTCTCACCGCCGCCGTGGACTTGACGGCCGCCGATCGTCATTGTCAGCTCGGCACGCTCGCCAGCGAGATCCTTGATCGTCTGCTCAAGCGTCGATCGCTCCGGGCTGCCAGGGGCGTATCCCTTGACCGGCTCATTGGTCGGAATCGGGACATTCGTTACAGCATCCATGACAGCGCTCCTTGCTAACCCGACGACAGTGGCGGCATCACCCATGGTGCCATGAGTAGCCAAATTGTCGGTCGGCCCGCTGCTAAGGCACCTGTTCTGCCTGCTCAGATGCCTACGGGCGGGGCTGCCCGGCGCCTAGAACCGGCGTCGTTATCCTGGAACCGGGCCGAAAAGCGCGCCCGACAGCTCGAGTCACACGCGGCTAACGGGGGGCGCCATGACTCAGCTCGTGCGGCAAGTCAACACGCCCAGCGCGACCATAAGCGGGTCAGTTCCCGCTTGGACGGTCGTCTCAGCGACGCTTTGTCCGGTCGCCCTCGTCGGTGGCTGGCTCGTTGCGGGCGCATTGCAGCCGACCTCCTATAACCCCATGCAGCAGACCATGAGCGTGCTGGCCGGACAGCCTGGCACCGATCCCTGGATCATGACCGGGGCGCTGTTTGTGGTGGGCGCCACCCAGTTCGTCACGGCCGCCGGGCTGCATACAGTGGGCATGCCCGCTCGGGGCCTGCTGGTGGCGACCGGGCTGTGCACGTTTGGCGTCGCTCTCACACCGGAGCCCACGGCAGGCCCAACCCCGCTGCACCTAGCCTTCGCCGCGAGCTGCGTGTTCACGACGGCGATCTGGCCAATCTTCGTCGGCAGGCGGCCGCCGACCTTCTCCTGGGCGGTCAACTACTACGTCTGCGCGGCCGTTACCGGGTTCTTCGCCGTCTTGTCTGGCTGGGTAGTGTTCGCCAGCTTTGGCGGCGACCTCGGCCTGGCTGAGCGGGTCACTTCGACCGCTCTGGGGCTATTTCCCCTCATAGTCATCCTCAGCCTGCGGCGTGCGACGGGCAGGGCCGGGAGCGGCGCCCAGGTTGCGGCGCCAGGACGGCGAGCTTCAGGATGCGAAGTCAGTTAGCTCCTGAGTGGCGTACCACTGCAGCTCATGCCCGTCGGCGCCGTCAACGATGAACTGGGCATCCTCGTCGCCGGCGTCCGCATCGGTCAGCGCCGCGACAGCGGCGGACACGTCGGCGGCGGCAGCAGCGTCGTCAACCAGGCCTGAGGCTACAACGCGGGTCGGCACCGGACCACGTACCGCCACCAGGCCAGGCTCGTCGAACCCTGCCTCGGCCAGGACCTGGTGATCCGGCACATCGACAGCGAGCACAACCCGTCGCCGCGGCGCGCCTGGGGTAGCCGCGAGCAGCCGCAGCGACTCTCTCGCCGCGTGCATCACCGCAACGTATTCGAGTTCTTCGATGTCGCCGCCGGAATACCACTCCCGGAGCGCGGGCGTGACGGCATAGCCGCGGACCGGCGACACCGGGATCTGGCCGGAGCGCAGCATCTCGGCTACGGTCGGCAAGGTAACAGGCACATAAACGCGCACGACAGGCCCCGAAGTGCTACGGGATAGGCCTATGAGTCTGCCAGGCCGACCACGCTAGGTTCAGCTAATCGGCCGACCTTGACCCCCAAGGGCCGCAACGACGGTCGCGACTGCAGTTTCGAGCGACTCGTGCTCCCACACCCGCACCACGCTCCAGCCCGCGGCGGCCAGGGCAGCGTCAGCGGCTCGGTCGCGCGCCACGTTCCTGGCCAGTTTCGGCTCCCAGTACCATGTGTTCGCGGCTGGCTGCGAGCCGTGCTCGGGACAGCAGTGCCAGAAACAGCCGTCGACGAAGACCGCGACCCGGCGCGCTGTGAACGCGATGTCGGGCCGAACCCGGGCGGCGTCAAGATCTAGCCGGTAGTCCTTGCGATACCGGTAGCCATGCTTGTGAAGAGCGCGCCGCAGCGCCAATTCGGGCTTGGTGTCCTTACGCCGGTTGGCCCGCATATTGGCGGCACGACCCGGACTGGCCGGGTGCGGGTAATCACGCACAGTCGCTGAAGGAAGCACCCAGCAAGTTCGCCACCTGCTGTGCCGTGTCCGCGGCGGCGCTGTGCAGCACTCCGGTGAAGCCGAGGTGCTCAGCCGCGCTGATGTTCGCTTCAATGTCGTCGATGAAGACGCACTCCTCCGGCACCAGGCCCAGCAACTGCGCCGCATACAGGAAGATCCGTGGCTCGGGCTTGCGCATCCCGACCTCGCCCGAGATCACCACCGCGTCAAACATGTCAGGGAAGATCTCGGTCGGATAACCCCCGCCCCACGAGTTCGACAGCAGCCCGGTCGGCACGCCGCCGGCCTTGAGCTTTCGGAACAGGGCCAGCATTTCCTGATCGAGTGTCTGCCCTGCGAACATGCGGGCGAGCAGTCCAGGACCCGCGACCGGACCGCCGTCCTCGAGCACCAGCTCTTTGGCCAGCGCACTCTCGAACTCGTCGTTCGTCCACTCGCCGCGCTCAAGCGCGTGAATCGGGTTGTGATCCTCGCCGTCGGAGTAAGCCTGCATCACCCATTGACGCATGACTGCGACGTAGCTTCGGCGGTCGATGCCGTCGGCGGCGAGCCAGGCATTGACGCTGTCGGCGATGGGGCTGGTCATGACGCCGCCCCAGTCGGTGATCACGCCTCGCAGTTCTGCCACAGGCCGATCGTAAACGAACCAGGACGTGGTCTCGCCCTTCTGCTGACGGGCCTTGGCGGGCTGATGCGACAATCGCGCCATGGATCGCTTGGCAGTTGTCACCGGAGCAAGCAGCGGGATCGGAGCCGCTTCGGCCATCGGGCTCGCGAAGGCCGGCTACCACGTCGTGCTCACCGCGCGGCGCGCGGATCGGCTTGCGCACGTCGCCGCGGACATCAGCAACGTCGGCGGCAGCGCCGCAGTCCAGGTCCTGGACGTCACTGACCGCGCAGCGGTGGACGGACTCGCGGCTTCGCTAGACCGCTGCGACGTTCTGCTCGCCAATGCCGGCGGCGCCGTCGGCGCGGACACCATCGCGAACAGTTCTGCCGCCGACTGGCAGGCCATGTACAGCGTGAACGTGCTAGGCACCCTGAACGTGACGCAAGCGTTGCTCCCCATGCTCATCGCCAGCGGGGCGGGCACGGTCGTGCTGATGGGCTCGACCGCGGGCCTCATCAGCTACGAAGGCGGCGGCGGGTACGTGGCGGCAAAGCACGGCACACACGCGTTCGCCGAAACGCTGCGTCTAGAGCTGTTCGACCAGCCCGTCCGCGTCGTAGAGATCGCGCCCGGCATGGTGCGGACAGCCGAGTTCGCCGTCAACCGGTACCGCGGCGACGCCGACAAAGCCGCGGCCGTGTACGCCGGCGTCGCCGAACCACTGACCGCCGAAGACGTCGCGGACGCGGTGGTCTGGTCCGTGACGCGTCCCGCTCACTTCAACGTCGACCTCATGGTGATCCGGCCCCGAGCACAGGCAGCTCAGCACAAAGTCCACCGGGTCTTCTGAACGTAGTTACTGGACTGCGGCGGTATAGCGGACCCTGCTCAGCCGGGCCATGACCGCCCGAACCACGGGTTAGCCCGTCTGGGTGACCTTGCTCAGGCCGCGCGGCTGGTCCGGGTTGATGCCGAGCCGCCGGGCAAGCGCCTCGGTCAGCAGCTGACCGGGCACGATCAGGCCCATGGGGGCCAGCCACTCCGGCAGTGCAGGCCCCGGCAGCGCCAAACTGCATGCATCCGCCAGCGCTGACCCGCCGCCGATCCCGATCGCGCTCGCACCGGCCCCGGTCACCCGCCGCGCGAGGTCGATGGTGCCGGCCAGCGTCGGCCCGGAGTTCGCGGCGACCACGATGGCCGGCGTCTTCGCGTCCACCACCGCGATAGGACCGTGCAGCAGGTCAGCCCACGACAACCCCATCGCATGCAGGTAACACGCTTCCTTGAGCTTGATCGCCAGTTCCAGCGCGGCTGCATAAGCCAAGCCCCGCCCCGACACCACGACACCGTGCACCGCAGCTAGCTGCGCGATGATCGGCTCGAGGTCGAGTGGCATGGCGAGCAGCGATGAGATGGCGTCCGGCACTGCCATCAGCTCGGCCGGATCCAGCGGCGCCCCGAGGCCGAGCGCCAGCACCGCCAGCGCAGCTAGCTGCGTCGTGAAGGTCTTGGTGGCTGGCACCGCTTGCTCGACACCGGCCTCGGTCACCAACGCGACCTCGGCTGCCTCCGCAAGCGGCGACGAAGCGCCACCGTTGGTGATCGCCAGCGTGCGCGCGCCGCAAGCCTTGGCCCATTCCAGACTCTCGACGATCTCCTCGGTGCGGCCCGACTGGGACAGCGCAACGGCCAGCACGCCGTCCAGGTCCACCGTGGCCCGGTACGTCGTCGCGATCGACGGCGAACCCAGGGTGGCCAGGCGACCTGCATACGCCTGGATCAAGTAGCTGCCGTAGACCGCCGCGTTGTCGGAGGTGCCGCGGGCGATGAACAACACCGCCTTGGTATCCGCCGCGAGATTCGTCACCTCGTCCCGGCGGGGCAAAAGCGCATCGAT
>Ga0126371_10001322_pt1 | contig 20835 bp, 16 predicted proteins | sample PanSoiMetaPlot_4_FD_110145 | JGI IMG/M metagenome (GOLD analysis project Ga0126371, IMG submission 110145) | Tropical forest soil microbial communities from Panama - MetaG Plot_4 | ecosystem: Environmental > Terrestrial > Soil > Tropical forest > Bulk soil | place: Panama | collected 2016-02-17 | reverse complement strand
CACGGCCGGCCAGGCGTAGCCGTGAACCTTATTAGATGAACGTTGACCAAATACTTCGTACCCACCGTCGACAGCGGCAGGTAGTGAAGATGGTGAGCAATCATCTTGCGAACGCCTATGGAACCCGCGATCGCCGCGGGAAGCGGAGCGTACTCTCGCGGCTGGCCGCCGATTGTCGTGTTGTATTTTTTGAGCTGCACATAGGGCGTGCACTCTTCGCTCAACCAAACCGTTACACCGCCCTCAACAACCTCGGCCCTGACACGATTTAAGGAACGATACCTGTCGCCCCCATCGTAGTATTTGTCCTTTGGAACGGACCAGGCGGCATGGGATAAGGCTTCCAGCGAACGTGCTATATCCAGATCAACCCTGAGCGGTTGACGACTGAACCCGCGCTCGACGAGGTCACTTCGCGACCTCGCATTGGTTGCAACCGGAATAAAATTATCTTGACCCATGATTGCTCTTGATGGCGTGACCAGCCAGCGACGCAAGGACCGTGCCCACGCGCAAATTATAGCCGACGGAGCCTATTGCAGAGGATGCCGACGATTCTGGGCGCGTGGTCGCTAACCGGAAGTTATCATCGGTTGAATCGGCTGGCGGTTTTGTGCGAGGGCTATGAGCGAAAAACCGTGCCACTACCGTACCCGTAATCTATTGATTCTATGGTGTTGGTAGCGATACCGGGATTGTCCGGCAGAATCTTCAAAAACGCAGCAAAAACGGGGGAAACCGTGCTTTTCCAACCAGTTGGCGCTCAGGGACTTTCAATCGCCGTTAGCTCCTTTTAGCGCTTGGCAAGCCCTGTTCCGCCCACTTTTAGTAAAAACAGTAAAAAGGAACCAGGAGCGGAAGTCAAGCCAAAGGCTTCGGTCCTCAACAGACATTATAGATTTCAATTTGTTTATCTTGTCGTGAACTCAAGCAGAAGGTTGTTGGTCAGTATTAACAGCTACCGTATACCCAAGCGCCGAGTACCCGACCAATCGTTTCTTGTACATTCGGGCTAGCATCGGCACGAGCACGTCAGCGTAGTCGTACACGAGCACTTCCCTTTTGTTCTCGTGCAGCCGATGGAGCCGACCTACGTATTGCTGGAGCGTCCCTCTCCAGGAGATCGGCATCGTGAGGAACAAGGTGTCAAGCCGAGCGTCATCAAAGCCTTCGCCGAGGTAGCTTCCTGTCGCCAGAATTATTCGGGGCTCGTGGAGCCCAATGTGTGAAAGCGACGCCGCGATTTGCTTTCTTTGCTTCGTTCCCACACCACCTTTCAAGACAAAGACGTGCTGACACATTCCGCGCAAACGTCCCGCCAGATAATCGAGATGTTCAGTCCGGCTGGTCAATAGGAGAGGCGACCTTCCGTTGAGGAGAGCTTTCTCGACATCTTCGATGATCACGTCGTTTCTCCGAGCGTCTGTAACTAGCGCGCCATAAATGTCGTGGATCGCCGTTTCGTCCTCTGGGCTGTTCCAGGTGAAATCGGTGAGTCTGGGTACTACCCTGTGTTCGAGCGGCGAAGATTTTGCTGCCTTTTTGGGACTGAGGAAGAACCGAACCGGGCCACATTGCATGTAAATGATCGGGTGGTGGCCATCTTTTCGGGTGGGCGTGGCAGTCAATCCCAGAACATATTTGGCCTTAATCTGGCGAAGGACACTTTCAAACGTGAAAGCAGACAGATGATGGCACTCGTCAACAATGACGTGGCCATAATCCGCAACAAAATCTTGGACCTCGCCTTTTCGGTGTAGGCTTTGGATCACGGCAACGTCGACGGTCCCCGTTCTCTTGTTCTTGCCTCCTCCAAATTGCCCTATGTCGCCGCTAGACAAAGAGAGAAAGGACGCCAGGCGCTCCCGCCATTGGTCCATAAGTTGCCGGCGATGCACGAGAACCAGTGTGTTAACGCCTCTTTTGGCGATCAAGCAAGCTGCGACCACTGTTTTTCCAAACGCCGTGGGAGCGCAAAGTATTCCGTCATCGAATTTTTCAGTCTGCCGTACCGCATCCTGCTGCTCAGGCCGCAGTTCGCTGGCGAAGTAGACTTCAATTCTCTGGCCTGGGTTTCGTTCGTCTTGGATCTCACTTTTGACCCCGTTTTTCTTGAATAGATCAACGACCTCCTCCAAGGCACCCCTGGGAAGGCCTATATGTTCAGGGAAACTCTCACTGCAACATATGACGCGAGGTTTACCGTAAGTCGAAAGCCGCATGGCCTGGGCCTTGTAGAATTCCGGGTTCTGGAAAGCGGCGACGCGAATCAAACGATCCTGCATGGACGACGGGAGGTCTTTCTTTTCCACATAGAGCAAATTGCTTCTGATTATGCGGACCGTGTCCGGCAAAGGCTCCGTGATTTTTTCTTCTGTCCGCACCCGCGATGGACGCAACAGCCACGGAGCTTCGGCATTCTGTTCCTCTGGCAAAATTAGCCGCACTCCAAGGGCGTTTCCTTCAGGAGCGAGGTCGCGAATCAGGCTTGAAAGCGTATCTACTTTAATGCGTTGCACTGATTCTAAGAATTCCCACTGGTTCGGATAGGGCTCGAAGAGTTCATTCAGGAAGACACTATTTCCGTGTTCCCTGGGCCCTTTCTGTAACGGCAAAGCGATCAGATTGCCAAAGCCGCCTTTCGGCAGGGTGTCCTGGCTGGGGAAAAGACGGTCGTACGAATCAAGGCCAATTTCGTGTCTCTTCTCCATGGTCCGTGTTAAAAGGGCACAGCCAAGCTTTCTTGCGTCAGCAGCGAAAACCGGTCGATCAAAGAATATCCAGACATGCGCGCCGTTTCCTGACCGCGATCTCTCAACGATTGCCGAAACGTGAAAGCGGCGGCACGTTTGAAGAAAGGCCGTGGAGTCTGCCATCCAAGACTTTTTGTCAAAATCAACCGCGAGGAACCAGCAAGTTTCATCCGGCAGCAGCGGATATATTCCGACAGTGTGTTTCCCTGTGAGGTGCTTCCGAATCACCTCTTCCGTCAAGGGAAGAAGGATACGTGTCTTTCGAGCGATGCGCTTGCGTTCTTCTGGCCGAGCGGCATTTATTGCTCGCCAATCCATCGCGGCGGCTGGTGAATAGCCTGATTTCCCGCCCTTCCCTTCCCATCGAACAGCGTAAACATCCTCTCGCCCACGAAAAAGGCTCCGAAACAAGGCAATCTTGCCAGCGGGTGTGGCGAGGTCGCCGCCAGATTTCCCCAAGTCCGCTGTTGATCCCTCAGGCTGCGCGACAACTCCCGAAACCGGGATGCCTAGCATCGCCCTCAGCCGTTCATTTTCATCTCGAAGCCGTTTGAATTCGGCATCCATAGTCTCAGATGGCTCTTTAGATTTCTTCTCATCCATAGGAGTACGCGCTGTCGATTTTGTGAGATCTCCTCGATACCGTTCTTGAGAATCCTAAAGTATTAGTTTAGAATTCTCATATGCGCTATGTCGCGAGGAAACTAGCTGACGTTCTAATAGGGGCCGCACGTCACTTTCCGGCGGTGGTCGTAACAGGGCCACGCCGAGCAGGGAAAACGACCCTTTTGCGTCAACTGTTTCGTAAAGCCCAGTATGTCCTCCTTGAAGACCCCGACGTTCAAGGGCGCGTGCGCAGTGATCCCCGTTCTTTTATTGAAGGGCTGCATCCTCCCGTCATCTTTGATGAGATTCAGAATACACCTGAGTTGTTGAACTACGTTCGCACACTTATTGACCAAAAGCCCCGTCGTATGGGGCAGTGGCTGTTCACCGGATCGCAGGAAGCTCCTTTGATGCGCGGTATCACCGAGTCGATGGCGGGGCGAGCCGCGATTTTACAGCTATTGCCCTTCAGCTTGTTAGAAACGGACAGGGTCACTCTCTTGTATGGCGGTTTCCCAGAAGTAATTGCGCGGCCTAAAGCCCGTGACTTATGGTTTGCGTCCTATTTGCAGACATATTTGGAACGTGATGTTAGGGCAATCACAAACGTGCGAGACTTGGTAACGTTTCGTCGTTTTCTAGCACTGTTGGCCAGCCGCCATGGCCAAATTCTTAACAAAACGGACTTGGCGGCTCCGCTCGGGGTAAGTGTGCCTACTATTGGCGAGTGGCTCCAAATTTTGGAAGCAACGGGCGAAATTATTCTTGTACCCCCATACTTCGAGAACTTCGGCAAACGATTGATTAAATCCCCTAAACTATATTGGCTTGATTCTGGTCTCGCTTGTTATCTCCTTGGAATAAGATCGGTGGCTGAGCTAGAGCGTTCTCCCTTCTTGGGCCCCTTGTTTGAAGGCTTCGTCGCGTCCGAGATACTCAAGAGCCAGACGAATCGCGGGATGAGAAGAGAGTTGTACTACTTTCGCGATCAGCAAGGTCTCGAAGTAGATTTTCTCGTGCCTGGGCCTAATCTTGGACTCTGGTTAATCGAGGCAAAGGCTGGTCAAACGGTCCGGTCGGGAATGGCGACGCCACTCCAGTCATTGCAGAGGTCCCTCGGGAAAAAGGCGAGCCGCTTGATGGTAGTTCACCGTAGACCCCGCGCGTCTCTGATCACTTCCGCGATCGGCAGGGGAGTGGAAGCCTTGCCCCTGGAGCATTTCATCAAAGTGCTTACGCAGGGACCAAGCAAGCGCGGCGGAAAATCGGAGCGCTATTTGTTGAAGTGATGTTCTTTCCCGGTCAGTTCGATGATTTGTATACTGATAATATATATAATTATTTGGTAGCGATACCGGGATTCGAACCCGGGTTTCCGCCGTGAGAGGGCGGCGTCCTGGACCCCTAGACGATATCGCCGTTGGTTTGCGCGGCTGTTTCCACTATTCTCCGTCGATCCATGAATTTTCTCATGCCCCTACTCGACGCGCAAGCAAGCTCATTGATCTGCCTCGCCTCTCAGGCGCCAACAGATCAGCAGGGGTATCCTCGTGCCGTTCCGAAATGAAACATCGTGCCTACACATGCTCCGCGGCAGCTAGTTGTACACACAGCGCAACTCCCTCGGCCGCCTGACCCACTTCGGTCAAACCTGGAAACGTCGGTGCGATACGAATCGTGCGGTCCTCTGGATCTTTCCCGTAGGGATGCGTCGCGCCTGCGGGTGTCAACTCCATCCCTGCCTCCGCCGCAAGCGTGACCACGCGCTTTGCGCAACCCTTCGACACCTCCAGACTGATGAAGTATCCGCCCTTCGGTCGCGTCCAGCTCACTCCAGCAACACCTTTCAACTTTTCTTCGAACACCGCCTGCACCCTTCTAAACTTAGGTGCAATCAGCGCGCGGTGCCGATCCATTAGCTCTAGAATCCCAGCCTCATTCTTGAGAAACAGCACGTGCCGCAACTGATTCAATTTGTCCGGCCCGATGGTTCGCGGATTCATCCGCGCCAGCAGCCACTTCACGTTGTCCTTCGAGCCCGCAAACAAGGCCAGCCCCGCTCCCGCCAGGGTAATCTTCGAGGTAGATGCAAAAACAAACGCACGGTTTGGTTGCCCGTACTTTGCGCAAAGCTCCAGCATGTTTGCAATTTCCACCCGTTCGTCGGTCAAGTGGTGTACCGCATACGCGTTGTCCCAAAACAAGCGGAAATCCGCCGCAGCCGTCTTCATTGCTGCGAGTCGCTCGATCACTTTGCTCGAAAATGTAACCCCGGTCGGGTTGCTATATTTCGGCATGCACCACATGCCCTTGATTGAGGCATCCCCCGCCACCAACCGCTCCACTTCCTCCATGTCCGGCCCATCTTCGCGCAACATCAACGGAATCATGCGGATTCCGTAGTCTTCGCAAATCCGAAAATGCCGGTCATATCCCGGAACCGGGCAAATGAACGCGATGTCACCCTGCTTGCCCCACGGAGCCACGCCGTCGCATGTTCCTTTCAGCAATGCGTAGGTAACGCAGTCATGCATCAGGGCCAGGCTCGAATTATTCGCCACCACGACCTGCTCGGCCGGAGCGCCTAACATTCCGGCAAACAACCGGCGCGCCTCTACTAGCCCCTGCAGTCCACCGTAGTTCCGGCAGTCCGTCGCACCCTCGGTCATGAAATCCTTCTCGCCGGGCAATGCAAGCAGTCCCGCGCTCAAATCGAGCTGCGCCGAAGACGGCTTTCCGCGCGTCAAATTGAGTTTCAACCCCTTTTTCTGAAACGCCTCGTAGCTTCGCCGAAGTTTCAGCAATCTCTCGGCTGCGGCCGAACTGGATGGAGCGGATCCTGTCATGGTCAGCGTCGTCCCCCATTATCATCAAAGCAAAGTCGCGATCCTGTGCAACTTATTATCGCGAATTCCCGGCCAGCGTGGCCACAATTCATCCGCACCCGGCAAAGGCAAATTGGCCGCTCTGTTTCCATTTTCTGTTTTCGATTTTCCAATTTCGAACTACACTTATCCGCGCTCCACGTAAATTCTCGTCTCTGGAGACTCCCGAATGAAATCCTTCGCTCCGTTCACCCGCAGGCGATTCCTTTCTGATGCCACACGCTTGTCGGCTCTTTGTGCTCTCTCTGGCCCGCTTCCAGCGTTCTCTTGTTCTTTTGTCGGTGGGGGTCGCATGGATCAAACGCCTATCGTGGATGCCGGCTACGCCGCCGTCTACAAAGTGAAAGAAGGCATCTATGCCACCATTTCCGACACGTCCAAAGGCTTTACAACCATCTGCAACGGCGGCTTTCTCTTCGGCAAAGATGCCGGCCTCGTCCTGGAAGGCTTCGGGACTCCCTTGGGTTCTCATTTTCAGCTCGACGCATACCACAAGGTCGCGCAAGTCCCGATCACCGGGGCTCTACTCACCCACTATCACTTCGATCACTCGATGGGGAACACCACCTATGGCGCCAACAGCATTCAATTCTGGGGACATGCCAACGTCGCCAAGCGCATGATGGAATCCTACGGCGTTATGCAGGGCGCCGACCGCGCTGCCTTTCTTGCTCCCTCGGAAAAACGCGTGCAGAACGCCAAAAATGATCTCGCTCGCCAACACGCCTTGAGCGATCTCGGCGCCGTCACGACTGTCTTCGATATGGCGAACAAAACTTCGCTGGCCTTTCCCAATCGCCCGCTCGATCCCGCCAAATTACCACTTCAGGTGGACCTCGGCCACTTCCCCATCAGCATCGAACATTTCCCCGGTCACTCCGGCACCGACATTATCGTTCGCGTGCCCGAGCAAAAAGTCGTCTTCACCGGCGACCTGGTCTTCAACCACTCCTACCCTGCTTGTTTCGACGAACAGTGCAGTATGTCCAGCTGGCGCAGCACCCTGAAGACTTTCGCATCCTGGGACAAGGACAGCACCTTTGTCCCCGGCCATGGCCCCGTTTGCGGCCAGGAAGGCATTCAAAATCTCCGCGATTTGTTTGACGATCTCGGCGAACAAGCCGAAAAGATGCACAAGGCTGGCATCCCCCTCTCCGACGCCTTCGATCAATACATCATTCCCGACAAATTCAAAACCTACCCGATCTTCGCTTGGGGTCTGTGCATCGGTGACGCCATGGCCAAACTGTACGCTGAAATGGGCGCGCACTAGCCCTTTGACCCACTCCGCGTGAATACTTTATTCCCTGGGACTGGGCTTGGTTCGGTCCTCTTCTCCAACGGAGCGCGGGATGAGTGGGCCCAGTTTGCGAACGCTGGTTTATAAATTGCTCAGGGCGAGAGGCCACAACGGCTGCTGCTCGCGGTTTGCCTGGTCACCCTAAAGAGTCCTGGAGGCCCCCGTCAGAACTTCACCAGAATCGCCATATCAATAAACGATTCATTCTTCCGCAAATCCGGGAACCACACGCTACCCATTCCACCACCGCATGCCAGCTCCGCTGCCGGCAAGCTCGTCTGCCCCGACGATGACCCATTGCTGCATGCATAGAACTGCGGCGCTCCATTGTTCCCGCCCGGCGGCGTGATCCCACCCTTGCCTGTCCAATACGGCACGTTCGCATGACGGTAGTCATACTCCCACCGGAACGTGATGTATTGCTTTGGCATCCAGTCAAATGTGAACGAAGAGTCCCACGCCTTGAACGGATCGCCCGGATTGCCGGTAAAGTATGGTGAGCTCGTGGCCGCCGTGATCGCCGTCTCCCCGTTGAGCGGCGGAATCAGCACGAGATATCGGCCGGGGTTGTTGATCTGCCCACCGCCTAACGTCACGGCAAACATATCGCGATGGAACCAGAAGCGGTTGTAACCCATCCAGCCCGCAAAGCTCTGCTTCGGCCCACCTTTGTGATTGCCGTAGCAGCTCACCCCGCTGCCGTATTCACAGCCCAGGTCGCCCGTCAACGTGAACGCCATCTTGTCCAAAGTGTTTTCCGGTTTGTCGTAGTACTTCACCTCGACGCTGTTATCCGTGTGGATCCGACTGCGGCCCTTGATGAATAGGGCGTCTTCGCCCAGCCCGTAATTGTTCGAGATAATGCTGATCCACGGCGCCGGAGTCCACTTGATCTGCCCTCCCAAGCCGGGCCTGTGATTCGCCGAGCCGTATGCCTGCCAGCCGTTGATGAACCACGGCTCAATCTTCAAATGCGCGGTCGGGAAAATCTGCACGCGCACCCCGTTGAAAAACCAAGGCGTGTTCGAGGAAACGTACGACGGCTGGTACGCCCAATTGTCGAAATTGTAATAGCTGAATAAACCGACGTAGGACATGAAGATGCCGGCATCCACGTTAATTCCGTGCAGTACATTGAAGTGATAGCCGCCGTACGCTTCCGACACATAGCGATAGGCTGTATCCAAGTCCCACTGCCCATGCCCCGGGCTGGGGTCGTTCCGTGGGGTCGTCGCCGAATACATACCGAACTGTGTCATCAGCCGAGCCCGCACATTTTCATAGTGAAAGTCGCCGCCCACGCCCAATTGTTCAAGTTGCACTTCATTTGTCCGGAACAGCTCGCTTGATCCCCCCATCGAGTGATCGTCCGGATGATTGAAATCGTAGACGTAGTGGATGTCTGCCCTTATTTCCGGCGTGAAAAACTTCGTGTTCCAGAAAATCTCCTTCGTACGCGCATTGCCGTTCAGCCAGGTCCAATCCGCATCTGAGAACGGTTCAATCTTCTTGTTTTCCGTGCCCGTCTGCGCCGGGTTGTCCCGTTTCGGGCCGATCCCCACCGCAGCCGCATCCGTCGCGCTCGAGCTTGAAAAACCTGCCTTGGGCGCGCCTGTTGACACGATCCCTGCTGCCGTTGCGGATGCGGCAACGGCACCACCTCCGGTTGTCGCAGGAACATTCGGCTTCTCCCTTGCTTCCAACTCGGCCACGCGCCGCTCGAGTTCCTCCACGCGATCTAACAGCCACCGCTCCCGGCTTGTCCATCCGGCCTCCGGCCGGCTCTCCGTTCCATCAGCGTTGGTCGCCACCGTTTTGTCATTCCCCTTGTTTTTGTCGTCGGCAAGTCCCAACCCGCAAACGAACGATGCGGCGAACAAACTCCATCCCAGCAATAGACCACGACCCTTCCATGAATGCATGGTTCTTCTCCGTACCTGTTCTCAGCAACGATTTTCTGAAAGTTGCACCTACCCAGTGCCATTTCAGAACAAACCCGTAGTCTCTCGTTGCCCAACTACCATAGCAACGCCTTCATAAGGAATCTGTGAAGGCGGAATCAGCCCTTTGTGAGCCGTTTTACCCGCTCTCCCGCAACAAAATTGTTATTGGTTTCTACGCGAACGACCGCGTTAAGGTGGGCTCGCCCGCACTTTGCAACTTCTCTACCAATTCCCAGTTGCTAGACAGCCGACGTAGCCCTGCGCGCAAGCCTCCCTCGAGGGCTGCGTCGCGACACAAATCCCCTCTCGCCGGCACAAAGAGAGACGGCAACCAAGAACACGAATTTCCGAGGGTAAGGCCAACAAAGAACTTACAAAGAATCGGTCTCGGTAACGAGGGCAACGAATGAGTTAAGATCGAGTGGAGTTCTACCAGCAGCACTCTTGGGGTAACCGAAGACGACCTGCGGGACGCGCCTACCCAATGCCCTCCTTCTTTGCAATCTCCGCGGCCATCTTCAACATCTCCGCATGAATCAACCCATTCGTGGCCAGAATGGACTTCCCGCCGAGCACGTAGGGCTTGCCCTCAAGATCACTAATCGTCCCTCCAGCCTCCTCGACAATCACCAGCCCAGCCGCGGTATCCCACGGTTTCAAGCCAAATTCCCAGAACCCGTCAAACCGCCCAGCCGCCACGTACGCCAGATCCAGAGCCGCCGATCCGTCGCGACGCACCCCGTGCGAACACAATGTGAAATCCCAGTAATAGTGAATGTTCGGCAGTGAATGCCGCTTGTGATTTGGAAAACCGGTGCACAACAAACTCCCCCGCAACGCGGGAATCTTCGAGCAGCGAATCCGCTTACCGTTGAAAAACGATCCCTCGCCCCGCGCGGCCCAAAACATCTCTTCAAAAATGGGGTTGTACACCACACCGAGCAGCAGGTCGTTGCCCTTAGCAAGCGCCATCGAAACGCAAAAGCACGGATACCCGTGCGCAAAATTCGTCGTCCCGTCCAGCGGGTCCACGTGCCAGCGATAATCCGAACCGGTCTCCTTGCCGGTTCCCTCCTCCGCCGCCACCGCGTGCTCCGGGAAGAATTTCTGCAAACGGCTAACGATCACCGCTTCCGACCGCTTGTCCGCCTGCGTCACTAGGTCGTAGTCGCCCTTGTAGGCAATATCCGGCGGCCGCTGCACCTCCTCGCGCAAGACCGCCCCCGCTTCCCGCGCAATCTCAAGCGCCGTTTCCAGATATTCCTTGCTCATGCGTTCTCGCATTCTCTGCGAAGCCCGATCAGAAATCAGCAACCAGCAAACATATAACAGCGACCATCGCCGGTAGTCCCACCCATCGCGCCAGTCGCTTGTCTGCAATCCCAGTTATTGGACCAGATAGGTCTTCCGGTGCCTGGCCGCGTACCCTGGCAGCACATTCACCTCAATTGTACGGTAGGAATTCGCCGGCCCGCGCGGATTCGGGTAATACCCCAGTCGGTACTGCGTTCGCAGCTCAGCGTCAATGCGGTCGTAAATGACCGAGAGTTCTTGCACCGTATCCGGAAAAAACATCGCGCCACCGGTAGTCTCTGTAATTGTCTGCAACGCATGCTCTCCCGCCGTATTGCGTCCATTCTCGTTCTTGACCGGCCGGACCAGGACCGTATACAGCAGTACTTCTCCACGCAGCGCCGCCCGTCGCGCCGACTCAAAATCCGAGTTGCTCGTGGTTTCGCCGCCGTCGGTCACTAGAACAATCACGCGCCGCCGCTCGCTGCCACGCTTCGCCAGCGACTGCGAACCGAGCAGAATTGCGTCATAAATTGAAGTCCCAGCTCCATCGGGAACCTTCGCGACCGCCTCCTGCAGCACATTCACTTTGTCGGTGAACGTCGTCCGCTGCGTCACCGATTCGTCGAATGAAAACACCGACATGCGGTCTTCGGGACGCAAAACCTGTTGAATAAAATGATTCGCCGCCGCGCGTTCGAACTGAATATCCATATGTGCGCTCAGGCTCGCGTCAATCATCAACGCAATGTCCAGTGGCCACTTCGTCTCTTGCTCGAAAAACTCGATCTTCTGCGGCACGCCCTCTTCGAGCACCTGAAACGCTTCCACTGGCAAATTCGGCGCGGGACGTTTCTGTTCGTCCAGCACGCTGACCAGTACGTTCACCAGGTTCACATTGACCTTGATCGTCCCTTTGGCTGTCTGCGTTTGCTGCGGCTTTTCGAGCTCCGGCACCGGAGCCTGGAAGATGATATCGCCTGGCCCGGAAGGTTGGGCGTTTGCGGGCTGGCTGTTAGCAGGAGGTTGCGCCCATGGCGGCCGGTCCGGCCTGTCCTGCGCAGAGACCGAGCTAGCCCCAGCGAATAGAGCCAGAGATATCCCTACAAAAGCAAAAAATCGCGACACCTGGAAGGTCATCAGGTATTTAGGATGCAGTTTTCGCACTCGGGGGTGTCGGAGGGAGTTCCCCATCCGCCCATACCGCCCCATCCGCAAAGTATTCCTTTTTCCAGATAGGCACGGTCTTCTTCAAGGTGTCAATGGCAAACCTGCAAGCGTCGAACGCGGCGCCGCGATGCGGCGCGCTCACGGCAATGAACACGCTCGTTTCTCCGATTTCCAGCCGCCCCAGCCGGTGTACCATGGCCACGCGGTGAATCGCAAACCGCTCATGAATTCGTTCGGCGATCTCTTTCATTTTAGCGATCGCCATCGTCTCGTAAGCCTCATATTCCAGATAACTGGTTGCACGTCCTTGCGATTGGTTCCGCACAAATCCGTCAAATGCGACCGTCGCCCCGTCCTGTCCGGCCCGGACATGCCGCGTGAGCGCCTCGTCATCAATCGTCTCGCGAACCAGCGCAATTTTGTCTTCTTGTCTGGAATCCATTGTGACCGCAGCTCAGCCACCGCTCACCGGAGGCAAAAACGCAATCTCATCGCCGGCTGCGATGTGTGTGTCCCACGCAGCAAATTCTTGGTTCCGCGAAACGACCATCGACCCGCGAAACTCGGTCAGCTTCGGATACCGCTTCGTATAGCGCTCAAACAAACCCGAAAGCGTGGTGCCTTCGGGCAATTCGTCGACCTCTTCGGAGAGTCCAATTAATTCCCGAAGCCGCCCAAAAAACAATACCGTTATCCGAACCGTAGCCGTGACCTGCCCCATTGCAGAATTGTACCCCGAGCCGCCTCAGTAGCACAGGCTTCACCCCGTATTTTCTCTCCAGAGGCGGAGTTTTCTCCGCCTTCTACGCTCGCCAGCGCCGGATGCGCGAAATAATCCAGTCGTCCGCGGCGGGCCAAAAGCGAACAATGAGACCGCCGCATGTGCGAGGCACGCCTTGTTTCTCCAGGGCCGCGCGGCACAGCCATTTTTGGCTGTACTCCCTCTTTTGGTGCCTTCAACCTGCTGTCTGACAATAAAAACAAAATGCGAGGACCGCCTTCTGAAGCGGTCCGCTTGCCCTAACGTTTCCCGCGTTAAATTCTTATCTTCGCGCCGCGGAACACAATCGTTGCTCAGGTCTCCTCAATCCGCGCGATAATGAATCCTGCGCCCGCAAAGGACATTATGAAAGTGCTCCTCACCGGCTCTACGGGCCTCATCGGCACCGCTCTCGCCGGCGAACTGCGACGCGCCGGCCACGTCGTCTGCCGCCTCATACGCCCGAACACCTCTGCCGAAGCCCTCGGCGTCGCGCAGGGTTTCGATGTCACGTGGAATCCCGCAACCGGCGAACTCGGCGGAGCCGCCGTGGGTGCCGAAGCCGTCGTCAATCTCGCAGGCGCATCCATTGCCGGTGGCCGCTGGACGCCCGCGCGCAAACAGCTTCTCCGCACCAGCCGCACCGACACCACGCGCGCCTTGGTCGCCGCGCTGGCCAAAATGCCCGAGCGCCCGCGAATCCTCGTCTCTGCTTCGGCCACCGGCTATTATGGCAACCGCGGCGACGAAGTACTCACCGAGAACAGTCCGCCCGGCACCGATTTTCTCAGTGATATCGCAAGAGACTGGGAAGCGGAAGCTGTCAAAGCCGAAGCGCTCGGCATCCGCGTAGTACGAGCCCGCTTCGGCGTTGTCCTCTCGAAAAATGGCGGCGCTCTGCGGCAAATGATGCGGCCTTTTCAACTCTTCGTAGGCGGAAAACTCGGTACCGGCTGCCAATGGGTCAGCTGGATCGCCCTCGACGACACCGTCAACATCCTGCGCTTGATCCTCGAAGGTAATCACATCAGCGGCCCCATCAACGTCGTCTCGCCACATCCTGTCACCAACGCCGACTTTACGAAAGCGCTCGCAGCCACCATGCGCCGCCCTGCGCTCTTCCCTGCGCCAGTTTTCGCCCTCCGCCTGCTTCTCGGCGAAATGTCCGACGCCCTACTGCTTTCAAGCCAGCGCGTCCTCCCCTCCCAACTCCAAAAGCTCGATTACCCGTTCCAATACCCGGACCTGCGCTCCGCTCTGTCCTTCGTACTGAAAAAGAACTCGTAGATCCGGAGTGCCGTAATTGAGGCACGCCTCATCCCTTGTAGAAGCACCGCCTACGGCCCACCTTCTCGGCGACTTCCGCGCTTTTTGTATTCTCTTTCCGGGTCACGGATCGCGCACGAGCCACGCTCTTCAAATATTCAAGGCCCGCAGCAAGTCTTCGAGATTCGACCCGTCCACCACCAACACCACTCCACGCCCCTCTTCGGTCGTGGTGGGAACTGCACCTTCATCAAACGCTTGAAACAGCCGCATCTTCGCCACCGCGTACTCTTCGCTGCTACTCAGCGCGCGCCCATTCGCCAGCGCCCAATCCTCGAGTGCCCTCTGCATCACAAAGATGCGTAGCCCAAAACTTGTCACCCGGTCTGCCGAAATCGCGTAAATGAATTCCGTGGCCCGGTGCCCATCCACGTCTACGCGGTTCAAGTCGTAGAAACAGTATTGATAGACGTAACCGTTCGCCGCTGAATAACTCTTGATCCGCCGTACCGTCTCCCGTTTCGCCATGGCGCGATTATTCGAGTCACCCAGACGAATGTCAAACTCCAGTGTTCGACCGCGCGACGGAGACCTTTACAAAGGCTGGCGTCAGAAATCTGCATCGTTCCTTCCGCCGACCTGGCATTCACGGCTGCTACCTCGCTTCACCGTAGCGCCTAGGCCGGCCTAGAGCCTGTGCAAACCTTCGGCGGGCCTTAGGCCGCCCGCCATTCTTCCCACTCTTCCAACAACAACTTGAGGCATGCTGAAAAAATTACGGCCCGCCTTCTGAAGCGAGCCGCGAATCGCATCTGAATTTTTGTCGCTAGCAGAGATTTGCCATCTCGACTTGCAATCTCGATCACGGGCCTTGGAGGATATTTCGATTTCCGATTGTCAACTGCCCACCGGCACCATCCACCCGCCCCCAAATAGCAACCCCGGCGCCAAGGACGCCAAAAACACCGCGCCGCGTTCTCCTGCCGGCTGTTCCGCCGCCTTTGCAAATGCCGCCTGCAGCGCCGCCCCGCACATCGAAGAACCCAGATTGCCTTTTTCGGCTGCAATTGGAGGAAATGTGCCCCACTCAACGCCAAGCTGTTTCGCTAGCAGCTTCACCAGCCGGGGATTGGGCTGGTGCGTCGCAAACGCGCTCACCTTGGCGCGTAAGATTCCGCTCCGGCGCTCGACTTCGCTCAAAACCTGTTCCATGCGGTTTACTGCGGCGCGCGAAAGCCCTTCGCCGTCAAACTGCACATCCAGTTCCCCGCCACCTGCCTCGCTCACCGCTATGGCCTCGGCATACTTCGCCGCGCAGCCAAAAAAGAATTCGCCCAATTTGTATGCGAACTTCCCCTTCTCCGGCGTCTTGGTCGTCAGCAAAAACGCGCTCGCTCCATCGCCGAACAACCCGCCAAACTCGCCAATACTGCGCCCCGGACCAAGGGCCCGGCTGTGTACATCCGAAGTCGCCACCAGCACCTTCTCGGCGCGTCCCGCGGTCAACAGCGCCTGCGCCACAAACAGCACCTGCAGTAGTGCCAGGCACCCGTTGCCCGCGTCCACCGCCATCCGCCATTCCGGCAGCTTCAACAGAGCATGCAGGTTAGCGGCCAGCGAGGGATAGGCGTGATGCGTTTCGCTTGCTGCAATCACTCCATCGAGATCCTGCGCGCGTTCCCCGCTCAACTCCAGCACACGCTGGCAAGCCTCGGCTGCCATTGTTTCCTCGGTCTCGTCTTCCTCAGCGTAAGCCACCGACAAAATGCCGGCGCGCGTGCGCAGCTTTCCAATCGGCATACCGAAGGCTTCGTCCACTTTTTCGGAAGGCAGGATACGGGAACCAAACGCGCTGGCGGCCCCGGTCAAATAGACATTCTTGAAGTTCAAGGCAGAAGCCCCTTTGTCCGATAGCTTGCTTTCATCCGCCTTCACGCCAAGGCCGGATCAGAAAAACAAGCACCCCCATCATCCGGCAGTGCGCGTTTCTTTTCCAGTCCCGCGCTCAAATAGTCCATAGCGGGTTTCCTGTTCTGAACTCACCTCAAAAGTGCCATATGGTATAACCCGGCTCGCGTTAACAGCAGAGCCCGCGCGGCGCGTGCTATCTTGGAACGATACCTTTTGGGGCGAACAAAATTGAACCAGCAGACGCACCGAGTTCGATGATGATACAGCGGCCTTATTCTTCCCTTCTTTGCCGGTTCGGGATCCTGGCCGCCGGGCTCTACCTGCTTGCTGCTGCGCCTGCTCGCGCACAGCGCCTGCGCGGCGAATTACATCTCGAAGTGCGCGATCCCAAAGGAGCCAGCGTCTCGGCCCGTGGCGAACTTCTCAGCGAGGGCAACGGATACCAGCGCAATTTCCAAATTCCCACAGACGGGCACTTCGTCTTGCAGGATCTCCCCTTTGGCGTCTACCGCCTCAATCTCACTGCCGAAGGTTTCGCCGAGTGGAGTGATGTCGTCGAGGTACACTCCGAAGTCCCGGTAAGAGTCGGTGTTACTCTTGGCGTTGCGCCGGTCACTACTAAGGTCGAAGTCACTGACGAGCTCACCTTAGTGGACCCCACCCGCACCACAACGCTGTTTTCCATCGGCCAGCAATCCATCCGAGAACAGCTCAGCATGCAGCCCGGCCGCGACCTTTTCGATCTGGTCAACGAACAGCCCGGGTGGCTTTACGAAGGCAACGGCGTACTCCACCCGCGCGGCTCCGAATACGATGTTCAATTCGTCGTTGATGGCCAGCCGCTCACGCAAAATCGCTCTCCCGCTTTTGCGCCGGACATGGATTCTGATGCTGTTGAATCGATGCGCGTTCTTACCGCCGGCTATCCCGCCGAATACGGCCGGAAACTCGGCGGCATCGTGGAGCTGACAACCGACAAAAACACGCTCCTGGGCTGGCACGGAAATTTCGACGCCGCGGGCGGGAGCTTCGATCAGATCAGTGGTGACGCAGCCATTTCCTATTCGAGAGAACACGAGCGCTACAGTATCCGCGCTTTCGGGCTGCACTCCAGCCGTTATCTTGATCCACCGGTCACCAATAATTTTGGCAACAACGGCAATTCCGGCGGCTTTGCCGGAGCCTACGAGCGCGATTTTACGGAAAACGACCGTCTCCGGCTCACCATCGCCCACAATTCCCTTCGCTACAGTATTCCAAACGATTACGTTCAGCAGGACGCGTTTCAGCGCCAGGACGCCGCAAATTCCGAAACCTCGGGCCAGGCCTATTTCCAACACACCGTCTCGCCCACGCTGGTTCTCAGCTTTTCCGGCGGCATTCGTGATTCCAGTTTTTCCTTGCGTTCCAATCCCTTCTCCACACCGGTCATTGTCAACCAGGATCGCGGCTACCGCGAGGGCTATGCTCGTGGAGATATCGCCGGGCATCGCGGCCATCACGACTGGAAAGCCGGCCTCGATTCTTTCTTCACGCCGGTTCACGAAGCCCTGCAATACCACATCACCGATCCTTCGCAATTCGATCCCGGGACACAGCTTGATCTGAATTTTTCGGCTCACAAGTGGGATGTCGAGCCCTCGTTTTACGTGCAGGACCAGATGCGCTATGGCCCCTGGAATCTGTCTCTTGGTCTCCGGTTCGACCACTATGGCTTCGTCGTGCACGAATGGGGAGTTAGCCCGCGGGTCGGCGTTTCCCGCTATTTTTCTTCGGCCAATCTGCTTCTCCACGCATCCTATGACCGCGTCTTCCAGACGCCCGCGATGGAAAATCTCCTGCTGGCCAGTTCCCCGGAACTCGATTCCGTCAATCCTGTTGTGCTGCGACTACCGGTCCAAGTAGCGCGCGGCAACTACTACGAAGGCGGCATGACCAAATCCATTCTTGGCAAGCTGCGCCTTGACGCCACCATCTTCCGCCGCGAATTTCACAACTATCCCGACGACGATGTGCTGCTGCAAACCGGTGTGAGTTTTCCGATCGCTTACGCTAAGGCGCGTATTTTCGGTGAAGAAGTGCGCCTCGAAATTCCGCGCTGGGATCGCGTTTCTGGATTCATCAGCTACTCCAATCAGGCAAGCTGGGGGCAAGGCCCCATTACCGGCGGACTTTTTCTTGGCAGCGACGCCAGCGGCGCACTCACCGACACCAGCCGTTTCGCCGTCTCTCAGGACCAACGCAACACTCTGCGCTCGCGTGTGCGCTTTGAAGCTGGCCATGGCGTCTGGTTCGCCGCTGGCGCGCAGTACGGCAGCGGCCTGCCAGCGGACCTGAGCGACAACTCTGATTTGGTCACCTTGATCGCGCAATACGGCTCCGCAGTTGTCTCGCGCGTCAATTTCGACAAACAGCGCGTGGGCCCTAACTTCTCTCTCGATCTTGGGATGGGCGCAGAGCTTTACCGTAAGGAAGCGCGCTCGGTGCAGTTCCAGATTCAGGCCGCCAACGTTATTGATCGCTTGAACGTCATCAATTTCGCCAGCCTGTTGTCGGGCACGGCTGTCGGTCTCCCGCGCAGCGTGTCTGCCCGACTCCGGGTGTCATTCTGAAAACGCCAATCTGAATATGTGCTCAAGTTCTAGTTTTTGGTTTTTTTAAGCCTTTTCGGGCGGGTTGGTGTTCTGACTTACAGCTTGCGACAAACACCAGGGGCTCGCCGACCTTTGCTGGCGGCTAGCGACTTATGGCGATCCTTTCCAGTTCCGTCACAACACGGTCCAGCTCATCGACAAGCGGACCATTCCCCGCATTGCGGAACTCCGTGACCAGCGTTCTGTAGTACCAGAGCGTGCCCTCCTTCTTTCCGAGAAATCGTTCGAAGGCCGCTTCTCCGTCGATGCGCACATCCTGCAGGATGTCGCGAGCGTTAGAAAGCTTGTCCGCGGCAGATACCAGCCGCGTGTCTTCCGGCTCGCCCGCCACACGCGCGATGTAATTGCGCTTGCGTTCGAGCCACGGCGGCTTCGGCTCTCTGTAGGAATCCGTGCAGCCATCTACGATGCGCGATACGCGTCGACCGAATTTCCGATGAATCTCCCGCAGCCTAGACAAGCCACCCTGATCCTCCACTGCGTCGTGCAACAAGGCAGCAATGGCCATCTCCTCGTCGCCGCCATAAGCGATGACAATGGAGGCCACGCTCATCAAGTGCGCTATGTACGGCTTGTTCGTGGCCTTGCGCCGCTGACGCGCATGCAGCTTCTCCGCGTAGGCCAGCGCCCGTGCAAACTTCTCCGAAAACACCCGTGGCTTGCGTCTCTCTCCAATTTTCCTTTTGCTTGTCACACTTAGCGACGACGCAGTTTGCCGAGCAGGCGCAGGATCTCCATGTACAACCAGATCAGCGTGACCATCAACGCGAACGCGCCATACCATTCCATATACTTGGGCGCACCCATGCGCGCTCCGGTCTCGATCATGTCGAAGTCAAGAATCAGGTTCAGCGCCGCGATGATCACCACGAACACGCTGATGCCGATGCCAAGCGGGGTGGCCGCATAGAGAAGCGACATCTGCTTGTGGAAGAATAAACTCATCACCATGTTGATGAGGTAGACGATAGCAATGCCGCCGGTGGCCGCGATCACCCCCAACTTGAAGCCGCGCGTGGCCTGTACGATGCGAAACTTGTAGGCGAGTAGCAAAACGCAAAGCACGCCGAACGTCAGACTGACCGCCTGGATGGCGATACCCGGGTACGAGCGCTCGAAGAATGCGGAAATCCCGCCTAAGAAAAGGCCTTCGAGCAGGGCATAAATCGGGGCGCATATGGGAGACCACTCTTTCTTGAACACGGTCACCAATGCGACGACAAATCCGCCGAACGCTCCGCCAATCATCCACGGGAAAGCCGCTTCGGGGGTTTCCGAGCGGCTTAAGCTCCAGCTCCAGGCTGCTGTCGCCACAACGAGCAGAAGCAGGAAGCCCGTCTTGTTGACGGCCCCTTGAATACTCATGGTTTCGCCGGTCGGGATTGCTTCGGCAAACGATTTTTCCTTCAGCACGGGATTGTTGGAACGCAGTAAATCAGCCACGGTAGTTGCCTCCAGTGGAGCTTCTCTCTGCAGGCATACAGAATAACATTTCACAACTTCCAAGGCGATTCTGGTGGCGGGTAAGCGTGCTACCGGCTCACGGCATCGAAATCTCGGGTTTACCAGGGCTTTCGCGGAGTCGCATTTCACCCTGATTCTTCATGGAGAACCGAGCTGGTTCTAGCGTTCGACTGCAAACAACAAGATAGGCGCCTGAAGGGCTGGGCTTCAGGGTTATCGGATCAAAGCGAGCGCAGGAAGTTCAGCAAGTCCTGCCGCTGCTGTTGCGAGAGCGAGTGGTAGAGGTTGATGACGTTGTTGGATTCTGAGCCGCTACTGGCATGTTGTTCGATCGCGTGCACGAGCCCGCCGTTTGCGGGTGTCGAGCGCCCATCGTGCAAGAAGAAAATGCGCTGCCCGAGTCCCCACAGTGGCGCGGTGCGGAATTCGTCCCCTCCCGCCGAGCCTTGCGCGACGTTATCGGCAAGTCCCGATCCCATGTGGTGCACCAGCAAATCGGAAAACAGTGCCGCGGCCTGGTGGCTCAATCCCGGCGTCAGTTTCGATGTGCCGGTCTCTAGCACCTCGGCGTGGCACAAGTTGCAATGAATCTGCTGGAAGATCGCATGTCCATTCTGGATTGAACTGGGCGGCGGATTACCCGGAATTCCCGCCGACGATTGGGTCGGCGGCGCCAAAAACCGCATGAAGTGCGAGAACTGCGCAAGGTCGGAAAGGATCAAATAGCCCGACGCGTCGAAGTTCGTCGCGTCTTCCGGCGTCGGATTCAGCATGCACGCCGCCGGCGGACTATTCCTTTCGTTTGGAAACAGTTCGTTCGTCACGCCCAT
>Ga0126371_10001321_pt1 | contig 20854 bp, 17 predicted proteins | sample PanSoiMetaPlot_4_FD_110145 | JGI IMG/M metagenome (GOLD analysis project Ga0126371, IMG submission 110145) | Tropical forest soil microbial communities from Panama - MetaG Plot_4 | ecosystem: Environmental > Terrestrial > Soil > Tropical forest > Bulk soil | place: Panama | collected 2016-02-17 | reverse complement strand
TTCCTGATCCGATTGAATCGTGACCGTGTCGGGGGTGTAGGTCTGAAGCTTGACGGCGTCGACACCGGCTTCCTTGGCCGCGCGCACGATTCGCTGGGCGTGCTCGAAGTTCTGGTTATGGTTGGCCGAGAGTTCGGCGATGATGTAGACCGGCTGGCCGGGTCCAACCTTGCGTCGCCCCAACTGGATCGTGTCGGCCATCACGCTCCCTTCGTCGCGGCGGTCGGAGCGGCGGCAGCCAGTTGAGCAGCCACGGCCTGGGCAGAGAATGATTCCTTGCGGCCGCTACGGATGATCTCCATGGCCCGGTAGCCTTCGTTGAAGATGAGATCGATCGTCGAAGCGTAAGGAACGAACGGCGGAAACAGCTTGTACTCGGGATGCACGTAGTTGTGAAAGAGAACTTCGACGTTCACTGCAGAAAAGAAATCCATCTCGGAAAGAAGATATTCGGCGGATCCGATTGGAGACAGATACTGCGTCACCCCGAGGTTCCGGCAAAAGTTGGCAAGCAATTGGGTTCTCTTCCCTTCTTGCGCGAGCGAGGAGGCGAGAATTAGAGGAGTGCGGATATCGAGCAGGTCGAGGAACCAGCGAATCACGCGCAGATTGAGATCGATCAATCGCGTTCCGTCGTGCGTTTCCTGAAAAATTGAGCGTACTGTCGCGAAGTGCTCGCGAAAGTGGAGAGTGCGCGAGTAATTCAGCTCCAAGGCGCGAAGATGTTTGGCGGAGAAACCGGCGTCGCGGATTTCTACGTCTTGAATTCTTTGCTCGAGGCGACACCGGAAAATCACAGGCGCCGTAAGCCACTGCAGGCCAGTCGGCGTCTTGATACGGTTTCTTTGTTGCCAGGACTGTTTTTCAAACTGAACAGTGTCAAGGACAACGAACATGTCCACCTGATCGACGAGATCGAAGTAGCCAAGCCAGGGAAGATAGGTTGGTTGAGTAATGGCAACCTTCATCGATTCCCCGCCTCGGCTGCTTGTTCTGCGCGATCCGATGCCAGTACTTCAACGATCCGATTCATGTCTGCCTCGGAATAGCGCTGATCCACGGGCAGACTGAGGATTCGTTCTGATAAGGAGAGGGCACCCTGGTCCAGCGTCTGCACCACCCAATGCACTGGGCAATAAATATCGCGCTTTTGCAATGACGACTGGCATTCGTTCCGCTCTTGTTGCGTCGAAAACACGATGGGAATCGCGAATGGCACCACATCCTCCGGCCAGTCGTTGAACAGAAGATTTGTGTGACCTAGTTGGTCGAGCCTGCCCGACAAGTACCGTGCGTTTTTGCTGCGTTGCTTACGCCATGACTCAGGCACACCGTCTGCCAAGTATGCAAAGCTTGGTGGGGAGATTGCCGACATCCGGCTCGCCCGCATCATTTGTTCGCCACGAAGCTGAAAATCACGAAATACGGCCTTCAGTCTGCCGTCACCCTCGCCCTGCAGGTACTCCGCTTTAAGCATCATCGCTGCGGTTTTTAGTGCAACACCGTTCCAGTCGCCGTCCTTAGGTTGAGGTGGCAATTGCTTACCGATCGGCGACCACAATAACGCACCGTCGGCAATCGGCAATGTTTTGCGCGCCGATACGACGGCAAAGTCAGCATTTGAATGAAGGGCCCAAGTCGAAAATGGATCCTGACTATGGTCCTCCAGCAAGACACAATTTGAGGTTTGACGCCAGCGATCCCACGGTTCACCCGACCTCACGCCAAAATAATTCACCGCCAATACGACATCACCAGGGCTGGGACGAAGTGATTCCCAATCGGGTTCATTCCAGTCCGGCGAATCACGGTATTCCCGTATGGTACAGATATCGTGGCAGCTCTCGGCGACTTCCGGACAGAAATAGGTTGGCAGCCATAGGGCGTTGCCCTTGACGATTCGCGCACGCAGCAGATCGGCGATCGCATGTCGCGCCAGCAAGTAGCCGTTTGCCGCCTTGGGCCAATCAAGGAACGGAGGTTGTGGCAAACCCATCCAGTGAAATTCGCTGCCTAACTCCCAGCGTGAGCGATGAGGCACGGGACTCATTGGGCCATTGCTCCGGCTTGCCTGGAACTTGGGGAAACACATGGCTTCGACCACACGTTGGGCTCCTCGGCCGTCGACCATTCTCCGAGCATTTGATCGAATCTCCACTCTCACCTTTTTGTCAGCGATCACTTGGCGCAAGGAATTGACAAGGTTTTTGCGATCAATTCGGTTGAACCAGCCAACTGAAACGGCAGCCTGTGCCCGCGAGTACGCCTCAACCGTTTCCTCATGATTGTCCGCGATCGTAAGTAGGAACATCGGTACTTCCATAAAGGCGAGTTCCTGACAGGTGGCTCCGCCGGCGGTAATTGCTAGATCTGATTGAGACATGACTTGGGGCATGTTGTTTACATCCGACAACAGTGTCGCCGCATGACAAGAACCAGCCACTTGAGCCTGCAAAGACGGCTTGTTCGGGTTGGTGGCTCCGACAACAATCGTGATTTGAAGTTTTAAGTCTGTAATCTCTTCGAGTGCTTGTAACACCTGTAGGGTCACGTTATCGGAATCAGAGCCGCCGAATGTCACCAGAATCCGATGTGCTTTCTCTGGCACTTCTACGCTAGACCGAGGGAATAAAAGGAATTCGCGTCTTAGCAGCGCATATCTTGTCCCAAGCAAAAAGCCGGGCCTTGAATCGGAGAAGCCATACATCGCACTGCTGGCCTGCGGGTTGACGTTCAGCACGATTTCAGAGCGATAGGGCGCGTAATTGCCATGATCATCAATAAACAGCAGGTGCAAGTTTTGATTCTGAAGTTGCTGTCGATAGTCCATCGAGAAATGATATCCATCCAAGACGAGCCACTCGACCCTCTGAGCAGCCGCCAGATCGACTGTTTCTCGCAAATCTTCCTGACTACCGGGAATTGCACCGACCTTAGATATCCGCATCTTCTCGGCGTGGAGGCGATTGCCCAGTTCGTCCGCTCCGCGTGCGAGTGCAAAATCCGCCTGTCCACCTGAATCGAGCCACGCCTGCGCGAGCGCGATGCACCGCATAACGTGGCCGACTCCGATATCAGTACTCGCATCGGTGCGAATAAGAAGCCTCTTGTTCTGCTTGCCTGCCAACTGGATATCCTTGGTCAAACGCTGAAAAGATAGTCGTACCTGAATTCACAATCGCGAATCAGTCCCGCATCATTTATATCCCTGTGCCGAAAATAGGTCTGGAGTCTCAACCCTGCTTCTTCGGCCATGAGGATCATCTTTGGGGGTGGGGCATAGAAGAGCCCGGCAGAGTTCAGAATGATCTGCTCCTGTCCAAATGTGGCTCTTATCCAGCGACGAATCATGCCCAAAAAGGCTCGAAAGCCGTTGTTCTTGAGGAGATGCCATAAGAACGCTAGCATCGACGTACCACGGTACATCTTATAATGGGCGTATTCATCAATCTCCGGGATTTCCCCAATCCAAATCGTCGCGCCAAGCTGGGCAACCCTCGCGATTTCAGATAGTGCGACACGAACATCACTTTCGGCGGGGAGATAAAATAGTGTCGCGTTGCAGACGATCTTGCCAAAGGTCTTGGCGCTGATCGGGAGTCCTTGCACGCGAGCCGCAAATGAATGTGAGCTCGGGAAAAAGCAAACATAACTTCTTGCGTTCGTCTTCGCTCGCAGTAACGCCAGTTCCCTTTGTTGTCTGGGCCGCCATGTTTAGCAAGCTGCCGTCACCACCGCCGATATCCAAAAGCTTGTCTTCCGGAACCAAGTTGATGGTTTCTAAGATTCTTCGGTTTACAAATTCAGTGAGATCCTTTCGGTCACCTCTTGCAGCCATGACGTGAGGGTCGTCCGCTTGTCCTCTGAGCCGATAAGCGTCCAGATAATTGTCGCACCCGTACCACCGGCATCGTTGTTAGCCCTCGGGTATGGCTTTCTGTTGCACGTGCGAATTCAGTTCTGCGACTTCGGGGTGGCCCCGTACAAATTCAAGAGCTTCGCGCCACGTAAATGCGTCATGGCCGCCACAACCAGCGTAAATAGCTTCGATCAGTTCACAATCTTCAGGCGTATCCAGAGCCCAGCGATGGTGCCCCAGATCTTCATCGGAAGTGAGCGACACGACCTTGAATCGTTCGGGATGTTCGTACTGGTACGGCGTCACCTGAATACGCTGATGACTCTCTGGCGCTTCGCGCCATGCCGAGGCCAGCGCCTGAGCCGTCATTACCTCCACGTCAAGGCCGCGGGGATACGTGACGACCAGCGAATTGGTCGCGTAATCGGCTTTCTGATTGAGAAAGGCGCGGATCGTGGTATCGACTAACTCCGGATCGATCAGCGGACAGTCCGAGGTGATGCGAACAATGGTGTCAGCCGCAATTTTTTTTCGCGGCTTGATAGTAGCGGTCGGGCACGTCGGCTTCCTCTCCGCGAAAGCAAGGGACCGACAACCGCCCACACTCCTGGGCGACAGCGTCGTCGGGAGTCTTATCTGTCGTAGCTACCCCAACTTCGTCCAACAATCGGGCTCGGCGCGTGCGGTTCACAACCCGCGCCAGCACGCTTTGTCCGCAGAGATTCTTCAGCACCTTTCCGGGAAAGCGTGTGCTACCCATGCGCGCCTGAATGATGGCAGCTGTTCTCATCGTCAGATCTCCGAGAGCTGCCATGCAGTCGCGGAAGAAGCGCTATGACATGCGCTTAAGAAGCAAGATGAATCAAAACGCCCGAAGTAAACACCAGATCAAAGGACCGATCTGGATAAGGGATCGATAGCGCGGACGCTTGCGTCAGATTGACACCCTGAACCGCTCCTTTGCCCGCTCGAGAGCGTAGCTTTGAATCTCTATACCGGATAGATCAGTGAAGCCCATACGCTGCAAAAGGAGCAGCTGATTCCCCATGTTGCAGCCGACTTCGAGAATGCGACTCTCTCGCGGAATGTGCTGCAGAAATTTTTCATTGATCCCGGTGCGTGTGATTCCGTAGTCTCTGCGGTAGAGGTCGTCTAGTCCTTCAGGGTCATAGGTGTTTCGGTCAGTGTATTCACGCCCGAAATCACCGGTCCAGGTATTGATCTGCTCGGTACTCTGAGAATGAGTCAAGATTTTCCTCACTCCGAATCGATCGTTGCATAGAAACCCGCCACCTTGCTCACTGCTGCGATCACATCTTCAATATCCTGATCGGTCATGGCGTGAAACATGGGCAGGCTGATGAGCTGTTCGTATGCCGCTTCGGCGACCGGATACTCTCCGCCGCGGTATCCGAAGCGGTCGCGATAATACGGATGCAGATGCACCGGGATGTAATGCACGTTGACGCCGATGTTCTCGGCGCGCAGTGCGCGGAAGACGCCGGCGCGATCGGTGTTGAGTTTCGCCGCGTCGACGCGGATCGGATAAAGGTGCCACGCGGGGTTCACGTCCGCGCGAGTGCCCAAAACAACGACGCCCGGCAGGTCGCGGAAAGCGGCCGTGTACTTTGCAGCCATTTCCTGGCGACGCCCGAGGTTGCTGTCGAGACGGCGCAATTGGGAAAGGCCTAGCGCACATCCGATATCGGTCAACCGGTAGTTATAGCCGAGAAAAACCATCTCGTAGTGCCATTGGCCGGCAGAATGCCGTTGGCGGGCATCAGTCGAGATTCCGTGATTGCGGAAGCGGCGCATCGACTCGGCAAAATCCGCTCGATCGGTGGTCACGAGGCCGCCTTCGCCGGTCGCCACATGCTTCACCGGATGAAAGCTGAACACGGACATGTGGGCGATGCTGCCAACACGGCGTCCGCGATATTCGGCGCCGAGGGCATGGCAGGCGTCTTCAATGATTGTGAGGCCGTGACGCTCGGCCAACTCAAGAAATGCGTCGAGATCCGCCGGGTGTCCGGTGTAGTCGACCGGCAAAATGGCGCGGGTTCTCGGGGTGATGGCCTTCGCTGCAAGATCGGGATCGAGATTCAGAGTGTCGGGTGTGACGTCGGCGAAGACAGGCGTCGCCCCCTGGTAGAGGACGCAATTCGCGGTTGCGGCGAAGGTCAGGGGCGAGGTGATGGCTTCATCCCCGCTCTTGAGGCCGGCAGCAAAAGCGGCACCATGCAGAGCGGCAGTTCCTGAACTGAAGGCGACCGCGTACTTCGCTCCTACGCTGGTGGCTACGGCCTCTTCGAATTCACTCACTTTGGGGCCGGTCGTCAGCCAATCGGAGCGCAGAACATCGACGACGGCATGGATGTCGTCTTCGCTGATCGACTGCTTGCCGTAAGGAAGCAGGGTCGCGCGAACGGGCGTACCGCCGTCGATCGCAAGTGCAGCCTGAGTTGTGGAGCCCGTTCTCATACGGTTCTGAATACTCGCGCGTGCAAGCACTACGCCGGGACCACCGATTTCGCCGGCTCGTCGGGCGCGATGAGCTCCTGCAATTGGTCGCTCGTGAGCCATTCGGAGTTTGTGTCGCTGGCATAGCGGAACCCTTCGGGCAGCGCACGACCGTTCACCCAGTTCTGCCCGCTCCACCATGGATGGGAAGGCTGGATCACATACATGCCCTCGACTTCGATCGTGTTGCGCGCCTCATCTTCGGAAACCAGCACTTCGTGTAATTTTTCGCCGGGGCGGATGCCGATAGTCTCGATTTCGCAGCCGGGAGCGATGGTCTCGGCAAGGTCGACCATGCGCATACTCGGAATCTTGGGAACGAAAATCTCGCCGCCGTGCATTTCTTCGAGACAACGCATCACGAAGCGAACGCCGCGGTCGAGCGTGATCCAGAAGCGGGTCATGCGCGGATCGGTGATGGTGATTTTTCCGGTTTTGCGCTGCTCGAGAAAGACCGGAATCACACTGCCACGGCTGCCGACGACGTTGCCATAGCGGGCACAGGCGAACCGAGTGTCTTGCTTTCCGGCGTAGGCATTGGCCTGGACGAACATTTTCTCCGCGCAGAGTTTCGTGGCGCCATAAAGATTGATCGGGTTCACTGCTTTGTCGGCGCTCAAAGCCAGAATGCGCTGGACGCCCTGGTTGATGGCGGCGTCGATGACGTTGCGGCCGCCCATGATGTTTGTCTGGATAGCCTCAAACGGGTTGTACTCGCAGGCGGGGACTTGCTTCAGGGCAGCAGCGTGCACAACGACAGTCACTCCCGCGAGAGCGCGTTCAAGGCGGGCGGGATCGCGCACGTCTCCGATGAAGAAACGCAGGCTGGGATGATCGAAGCCGAATGCTCGCATGTCATGCTGCTTGAGTTCGTCGCGGCTGAAGATCAAAAGCTTTTTCGGCCGCCATTCGCGCAGCATGATTTCGACAAACTTCTTACCGAACGAGCCCGTACCTCCCGTGACCAGAACCACCTGCTCGGACCAATTCATCAAATACGCCTCACCCAAGTTGAGTCATCGACCCGTGACTTGCGAAGAGATCCTGGTTGCCGAGTGACAACCCAGTCCATCGCCTCAATCATGAACTGCAAGTATATCGGGGACGCGCCATGGACGGGGCTTTTCGCTAGTGCACCCTCGATGGAGTTCATTCCGGCGATGCTTCCGAAGTTCGCGGCCACTAGAGTTCGGGGCGCCGCCCTTGGCGCGACCTGCACAGCCGAGTCTCCCGATCACTTTCCAGACCTTAATTTGGCAATGTAGACCCCGAACGGCTCCATCGAGATGTCGGTGATACCGGTAGGCGGCGTCTTCAAAGTTGTCAGCAGAACGGAAGGCTTTGCTCCTCCGAAGCCTTTGGCTGCCAAATCGAAACTCGTCTTGTGCTCGCTCGACGACATGTTCAGCACAACCAGGACGGCTTCATTCTTGTAACGGCGCAGGTATGCAAGAACGTTCGGGTCGCTTTCGTTTAGCGGTGCGTACTCACCTTCGAGCAGAGCCGGATCGGTATGGCGCAGCGAAAGAAGACGCTTGTAGAAATTCAGAATCGATGCCGGGTCTTTCTCTTCGCTGGCGACATTGTGTGTTTGATAGCTATCAGGAAGCGGCAGCCACGGCTTCGCAGAGCTGAAACCGGCGTTGGCGGATTGATTCCATTGCATGGGTGTCCGCTCGCCGTCTCTTCCCTTCTCTTTGGGCCATCCAGTGCGGCCGATGGGGTCCTTGACGTCTTCTTTTGACTTAGGCCCGTTGTTCTCCATCCCGATTTCTTCGCCGTAATACATGATGGGCGTGCCACGCAGAGTCAAGTAGAGGCCGGCCAGCATCTTTGCGATGGCATCGTTGTTTTGGCCGTCGCCATAGCGGTTGTAAGCGCGCTCGATGTCGTGATTGCTGAAAAGATAAACGGGCCAACCGCCTGAGGAATCGACACCAGCGATCTGACGACGAAATTCGTCAGGTGAGAGGCGATTCACGTTGGTAAACAAAAAGTCCATGGGCAACTGAAGTTCTTTGCTGTGGCCCCCGTAATATTCCTTCAGTTCATCAATGTTCTTGGTCCACGTCTCGCCGATGAGAACTGCGTCGTGCTCGTCCGCTACCTTGCGAAGGTTGGTTAGAGCCTCATGGAGTTCCGGGAGTTTCTTGTTGTACTTGTCCAGCATGTTTGGATCGCCGAACTTGTTCGTGCCGGGAAGAATGGGGTTATCGCGCAGATCGGGATCTTCGTACATAGTGTCGACGGCATCAAGCCGGAAGCCGGCCACTCCTCGGCGATACCACCAACGCGTTACATCGAACATAGCCTTCTCAACGGCCGGATTTCGCCAATTCAGATCAGGCTGCTCGGCATAAAAGTAGTGGTAGTAGTACTGATTGGTTTTGGGGTCAAACTTCCAGGCCGAACCACCGAATGTTGAGAGCCAGTTGTTCGGGGGACGATCGGGTCCTTGCCCGTCGCGCCAGATGTACCAGTTGCGATAAGGCGACGTCTTCGACGACTTGGAGTCGATGAACCACTTGTGTTGATCTGATGTGTGATTGATGACGTAGTCCATGATGATGCGGATGTTTTGCTTTTTGGCATCGGCCGCGAGGTGGTCGAAGTCGGCGAGGGTACCGTACATCGGATCGATGTTCTCGTAGTCCGAGACGTCGTAGCCGAAATCCACCTGCGGCGAGGGATAACAAGGAGTAATCCAGATCGCATCGACGCCCAGATCGTGGAGATAGCTGAGCTTTGAGCGGATTCCGTTGAGATCGCCTACGCCGTCGTTGTTGCTGTCGGCGAAGCTGCGCGGATAGATTTCGTAGAAAACTGCGTGCTGCCACCATGGGTGGCCTTCGGCGTCGAGTTTTTTGTTCTGAGCAAGTGCTTCAGGCAACAGAAATAGAACACTAATGGATAACAGCAAGAACGGGGTCAATTTCCTGGGCATTATGAATTACCTCCAAAGCCGGTGGAGCGAATGCGTGTTCGGGTGCGGATTTTCCTGAGAAATGCAGCGCTATTTTTTGACGAACGTAGGTGTCGGCTGTGTCGCCGTTTATGTGTATGCGTAGCGTGGCCGTATTCGAACCGGTCTTCTGCAGGTCTGCGCCCTCGACACGATTCAGCAAACCAGTACTCCAAGCCCCGATTTCGTAGATTGAACCAGCCGTCCCAGCAATTTCCAGATCCAGGCGATCGTGCGAAGGCGACCAGGTCTCGTTCAGAACACGGAGTCCATGACTCGTTCCGCCCAGCGCTGGAAGGGTCGAATTCCAGCCGAGCCCGAAATCGTTGCGCACCATAAGTGCGAGCCGCGATTGGCCATGCGCAACGCCGTAGCGCACGACAACATGTTGATCATCGGCCGATTTGATTACGCGATTGTTCACCAGGTGTCCGTTGAGTTCTGTTTCGGTAACCTCGGCGAGTGGACTAATTGCAGGAGAAAATTCCAGGGTGCAATCGGCGGAGCTCGATCGATCGGTTTCGAGGGTGATCTCCGATTCGGTCCTGCGGTAACGGATGTCCATCGTGCACGGACCCGCGTGAACATTCCTGATGGCGAATGAGTTCCACTGCGCAGGAACGTGAGGTGAGAGTGTGACCGTGGACGACGCAGCATCGACCGAGAGTCCAAGCATGCCGCGCAGGATCGGGCTGATCACCATGGCTGCAGACCAGATCTGATGCGGAGAACTCGTCGATAGCGGTTGATAGTAGTCTCCCGACAATACTTCCGTGACGTGCCCCAGTGAGCCGTCCAGCGCGAGCAGCGCATTGGCACGCAGGTTTGTATAAGCCGGCCATTGTTTGTGGTAGCGATACTCGGCGACTGACGCCCATCCGGTAAACAGCGGCCAGACGGAGCCGTAATGGTACCCACCTCCGCTGTAGCGGGATGCTTCCGACGAGATGATGCGCATTCCCCAATCTGCCTGATGCTCCGGCCCAGAGAGTACTCGGATCGTGGGCAGAGCTTTCTCGTCGCGAAGTAAACCAAACCACATCGGCACCGTGGACAGCACGGTCGGTACGTCGATGGGCTTGCCATCGGTATCGAGCGCGAAGGCAAAGCGATTTTTGTCCTGCAGCCAGAATGCCTGGTTAATGAGCTGCTCGTGCTGCGAGAACTCTCGCGAAAGCGTTCCGCTCGCGTCATCCTTCCCAGCGAGGCGAGCCAGATTCGAGAGCGCGTGTAGCGCCTCAGCACCAAGCCCGGCCTGATAAAGCTCACTGCGTACAGGCAGCAGCGGTCCGCCTTCAACCCACCCGTGGCCGATGCCAAAATTTTGCGGCAGGCCTTGGGCGTCATATGTGGATCGTAGGAATTGATAAGCCTTCCAGAGGCTGTCCCACTTCTGCTTGATGAATTCGACATCGCCGCTGGCGCGAACGTAATCATTCATCGCGATGATGTAGAGAGGCGTCGCATCGGCAGATGCGTAGGCATAGGGATAGCCTTTGAACCAATCTACAAGGCTCGCCGTCTGCGCGATCTCGTGGGGAATTTTCCCGTCGTCGCGCTGAAACTGACTGACGAATTGCAGCGCCACGCGGGCGTTGGAGAAATCCCCTTCGGAATTCAACGCAAACGAACACCAGAACGCATCTCGACCGAAGAACCATGCGAAACCCGGGCGTTGACTGAGACCCGAAGTGCGGTACCCCGCGATCAGACCTGTGCCAAGGAACGGGTTGTTGACCAGACCTTGTACCAGGCTGATGCGCGACCAATCGTAGGCCCGTTGCAGATCAGCGTCGGGCAGTTCGAGACTCACGGTTCGGTGCAGGTAAGACTCGTAATAGTCCGCTGCTTCCGTCAGCAAGCGCGCATAGTTCGTCGAAAGGAATTGATAGGCGGTTTCAGCTTCGCTCCTGTTGTGAACCGATCCGGCAACGAAGATGACTCTTGATTCTTTCCGGCTGCTCGTCGCGCCGAGCTCAAACGAGTTTTCGTTCGACGAGGAGTAGTTCGTCTGGTAGCTCAGCTTCTCGTTCACCGCCGTGGGTGACCCAACCAATGCTGCGTACCTCTTCTGTTCCTCAGCGTAGGCAAAAGCGTGCAATTTGGGATCCCAGTTGACGAATGTCGCCCCTAAAGCCGCAGGCCACTCCAGCTGAAAATCCGGCTCGAAAGAAACGCTGATGTTGAGCGGCTGCGGGCTGGTGATGTCGAAAACCATGGCGGCGCCAGCCTCTTGCACGGGAACGAAGAGCGTCTCGCGAACCTTGAAGGTGTCGCCAACATACTGAATGGTCACAGACTCGGGTCTCGCGGTCACGGTGCGAGCTAATGACTCCGCGGGAAGACTCCGACCTTCGATCTCAAAACGCAGGTGAAGGCCGCGGAAGATCTTCAGCGGGTAGACCCAGGCCTCCATGTGTCCGCTCTCGTCCCCAAAAAGACCGGCTCTCGTTCCCACCGCGGACAAGAACTCCCACGGCCGATCAGCACGAGACAGCTCGGGCGGCCGCGAGGAATCGTTAGGCGCTGCGGTGGACGTAAGGGTAAAAGAGCTGAGGAGGAGAAGGAAGAAGATCCGTGAAGCTGTTGCGGAAAGGGCTGAACGGTTCCGTGTCAAAGGTTCAGGGCCTCCGAACTTGCCAACCTTCGCGGCGAGTCACTAAAGTAGGGCTGGACCGCACCACGGCCAACTCAGGAAGGTATCACGTTTTTGCGCTTCTCTCGCCGCAGGTTTTTGAAGTCACTCTCGCGATCTGCGCTCGTTCTTCCCTTTGAAAGTGTTCTGGCGATGGCGTGGCCCAGCCGCACCTGGGCGTTCGACGAGAAGAAGGCTGAGGAATCCTCCAAGAGCGATCTCGCTGTGAGCTTCATCAATACTGCTCGTGAAGCGGGGTTGAACGCAAAGACGATTTATGGCGGCCAGCACCACAACAAGTACCTGCTTGAAACGACTGGTTGCGGCGTAGCGTTCTACGATTACGACAACGACGGCTGGCTCGATATTTTCTTAGTCAACGGCACTCGCCTGGAAGGCTTTCCCAAAGGCCAGGAGCCTACTTCGCATCTGTTCAAAAACAATCGTGACGGCACATTCACCGATGTGACCGCCAAGGCGGGTGTTGCACATTCGGGATGGGGCCAGGGTGTTTGCATCGGTGATTACGACAACGACGGATACGAAGACTTGTTTGTCAGCTACTTCGGCAAGAATGTGCTCTACCACAACAATGGCGACAGCACTTTTACTGACGTCAGCGAGAAAGCCGGGGTGGCAGGAAACGGAAAGCGCTGGAACACAGGATGCGCTTTCGTCGATTACGACCGCGACGGCAAACTCGACCTGTTTGTGGCGAACTACATCGACATGGATCTCGCGACAGCGCCACTGCCCGAATCGGGGCCTTGCCTTTATAAAGCCGTGGTCGTGGCCTGCGGCCCGCCTGGACTCGCGGGTGGCAAGAACATCCTGTTTCACAACAACGGCGATGGAACTTTTTCGGACGTTTCGGAAGCGGCTGGTCTTTACTCCGCCATGGGAACGTATGGTCTGGGCGTGCTGACAGCGGATTTTGACAACGACGGGTGGCCTGACATCTACGTGGCGAATGATTCGACCGCGAGCGCGTTCTATCAAAACAAGAAAAATGGAAAGTTCGAAGACATCGCGCTCGAAGCCGGTTGCGCTCTGAGTCCTGATGGGAAGCCGCAAGCCGGGATGGGAGTTTCGGCGGGAGATTACGATCTCGACGGAAAACTCGACATCGTAAAGACAAACTTCGCCGGCGACACCCCATCGCTCTACCACAACATCGGTCACGGCGGCTTCGAAGATGCGACGTTTACGGCCGGGCTTGGCATGCATACCCAATATCTGGGTTGGGGTTGCGGATTCTTTGATATGGACAATGATGGGTGGCCAGACATTTTGATCTGCAATGGGCACGTGTATCCCGAGGTCGAGCAACTCAAGACCGAAGCCGGATATCCTCAGCGAAAGTTGGTGTATCGCAATCTTCGTAATGGGCGGTTCGAGGATATCTCGCTGAAGGTGGGGGCGGGCATCTCGGATCCGGTTGCGGCTCGGGGCTGCGCGTTCGGCGACTTCGACAATGACGGCGACATCGATTTCGTCGTCAACACTGTTAACGACTTCCCGCAATTGATCCGATGCGACTCACACACCGGCAACAACTGGATCAAGGTACGAACGATCGGCACCAAGTCGAACCGGAGCGGGATTGGCGCACGCATTAAGTGCGTGACTGCCGTAGCGGGCGAGAGCAAGCCTCATGAGCAGATCGAGGAAGTTCGAAGCGGCGGCGGTTATTTCTCGCAAAGCGATCTTCGTGTTCACTTCGGGCTCGGACGCGCGACTAAAGTCGACCTGCTCGAAATTCGTTGGCCGAGCGGGCAGGTGGATACGCTGAAGGACATCCAGCCGAATCAACTGATCTTCGTGAAAGAAGGTTCGGGCATCGCGCGTACGATGCAGTTTGGAGCGCCCGTCAAAGGCTCGCGCTGACCGATACGGCCTTCCGACATTCCAATGGTGGCTAGAGTGCGGGACTTCTATGGTAAGCTCCCCTGCCTCGATTATGAACCGTCGAATCTTCTTCTGGTCGCTAACCTCTGCGCTCGCCGGCTTCCTGTTCGGCTTTGATACCGTCGTCATTTCAGGAGCTGAAAAAACGATCCAGAGTCTTTGGGGTTTGAGCCCGGGGCTGCACGGGATTGCCATGGGGTCGGCTCTTTACGGCACAGTGGTTGGTTCGCTCATCGGTGGTTGGCCAGCGGACAAGTTTGGGCGTAAAGCGACGTTGCTATGGATTGGTGTTCTCTACCTGGTGGGCGCGATCGGTTCTGCGCTGGCGACCAACGTGGCCACCTTCATTGCTGCACGCGTCATCGGCGGGCTGGGGATCGGCATTTCGACGGTGGTCGCTCCAATGTACATTTCCGAAATTGCTCCTCCGCAACACCGCGGAAGACTTGCCGGGATGTTTCAGTTCAACATCGTCTTCGGAATATTGGTCGCATTCGTATCGAATGCGCTGTTGGCGGGTGTTGGGGAAAATGCGTGGCGTTGGATGCTGGGCGTGGCAGCGTTTCCCTCGCTGCTCTATGCGCTGTTTTGTTTCGGGCTTCCCGAGAGCCCGCGCTGGCTTTTGAGCAGGAAGGGCGATCGCTCGGCAGGGCTGAAGGTCCTACAGCAAATTGAGCCCGACGTAGCGCCGAAAGAGATTGAGGCGCAGGCCGACGAGATCATCGCGCTTTCGTCGGAGCCGGGGTCGTCGGGACATTTCTGGACCAGGCGTCTCAGCAAGCCGATTCTGCTCGCGATTTTGATCGCGTTCTTCAACCAGCTCTCTGGTGTGAACATCATTCTGTACTACGCACCACGAATCTTCGAATTGGCTGGGCTTGAAACGAAAGCCGCGTTGCTTCAATCCGTCGGAATTGGAGTAACCAATTTTGTTTTTACCTTCGTCGGTCTCTGGCTGATCGACCGGTTAGGACGACGCACACTTCTCTACATAGGCTCGGTTGGCTACATTGGGTCGCTTGGACTAGCTGCCTGGGCCTTTTTTAGTCAGCATTACTCGCTCGTGCCGGCTTGCATTTTCGCGTTTATTGCGGCACATGCGATCGGACAGGGCGCCGTTATTTGGGTATTCATCTCCGAGATTTTTCCGAATCGCCATCGTGCGGAGGGACAGACCCTGGGCAGCTTTACGCACTGGATTTTCGCGGCGTTGCTCACAACAATTGCACCACAGATTTTTGCGGCGTTTGGACCTGGATACATTTTCTCGTTCTTTGCAGGGATGATGGTTCTTCAACTCATCTGGGTGAAAATGATGGTGCCTGAGACCAAGGGCGTGCCTCTCGAGCAAATTCAGCGGCAGCTCGGCATCGAGTAACTTGAGCTAGCCGGCTGTTCAACCACAGAGCGGGCTCGTCAACCGGTTCGAGGAAATCGGCTCGATCTGCCAGATGTCAAAGTTCGTGACCACAGGCTCGCCCTCGAGATGAAGGCGCAGAGGTCCTGAAGGGGCGCGATACACGCGCGCGGTGATCGTTGCAGTGCCGTTGATGAAGACCTCGAGCACCGAACCATCCAGGAATGCGTGCAGGCGGAACGGGGATCCGCTTGGTCCTGAAACGGGCGCGACAACCCCGTTCACATTGACTTCCCGCTTGCTCTGCCTGTCCTCCATAGAGATCTCGGCGAAAGTCTCATTGCTTTCTGTGATCAGTCGCAGGATGGCTGGTTTTGCAGGCCCCGGGCGAAACTCTGCTGACAATTCAGCGCTGAGGTTTGCAATGCGAATGTTTGAGATCGCGTTCTGCCTCGCCTGCGCAGTGATGTTGCTCGCTAAGGCCACGCGAGCGCGACGAAGCTGCTGAACCGCCGGTGAAATCTGCATGGCCAGTTCCCCGTCGGTGGTTAGCGAGAGCTGCCGCGGCAGACTCATTACTCCTGCCCAGCCGGCGGCTGCGTGCTCTGCTTCGGGACGAGTTTCGGGAATCCAGCCCCACAGGATGCGATTGCCATCGCGATCCAGCATGCTTTTCGCAGCGTAGTAAGCGCCGTAGTCGATAACACCTTCTTTCTCGAGCGTGAACTTGAGATCTTTATAGGATCCGATCTTCCAGCGAACTTTTCCTCTCGTCGAGATCAGGAGTACATGCTTGTCGCCGAGAGGAAAAAAGTCTGGGCACTCCCACATATTGCCATCGTCCACGGGGTTCGTCGTGTTCTTGCCAGAGGCTCCAGCTTCGATCATCGGATGCACATACGTCCAATTGCGAAGATCGGTCGAACGGTAAAGAAGAATCATGCCGCCTTTTTCGCGTGTTCCCGATCCGAGGATCAGCCACCAGGTATCGGCTTCTCGCCACAACGCGGGATCGCGAAAACCCGTCACTGAGACTCCCGGCGGAGGCGCAGCGATGATTGGCGCGGGCAGCTTTTGCCACGTCCGGAGCATTGGATCGTGCGACACAGCCAGGCATTGCACCTCGCGCCAGACATGTTTGCCATCTCGCAGCGTGACTTGTGCATCGGACGAAGGCGGTTCGACGCCCGTGTAGATGACGGTGGGCACGTCCTTGTCCAGAACAGCACTGCCGCTGAAAATACCGTCGCGGTCATAACCATCCGGAGTCGGCGCAATCGCGACCGGCTCGTGCTTCCAATTCACCATGTCGGGACTCACTGCATGCGCCCAGTGCATGTTCCCCCAAATTGCGCCATCCGGGTTGAACTGATGGAACATGTGGTATCGGCCGCGGAAGAAGATCGGCCCGTTGGGATCGTTCATCCAGTTTGAGGCGGGCAGCAAATGAAACTGAGGACGCAGGGGATCAGACGCGAGCTTGCGGCACAAGTCCCGCGGATTCATCTTGCCGAACGACCGCGATCCTGAAAAAACTCGCGAGGCCGCGAGTGCACCGAAAAATTGAAGGAAAGTTCTGCGCGTCGGAATCATTTGTTGATGATGGTTTCCTCTACGACGATTTGGTCGACGCTCTCTGGTTCTCTTACTCAGAATCCATTCGCATCTTCATACGAGGGTAGGTCGGTGAAAGTCAATGGCGTTATCCGAACGTGGATTTCGGGTGTTTTATCATAGGCAGGAGGAGGGCTTGCTTGTCTCCAGAAAGTCGAAAGTTGTTCCGGTTGGTCCTTTCGCGATATGGCTCCGAACGATCGATCTTGACTTTGGCGCTGGCCTCAACCCTGCTGGCTTCCCAATGTGGCTGGGCACAAGGAAACGCCGCTAGTCGAGCCGATGTGGAGTATCAAAAGGGATTGACTCTCCTCAAGGCGGGCAACATTGCAGGTGCACGCCAGGCTTTCGAACAGACTGTCAAGCTGGTTCCCTCAAGCGCAGACGCTCACAACTCGCTGGGCTGGGTCCTTCTCTCGCAAAACGATACTGCCGGCGCGATCACAGAACTGCAGACCGCGGTTCGACTGAAGCCGCGATTTCTGGAAGCCCGCGTCAATCTGGCAAGTGCCTTCATCAAAGCACGCAAGCTGGAGGAAGCTCAAACACAGGCGGCAGAGGCAGTGCGCCTCGATGAGTCCAGTGCCGAAGCGCATCGCACGCTCGGACGCATTCTGAGTCTCCAGAATGACGTGCCGACCGCGATCAAGGAATTCAACCGTGCAGTTGAACTTGCTCCGCAAAGAGCTGATCTGCACGACGAACTCGGCTCTCTGCTGATGCAGAATGCCCAGCTTGAAGTCGCGGCCGAGCAGTTTTTTCACGCGGTACAACTGGCACCCGACCTCCCGATCGCCAAGGTCCATCTCGGAGTGGTTCGCTGGCAGCAAAAGCAATTGGATGAAGCGGCTTCCCTGTTGCGCCGTGCGATCGAACTGGCGTCCAACTCGGCCACGGCCCACTACTATCTTGCACGAGTACTGGAAGATCAAAATCTCAAGGCTGAGGCGATCTCGGAGCTGAAGAAGGCAGTGACCCTTCAACCCGATTGGGCCGAAGCACAAACGCGGCTAGGCTTGTTGCTGCAAAGGCAAGGCGAAGGCGATGCGGCGATTGATGCTTTCCGCGCGGCGGTGAAGCTGCAACCAGCTGATCCCGACGCCCACAACAATTTGGGGCTCACGCTGGTCCAGGCCGGTCGTGCAAAAGAGGCGATCCCAGAGTTTGAGGCCGCTTTGCGGGTGCGTCCAGACGATCCAGGGTACATCACCAATCTTGGCACTGCTTACCTGCAGGAAGCGGATTTCAAAGCGGCCATAAGCCAGTTCGATGCGGCTTTGCAGCTTTCTCCACAAGACCCAACCTTGCATTACGACCGCGGGCTAGCTCTCAAACTTGATGATCGCCTGCCCGAGGCGGTCGCTGAGTTTCGTCAAGCGGAAGCCATAGATCCTTCGCAACCTGACATTCACTACACTCTCGGCGTCGCGCTCTGGCAGCAAGGGTCGTTCGATGAATCGGTGAAAGAGCTGCGTGCCGCAATTGCGGCTCGCTCCGACTACGCCGAGGCCTACTACACTCTCGGGACCGTGCTCAAACAACAGGGAAAGCTGCAGGACGCCGCGGATGCATTGCGAGAAGCGATCCGTCTACAGCCCGACTTCGCGGGTGCGCACACCACCCTGGCTGCAGTTCTGAGGGCACTCGGAGACGACGCAGGAGCAACCTCGGAAGCACGCGCCGGGCAGCAAATCACGAAGGAACACACGGGTCGCCAGGCTGCGATTCTGGCAACAAATTCAGGTCGGCGATTGTTGTCTGCGGGCGACGTCGATGGAGCGATTGCGCAGTTTCGCTCCGCGGTCAGCTCCAGCCCGGACTACGGACAGGCGCACTATCAGCTGGGTTTGGCACTCCGGCAGAAAGGCGCGTCGGAGGAATCTTCAAACGAATTTCGCCGGGCGGCGGAGCTCGATCCCCAGCTGAAACCGCCGTCGTAGTTGTCCGCTCTGGGTGTGGACTTCGTTCAATTTCGGACGGCCACCATCTCTGATTCGAGGGGCACGCCGCGGGTCACTTTCACGTGCAAAACAACTTCGAATGGTTTCACCTCGCCGGCGGCCGGCACTCCAACCCGCGCGAGCAATTGACCCAGTGAGTCTTCGTGACAAACATATTCGACCGCCGCTTGTGTGCCTATCGTCGTGATCCCCGCGAGAATCAGTACGGACTCACTGGGATGCATGCCTCGCATGCGCGCAATCACCGCGTAGTCGTCGGTGAGAGCTTCGGTTGCAGGGCTGCCGATGAAGTACGGAGGCTCGCCATCCTTCGGGTGCAAGTTGGAGACTGTCAAGTCACCCTTGCGGGGGCCAATGTCCATGCGACGAAAGACAAACTGCTGGTTCATTGGAATGTCGCGCAGCGACAAGTTTTCGGCCGGAGATCCAACAAAGATCAGATTGCTACTCTTGGCATCGTCGAGCGAGAACAGGCTGCCACGCTTAACTCGCACCTCCGAGTTCAACAAGTGAAACACGCGATCCAACTCGTGAACGGCGATCACCTCTCCCACTCCGGTGTAGTGATCAAAAGTTGGGCTTCGGGGGTCGTCTTGCAGGCTGCGATAGCGCAGGCCCGTTTCTGGCCGGCCGACAAATGCTGCATTGCTGAAAACCACAGATGGTTCCGCCGGTCCTGACGCGAAAGCTTTCCAGAACGTCTGAATCGATGGCGGTACTGTATGGTTTGCGACAGTAGCTGCCGGCGCATGGCCTTTGCTCTCTAACCGCACGACTAACGCAGACACTCCTGCCGCCAGCAGGATGGACAGCGCGATGACACTCGTCGCCCAGTTCAACAGCAAGGATCGCCGCCTTACATGATTCGGTTGTTCCGGCGGAAGGGGTTCCGTAGCTTTCGGACCCAGTTGCCGCTGCCGGAAGGCAAGCGTGTAGCTGCCCTTCGGCAACTCGACGATGAGCGGATCTGCATTTCCTTCCGTGGCGTAGTAGTCCGCCAGCTTGACGCGCAGACGTCCGGCCTGCACGCGAATCGCGGAATCTGAATGCGGATCGAAATCTGAGGGCCGACCGAATACTTCAGTCGCGATTTGATACTCCTTAATCGGAGTTCCCGGATTTTGTAGGCTTTGATCGGCCAGATATTTCAGAAGCTTGCACAATGCTTCCGAACTGTGGAGAGCCTGACTATTCACCAAGCGCTCAATCGCAGCAAGGTATTGCTGCCGATTTACCGCTGGTGCTGTAACAGTCATGTGACCAAGCGTAACAAGTGCTGCATCTCGCTGCAACCGCAGCGAGGTTCGCGATGTAACAGTATCAAACCTTGTGAAACTTCAATTTCGTCGTAGCGAAGGCAGAGATTGCCACGTTTCAACTTCTCCGTCGCTGCGCGCTGAAGCGCGAAGCGCTGGACGGGAAAGGTGTGCTTTTTTTTGAGGCGACTAACGCCTCGTAAGTAATTGCATCGCTTACATTTGCGTTCCATAGCACGAATCCGACTTTCCATAGCAAACTCAGCCGCTTTTCCAATTGTCATAGCGTACCAGGCCTCGCAGTCAACGTATTCGCATTAAATTCAACAACCTATGAAGAAGATCGTTTTAGGAAACGAAACTGCAATCTGGATTTAGACCTAGTGCTTTTGTATTAGCGGTTCGCTTCGCAATAGAGAGTCTGCTCAACGGGCAAGACTCCTTCGGCAAAATTTTGGCGTCGGGTGCGAGAAGATGCGGAGGAATTGGGTAATGAATAAGAGATACGCGGTTCTCTCGGTAGCAATCGCGATTGCAGCGCTTGCTTTCACGATGTACACACCGGTCGCGTTCGGACAGGCCGTGTACGGAAGCATTCTAGGTACGGTCACCGACCCGCAAGGCGCGGCGGTTGCAGGGGCGAAGGTCACCGTCACCAATCAACGCAAAGGCACAACAGACCAAACCACTACAAACGCGGATGGAAACTACTCGGTCACGCACCTGGTGCCCGATCTTTATTCGGTGAAAGTGGAAGGCGCCGGATTCAAGGTCAGCGAACA
>Ga0126371_10001319_pt1 | contig 20878 bp, 19 predicted proteins | sample PanSoiMetaPlot_4_FD_110145 | JGI IMG/M metagenome (GOLD analysis project Ga0126371, IMG submission 110145) | Tropical forest soil microbial communities from Panama - MetaG Plot_4 | ecosystem: Environmental > Terrestrial > Soil > Tropical forest > Bulk soil | place: Panama | collected 2016-02-17 | reverse complement strand
CTGCCACTCGATGGATCGAACAAACTATCGACCGGTGGCTGGAGCACCGAAAATTCGATAGACACCTAATGAGACGAGTACCAACAATAACGTCTGCCCCACTATCGAGAACCAGTATGCAACCGGATGGCCTCGACGAGTTGCCCACCGAAACTTTTGGTTCCACCGCCATAGATAAGAACGATGTGCAACTCTTCGCTCGAGCAAAGAACGGATTAGGCCCAGAGCAAGGTAGGTCCAGATCACTCCAGCCACGAGTACCCTCACGATCGTCATAACCATAGCGTCGTCGCTCAGCGCAGGTTAACATCTGTTGCTGGTTGGCGCATTCAGGGGGTCGCGGAGATCTTGTGCCGCTTAAAGGCCGGTTGTGGACGAAACACGCCATTTCTGGAAACTACGTATTTCCGTCCGGTTCGGGGCGCGTTATTGACGGTAACGCCATATCGGCCAGCTTGCCAGAATCGGTCTCTCATCAATGGCTGAGGAGGCCGTAGTCGAGAACCCACCCGTCCCGGCCGGCCCTCGACCCATTGAGCACCAGGACTCTATCAGCAATCTGCCCGTCATCGCAGGCCCGCTGTTCGATCATTTCGACATAAGTCCCAGGGAAGAGAACCGCGCCGCGCCGGGAGCCGGATGCCCGTGACCCACATGTGTCGATTGCCTCTGTTGATAGTCCCAGCCCTCCTGGATCAATTACGGAACGAACGCTCTTCCATTTTGCAATCCTATCGCTCTCGACATTGCGAGCCAGCAATATTAGTAATGCTAGCGCGCTGACGAAGACGGTGATTGCTTTTGCAGTGGCCACAACCCCGTGGGCGGTCGTTCTGTAGAAGTACGTGCCTATCGAATAGCCCACCGCGGAACAGGTCGGCAGCGTAAATAGATATACTCCGAGACCTTCATTACCGCCCGCCACAAACAGTGATTCAGGCAGCCAAGGTATTTGCTGCTGCCGAAATAGTTCATAAAACACTTCAGGGATGGCTATGACAGTCGGTAAAACCCAAATCCAGTGCCCAGTTGAAGTGAAAGAAGGTGTCCAGTGGCTCACGGACCAGCCCACACCGGCTCCGACACCAATGCACATCACGCCCAAATATCCAGCAAACAAGATGCCGTCACCATCTTTGCCAATGAGCCCGGCTGAAGAGAATATTCTTTGAACAGCAACGGCGATTAGATATGTGAGTGGATACGAAATAAGGAATTGAAGAAAATAGACGCCGAGTGTTTTAGGCCAGTTCCATCCTGTGACCGCACCCTGATCAAACATGCAACCGTCACTGTAGCATCGCTACTATTATCGTGGATATACCGAGATGCCGGAAACCCGCGTGGGTCCGCCCACCGCACCTGACCAGTGAATGGTGTGTGTGCCAACCTGCCGAGATAGTGGCCGATGTACGGCATTTCTGGAAACTACATTTCTCCGGTGGAGTTCGAGACAGGTTGTGGACGGTAATTCCACTCGCGAAGTAGCCGAGAACCGGCGTCGCCGAAGCGATCAACGCGTAGCGCCCTCTTACAACTTCTGCCGCATCCATCGCACTTTGCGGATTACGCCTGCAATGGCCGCTGGCGTGACGGATCGGGTTTGGGATGTGGCTGAAGTGATCGCCTAGCAGTACAGGCCACCGTATTACTGCGCTTGCCCGATTGGTGCGAATCGGATGTCCTTGTAGTCCCGGTTCAATCTGCCGCGAATACGCTTCGCTAGCTTCTCAATTTGCTCTGCATCTTTTGAAGCTTTCACCGAAACAACCTGAGTGCTGCTCTTTGCCACCTCGGCTCTTAGTTCCATAGCTATCGCGAGCAACTTGTCGGCGTCTTCAGTATTTCTCTTGGCGTCGTCTTTGATGATTTGCGCCTGGAGACGCTTATCGGCTTCGGACGGTCCCATATGCCCGGGAGGCGGCGGCGCCATAGACGGAATATTGAAATCAGTCTGAGCTTGAGCAAAAGAGAGGCGCGGCTTTACACAGAAAAAGGCAAAACCTACCAACATAGCCCCGGCAAGCGCTAGGGCGAGACTCAACATTCTAGTCATGAAGAAATCTCCGGTCTGATTATGCCACTCGATCACTTCTGTCACAAGGGCAGGGTTAAGCACGTTTAGCCCCAACTTTTGTTTCACCAACACACCTTTCAGGCCCTACCTGATTCCTGGCATGGGCGTTACCGGACAAGTGACGATAACGCCGTGCACGGGAGTTGAAGCGCCCAGGGAGCAACGCCAATGTCAGCGTCGGGCTTGGAGCGGCCACGACATAGCGAGGCTCGGTTGCGATTCCGACAGCACTACTCGTCGTCGGTTCAAACTCGCGATTTCCGCTTCTACAAAAGCAGTCGGTGGGAAAGCAGATCCGAGCTGTTGGGTTGGCAGCTTCGTCAGCTGTTCGGCGATCGACTGATAGAGGGCTCGGCCTACCTGTTCGTGTGGGGGTAGGTACCAGTGACTCACGGATTCCGCCAACATCCGAAACTGTTGAATCAGCTGGATTCGCGGAATATTGTGTCTCTCGGCTTCCGATAGTATTTCGCGTGCGAGTTCGACCGCCTGCAACAGGCTCCCCCGACGTGAGAGCAAGCCCGAAAGGAGAACCGCGTCCCCCGTCGAGGTACCATCGGCAAAAAGGGCCGCAATTGCGATTGGAGATTGGTACAGATCGACTCGCCGACCCGCTCGAAGGATTTCCGGCACGGGGACCGTGTACGTTTCGTTCGGCGGCAGCGGCATCGTTCCCGTCTGAAACGGAGTCGAAATTTGGTCTGAATCAACCAGTGTGTCGACAAATCTAATGAACGGAGGACTATTCGAATCGCTCTCCGAGACAGGATCCATGCTCACCACGAACGCTGTGATGGTTTTGTCCGAGGTGTTCCGAATCACAATCTCGGGTGAACGCGCGGAAAATCTGTTGAGGACCGCGGTGACTTGTGCCTGCAGTGGACCAAAGACAGCGAGTACAGAAACCAAAATCAAACGCTTTGTCATTTGAATCCTCCGGGGTGGCGCCGATTACCATTCTAATCGGAAATTCGCTCACTCCGGTATCGCGTTGTTGATGTAAAACGGTGTTACCGGAGGGTGAGCCGGGCGCTCGGCCATTCGTCGCGGCTAGTGTCAAACTTAAGGGCGGGAGGCCGATGAGATGACGGCAGGCATGGTTTTAGCCATCCTGAAACAGATTGCCAGTAGCACCTACAGAGGCCGCCTTGGGCGGGCCCTCATTGACCAGGTATGCCGTCCATACAATCTCACGGACGCTGATGTTTTCCAGGTGATAAACCGTCTCGTGGAGCAAGACTTACGTTACCAACGTCTTCGTGGGGATTGTGGCGATAACAGCAGAGGGGAACATTCGCGCTCGCCAATTTTTCTTAAAGCCGGTGAGAACTAGCACCATTTAAGCCGGGTTTGGCCAGCGCCAGCGACCATTGGCGGCAGTCGGCAATCGAACCAGAACCTCCCCACAGGTCATTGGAAGCTAGGAATGCGTCCAGCTCTGAATCTAACGCGGAAGCAGCAAGTTCAACCATCGCCGCACGGACAGTCTTCTCCGTTCTCAGCCAATAGTCGAGCGAGTGATTCCTGATGCCGCTGCACGATCTCAGAATCAGCGTGTCAGAGATCGTGGGCGAAAGACGGCATTACCAGACTTCATCCGATCTGGCAAATGTCCCGAGACCCACTCCTAAAAAATAACGCGGGCCGCCCATGAAATGAATCCGCCACCGCATAAAGGACCGAAAAACCTTGCGGGACATAGTGTCCTGAAGCACGTTTTCACCTGAATCTCGATTGGAGCCAGACAATGCGAAAGAGCTTGATAGTCGTCGCGGCATTCATGCTGTCAACATTCGTGGCCTCAGCTACCGAGGTAGAACGGTATGAGACCTTCCTGGGTTACAGTTTTGTCCGATTCAACGCAAACTCCGACATCCTCCCTTCGTTCAACGCCAATGGTGGTGGCGGTCAATTCGTCTACAACTTCAATAAGTGGATCGGCGGGGTAGTCGATCTAGGTGCGGTTACTAATGGCGGGGTGAGTCACACAAACATCGATGCCACGGTATTCAACTTCGTGGCTGGTCCACGATTCAAATTCCACCATGATTCGCGGTTCCAGCCGTTCGTTCAGTGTTTATTAGGTGGTGCCTACACGACAGCCAGCACACAGCTTACGCTACCCCCCTTCGCTGTACCTCCTATCGCCCTCCCGCCTAACATAATCGTAGATCCAAATCTGCCGCTCTCCGCGCGGCTCGTTGCCTCCAGAACCGGTTTTGCGCTGTTCGCCGGCGGCGGCCTTGATATCAAATTAAGCAAACATATCGCTATCCGCCCGGTCGGCGCTGATTATTACCTGACGCGAATGCCAAGTGCGGTGACTGGCGTTGATAGGAATCGGAACAATTTTCGTTATTCGGCCGGCGTCAACTTCTTGTTTGGTGAACAGTAGGAAGTAAATCTCTCCGGACGATAACCCCGGGAGTTCGTGGAAACTCGACGCGAGAAAACAATGGGGCGAATCGCGGGGCGACATCACACCTCTGTACCCTATCCTGGATCGTTGCAAAAAGCTGATAGTATCATTGCGGCCGCCGCTTGGCCTTGAAGGATCGAATATCTTCGAGTCTGAGCAGCCCGTGTCGAAGTCTAACCTTGCCACGCTTGCTGCGGTGGTAATCATCGTACTGACTCTTCTGTTAGCTGCCACATGGTTCTTTACCGGTGCTTAATCCGGCAGCCTTAGCAGAGATGAACGCCGTAGTGCCGGCTAGTGGTTATCATCTTTGCCGGATTGATTCCAGCCTTGGCAGCCGTGGTTTCGATCATTCACGATTTAATCGCGGAGAAGAGAGTGCGGCCATCCACGGGCGCAGGGTCCAAAGAGACCTGAATCGGACTCATTCATCCCACGTCATCGATGCAAGCCAATCCAGTAAGGCGCTGCAGGGGACCGGAAGTTGAGCCGTTGCGCCTTGTAGTCGTGAAACTCGGTTCAAACGGGATTCGCGGAAACTGACTCCACCGGTCTTCCGCGTTAACTCCGGCGACGAACTCTTTGAGGCCGATGATCGGATTCAGTCCGGCACCCGGTCGGATATCCAGCACTGCTTCCTGTCCGCGCGTCATACCGGTGGTTTGGGACCGCGCATCACGTCCGTTAGTGGGTAGGCATTCACCCGGACCACGGCCCTTTTGCAGCACTTTGCCAGACTAGGCCGGTGACGGCGGCGGCAGCGGCGGATTCGCGCGTCCGTTGCGGTCCGGAAGCGTGACGGTCACTGGCATCTCTTTTTTGTTGCGGACAACCGTGAGCGTGAAGCTGTTCTTGTTGCGATTGGAGCGCAGCACGCTGGTGATTTCGCGCGGGCTGGTCACCTTGGCATCGTCCACCTTCACAATCACGTCTCCCGCCTTCAGGCCGGCTTTCTCGGCAGCGGAGTTCCGCACCACCGACTTCACGAGCACGCCGTCCTTCACACCGAAGAAGTCGGCCAGTTGCCCCTCCGGCGCGAGCGATTCGCCTTCAATGCCAATCAGCGGGCTTTGATACGACATCTCGAAGCGCGGGATGTCGATGGGCGGCATGGGCGGGATGGGAGGAATCGGCGGGATCGTCACCGGCCCGCTAGGCGTTTCGATTACAGTGCCGCGGCGGGAGCCCACCGTGATCGTCAGATTCTCGGTCTTGCCGTTGCGCCATACGATCATCTTCACTTCGCGCCCCGGCGGCGTTTCGTGCACCAGCCGGATGAATTCATCCACGCCTTCGACTTTCTCGCCGTTGTACTCCAGAACCACGTCGCCTTCCTTCACACCGGCTTTCGTGGCAGGCGTGTCCTCCTGCACATGAGCCACTTCGACGCCGCGCTCCTCCTTGAGGTTCAGCGCCTTGGCGCGCTCCGGGGTGATATCAATCGCACCGAGGCCCAGATAGCTGGTTCCCGAACGCTGGACAATGACGCGCCGCCCGCTCTGGGCAATCATGGCGGGCGCCGCCGCGCTGATCGCGATCAGACCGAGTATTGCTGGAATCCCCAATTTCATAACGAGCCCCTATGGTTGTCGCTTAATAAAGATCGTGCCGCCGGTGCCGGCGATCCGCAACAGCGGGCCGCCGCCGTTCACCGGCCCTTCCGCCACCACCTGCATGCCCCGCATCCGTACCGGAATGCCGGGAAAGTCGCAGACGATGCGGCGCGGTGAATCCGCCAGATCGTTTTCCGCTCGGATCGTCACTCCTAAATTGGACGGAATTAGAACCGTGATGTCACCATTGCCCGTCGCCAGGAACGAATCGGAGAATGGACTCGAGCCCAGCAGGCTGGCGATGATGCTTCCCACCGCCGTCGAAACGCGCAACGGGCCGGCGATGTTGGTCAGCTGAATGGCGCCGGTGCCGGACTCGCTGCGCACACCCGGAGCTCCGCCCACCTGCACCGGCCCGGCCATATTGCGCGTAATCACAACGCCGCCGGCATGGCCGATCACAATCGGACCGCCGCCGGTAGTCGCGGTAACTGCGCCCCCGGCGTTGTTGACGCGCACCGCGCCCCCGGACGTATCGGCGCGAACCGAGGCGCCGGCCGAGGTGATTTCGATATCGCCGCCCGAGGTCTGCAGCACCGTGTCGCCGCCGACGTTCTTCACTAGGATGCGGCCGCCGCCAGTCGCACCATGCAACCCGCCAGTCACCTCGCCGACCTGAAGATCGCCGCCGCCGGTGGTGAGACGCGCGTCGCCGCGAATGCGGTCGCATTTCACGTCGCCGCCGCCGGATTCCGCCGTGAGCGAGCCATCCACGCCGTTCGCTTCCACCGTCCCTTCGGAGGTGGTAATGGCGGCTGTGCTCAGACGCGGCGTTTGCAGAAATATTTCTACCGGAGGTCCGGCATTAAACGAGGAGACCGTCAACTCACCAGATGCCGAAACACGAACAACTCTCTGCGCGAGAATGCGCCGGGCCTCCGCTTCGGTCCGGACCGCCACGCTCAGGCGCGCCGTAAAGCTGCCATCGCCGGCAGCGCCGCCTTCCAGATGCACCGGGCCTTGGCAGTTCGCGCGCAAGCGGGCGCCCGCCGGCACAGTGCCCGTGATCGTCTCCACCCAGCGGTTGCCTTCACGCACTAAGGCGGGCTGAGCGAAAACCGCCAGCGGCAGAACGGCCCCGACGCAGGCTGCAAGCCTGCGCCACTTAAAAAGTCCCAAGGGAAGCATTCATTTCCTTCAGCGCCTTTTCCGATTTCAGGCGCACGTAGCTGTTGTTCTCTTTCTGCATCAGATCCTGCAGGACGCCCACAATCGCGTCGTCGCGGTGCTCCACGAGCAAATCGACTACCTGCATGCGAACGGCCGAATTGTCATCGGCGAGCAGTACCTGAGCCAGGATCTTGCGGACATCCGGCTCGGCCGCCAAGGGCTTGAGGCCTTCGATCGCTTTCAAACGAACGCCCGGATTGGGATCGTGGGCCACTGCGTTCAGCAGCGCATCGCGCACATCGCCCGAACGTGACCGGCCTTTCAATAAATCCATTGACTCGACGCGCACGGCCGGATTATCCTCCCGCGTCGCCGCCAGCAGCAATTGGCGGATTCGTTGATCGTCCATCGGGCCGGACACCACCCGGCGGTTCGTTTCATCGAAAGCGATCTGCACACCGCCTGAAGGATTCGGCTGGATCGAACGGACCGTGGAGAAACTCTGATCGGTCGGCGTCACTACCAGCCCGGCCTCGATGCCGGGGGTCTTCATGGTCGTCATGCGCGCGGCGAAGAAACCGATGGCCAGCAAAGCCAGCGCTCCGACCGGTTGCTGAAAGCGCGACCAACCGGAAAAGCTGTGGGACAGAGCCTTTAGAAACAGGCGCCACGGGCTGGCTGAGGCGCCATCCGGAACCCCGGCGCCTCCTTGAATCGCGGCCATCAGATCGGTGCGGCACTCTTCCAGTAATCCGGACGGGGCCTCCGCCTGCCGGCGGTCCAGTTGCGCGGATAAGGCGCGCTGCCGCTCCAGCTCCCGGGCGCAGGCGGCGCACTCGTGCACGTGCTGCTCGAACTGGTCTTCTTCGGCAGGGCTCAGCTCACCATAAAAATAGAGCGAAAGAACTTTACCAACGGACTCGCACGTCATACAAAATCTCCCAATGCCGAGCGCATCTTCTGGGTGGCCCGGAACAGGCAATTCTTGGCCGCGTCTTCAGTGGTTCCGAGAATCTCACCGATATTCTTCAAGCGCAAGCCGTCATAGTGGCGCAGCTCGAAAACCATCCGTTCCCGCGGCGTCAGTTCTTGAAGGCTCTCTTCGATTCGCTCCTGCAATTGCCGGTTCCACAGTTTTCGTTCGGGATTGGCGACGGCCGAGCCTTCTTCGAAATTCTCCATCCGGTCCACCGGGCCCTCTCCCGTCTCTACCACCGCCGGCTCTTCTTTGCGCACGCCGCGTTTCCGCAGGTGATCGAGGCACACATTGGTCACGATCCGGTACAGCCAGGTGTGAAAGCTGCAATCGAAACGGAACGTGTGCAGGTTGCGAAACACCTTCAGAAAGACCTCCTGGTAGACGTCCCGGGCCTCTTCCGGCGAGCGCAGCAGATTCATCGCGTGGCGGAGCACACTCTGGTCATAGGCGCGCACCAGTTGCTCGAAAGCATCCTGGTCGCCGCGCTGGGCCGCCCGGATTAGCGAATCAGCTTGTGGTGTCAATCGGGCGCCTGCCGCTTCGGCCACGTCCTGAACCATTTACCTGTGGAATATGACGTAACCGTTGAAGAATGGTAACGAACAGCTCCGGGAGGCCCCCCGGAAAGTCTCCATCATAACCAAGAAGCCTCATTGTATCAATTAGTTCCGTCTACCTGGAATAGTCTGCCCCGAGCCCGGTTGGTACCGGCATGACTACACGCGCCCCGGCCTTCCGTCGATAATAGAGACACGGCTCGCTTGCTCCAATCCAGTCCCAACAGTGACGTCCGGCTTCAGGATCTCGAGTCGCGTCTGGCCCAGCGGCGCGCTGTGGAAGCGCAGCATCACCGGGGTCCCCACGCTCACGGACATGGCGATTTTCCATTGCAGCACGAGCGGGTGCTGGCCTGGGGCCTCAAGACCGCGCTGCGGCTCTGTGGCTTGTACGCGAAGGGCCGGGCCAATGCCTTGCACCCCGTTGTCCGCGAATTGCGGCTGGAGTTTCCAAATCTCGCCCCGGCGCTGGAGGGGTTCCGCATTCTGCATCTCAGCGACTTCCACATCGATGGCGTCGATGGGCTGGCGGAGGCGTTGGCCGAGCGGCTCAAGTTCATTTCGGCCGACTTGTGCGTCCTCACAGGCGACTATCGGTTTGAAATTCACGGCCCGGCAGATAAGGTCTATCCGCGAATGCGCCGCGTGCTCCACGCGATTCGCGCGCGTCACGGTGTGGTCGGCATTCTCGGAAATCACGATTGCGCCGACATCGCGCCCGAGCTCGAGTCGATGGGCGTGCGGATGCTCGTTAACGAGTCGCTGGCAGTGGGTGCTTCCAATGATCCGCTCTGGGTGATCGGCGTAGACGATCCTCACTTTTACGGCTGCGATGATCTGGAGGGCGCCCTCCAGGATGTTCCCGAACATGGCTTCAAGCTGCTGCTGTCGCACACTCCGGAGATGTACCGCGAAGCAGCCGAGGCGGGCATTAATCTTTACCTCAGCGGGCATACGCACGCCGGGCAGATCCGTCTGCCGGCGATTGGCGCGCTGTCTACGATGGCCGATAGCCCGCGCCGGTTTGCGTTCGGGCATTGGCGGCACGGGGGCATGCAGGGCTACACAACGGCCGGCGTCGGATGCTCGCTGCTGCCGGTGCGGTTCCATTGTCCGCCGGAAATCGTGTTGATCGAACTGGCGCGCGCATAGCACGGCACAAGGCGGTGTACAATCCGCTGTATGACTCGCTATGCACTCGCATTGTCCCTAATGGCGACGGCTGCGTTCGCCGCCGCGCCGGAAACGTTTTCGACCTCAGCCGGAAATCTCCAGCTCACGCCCATCCAGCACGCCAGCCTTGTGATTCAGGCTGGGGGCAAGGTGCTGTACATCGACCCGGCGCAAGGCTCGTATGATGGCTTGCCGCAGGCCGATTACATCCTGATTACCGACATCCATGGCGATCATCTGGCTCCGCCGCTCATCAACAAGCTCAAGAAAGCGGACACGGTGATCGTGGCGCCGAAAGCCGTGGCTGCCCAGGTGGCGGGAGCCAAGGTTGTGGGCAACGGCGAGAAGACGACACTCGGGCCCTTTGCGGTGGAAGCAGTTCCGATGTACAACCTGACGCGCGGGCCGTCGGCCGGCCAGTTGTATCACGATAAAGGACGCGGCAACGGCTACATCGTCACCTATGGCGGCAAACGGTTGTATTTCTCCGGCGACACCGAGGCGATTCCCGAAATGAAGGCGCTCAAGAACATCGACGTCGCTTTCGTGTGCATGAATCTGCCCTATACAATGACGCCGCAGGAAGCGGCCGAGGGTGTGCGCGTGTTTCATCCGGCGATCGTCTACCCCTATCACTACATGGGTTCGGATCTGAACGCATTCGCCAAGGCGCTGGACGGCAGCGGAATCGATGTCAGGATTCGCAACTGGTACTGATATCATGTAACGAACATGTGGCCTGAACTGGTGGCGGAGTTCCTCGGGACGATGGTCCTGATAATGTTCGGTAACGGCGTCGTCGCGATGACGGTGCTTTTCGGCAACGGCTCGATCCCGGGAGGAAGCTGGACCAACATCAATTTCGGCTGGGGCCTCGGCGTCACGATGGGCATTTATATCGCCGGCCGGATTTCGGGCGCGCATATCAATCCGGCCGTCACTCTGGCCGTCGCGGCGTTTCGCGATTTTCCCTGGCGGAAGGTGATTCCCTACTGGATCGCCCAGGTCTTTGGCGGATTTGTGGGCGCTGCCCTGGTCTTTTGGGATTTCCGGCCGGCATTCCACAACTTCGATCCCGGTCTGGTCAAAACCGCCGGCGTCTTCACGACGTTTCCGACATTTCCGGATCTGCTCTCGGCAGGATTGCTGGACCAGACGATCGGCACCGCGCTGCTGCTCCTCATGATTTTCGCGTTGATCGACGACCGCAACATGCCGCCGCAAGCGAATCTTACGCCCGTGCTGATCGGCGCGGTCGTGGTGGCGATCGGCATGTCGTTCGGCGGCCTGCACGGCTACGCGATCAACCCGGCGCGCGACTTCGGCCCGCGGCTGTTTACGGCCGTCGCCGGTTTCAAGAATAACGGGCTCACCGATGGCCCTCCGGTGTTCTGGGTGCCGATCGTGGGTCCGCTGCTCGGCGGCATGATCGGCGCGGCGGTTTACGACTTCGGCGTGCGCCGCTTCCTGCCGCTCAAGAAAGCGTAACCCGGGCGATATAATAGGCCCTATGAGCAGAAAAATCGGGGCTCTCAGTGTGCTGTCACTCGGGCTCGTCGCTATCGGGGTCGCCCAGGAGGGATCCGCGCCCACCACCGCGCCCGCCCAGCCCGCGCCGCGCCTGGCCGACGGCAAAGTCGATTTCGGCGGCAAAGGCGTCTGGGCGCCGATCTGGGTTCTCGATTGGGCCGACAAAAAGTATGTCGAGAAGGCGGTCGACGTCCCGTTCACCGAGCTGGGGTTGAAGCTCTATAAGGAGCGCCGCGCCAACGATTCGAAAGACGATCCCGAAGGCTATTGCCTGCCGCCCGGCGTGCCACGCTACACGGGCACTCCCTATCCGTTCCAGTTCCTGCAAATGCCCGGCCGCACCGTCATTCTGTACGAAGGCGCGTCCCACATGTACCGGCAGGTTTTCATGGACGGGCGCAAGCATACCTCAGCCGACAAACTGAACCCAACCTGGCTGGGCGAGTCGATTGGCTCGTGGGAAGGCAACGACACGCTGGTGGTCGATACGATCGGTTTCAACGGCAAAACCTGGCTGGATTATGTCGGTCACCCATCGAGCGAAGATCTGCACGTGGTGGAAAAATTCCGGCGGCCGAATTATCTGACGCTCGAATACGAGGCGACGATCACGGATCCGCAAATGTACACCAAGCCGTGGACGACGAATTTCCGAGTGCCGTTCAAGCCCGGCTGGGACCTGCTGGAGTACGTCTGCCTGGAAAACAACAAAGATTTGGTGCACCTCGGCACCAAAGAGCCGAAGTAAGCGTTACTTGTGCGCCGTGGCGGCCTGCGGTTCGGCCGGCTCCAGGATAATGCGAGCCCCTTCCGGCACGCCGTGGATCACCGTTCCTTTGGGTAACTCGAGCGGCGTGCGCAAGACGAATGGGTGCGCAAATTGCGGCTTATATTCTTCCATCCAGAGCAGCGGCTCGACCGCGCCGTCCGGAAGCTCGGCGGTCATTTGGAAGACTGCTTTATCCGGTACCTGATCAGGCACCAAGCCGCCTAACAGAAACGAACGAGTCAACTGCAACTCGCCGCTGACGGGAAGATCGCCGCGCTCATGCGGCAGGGGAGCGCCGTCGGCGAACTTCGGCGCAGGCGGCAAGTCCTTGTCTTCGCCCTCGGGAACTCCTCCATCGACCCAACTGGTTATAACCTCAAGCTGTTCAGGCGTGAGCGCCTGATCGTTCTTGAAGTCGCCGAATCCCTTGACGGCGCCCCACGGCGGCATGCGCCGGGCGAGCACTTCTTCTTTGATCGCCACCGCCCACGGACGCGCGTCCGAATAGGTCATCAAGGAAAACGCCTTGCCATCAGGATGGTGGCAGGAGTTACAGCGGTCGTTCAAAATTCGGATGATTTCGCGGTCGTACGTGATTGGCGTGGTGATGATGTCGTGAGCCTGCGCGGCCGTCACACAAACGCCGAGAATGAGAAGAGCACGTTTCATTGCCGATCCGGTCTTCTCTTTGAATTCTATCAATTCCGGGCGACGGCCACGGTGGTGGTTGGCTTCAGCTCCACGCGATAGGCCTGGTACCACTCCTTGCCGAGATTCTCGACCGAGTGTACGGGCTGGCTGTCGGAATCATAGCTCACCTGCAGCTTGGTGAGCTCGGCGCGCGGCGTCTTCTTGCCATCGGGCAACAAACGCTGCGACGGCGGGAGGTGGAAGTACACAACCACGGCCGGCCAGGTGTGCGTATGCCACGGCTCTTTTTCGCCCGGCGGCACGCGCACGCTGAGCACGCGCACGTATTCGTTTTCGAGCACCACGGTCATATTGGGGTCGTGGATCTTGACGGCGTCAGTGGCGGGCAGATCGGCCAGCGGCGCGGGTTTGCAATCAGCCTTCTTCAGCTCGATCAGGAGGTTGTGGCGGTCGCGATCGCTGCTGTCGAAGCCCTTGCTGGGCCCACCTTTCGACCAACGGATGGTGACCGTTTTCCAGGGCTCGTTGACCGGCGAGGTCTGCTCGAAGAAGACGCTCGGCCAAAAGTGCGTATGCGGCACTTCGCGGCTGTGAAGCGGTACGGTGGCTTCGAGTACGCGCACGGCGTCGTTTTCGAGGATCACTTTGTGGTTTTGCGGCGCAGCGGTGACGGCGTCAGTCGAGTCCGGGGTCATTTGGCTGCAACCGGCGGCTGCTTGCAAGCCGGCGGGAAGAAGGAGGGCCGCGGCCGCTCCGAGCACGCAAAGTCTAGCCCTAATCATGGCCATTGATCTTATCACCAACGGTTGCGCGTGTCCCACGCGCGGGGCAAATGGTGTATTCTTCAGAAATCCTGATTCCGGAGGGCGTATGACTAGGAAACACTACGCGGTGTTCGGCCTCACGCTGTGCGGCTTGCTGACGGCGGCCGAACGGAAAAGCAATATGGAACTGGTCGGCTATAGCGATCTGCAAGCCCGCAGCGCGTATCAGCCGGTGATCCAGAAGCAGGGAGAACGCTGGATCGCGTACGTCGGGCATCACGCCGGCGTGCAGCCCAATCCGCTGACCGGGCAGGACGAGCCGAATGGAACTTCCGTTGTCGACGTGACCGACCCGAAACACCCGAAATACATCGCGCACATTCCGGGCGAAGGAGGGGGCGGCGGCGAGGCAGGCGGCGCGCAGATGGTTCGCGCGTGCAGTGGCGCCGATTTGCCACGGGCTGACAAAAACAAGTTCTACCTGCTGCGCAGCTACGGCAGTTCCGCGCATGAAATCTGGGACGTGACCGACCCGGCCAAGCCGTCGCGCCTCACGGTAGTGGTGAGCGGCCTGCGCGATACGCACAAAAGCTGGTGGGAGTGCGACACCGGGATCGCCTACCTGGTTTCCGGGGCGCCGAACTGGCGCGCGAAGCGCATGGCGCAGATTTACGATTTGAGCGATCCGGCGCATCCGGTGTTTATCCGCAATTTTGGTCTTCCCGGCCAACAGCCCGGCGCGCGCGGACAGACGCCGGAAGATATGCACGGCCCCATGTCGACCGGCCCGAAAGGCAACCGCGTCTATTTTGCTTATGGGAACTCGCGCAACGGCGTTCTCGAAATCGTAGATCGCGAAAAACTGTTGAAAGGGGCGCCGGAGCCGACGGACGAAAATCTGGAATACCCGGTAGTGGCGCGAGTCGACTACCCCGATGACGTCGGCGCGCACACCGCGTTCCCGATGATGCGGGTTCCGATGACAGAATTCACCAAGCAGAGCAAAGGCGAAGTGAAAGACTTCGTGGCTCTGGTGGGCGAAACTGTGGCCAATGAATGCCAGGAGTACCGGCAGATGGTGCGCTTCGTCGATATCACGCAAGAAAAGAAGTCGGTGGGCGTTTCCACCTGGACAGTGCCGGAAGCGAGCGGCAACTTCTGCAGCGCGGGAGGGCGATTCGGCGCGCACTCCTCGAACGAGAACATGACGCCGATCTACTACAACCGCATCCTGTTTCTGGCATACTTCAATGCCGGTGTACGGGCAATCGACGTGCGCAATCCGCTTCAACCGAAGGAAATCGGCTATTACATTCCGGCGACGACCGACAAAACGGATAAGCGCTGCGCGGGCCGGGGCGCCGAGCAGCACTGCAAGATCGCTATTCAAACCAACAACGTGGAAGTCGACGACCGCGGCTACATCTATGCCGCTGACCGCGCCAATACCGGCCTGCACATTCTGGCACTGACCGGCCCGGCGCGGCAGGCCGCCGATTTCAGCCATGCCGTGAAGTAGCGGCGCGAAAGGATCGTTCATGCATAAAATCATTAGCGGAGTCACGCTGTTCGCCGCCGGCATGATTGCCGGGATCCTCACGATGCAGCCCAGCGCGGCGCAGCCCGGCCAGAGTCTGGGCCTGCGCCTGAACCACGTCGGAGTCTTTGCCAAAGACTACGACGCGTCGATGCGTTTCTACACGCAAACGATGGGACTCAAGGAAGCGTTTACGATCCGGGACAACGCCGGCAAGCCGACGCTCTCGTATCTGCAGATCACGAAGGACACTTTTCTGGAAGTGGCGCCGGCGACGGGCGACCGCACACCGGGCCTGAGTCATATCGGGATCTGGCCCGAAAACCTGGCGGCCACCGTGGCGGGTCTGCGGCAGCGAGGCGTAACGATTGCCGATCCACGCACCGGGTCGACCAAGACCAGCATCACCAACGCGACGGACCCCGACGGAGTGCGTCTGGAGCTACTGGATTTTCTGCCAGATTCGCTGCCGCGGAAAGCAATGGACAACTGGAAGTAGCGTTTTCGCCCTTTAGGGAAACGATCGTTGCGGAGTTTTCGCGACGGTTGTTGTAGCGAAAGGGGTTGAGGCAAGGTTTCCGCGTGGTACCAAGCGAACCCTTTCGCTCCTGTTTGAATCTGTTCCGGTTCGATTGGGCCGGAGTGTGACAGGAACCTTCCCACGTCCACATTGTCTCGCGCGCGGGCCGAGGAGCTACCTATGGACAAGGCAGGAATCGCCGTAAGTCACTGATGTGGCGGCGTTGAAAAAATTCGCGCGGGTTGTGATCTGGCAAGTACCGACCGGTCGGGCGGGCGATTCTCAGCCGCGTAAAGCTTGCAACACCGGCTGGACCCACGAGAACAGGAACGAACCGATGGAGGGAAACTGAGCGGCTAGAACAGTCAATATGGGGACTGCTCCGTATGAGAGCAGGTTCATGTAGAAGTCCTTACCGATTTTACCGGGCGCGGTTCCATTTAGCCGGCTAAGCACCTCATCCCGTTCCGCACCGGCTAGCATGAATCCGACGGCGATCCCGATCGCGATCAGCAAGCTCGCCATGAACCAGCCCAGCACATGGCCGGATTGGAACGGGTAGGAATTCAGGGAAATCAGCGTGAGTACCAATCCGACCGGAAGAAAGACGAAGAGGTTTTCGATCTGGCGGCAAGTCGCCTGAATGAAGATCACGTAACGGAGGGCGAACAACTCCGAGTTGGCTTTGAACCCTTCCCCTCCCAACTCCCGGCCCGCCCACGCTGGATCCAGCACTTCATTCCGCGCATTTTCGAGCGCTCGGTCGGTGGTTGCGGCGGCGCGCTCAAATGCGGGCTTATGAAGCAACTCGCGATATCTCCGCTCGAGCTGATCGCGGTCAATGCCACGGTGGAGGATTGGACCCCAGTGGTCAGTCAGGGGGAGGGTTCCGAAGATCTCCCGGATGGGGTGCTGCTCGATCGTCCTGAGCAGGCGCCGTAACCTCGCCCAAACGAGCAACATCCGGGCGCATGTCAGCAGCAGAAGAAGGACAATGACGGCGAACGCCACGCCGTACAATTCGTCGAAGGGACGCAATTCCAGGCTTTGCGTGTATTCGCCCATGATGAAGTAGAGGGCAGCAACACCCGAAACTCCGATGAGATAGGCCCACACCGGGAGCAGGAATGGATCCCGCGCGGCGTCGTTTATACGATCTGCCTGCATCGCCAGCGCGTTGGCTTCCGGGGGCTCCAGAAACCGTGTGCCCAATGCCGGCACCGAGTGCGGCGACTCCCCAAATATACACAGCCGTCTCAGATGAATCCAAGCCCACCAGATCAGCGCGAGACAGATAAGGGCGAACGGGATTGTGGGAGCCACGCCGTTTACAAGGTCCAGCGATCGATAAGCAGTGAAGAAGCCTTCGTGGTGCAGGCCGCCGGAGAAAGTCTGACGCCAATTTTCGAGCCAGAACGCGACCAGTGCGATGGCAAGGAGGAACATATACCAGTAGTGGCGTGTGGGCCCCGCGGACTGTGCCGGCAGTGCCCGGATCACATCGCGGCCCGAGGCCAAGGGCAATCCGATCGCGGCCGCAATCAGCAGGCCCGCCACCGTCAAAGCTTCCCAACCCGGCCCGTTGTGGCGCAGCACGAGGACCGGCCAAGCATGCAGCACGCAGAGCATGGCCACAGATAACAGCATTACGGCACGAAAAAAAGCCCGACCGAGGGCTTGCCCGTCCTCTGGGAACTGGCAAGCGAAACTGCCCAGAAAGGGGATGCCCGAGCAGTTCAATTTTCCTTGCAGCGCAAGCAACAGAACGGTGCACGTGCCGATCAAGCCGAACGCCAACGAATACCAAAGGCGGCTAACGCACTCGATGATGGGTGTGGGCGGGGGGTCACTGGCGTCGTTCGTCTTCTCTTGCTCCGGCCAGGAATACAGAAACTGCGACCCTATGGTCGGCGTCAAGTCGTTGTCGCCGAGCACCGCGAGCGGCCAATAACCGGCCGGGGTGGCCACGGTGAGCCACACCGGCGGTTTTCGAGTCTGGGACTCGAAAGGCCCGCGGTAATCGAGGGGCAGATCTTCTTTTCCCGCCAGGGGAGCCGTTCCGGCTTTCGAGTTCGGAGTTTGCGCCGAGAGCATCAGGATCGAGAGCAAGGCATTATAAGTGCCCTCGCTCGCCATACTGTCGAACGGCACGCGATTTTCGGATGAGTCGTAAGCGCTCCAGATCTGGTTTTGGAGGAAGAGCGGGTAGGTGGTCACCAATACGACCCCGGTAGCCGGGTACTCAGTGGCCGCGCGAACGTACAGGAGATCCGACTCGAAGGTAATGATCCGAAGGTCGGGACAATGGGTTCGCAGGAAACGGATCAGGAAGATATTGTCTAGAGGATCGGTACTGGTGATGACAACGAACCGGACGCGCTCCCGCCGGAGCGTGTTGGAGATGCTCAGCAGGGCCGCCTCTTGTGAGAGTGGCGTCTGAGTCGCGGAGAGGCTGGGGGTCTTGTCGTCGCCATAAGTTGGTTCGGAGAGCGCGAAGGGGAGCAGCGGTGCAATGGGCGGGGCGGCTGCGGCCGGAAAACCCGAGGTTGGCACCGCCGGCAAGTCCTGATACGCATTGCGCAGCCAGGAAATTCCGCGAGGAAAAACGAGGTTGAGGTTAGCCGAGCTTTTCTCCGAGGTGGACGCATGCGCGCCGTAGAGCGTACCCGATTCGGAAAGGATCGCGACCCGACCCACTTTTTTCCACTCACCAGTCCCACTGAGGTGCCGGAAAAGCGCGTCGGTCGCCTGATCATCGTCGCGCACTGTTGCGGCAAAGGAGCGGGTATCCTTGTCGAGAAGTTGCCAAGCTTCGGGAACAGTGGCGCTCCCGGTTCGAATCAGGTACGGAAGAGCGGTGCGGTGCATCGCATTGTGCAGGGACACTGCCGAACTCGAAAAACTGGGACCCAGAATCGCGAGCGGCTCGGTGGCCCCGTTTTCTTTAGCGAACGCTGTCGCTGCCTGAAATGCGCTGCCATTGATTCCGGAACTCGGATTTTCCGGTACGAGCATGACGGCCAGGGATTCGAAACGATGCATCAGATCCCCTTCGTCGAAGTGCCCCCGGAACAAAAGCATGCCAGGATTCGCTTCGGAATCGCGGCGCCGTTTCTCCTCCGCGCGTTTCTTCTCGGGGTCGAGCTGCCGATTCGGTTCCGCATCCCATGGAAAGACGAAACGGTCAAAGAGGAATCCGCGATCGCCCGCGGCACGCTCGATGGATTCGATTGTGCGGTCAAAGCTGAGTGCGAGCTGAGAATTTGCAGGGTTGGGTGTAGTAGCGATTACAAAGAGAATGTGATGTTCGCCCGGCAGGCAAGGCTGGCGCAGCTTGGGACTGGGAGCAGGCAGCGAAAAGGAAGCCCGCAGGGCGGCGCAGAGATCCGTAGTCTCGCCTTGTGCAGAGAGCGGCCCGCTAGCCGGCTGTACCGGCTGCTTGGCTCCCGACTGAGTGCCAGGGCCCAAGGCTTGATGAGTAGTGCCGAGAGCGACCAATAGGGCCGCGCTTACCCAACCTATCTTGTTCACGTACACCTCCCGGCCGGCAGCAACATCGATCCGGAAGACCAACAAGTAGTGAAACTCAGATCGAATTCGTTACAGATCCCACGTTCCGGTGATCTGGGACAGAACATAAGATGTGCAGCGCGACAGGCTGGAGGATCGAAGCGCTCACGACTTCCAGGTTGCGGTGTAAATATCTATCGATTCTGAGGATTGAAGAAAGATTTAGAAGTTCTGCCCATTTCGCTTTAAAACAGCAGGCCGCCCCGCGGGCCGCCGGGAGATTTCAGGTCTGGCCTAACAACGCAGAACTATATGGACAGACTCATCTGACAGATTTGGGAGACATTGGGCTTTCTGCGGTATGCGGCGACGATCGAGACAAAGGAGGCTCTTGTGCGGAGTATCACAGTCGGGACGCTATCTTCGGCCATCGTGCCGCGCACCGCGATCTGACGGGGCTGCGTGACGATCCACGCTCACCGCGCGGGGCTGAACCGGTTTGAGGGTCGATCAGATAACACATGGTCCGATCCTCCATCCAGGACCGCAAGCCCGTTGAGAAAGTCCAGGAAAGCGGTCTCATACTCGGGGAAGCGCGTCTTTTCGGTATACGTTACGACCTGAATGGTGCCGGTTTCGCCGGCATAAAAGTAGCCGCAGTAGACCATGGGAACAGTTTCTACCTCGGCCTCGATCTTTAGGAACCAAAGGACAACCCCGTTGACCCTGCGTTTGTCGCGATACACAATTTGAGCATTTGGATCGGCCAACTGAGCATTGGCTAGGGCGATATCGGCGAGTGAGTCAAGCGGTACGGCGGTACGCTCGGCGATGGCCAGCGCGTGAGCGGCGCCGGATACGTACGAGAAGGTGAACTGGCCCTCGCCGGATGACGCGGTCTGCGTCCACTGGCTTGGATCATATTTCAAGGAAATCTTGCGATTGATGTGCAAGAGCCCGGGAACGGACTGGGCCGTGCCCGGCTCGGGCGGCGCCGGCTTCGTGTCCGGACCCAGTTGAGACCACGCCATGGTAGCGATGGGCGACTTAGGGCGATCCGGCGATGAAACGCCGGCCGCAGCAGAATCCGAAGGCTTGTTCGGACCTGGCGGTGACAGGGCCACGAGCCTGGCAAAGATCACTACATCTGTACCGAACTCGCGGACGAACTTCTCGATCATCTGGTTGGTGACGCCACCACTCAAGAACAGTTCCGATCGCAGCGCAAGGCAGCCATTCTCGTCGAAGTAGGCCCCGGTGGAAAAATGCTCCCGGTTCCACTGATTCTTTTTCATCGGGTCGGCGCCGCCCTGGAAGCAGGCGGAAAGCAGCATGCTGCTCGCGTGGTTGCGCAGCGTGACGATGCGGCCGTTGAGAGGAAGCGTGAACGTGGTTTCGCCGCCGGACGAATCTTCGGTGAACTCGATGCGCATGCCTTGGAGTATTGATCGCATCCTCTCGTCCGAAATGGTTGTCGAACGGACGCCGTTCGTGGTGGTTTGCGCGTGTCCCGGAAGAACCGTCAGGAGAAGCAGGATCACAGAGCAACGTAGGATCACGGCGGCCATTCCTTCCCCGCTGGGAGTGCTTACTAAATTCGCGCCTCCATGATACAAGGACCTTGTCGTGTTTTTGCTGTTTACCGATGGCCAGTCCTTCAGAGCCCGGT
>Ga0126371_10001318_pt1 | contig 20883 bp, 21 predicted proteins | sample PanSoiMetaPlot_4_FD_110145 | JGI IMG/M metagenome (GOLD analysis project Ga0126371, IMG submission 110145) | Tropical forest soil microbial communities from Panama - MetaG Plot_4 | ecosystem: Environmental > Terrestrial > Soil > Tropical forest > Bulk soil | place: Panama | collected 2016-02-17 | reverse complement strand
GCAGCCCAGGCCGAGCCGAAGGACGCCCACATGCTGAGAGATCACGTCGAAGAAGCCGCCCGCCTGCTGTGCGCGGCGCGCGGCGGTGCCCCTGTTCACGAATTGCCGCAGAGCTGTCGGCCGCAATGCGACGCCGACGCGTATGAGATCCAAGATGCTGTGATCCGGCATCTCGGTGAGGCGATCGGCGGCTGGAAGGTCGGCGCAGCGTCACCGACCACCGCCGCTTTCTGCGCCCCGATTTGTACTAGCATGATCCGTCCGAGCCCGGCCTCCTTTGGCCATACGGAACTGAGGATCATCGGCATCGAAGCCGAGATCGCCTTTCGCATTGACAGCGATCTGCCGGCGCGCACCGCGCCTTATGATCGCGCCGAAGTAGCCGCCGTTGCGACGCTCCATCCGGTAATCGAGGTCGTCGATTCCCGCTACTCCGACTTCCGCTCGCTCGACCGGTTGTCGATCCTTGCCGACAACTTTTCCAATGGTGGTCTCGTCTTCGGCGGTGCAGTGCCGGGTTGGCGGTCGTACGACCTCAGAGCTACAATGATCACGGTCACCGAGGATGGCGAGCCCTTTGCGGACAGCCGAAATGGCGTCGCGCGCGACCCGGTCGCGGCTCTCGCAGATTTTATCAATTTGATGAACGCACGCGGCGGCGCAAAAGCCGGCACGTTCGTCACGACAGGATCCTGGACCGGGATGGTGTTCACCAGGCGCGGCGCCCGCATCACGGCCGATTTCGGCCCGCTCGGAAGCGTCGAGGTTGTGTTTCCCGCCGACGATTGACCCTTCGCGCTAGCGTCTCGCCGCGAAGCCGCGAGCTACGACCGCCTCTCCCCCGCGGCGCGCTGGCTCGTCCCGGCGCTCGCCGTTGTTGTTGTCTCGCGCGGCTGGGCCACATAAGAGGCTCCGCGCAACAGGCCGACACGCGATCTCGCTCTCCTGCTCCACCGCTCAGTCGGACGCATACTTGCGGCGATGCCGTTGCGCGCCGCATGGTGCTGGTTTCATCCGGCGGCGCCGCTGCCGCCGGCGCGCCGCCCCCAAAACCGCCGCTCTTTGCGCTAAGCAGGTTCGGCAACGACCAAGCTGAGCCATGGCGTCTGGAAGAATTCGAGGGCTTCGGCGAGGCTGCGCGAGACGCGCAGCTTTTGCCGCCCGCTCTGCACAATGAACTCGGCCGGCCGATTCGGCGCCGCAGCAGTCTTGATGATGCTGTACGCCGGTGCCTCGTGAGTGTGCCGAAAAACCGAAAATACCGCCATACCGTCCCGGTGATCGATCGCATAGTCGCGCCAAATCCCGCGCGCGACATGCCGGCTGTAAAGACCGAGAAGCAGGTTCAGTTCGAGGCGAGTGAAGTACAGCGCCCGGTGCTTCGTCCGATAATCCCCGAGCGCCAGCACCATCGCACTTTTTCGGCTCATTGCTGCCCATCGCGGTTTGTCGTTGTCACATAGTGTTCACGATTTCGTCGGTAGCGTCCAGGGTGTCGCGCAAGAGCGGACCTCCACCATTCATCACCGATTTGCTTCCGCTGAAAGGAGCGGTTATGTTGGCTTTGGTTCCGGCCAGGGCCGATCGGAGCTTTTGTGAGCGACATTTTCCGCGAGATCGACGAAGAGCTCCGTCGCGACAATTTGTTAAAGCTTTGGTCGCGTTACGGACGCCACGTCATCGCCCTGGCGGTGGTGATTCTGATGATCGCCGGCGGTATCATGGCTTGGCGCGACCATCAGCTCTCCGAACGTCGCGCGCAGTCCAACCGCTACGCATCAGCATTGAGTCTTGCCAGGGACGGAAAGGACGCCGAAGCCGCAAAAGTGTTCGCGGCGATCACTCAGGAGCGCGGCGGATACTCTACCCTTGCGACGTTCGAGAAGGCCGAGTTCCTCGCCAAGTCGGGCGACCCCAAAGGCGCTGTAGCGACCTATGATCGCATCGCCGGCGACGGCGGGATCAATCCGGCGCTTCGCGAGCTCGCGGAGCTGTTGTCCGTCATGCACGGCATGCCCGATACCGATCCACAAGTGTCAATAGATCGTTTGGCGCCGCTGACGGTGGCCGGGAACCCGTGGCGGCCGACAGCCCTTGAACTGACCGCGATCGCCCGCCTGAAATCTGGCGACAAGCGCGGCGCACTCGATGTGTACAAGGGCCTTGCCGATGATCTCACTGCGCCGCAAGGCCTGCGCGCCCGCGCCGCCGAAATGGCTGCAGCTCTCGCCTCATAGAGGTTCGCTACCGGTACATGCTCCTTAAGCGCTTTGTCTTGCCGCTGCTCGTGTCGCTGAGCCTCGCCGGCTGCGGCTGGTTCGGGGACAAGAAGCAGCCGTTGCCAGGTGAGCGCATTTCCGTCCTCAGTCTCGACCGCCAACTCGAGCCCGATCCGGCGCTCGCAAAGATTGCGATCACCTTGCCGCGGCCCGTCGTAAACGCGGATTGGCCGGAAGACGGCGGCTATCCCAATCATGCGATGCAGCACTTATCACTGGCCGATAAGCTCACCCAGGCGTGGAGGACCAGCATCGGGGAGGGCGCTTCCCGGTACACACGCGTGTTGTCTCAGCCGGTTGTCGCCAAGGGTCGGGTTTATGCGATGGACGGCGGAGTGCAGGTCACCGCTCTCGACGCCGCAACCGGAAACCGCCTCTGGCAAGTCGATCTCAAGCCCGGGGACGAGCGCGGCAATTCGTTCGGCGGCGGGATCGCCTTCTGGAATGATCGGCTCTACGTGTCGACCGGTTATGCACAAGTCTTTGCCCTCGATCCAGCGGATGGCCGGGTCATCTGGAAATCGGCCGTTCCCGGCCCGGTACGCAGCGGGCCAACGGTCTCAGACGGGCGGGTTTTCGTCGTCACAGTCGACAACGAGCTCGACGTGCTCGCCGCCGATGACGGCCGGCGCTTGTGGAATCAGAACGCCATTCCGGAAACGGCAAGCCTTCTTGGCAGCGCCAGCCCAGCCGTCGACGGCGAGGTCGTCGTCGCAGCGTATTCGTCGGGCGAGCTCTATGCCCTTGAGGTCGAGAATGGACGCCCGCTCTGGTCGGACAACCTCGCCAGCACGCGCAATGTCAATGCCGTCGCAAGCCTTGCCGATATCCGTGGACGACCGGTCCTCGACCGCGGCCGCGTCTTTGCCGCCAGCCATAGCGGCCGCATCGCCGCGATCGATTTGCGATCCGGAGACCGTGTCTGGGAGCAGGAATTGGGCAGCACCCACAGTCCTTGGGTGGTGGGCGACTACATCTATATACTCTCAAACGATAACGAACTCGTCTGCCTCACACGAGAAAACGGTAAGGTACGCTGGGCGTACCAGCTGCCGAGCTATCAGAACGAAAAGAAAAGGAAGGATCCGATGAGCTGGGCCGGCCCCGTGCTCGGAAGCGATCGGCTGATCGTGCTCTCCTCGGCCGGCGACGCAATCTCCATTTCGCCCTATACCGGTGAGCCGCTTGGCCGCGAAGAAATGTCGGCCGGCGGCTATACGGCACCCGTGATCGCCGACAACTCTCTTTACGTCCTGACCGACGACGCCAATCTTTCGGCCTATCGTTGACAGAAGCAGTGGCGCGGCGGCAACCCAATGAGCTTTGCGGTCGCGATTCTTGGACGGCCGAATGTCGGCAAGTCCACGCTATTCAATCGCCTGGTGGGGAGGCGGCTTGCGCTCGTTGACGATACGCCGGGAGTGACCCGCGACCGGCGCGAAGGCGAGGGCCGGATTGCCGATCTCAATTTTCGGGTAATCGACACGGCAGGACTTGAAGAGGCGGCGCCGGCTTCGCTCACCGGGCGCATGCAAGCGCAAACGGAGCGCGCGCTCGGCGATGCGGATGTCGGGCTGCTGGTTATCGATGGGCGCGAGGGTGTGACTGAAGCCGATCGCCATTTCGCCAGTTGGTTGCGACGGGCGGGCAAACCGGTCGTGCTCATCGTTAACAAGGCCGAAGGTCGAGCTGCCCTCCCCGGCATCGGCGAGGCCTACCGGCTGGGTCTCGGCGACCCGGTGCCAATCTCTGCCGAGCACGGGGAAGGTTTGGTTGAGCTGTACGAGCGGCTGGTGCCGTTTTCCGGTTCCGGCGCGCCCGCGTCACCAGGACACGAAAAGGCGCTGCAGTTGGCAATCGTCGGGCGCCCTAACGTCGGCAAATCCACCCTCGTCAACCGGCTGATCGGCGAAGAGCGGCTGCTGACAGGTTCGGAAGCGGGGATTACCCGCGACGCGATCGCGGTAGACTGGGTGTGGCAGGGGCGGCGGCTGCGGCTCGTCGACACGGCCGGACTGCGCCGCAAACCGCGTGTCGAAGGCAAACTCGAGCAGCTTTCCGTCGGCGACGCGCTGCGCGCGATCCGTTTCGCCGAGACGGTGATCCTCGTTACGGATGCGCTTCAGCCGCTGGAGCGGCAGGACCTGACGATCGCCCGGCTGGTCGCGGATGAGGGGCGTGCGGTGGTTCTCGTGGCCAACAAATGGGATGTCGTTGACGAGCCGCGGGCACTCTTGAAAAGCTTGCGTGAACGGGTGTCCGTTTCTCTGCCTCAGCTCCAAGGAGTGGCGATCGTTCCCGTTTCAGCGCTAAACCGCTCTGGTCTCGATGAGATGATGGAAGCGGCTTGGGCAGCCGATGAAGTGTGGAACCGGCGGATCTCGACCGCTGATCTCAATCGGTGGCTCGCCGCAGCACGGGAGCATTATCCGCCGCCCCTCGTTGCCGGCCGCCGGCTCCGCCTCAGGTATATCACCCAGGTCAACACCCGACCGCCGACATTCGCCCTCTTCGCCTCCAAACCGGGAGAGCTTCCCGACTCCTACCGGCGCTACCTCGTGAACGCGTTGCGTCAGGATTTCGACCTGCCCGGGACGCCTATTCGGATGATGCTGCGCAAGGGAGAAAATCCGTACGACCCTCGGTGAGGCGTCAACCTGCAGCGACAAGCTTCCCGTTGCGGGCGCATCCGGGCAAGGCGAGCGCGAGAAAAGTCTCCGTGACACTGTCGGGGGAGGCAAGGCCTGCCGGGTTTTCACCGGGAAAGGCACGGGCGCGCAGCCGGGTGCGTACGATGCCGGGGTCGATCAGGTTCGCGCGCACCGGGGTCTTGGCGATTTCACCGGCATAGACTTTTACGAGCATTTCGAGACTAGCCTTGCTGACCGCGTAAGGGCCCCAATAAGCCGGAGACGCCCGCGCCACCCTGGAAGTCACGAAGATCGCCCGCCCGGCTGGCGCGGCGCGCAACAACGGATCCATCGCCCGGATCAGGCGCCAGTTCGCTGTCAGGTTGAGATCCATGACTTCCGTCCAGATCGCGGGGTCGATATGGCCGAGCGGCGAAAAGGTGCCAAATTCGGCGGCATTGCCGACGAGGATATCGAGCCGGCCGTAGCGGTCGAAGAGCGCCGCCGCGAGCTCGTCGATCTTTATGAAATCGCGTAAATCGACCGGAACAAGAGTAGCGGTTCCGCCAGCCGCCCGGATCTTGTCGTCGGCCTCTTCGAGACCGCCGATCGTGCGCGCCGCCAGGACCACATGTGCGCCTTCTCGCGCGAACCGATCGGCCACAGCGGCGCCAATGCCACGCGAAGCCCCCGTGATCAACGCAATCTTGCCGGCGAGGCGACGGCCCATCAGCCCGAATTGTGCACCGGGCGCCGGTGCACCGCCATCAGTGCAATGATACTGAGTAGCGCGGTGAACATCAGATAATAGGCGGGCGATAGTGCGTCGCCGGTCACCGCGATAAGCCAGGTAGCGACGAACGGGGCAAAGCCGCCGAAGATCGTGACGGAGATGCTGTAGCTGAATGCCACCCCGACTGCACGCGTCCCGACCGGGAACTGCTCGGAGATCAGCGACGGCAGGACGCCGCTATACCCGGCCTTGACCAGGTTGAGCCAGCCGACGGCAAATATCGCCGCCGCCAGCGAGGGATAGGCGACCATCAGGTAGAAGACCGGATACGCGGTCAGGAAGAACAGCCAGCCCATCACCAGCATGATGCGTGCGCGGGGTACCCTATCCGACCAGTGCCCCGCGAGCAGCGAGAACACCGCGAGGATGACCCCGCCCACTAGGGTTGCGATAAATCCGGTCGACGCCGGCAGGTGGAGCTGCTTCACCCCGTAAGTCGGGACGTAGAGGAGCAGGTAATAGGAGCTGTTGGAGACGATCGAGGCGCCCAGCGCCAGCAGCACCTGGAGCGGCTGCCGGCGCAACAGGTCGCGGATAGGAACGGTGGCCGGGCGGGTGTCGAGGAACGCCGGCGTCTCGACCATCTGGGATCGGATGTAAAGGCCGGCGGGGCCCACCAGAAGGCCGAAGACATAAGGGACACGCCATCCCCAATCGATCAGCTGCTGGTGCGTGAGCAGCGTCGTGACGGTGACGCCAAACAGCGCGACAATGACCGAGATAATCCCGGTGCTGGCCCACTGCCAGCTTGCGGCGTACCCCTTGCGCGCCGAGCCATGTTCGACCAGGAAGGCGACCGCGCTGCCGAACTCGCCGCCGACCGAAAACCCCTGCAACAGGCGCGCGACGCTTATCAGTATCGGCGCGGTGAGGCCGATTGCTGCATAGCTCGGCGTCGCCACCATGATCGTCGTGCCGATCATCATCAGCGCGATCGACAGGGTCAGACCGGCCTTGCGGCCGTGGCGGTCGGTATAAGCGCCAATCAGGGCCGCACCCAATGGCCGAACCACATAGGAGAGGCCGAACGCGCCGAATGTGACGAGCAGCGAAACGGTCGGATTGCCGGCGGGGAAAAACACCTCGGCAATCGTTACCGCAAAATAGCCGTAAACCAGGAAATCGAACCATTCGAGAACGTTGCCGACCGTCGCCGCGATCACCACGCGCGAGAGGGACGGCCGCTGCGCCACAGCTCCGCCGAGCGCTGCATCAGTACTCATCGCGTTGCCTTTGATAGACCCGATCAGGCGGGCTCGGCGAGGAGCGATAGCTGCACCGAGGCCTTCCCCTCATCGGCATCGGTCGGCTGTATCGGATAGTCGCCGGTGAAGCAGGCGTCGCAGAAACGCGGGGCCAAGCGATCACGGCGGGGTTCACCCATGGCGCGATAGAGCCCGTCGATTGACAGAAAGGCAAGGCTGTCGACGCCGATGAACTTGGTCATCTCCTCAATGTCAAACCGCGCGGCCAAAAGCTGGTCGCGCTGTGGTGTAGCGATCCCGTAAAAGCAAGGGTGTGTTGTAGGCGGGCTCGAAATCCGCATATGCACGGCGCGTGCGCCCGCCCGCCGGACCATCTCGACGATTTTGATCGAGGTCGTGCCGCGCACGATCGAATCGTCGACGAGTATCACGCGTTTGCCGTTCAGATTTGCGCGGCTCGCATTGTGCTTCAGGCGGACGCCGAGATGGCGTATCTGATCCGTCGGCTCGATGAAGGTGCGCCCGACGTAATGATTGCGGATGATCCCGAGCTCAAAGCGTAACCCTGCTTCCTGAGCATAACCGATCGCCGCGGGTACGCCGGAATCCGGGACCGGGACAACGATGTCTGCATCGACGTGGCTTTCGCGGGCGAGTTCTGCGCCGATGCGCTTGCGTGCTTCGTAGATGCTGGTCCCTTCAACGATGCTGTCGGGGCGCGCGAAATAAATGTGCTCGAATACGCAGAAGCGCGCCTTGCGCTGCTCGAACGGCATGAGGCTGCGGATGCCGCCGGGTCCGATGATGACAATTTCTCCGGGTTCGACATCACGCTCGAATTCGGCGCCGATGATGTCGAAGGCGCACGTCTCCGAAGCGAGAATCCAGGACTCGCCGAGCCGGCCGAGAACCAGCGGCCGCACCCCAAGCGGGTCGCGGACGCCGATGATCGCGTTCTGAGAAAGGGCGACCAGCGAATAGGCGCCCTGGACTTGCCGCAGCGCGTCGATCAGCCGGTCGACGACGGTTTCTTTGAGGCTCGTAGCTATCAAATGAACGATGACCTCGGTGTCGCTCGTCGACTGAAACAGGCTGCCGCGGCGCACGAGCTGCAGGCGCAGCTGATAGGAGTTCGTCAGATTGCCGTTATGGCAAATCGCGAGCCCGCCAAAGGCGAAATCGGCGAACAGCGGCTGCACGTTGCGCAACGCGACCTCGCCGGTTGTCGCATAGCGGACATGACCGATCGCGGCATCGCCGCGCAGCCGCTCGATGATTTCCTTCGAGCCAAAATTGTCGCTGACATGGCCGCGGCCGCGATGCGCGTTGAACTGGTCCCCGTCATAGGTGACGATGCCTGCGGCCTCCTGGCCGCGATGCTGCAGCGCGTGCAAGCCGAGCGCAGTCAGTGCGGCTGCGTCGAGATGGCCGTAGATCCCAAAGACGCCGCACTCTTCGTGAGGGTGATCCGCGTCCAGGGGGTCAGTCCCTAGGGGATCGGTTGAGGACATCGGCGATCCTCCTTTTGGGACCCGTACATAATTAGTTCACAAGGCAAATGCGAGAGGGTTCCTGCGCAACCCTGCTATCGTGCATTTTCGATAAGCCGATCCATGTCACGCCGCTCGGCCGGCTTGTAGCTCGGCGCGGGCGCCTCACTAGATTTAGACGCTGGCGGCGCTGCTGGGTTCGATAGAGCTCGCATTGCGCGCTGGGCTTCTTGTGTTCGGTCGAACACGCGGTGTGTATCGTCGGCCGCCGCGGCGCTCCTGATCTGCAGTGATTCAGGTAGCGCGCCACGCAGCATATCCGCCCCCTTGGCGAGAAAGCGCTCGCTCTTTGCTTCCCTTATCCAGACTGGCCGATCGTTCTGGGGCAGGCTGACATCGACCACGAGATAGGCAAGCAAGACGAGCGCGACGCCGCGCGCCAAGCCAAAGACCAATCCAAGCGTTCGGTCGATCGGCGAAAGAGCAGTCGACTGGACGAAACGCGCGACGTAGCCGGTGAGAATCGTGAGCACGATCAGGCTGACGATGAACAGCCCGGCACCCGCTATGAGCTGAGCTAGGAGCGGTGTCGCGACAAACCGAAAGATGAATGCATAAAAATAGCTGAACCCATAGAGCGTTGCCGCTGCCGCACCCACCCAGGCGGCGATCGACAGCGCCTCGCGAACAAAACCGCGAGCGAAAGCAAATAATCCGGAAAGCGCGATCACGCCGATGATCGCCAAGTCGAGTGCATTCATTGGGCCGCCTCTATCAGCCGTCGGCTCCGCGACGCACGGGGAGGAGACAATCGGGTTACGAGTTCGCTCAGATGCCCGATCGGCGCCGTCGCAAGTCCGGCCTCGGCGGTTTGCGATCGGCTAGCTCGGTTGCCTCGGCGAACCGGGACCCAAGCTTCACCAAAGCCGAGCTTGGCAGCTTCCTTAAGCCGCGCCTCGGTATGACCGACCGGGCGCACATCCCCGGAGAGAGCGATTTCGCCAAAGACCACGGTGTCGGCGGGAACGGGGGTTTCGGACAGCGCGGAAAGGAGTGCTGCGGCCACCGCGAGATCGGCTGCAGGCTCGACGATGCGCAGGCCTCCGGCGACGTTGAGGTAGATATCCTTCGCGCCCACGGACAAGCCGCAGCGCGCGTCGAGGACCGCCGTGATCATCGCGAGGCGCGTGCCGTCCCAACCGACTACGGCACGCCGCGGCATGCCGAGAACGGCCGGCGCGACCAGGGCCTGGATCTCGACGAGCACCGGCCGAGTGCCCTCCATGCCGGCGAACACGGCCGAGCCGCTAAGCTGCTCGGCACCGGTGCCCGCCGGCTCGCGCGAGGAGCGCCCGCCGAGAAACAAAGCCGAGGGGTTCGGCACCTCGACGAGGCCGTGGTCGCTCATCTCGAAAACACCGATTTCGTCGGTGGCGCCGAAACGGTTCTTCACTGCCCGCAGGATGCGGAATTGATGGCCGCGTTCTCCTTCGAAATAGAGCACGGCATCGACCATGTGCTCGAGCACCCGCGGACCGGCGATCACCCCTTCCTTTGTAACATGACCCACGAGGACCAGCACGAAACCGCGCCGTTTGGCGACACGGATCAGCTCCTGAGCGGCCCCACGCACCTGGCTCACGGTTCCGGGCGCGCTGTCCAACGTGTCGAGGTACATCGTCTGAACCGAATCGACCACGACCATATCGGGTGCGCCATCGCGGTCGAGCGAGGCGATGATGTCGCGCACATTGCTGGCCGCAGCAAGCAGGATCGGGCTGCTGGCGACGCCGAGTCGCGCGGCGCGCAGCCGGACTTGATCGATTGCCTCTTCGCCCGTGATGTACGCCGCGCTCGCGGGCGTGCCAGCTGTCGCCGGAGGTGACGCGATCGCCGCTGCCGCCTGGAGAAGCAAGGTCGATTTGCCGATGCCCGGATCCCCCGCCACCAGCACAGCGGAGCCCGGTACGAACCCGCCGCCACTCACGCGATCGAGTTCGGCAATGCCGGTCCGCCGGCGCGGCGGCAGCATTTCAGGCCCGGTCAAGCCGACAAAGCCGAGCGGACGCCCGCCCCGCCGATCCTTTGCCAAGCCTCCCTTGGCGAGGCCGCCGGACGGCCCCTCGCGCGGCAATTCCTCGATCAGGCTGTTCCAGGCGCCGCAGCCGTCACACCGGCCGGTCCATTTGCCGTGAACGGCGCCGCATTGCTGGCAAACAAAACGAGCCTGTGGCCGCGCCATCGGCTCACTCCTCGTCGGGGAAAATGAACCGGCGGTCGCAACTACCTCTTCGCCGTGGCCGGGCTTGACCCGGCCATCCACGCTTTCTTCCCATTCGGCGGCGAACTCGTGGGTGCCTACGGAACAAATCCCTGGGCTGAAGGCCCACGGTCCAAGTCCGGCCACGGGGCGTCACGGTGCTAGCCCCAGGTCGCGGCATCGAATTCATCATGCGGCGCGGATCTCCATTTGGATCGGTCCCTCGGCGCGCCCGTTGATGAACTGGTCGACAAAGGGGTTACCGGAACAATCGATCGCGGAGGTCGGGCCATACCAGACGATCCGCCCCTGGTGGAGCATCGCTATCCGGTCGGCAATCTTGCGCGCGCTCACCAGGTCATGAGTGATCGAAACCGCAGTTGTGCCGACCTCGCGCACGCACTTGACGATCAGGTTGTTGATCACGTCCGCCATGATCGGATCGAGACCCGTGGTCGGCTCGTCGAAGAAGATGATTTCCGGCTCGGCCGCGATCGCGCGCGCCAAGGCCACTCGCTTCTGCATTCCCCCAGAAAGCTCAGCCGGTCGCAGTTCGCCGACCGCGGACTCGAGCCCGACGGCCGCGAGTTTCGCCAGCGCGACCTCTTTTGCCGCCTGCCGCTCCATGTTGTGCCCGTGGACCAATCCGAACGCGACATTCTCCCACACGCGGAGCGAGTCGAATAGCGCGCTGCCCTGGAAAAGCATGCCGAATTTGTTCAACAGACGCTCGCGGGCGGCGCGCTTCAGCCTGATCGTCTCGATGCCGTCGATAAGGATCGATCCTGCTTCGGGGCGGAGCAGGCCGAGAATGCACTTGACCAGCACCGATTTGCCAGTGCCCGATCCGCCAATGATCACGAGGCTTTCGCCACTTCCGCAATCGATATCGACCCCTTCGAGCACGCGCTTGCGGCCGAACGACTTGCGCAATCCGCGGACGGAGATCTTCGGCGCTACGTGCGTTTCTGTCATCGCCCGAAGAACGCCGCGGTGATCAGGTAGTTGAAAACGAGGATCAAAACCGAGGCGGAGACGACGGCGTAAGTCGTCGCCTGACCGACCCCTCGGGCGCCGCCACGCGAGTAATAGCCGTGGTAACAGCCCATCAATGCCACGATAAATCCAAATGCTGCCGCTTTCAGGAGGCCTGAGACGACGTCCATCGTCTCCAAATACTGGTGGGTGCGGTTCAGATAAGCCTCCGGATTGAAGCCGAGCCGATAGACTCCGACGAGAAACCCGCCGAACACACCGATGATATCGGCGACTAAGACGAGCATCGGCAAGGTGATCAGTCCAGCGAGCAGGCGCGGCAGCACGAGATAGCGCAGCGGGTCGGTCGACAAGGTTGTGAGCGCATCGATTTGATCGGTGACGCGCATCGTGCCAATCTCGGCAGCCATCGCCGCTCCCACTCGACCGGCGACCATCAGTCCGGTAATGACCGGCCCGAGTTCGCGGGTGACCGAGAGCACAACCACTGTGGCGACCGCTCCCTCAGCAGCGAATCGGCTGAAGCCGGTATAGGATTGTAAGGCCAGAACCATACCGGTGAAGATCGCGGTCAGGCCTACCACCGGCAGTGAAAAGTACCCGATATTGACCATCTCGCGCAGGATCGCGCGGAGATAAAAGGGCGGCGTCAAAGCGGTTGCGAGGGCAAGACCCGCGAACATCACGAGCCGCCCCGTGGCGGCGAGGAATTCCAAAAACACCGCGCCGATCGCGGCGAGAAACCTCAGCATTGGCTTGGGGTGTCGCGATAGGCCCGGTGGTAACGTCGCCCGAGGGAGGTGAGGATCTCATAACCGATCGTCCCGGCATCGGCGGCAACGGCATCGACCCCGTATGCGCCATCCAAAAGATCGATGAAATTGCCGGGCCGAACGAATACCGGGTCGACGTCCGAGACGTCGAAGACGACGAGGTCCATGGAAACTCGACCCAGAAGAGGAACCCGCTTGCCGCCGAGGCTGCCCGATCCGCGATTACTCAGAGAACGCAGCCAGCCATCGGCGTAGCCGACCGCGACAGTTGCGAGGCGTCCCGGTGCGTCCATGACATGGGTCGCACCGTAGCCAACCGACTGACCCGGGTCAACCTCGCGCACCTGCAGGATCCGCCCCCTGAGACGGATGATTTGGCGCATCGGATTGGGGGCGCCGGGACACGGATTGACACCGTAAAGTGCGGCACCGGGACGGACGAAATCAAAGTGAAAATCGCGGCCGAGAAAGATGCCCGACGACGCGGCAAGGCTGGCGGTCATACGGCCCAGACGGCCGCGCGCGGCGGCAAAGCGGTCGCGTTGGGTTCCGTTCAACGGATGAGCCTCCCGATCCGCGCAAGCGAGGTGGCTAATGAGGGCGCGCCAGCGAATTGCATCTTGGTCGAATATCCGATCGGCAACGCTGTCGAATTCGCGCGTGGTCAAGCCGAGGCGGGCCATTCCGGTGTCGAGATGCAACATTGCCGGAAGCCCGGCTCGGCAGCTGGCGATCCGTTGCCACTCGGCGATTTGGCCCGGGTGGTTGAGGACTGGGATGAGCCGATATTCGAGGAATTCCTCCGAGCTGCCGGGCAGAAGACCATTAAAGACGGCGATTTCGGAGACAGCCGGGAGGACATCACGTAGGGCGATTGCCTCATCCAGGGTGGCTGTGAAGAAAAGCCGGCAGCCCTCCTTCGCGAGTGCGGCTGACACTCTCGCTGCGCCCAGCCCATAGGCGTCGGCCTTGACGACCGCCGCGCAGCCCGCAGGCGCGACCCGGTGGGCCAGCGATCGCCAATTCGCGGCGATGCCCTCGATGTCGATTTCGAGAATGGCGCCCGCGCGGTCGGCCGGATCGCTCGCCATCGTCAACGCGCTCTAGAAATCCGGCAAATGATCGGATGCCATATAGTTTTCGAACTTGGTGGTCTCGGCGTCGAAGCGGAGTTTAACGGTGCCGATCGGCCCATGCCGTTGCTTCGCGACGATGATTTCTCCCAGACCATGGATTTTTTCGAGCCGTTCGCGCCATTCCTGATAGCGTTCGCTGAATTTGCTTTCCGCCTCGTCCGGACGGCGGGTGGGTTCACGTGATAAATAATATTCCTCGCGAAAGATGAACATCACGACATCGGCATCCTGCTCGATGGAGCCCGATTCGCGCAAATCGGCGAGCATCGGCCGCTTGTCCTCGCGTTGCTCGACCGCGCGCGAGAGCTGCGACAGCGCGAGCACGGGAACATCGAGTTCCTTGGCGAGCGCCTTCAATGAACGGGTCAGATCGGAGATTTCTTGTACCCGGTTTTCGATGACTCGAAGTTGCGTAGAGGGGCGTAGGAGCTGAATGTGGTCGACAACAACAAGCCCGAGCCCCTGTTGGCGCTTCAGGCGCCGAGCGCGCGTGCGCAAAGCAGAGACGGTCAGCGCCGGTGTGTCATCGATGAACAGGGGAAGGCTCGCGAGCTGCTGCGTCGCCTGGACGAACTTGTCGAAATCTTCGCGGCTGACATCGCCTCGCCGAATGCGATCCGAGGCCACACCCGAAACCTCTGACAGGATGCGGGTCGCGAGCTGCTCGGCCGACATTTCCAGCGAGAAGAACCCCACTACGGCTCCGTCCTCGGCCACCTTGCGACCATCCGAAGCGTGCCCGGCCTTGTAGGCTCGCGCGGAGCTGAACGCGATGTTCGTGGCAAGCGAAGTCTTTCCCATAGAGGGCCTGCCGGCCAGGATCACCAGATCGGATCGGTGCAATCCGCCGAGCTTTCGGTCGAGATCGATGAACCCCGTCGCCAGCCCGACTGTTTTGCCGCTGCGCTTGAACGCCGCCTCGGCACTGGTGATCGCGTCGGTCAACGCCGCACTGAAGACCTGAAATCCCCGCTCGGCCTGTCCGGTGGTGGCGAGGTCGAACAATTTCTTCTCGGCGCGTTCGATTTGCTCGCGCGGCGAATCTTCGAGGTCCTGGCGATAGGCGTCATTGACGACGTCTTCGCCGAGCGTGATCAGCTCACGCCGCAAGTATAGGTCATGTACCGCGCGCCCATAATCTTCGGCATTGATGATCGTCGCTGCTGCGCCGGCGAGCCGCGCCAAATATTGGGCGCCCCCAATCTCGGTCAGCGCCCCGTCCTGGTCGAAAAGATTCTTCAGCGTTACCGGATTGGCGATCTGCCCGCGTTCGATGAGCTTGCCGATGGCGGCGAAGATCCGGCCGTGCATGGCATTGCCGAAATGCTCCGGCTGGAGGAATTCGGAAACCCGCAAATAGGCTGCGTTGTTGATCAAAATCGCCCCGAGGAGAGCCTGCTCGGCTTCAGTATTGTAAGGCGGGATGCGAAGCAGCTCGGGGTTGGGCTCCCGCAACGGCGTCACGCGGGATGTCATGCTCGTTTCCATGCCGCGGCAAACATAACACCGGTGGGAGGCCCGCTCCGCGCGGAATTCGATCCCCATCCTGTGTAAGGCGGGGATGAGTGTGCTAACTTACGCTCGCGCGCTCGATAAAGGGCGAATCTGGCGGCCTCAGGCCGCGCGTTCGGGAGCTGCGCTGTGCTCGCGCTCCCAGTCGAGCATGTAATCGCGGGTCAGTGGCACGGCATCGACCGCCTTTGCGAGCTGCATCTGGAAGACCATCAGGCCCTGCCCGCGGAATGCGATTTCCGAACCGGTGAGATACATCTCCCACATTCGGCAGAAGCGCTCATCATAGATCTCGCGCACCCGGTCGCGGTTGCGCTCGAATCGGCTGCGCCACGCGCGCAGTGTTTTGGCGTAATGCAGGCGCAGGATCTCGATATCGGTAATCCACAAATTCCGGCGCTCGGCGACTGGAACGACTTCGGAGAGAGCGGGAATATAACCGCCGGGGAAAATGTATTTGCGGATCCACGGGCTTGTAGAACCCGGCCCGTCCTTGCGGCCGATCGAGTGCAGCAGCGCGATCCCGTCCTGCTTCAGCAGCGATTCGAGCTTTGCGAAAAAGGCGCCATAGTGGTTGACGCCGACATGCTCGAACATCCCGACCGAGACGATCCGGTCATACTGCCCGCGCTCCTCACGATAGTCCCGCAGGTAAAATCTGACCCGATCGGAAACCCCGGCCGCCGCAGCGCGCCGCGTCGCCATTTTGTGCTGCTCGACGGAGAGTGTGAGCCCCGTGACATCGGCGCCGCATTCGCCGGCGAGGTAGAGCGCAAGCCCGCCCCAGCCCGAGCCGATATCGAGCACCCTCTGGCCGGGGCGGATCAGCAGCTTTGCGGCGAGGTGCCGCTTTTTGTTGAGCTGCGCGCTCTCGAGATCGTCGTTATCGTCGTGGAAATAGGCGGAGGAATATTGTCGATCCTTGTCGAGGAACAGCTCGTAGAGCTGGTCGGATAAATCATAGTGATGGGCAGCGTTCTGACGAGCACGCGCCGCAGGATTGTATTGATGGACGCGCCGCAGCAGTGTAGCCGAGCCGTTCAACAGCCGGCCGAATACGTCCTTCGGCGGGGCCTCGAGATTGACTGCGAGGAGGTCGATCAGATCGTAGAGACTGCCCTCCTCGATCGTCAGCGCCCCATCCATAAATGCCTCTGGCAGATACAGCCGCGGCCGGACGAGGAGTTTCCAGTGAAGTGCGGGGTCGTGAAGCCGGATCGTGACCTTGCCCGCCGGCGACCCTTCGAACGTGTGTGGCGCTCCACCGGCATCGATGAGCCGGAGCCGACCGATTGTGATGACTCGTCTGAGGAGACGCGCGAGCAGAATTTTCACGAGGCCGAATCGCAAATAATCGTGTTAGTCTGGGCCGAGCTTCCAACCAGAGACGAGCATCGCTAACCCGCGGCGGGGCTCGCTTCGGCCGCTTGGTGCCGAGCTTCTTCTTCCTCCTCCTCGCGAACGCGCAGCGGGTCGATCCCCTTGGCTTGCATTTCGGCCTCTTCCGCGGATTGGGCAACATTGGCCGTGACCGTGACCGCAACTTCCGGATGGAGCACGATCCGTACGGGATGCAGGCCGAGAGTTTTGATTGGCCGGTCGAGAACCACCTGGCGCCGCTCGATCGTGAAACCCGCTTCGGTGACCGCTTCGGCGATGTCGCGTGCTGAAACCGAGCCGTAAAGCTGCCCGCTCTCGCCGGCTTGGCGCACGAGCACGACGCTCAACCCCTCCATCTTGGCGCTGATTTCCGTCGCTTCCGCCTTGCGTTGCAGGTTGCTGGCTTCGAGCTGGGCGCGTTGCGTCTCAAAATACGCCAAATTTTCCTTTGTCGCTCGCAACGCTTTCTTCTGCGGCAACAGAAAATTGCGGGCGTAGCCGGGCTTCACTTTGACCACTTGGCCCATCTGGCCGAGCTTTTCGACACGCTCGAGGAGAATGAGTTCAATCATCCGTGTTCCTCCATTCGCCTAGGGCTGGGCGAACCGCCGCCGCAGGCCGAGCGACGAATCCAGCAACCCCAAAACAGCAACCAACAATAGCGGCCAACCGAACAATCCGGCCAGCACGTAAAAGGTGATAAGCGGAACCGCCGGCCGAGGGAACCGGCGCGCCCATGTATGCAGCACGGCGAGCCCCGCGAGGCAAAACGGCACAGTCAAAACGATAATCACATTTGTCCCCAAAAAGCGCGCTGTCTCGCCGAGGATTGCCGCCGCCGCGGCCAATGCGAGCAGTACCGGGACCCACGCCGGCAAGCTAAGCGCCGCGAGATCCGGAGGGGGCCGCCAATTTGCTCCGAAACGGACCAGCAAACCTTGCGCTAGACAGCCATTGATTGCCGTCATCAGCATCCAAGAGTTGACGACAATGCCCGGCAGAATGTACGCAAACAAGTCGAGCACCTCGTCGCGCTCCGGCATGCTCTTGGCAACGCTGCGGTTGAAGACTGGCGCCAAAACCTCGCGTGCCGCGGCTTGCACTCCTTCCGCGCCGCCGAACAACGCCAGGGCGGCCGCGATCGCTGCCAAGCCGAGGCCAGTCAGCCAAGCGGTAAGCAGGCCCGGCGGATACCACTGTACTGCACCCCCGTTGTTGGTTCGTGCCAGCAAGGATTGGCGGACCAGCAGCGCTACCGGACCGGCGTTGAGCCCGGCAAATACGGCGGCCGTCATGGGTGTGCTCGCGGCGACAAGGGTCAGCGATGCGGCCAGCCCGGCCAATAGCGAAGCGCCGACGCCGAGCCATAAGCCGGCGACAAACAGCGGCAGCTGGGCCAAGTAGATGAGGATCATCGAACCCGGTGGGCTGATCAGCGCCACCAGGTATGGGCAAGCGGCGAGCACCCCACAAACTGCCGCGGCCCCGGCGATCCGGAGCCCGCTCACGCTCGTGACCGTTCCACACCTCGCCGATGCGGGCTTCCTACTTCACCATATAGGGAAGCAGGCCGAGAAAGCGCGCCCGCTTGATCGCCTGAGCGAGTTCGCGCTGCCTCTTCGTGGAGACCGCAGTAATCCGGCTGGGTACGATCTTGCCGCGCTCCGAGACGAAGCGCTGCAGCAGCTTGATATCCTTGTAATCGATCTTGGGCGCGTTGGGGCCGGAGAACGGGCACGATTTCCGCCGCCGAAAAAATGGCCGGCGCGCCGCGGCGCCGCGTGCCGACCCACCGCTGATTTGGCTCTCCATTTATGCCTCCACCCCCTCCGGGAGAACACGATCTCGCTCGGCCTCGCGTGCCTCGCCCAATCGCTCTCGCTCTGCAGCGCTCCTCCGCTGGCGGTCATCTCGGCTGCCGCGATTCTGCATTACCACCGATGGCCCCTCCTCCAGAGCATCGACCCGGATCGTCAAGTAGCGGATCACGTCTTCATTGATCCGCATCGTCCGCTCGAGCTCCGCAACTGCGGCAGCGGGGGCCTCGATATTCAGGAGCATGTAGTGGCCCTTGCGGTTCTTCCGCATGCGGTAGGCCAAGTTACGCAGTCCCCAATACTCCCGCTTCCTGACTTCGCCGCCATGGTCGGTGACGAGCTGCGTGAAGGTATCGGCGAGGGCATCGACCTGCGTGCCAGAGATATCCTGACGCGCAATAAACACGTTTTCGTACAGCGGCATACGTTACAAATTCCTTGTCGCTGATGATGATCCGGGGCGTCAGCGCTGGCCGGATCTAGCCGGCCGCGGCCGGCAAGGGTTGATATGGGATACTATATAGTAAGCGGGTTTCCGTACAGCACTACGGTACGATCGCCTGCTTGACACCGGCGGTGGTGCCGCTATGACCACGCAGCCGTCCGAACCCGGCGTCCGGACGGTTGGGGTCGGGGGAACGCATTCCGAATGAAGCGGGCGTTTGTATTTCCCGGTCAAGGATCGCAGGTGGTCGGCATGGGTAGCGCTTTGGCCACCGCGTATGCTTCGGCGCGCCGCATCTTCGCGGAAGTCGACGACGCCTTGTCGCAGCATTTGTCACGTTTGATGTTCGAAGGGCCGGAACGCGAGCTTACCTTGACCGAAAACGCCCAGCCGGCGCTGATGGCGGCCAGTCTCGCGGCGCTTCGGGTGCTCGAAAGTGAGGAAGGTCTCGATCTCGCTCGGGATGTCGCGTTTGTAGCAGGACATTCCCTCGGTGAATATTCGGCGCTGGCAGCAGCGCGTGCGTTTTCGGTGGGAGATACGGCACGCCTCCTGAAGCTGCGCGGCCAGGCCATGCAACAGGCGGTGCCGGTTGGCATGGGCGCCATGGCAGCCCTGCTCGGCCTCGATATCAAACGGGCGAGCGCCGTCGCCGCGGACGCGGCGCACCGCGAGGTCGGCCCCGACGAGGTGTGCGCGGTGGCAAACGACAACGCTCCAGGGCAGGTGGTTGTCAGCGGACATCATGGTGCGGTGGCGCGCGCGATCAACATCGCTCGAACGCATAGCGCCCGAGCGATTACTCTCCCGGTCAGCGCGCCTTTCCATTCTCCGCTGATGGCACCAGCCGCTCAGGTGATGGAGAAAGCTCTCGACCGAGTTACCCTATGCCCGCCCGTCGTACCGCTCGTCGCCAATGTGTCGGCGACAGCGACGAGCGATCCCTCCCGGATCAGGCACGGGCTCGTCGAACAGGTGACTGCGATGGTGCGATGGCGCGAGAGCATACTTTTTCTCAAGGCCGCCGGGATCGAGGAGATTGTCGAGATCGGAGCCGGGCGAGTACTCACCGGGCTCGTTAAACGGATCGACTCGGCAATTGCCGCCCGTTCCGTCGCAACACCCGCAGACGTCGAAACTTTGATGAAAGAACTCTGAGACCACGTGGTGATCCGGCATTGTTCGACCTATCGGGCCAAACGGCCTTGATTACCGGGGCCTCGGGCGGGATCGGCGGAGCCATCGCCAGGGCGCTGCATCGTCAGGGAGCAGAGGTCATGCTGTCGGGCACGCGGCTGGATGCTCTGGCCGCGCTGACGAGCGAACTCGGCGAGCGCGCTCAACTGAGCCGGGCCGACCTGGCCGACCCGGCCACCCCGGACCGGCTGGCTAAGTACGCCGAAGCGGCAATGGGCCGCGTCGACATTCTCGTCAACAACGCGGGAATCACGCGCGACGTACTTGCCTTGCGGCTAAACGACGAGGATTGGCAAACCGTATTGGAGGTCAACCTTACCGCCGCTTTCCGGCTCACGCGTGCGGTCCTGCGCGGCATGGTGCGGCGGCGTCATGGCCGTGTTATCGGAGTGACCTCGGTTGTCGCACTCAGCGGCAATGCCGGACAGGCAAATTACGCGGCGGCGAAAGCAGGAATGATCGGCATGGCGAAGTCGATCGCTGCGGAGGTCGCTCAGCGTGGCGTTACCGTCAATTGCGTTGCGCCGGGCCTCATCGCGACGGCGATGACCGATAAGCTCATTCCCGAGCAGCGCGCGCGACTAACCGAAGCGATTCCCGCCGGCCGGCTTGGCGCTGCCGAGGAAGTCGCAGCAGCCGTTGTTTACCTGGCGAGTGCCGAAGCCGCCTATGTCACCGGTCAGACCTTGCACATCAATGGCGGCATGCTGATGGTATGAACCACTTGAACAGCGAGCTGGCGCAGCCGATTTGGCAGCCGTCGGGAAACATGCTATGTGACGGTGCCGTGACTCACGCGTTCGACGCGGTGCCGAAGAGGGCACCCCGTAATGGCGGATCGCGCCATGGTGCTTTGTGCGTAGACGAAATTCCACCAAGCCACTGAGGAAAAGAACGGATGAGTGACGTCGCTGATCGGGTCAAGAAGATCGTGGTCGAGCATTTAGGCGTCGACGAGACGAAGGTGACT
>Ga0126371_10001317_pt1 | contig 20886 bp, 15 predicted proteins | sample PanSoiMetaPlot_4_FD_110145 | JGI IMG/M metagenome (GOLD analysis project Ga0126371, IMG submission 110145) | Tropical forest soil microbial communities from Panama - MetaG Plot_4 | ecosystem: Environmental > Terrestrial > Soil > Tropical forest > Bulk soil | place: Panama | collected 2016-02-17 | reverse complement strand
GCACCCGCCAGATTTTTCCCAGCAAGGCCGGAACTCGACGAGGGCTGCACGCCACCCGCGGCAATGCGAATTCTCACTTGGATGTTCCTGCCCCGGACGGAGATGGAGTGCGAAAAAAAATTACGCAGACTTTTACCCAAGTGGTGCTGCGGATCTTGAATGTGCCGCAGGTTGATTGAGGTACTTGACGAGGATCACGTCGTTTCCGCGTTCGTCGTAGATCAATTCATCGACCAACTTCCGTGCCAACATTATGCCGAATCCACCTGGGCGAAGGCCCTGCTCCTCGCGAACGGCTACATGGCTGAGGATGTCCTCAGGCGAACTGCCGGCGGCTGCATGGCGTAGCTCGTCGAATGAGAAGCCTTGACCGGGATCCTTTACGCGGCAAGCGACTGCCCGTCGCGTTCGGATGTAGTCAATTTCGACATAATGATTGGGGTCGAATTTTCCACCGTGTTCCATTGCGTTCAGCAGCATTTCGTGAGCGGCGACCGCCAGATCCTCTTTTTCGGCGTCCGGAAGATGGACTTGACGGAGAAACTGAATTAAGCGGTCAGCCGTCTCGAGTGTACAGCGGGCCATTACACGAATCCAATTCGGCGTTGCAGAAAGGACCTCAATGCCGTCATCCCAACAGGGTTCAGAAACCGCTCGATGCACCATGTCTGCCAGCGCTATGCGATCGAATGGCGCACGAAAGTAGCTGAATGCGTTGTAGCGCAACGAAGCGATCACGTCGTCGGGCGTACTTTCTGCCGCGAGGATGATCATGCGAACGTGGGGCCGAACGCTTCGGATCTTTCGGAGCAGATCAACGTCCTCGCGCCCAGAAGTCTTTTCCCCCGTGATGATTAGGTCGAAAGGACCGGCCTCTGCAAGTGACAGAGCAGTCTGATTGTCGGCAGCTCGCTGAATGTCCCAGCCTTTTTCAGTCACAACCCGAATGAGTAGATCATCGACTTCACGATCGGGATGAACGAGGAGAACAGTCTTTCGCTGAGCGGGAGCCACTGTCGTGCTCAAAGTGTGCAACAGAATATACTCCACGAAAATAGAACCCGTCGTAATTTGTCGTTCGCCCGACGTGGAAGTGCGAGTAAACGGCCTCAAGCAAATAACCTGCGCTTATCTTACCCCCAAGATCCCTCGCCCAACCGTGATTCTTTTCAAATGAGGGAGACCCAATCAGCAGCGACAAGGAACCGCGGGATAGCGAGCAGGATTGGCCAAAGCACTGTCAGCAGGATATGCCCGTATTCATAACTGCACGCCGATTACCACATGCTTGACACTCGGTGTGGAGACTGAGACGGTGTCGGCATTGGTATTCGGTGCCTATCTACCCTGTCAAATCTGACAGTTCCCGCGTTCGTAATGATCCCTTAGATTCTCGGGTGACACTTTAAATGAACGCGTTTCAGACTTGGATAAGTCGCGCCCCATCAACAGCTGCTTGCAATCTGCTAAAGACTAAAAAATGAGTACAACCGATAGACCGCCACATACAAGACGCCGACGCGCCGTCGCAATCGTGGATATGGAGGGAAGGAAGTTCTTGGCGGTCTGTGTTCGTTGCTATCAAGCAAAATACATCCTAGAATCGCGTACGGTCTGCGATGATTGCCGAACACCCAAACAAAAATTCAAGACGCAGGGTGTCGCGACTATATTGCAGACGAAACGCCCGCAATCTCGAAAGCCTTCCACAAAATAACCGGCAGCACGTCATCGGATAAAAGCCGATCATATTGATCGTTGGTATTGATTCGCTTGTAGCACGCTGGGCATGCGGCCACTACAACGCGTCTGCGACCGACGGGATGTCAGTTAGAAACTCACTCTTTGCTGATTGGAAAATTCTAATCTTTGTCTCTTTATCCATGGCTAGCGTTTGGAGCCGGAACTCAAGCATTTTCGTCTTGCCAACGACCACCGCCTGAGAGTAGCTTCCTCAAATCACATTTGTGGGCAGGGTGGCTCCTTGTTACGGTTTCATAGTTCCTATTCGTTGCATATTGTTTGTGCTCCCTGACCGCCAATCAGGAGGCCAGACATGTGGCGTATTTACGCGTTGATTTCATTGTTCGGTCTTCTTCTGTGCCAGACGGGCATACGCGCTCAGGAAATCGTTATGCCTGCCGGAACGCTTCTCCACTGTACCCTGAACGAACCCAATTTCTCCTCGGCTACTGCTGACGTCGGCGACCCGGTTTTGTGCCACCTCAGCAGAGGTCAGCAATTTGAGCGAACGATCATCCCTCGGGGCAGCTACTTGCAGGGCCACCTGGAAGGGGCTAAGGAACCGGGTCACTTCTTCGGAAAGGGATATCTGCAGATCCAGTTTGACCGGATCGTCCTGCCCAACACAGATATGCCAATTTCCAGCAAAATAATTGTGGCGCACGGGTATCGGGTGGACCGTCAAGGCGATATCGTAGGCCATGGTCATGCGAAGCGCGATGCGATTGAGTGGATGATTCCTCCGCTTTGGTCTTGGAAGGTCATCTCCTTGCCTGCCCGCGGTCCCCGCCCTTTGCTGAAGGGTGAAGAGACGCTCACTCTTCGGCTAATGGAAGACATTGTTTCTGAATCAGAGTCAGAGCCAGAGTCAGAGCCAGAGCCAGAACCAGAACCAGAACCAGAACCTCCCCTCGAACCTGAGGCTCCGATCGCGCCAGAGACGGCACGGGTCACCCGGATTGCTCTGACGTCCCACATTGCTTTCGATGTAACAAAGTATCGGATCAACGGCGACCGCCTCAATTACGTGCTCACTGACGGGCATGCGGGCGCTGTAAAGCTCCGGGACGTGAATTGGCGAAAGACTTCGCAGCTCAACTCTGAACGGGGAAAGGCGTCAACTCTAGAGCCGAATTTGCGATCCCACTAGTCTTTGGATGTCGTTGCAGTTGACACGGGAGCCCGAACCGAGTTTGGCAAGGCCAGAAAGTAGGCCTTCATCTTCAACGATGGCCTGTATTGATGCGGGATTTGCGACGCATCGCTAGAGTTTCCACTGTGACTGTGATCGGATGCTTCAAGAATGAACGGCTCCTCCCACGGCCAACGTCGAGATTCTAGACAAACATCATCCGCAATTCATTACTCATCGCACTGAACGAAGCGTCCAAGCATTGTTACCTGTGGACGCTGTTTGAAGAAAGACTGTTCGACAAAGACTAGCAACTTTCGAACGGGTAGTGCCGTGGCTTGTGGAGTACGGAAACCCATTTCAGAGTAGTGAATTCTTCAAGTGCCCATCTTCCGTTGAGACGGCCGACGCCAGATGCCGTTTCCCCGCCAAAGGCGACGAGCGGTTCGTCGTCAATCGTGCCTCCATTCACGTGAATCATTCCTGAGTCGATTTGCTTTGCCAGTTCCGCGCCATACTCCACATCTCTCGTATGTATGGCGCCACTCAAGCCGTAGGCGCTGTCGTTGGCGATGCGAATAGCCTCTTCGACAGTATCGAAGGGCATCACACAAACAGCGGGGCCGAACATTTCGTCCTGCGCGATGGACATACTTGGTTTCACGTCCGCGAAAATTGTGGGCGATGCGAGATTGCCTTGCATCTCTTCTTACCAATGCCACAAGAGCACCCTCTGCGACACCCTTTTCAATCTGCCTCGTGAGTGTGTCGGCCTGGGTCAGCGAGCTGGGATCCGCCATTAGACGCACATCGTAGGGCGCAGGAGAAGTCAAGTCAACGAAACCAGGTCATTTGTGTACTAGCTCTTGGTACGTACAGAAGATCGAAAACCCGAGGATAACTGGCGAGAGCAGGGATTATCACCAACTATCTCAGTGTGAGATTGCTGGTGGTAAGCGGATTTCTCGACAGCAAAATGATTTTCAGTCGCAACAGGTGTTACCGCGACCGTGGAATCAAAGCTCAAGTGCCAAGCGATTGGCTCGTGTTACACTGCCGCGTTTGTAGGAGGAGTTCCCATGATGCGTGCGATCTTATGTTTAGCTTTCCGCTTAGCAACTTTGGTCTTTGTTTTCTCTTGTATGAAGGCGGTTGCTCAGAGCCAACTCCCGGCCGATACCGAGCAGAAGATTGATAAAGTGGCCACCGATGCCCTCGCTAAAACGGGCGTGCCAAGTGCCTCGGTAGCGGTGGTAAACAATGGGCAGATCGCCTATTTGCACGCCTATGGGAACGCGCGGCTCGATTCTGAAGTCCCGGCGTCGCCTGAAATGCGTTACAGCATTGGCTCGGTCAGCAAGCAGTTCACGGCTGCGGCCATATTGCTTCTGCAGGAACAGGGCAAGCTTTCGCTCGACGATAAGGTCGGCAAGTTCATTCCCACCCTTACACGCGCGAATGAAGTGACCATTCGCCAGCTTCTCTCGCACACTTCTGGTTATCAAGACTACTGGCCGCAGGACTACGTGATGCCCATGATGTTGCAGCCGGTTACAGCAGAGAGGATTCTGAACACATGGGGGCACAAGCCGCTTGATTTTGAGCCCGGAACGAAGTGGCAGTACAGCAACACGAATTATGTCATTGCCGGAGTGATCGTCGAAAAAGTCAGCGGCGAACCGTTGCTTCAATATCTCCAGCAAAAAATATTTGCACCTCTCAATATGAAAAGCGTGACCGACACTGACAAGGCCAAACTCGGAGACACCGATCCAACCGGATACCAACGTTATGCACTCGGGCCACCGCGTCCAGCGCCTGTGGAAGGAAGTGGCTGGCTCTTTGCGGCTGGTGAATTGGCTATGTCTGCGGAAGACTTGGCAAGGTGGGACATTTCAATTATCAATCAGAGTTTGATGAAACCTGCGTCCTATCAAGAGTTTCAGACCGAAATCCTGCTAAAGAATGGCTTAGGAACCCGATATGGGCTCGGCGTGATGGTACGCTCAGAGCTTGGCCATCGAGAGTTGTCCCACGGGGGCGAGGTTTCTGGTTTCACGTCAGAGAATCTTGTTTTTCCGGACGAGCGTGTTGCCGTGGTTGTGCTCACAAACCAAGATGCCGCCGCTGCTTCGGAAGCGATTGCCACGGGGGTTGCGCCGCTGCTGCTCGCCAGCGACGATCCGGCGACTCCGCAAAAGCTTGCACAAGCACGACAGATCTTCGAAGCTTTACAACACGGTACGATTGACCGTTCGCTTTTCACCGACAATGCCAATTTCTATTTCAATGAGCAGGCGCTAAAGGATTTTGCGAGTAGCTTAGGCCCGCTGGGTATCCCGAAGGAATTTATCCATACTCGTCAACTGTTGCGCGGGGGCATGAAGCTGCGCGTTTACACGATCAAATTTCCGAAATCGGAGTTACGTGCTTGGACCTACGAAATGCCGGACGGCAAACTGGAACAGTTCCAAATTTCGGCTCTAAATTAGAGTAGTTTTCTAAATCTCTTTGTTTTTGTGGACGTGCCAAGGTACCTTCGTAAAACCCTGCCGGTACCTAACTCTCGTTCTGCATCGTATCGTGAGATAGGTGGTAAGCGGATTTATCAACACCTATCCGAATTAAACATCGGTCAGTCAGTTCCAGAGTTTTGCGAACTTCTCACCAGAAGGTTGTTAGCTCGCGCAAGCAAACATTTTCGCAAGGCATCCAATACATCCAGACGATCCGTGGGTGTTGGGGGATTCCCCGCACCTCTTGTCGTATCACGCAGTTTGATCCTGCCCGAAAAAACTAAGAGCTATTCGTTTCCGGTTAGCGACTTTTCGGGGAGTTGGAAGGATCATCCGACGGTTTTAACGCGACCTTTGGCCGCGGAAGAAAGCGGTCAGGTCCCCTGCGACTGCCGCTGGGTTCTCAACGGGTGCGAAGTGCCCGGCATGGGGAAACACTGTCCAGCGTTGGATATTGTACACGCGCTCCAGATACGAGCGCGGCGGCTCGCCCTCGGGAACGGTCTGGTGCGCGAAGACGCCGAACGCCGTAGGCGTGCTTACGTAAGTGGGCTTGACCGGATACCATCGATTGTCCCAATAGTCGCGCATCGATGTGGTGATGGTCTGCGTAACCCAGTAGAGCGTCAGCGTGGCGCAGAGGAACTCTTCCGGCGGCGTGTCGTTGCTCCACGAATGCCACTTCTCACCCAGGTATGCGGCCAGCCCCGTTGGTGAGTCGTTCAGTCCATAGCCGACGGTCTGCGGCTTGGTGGACTGGATCGCGCTATAACCTCGCTCCGTGGCGTCCCAGCCACGGTTCACTTCGAGAAACGAACGCTCCGCATCGGACAATTCCGCTTCATCTACGTTAGGATTGAGGTCCGATTCCAGTGTGGTGAGATGAATCCCTATCACCGACTCAGGATGGTCCAGCGCAAGAAACGTCGTCACACCAGAGCCGAAGTCATTTCCCCCAGCAGCATAGCGGGAATACCCCAGCGCGGTCATAAGCCAGTGCCAGCGTTCCGAGACGTAGCGGTAGTTGATGCCGACCTTAAGCGGGCGCGGCGAGAATCCATAGCCGGGCAGCGAGGGGATAACCACGTCGAAATCCTCAAGCATTGGCAGCATGTCCATGTAGTCGAGGAAACTACCGGGCCACCCGTGCGTGAGGATCAGCGGCACACCGGTACCGGATGCGGCACGTCGGTGCACGAAGTGGACGCCCTCCCAAATGAAGTGATCGAGCGCATTGAGCTTCCGCTCCCAGGCGCGCCAGTCGAACTGATCGGCCCAGTAGGACACGAGCCGCCGCAACCATTCCAGCTCGGTGCCCTGTTTCCAGCCTATGCTGGGCACTTGGTCGGGCCATCTCGTACGACGCAACCGCACCCGCAAGTCGTCGAGCACCTCGTCCGCCATATGAATCCGAAACCGCTCCATACCACTCCCTGTTGGCTAGGCCCAGCCGAACGCGCGGCCATGCGATCAGGTTACCACTCACGTAAAGGCCCGTGTCTGATTAACGCGGTAACCGGGCACTGACGTTTAGGTAGGAGTCGAGAACAGCCAGTTTCTGTTAAGCTGACGATGCGACGGATGGCGTCCTGCCGTCCTGGTATCACAACGTTGCTATAGGCTCACTGCGGACCAGATCGCATTCAGTCCGCCGTCATGTTTTCATTTGCGAATGCAAACTGCCTTAAGCTCCCCTCACTTCGCCAGAGAAGCCGGACTGTTGCTTGGCTGATTTCAGAATCCATATAATGCACTCTTGAATTTGGGGATCACAGTCTTCTGATACAAAATGTTTTCGTTTCTAGTTCGGAACAACACGTTGACGAATGAATAAAAACATTCTGGGCAACACCGTCTTGGTAACGGGAGCAGGCGGTTCGATTGGTTCCGCATTAACAAAAACGATCGCCGGATACGCACCTCAACTCTTTTGTTCTCACTTGATCACAACGAACAGAATCCTTACGAAATCGAGACTGATTTGAGCATGACTCGACTCTCGGTTCCGAATGTTTCGGTACTGGGGGACATCCGTAATGAGGAATTGATTTCCGAGACTCTTGAAAGTTACCGTCCGAATACTATCCATCATGCAGCGGCTTTCAAACACGTACCTCTAATGGAAAGAAATCCGATTGCAGCGATATAGAATAATGCACTTGGGAGGAACGCTCTGGCTCGAGCCGCACAGAAGCACAGAGTTAAGAGGATGATTATGGTTTCGACCGATAAAGTCGTTAGTCCTCGAAGCATCATGGGTGTGTCCAAGCGCCTTGCTGAACTCGCGCTTGTCCGTCGGTCCAGTGAAGAAAGTCGGATGCCTTCGATCCGCCTTGGAAACGTTTATGGCACAGAAGGCAGTGTGGTCAAACTCTTCGCCCTTCAGATACTAGCGGGCGGCTTCTTAAAGCTTCAAGAAGCCCTAGACCTGATCTTAGTCGCTTCCGACCTATCGGACGACGCCAATTTCCTGATTCCTTGTCTAGGAAAACCGGTCAAAATCTTCAACCTTGCTCGCCGACTGATTGAAGACGCCGGCTTCATCGCGAATAAAGAAATTCCCATTACATTCACCGGCTTGCGTCCCGGAGACAAGATCACCGAGGACCTTACTTCCCCAAATGAAATCGTAAAATCAACCAATGATCCACGACTCTGGCGCGTGAAGAGCACCGAGATGCGTCGGGACAGATTTGACGCTTTGATGGCGAATCTCGCAAGAGCGGTAGACGGACGCGATCTTTTTGCGATAGTCGAGACTCTTCGCAGTATGTTTCCTGAATATGAACCCAGTGAATTTCTTTTGCGCTCCCTGGAGGGTGCCTCAACTTGAGAGGCAATAGACGCACGATTGCTGTGATTACCTCTTCTCGAGCAGACTATAGCCACCTGTATTGGCCGCTGCGAGACCTGGCGAACACTGAAGGTATCGAACTTAAACTCATTGCTCTGGGTTCGCACCTATCGCCGGAGTTCGGAAACACAATTCAAGAGATCGAAAAAGACAAGTTCGACATCGCAGCTCGAATTGAATGCCTTCTAAGCTCGGATTCCGACGTCGGAATGGCTAAAACCATAGGCAATGCCACGCTGAGTCTGGCCGATCTTTTGGGGCATATGCGACCCGATCTGCTTCTGCTAATCGCCGATCGGTATGAAATGTTGGCACCAGCATCAGTTGCACTGGCGTTGCGAATTCCGATAGCGCACATCGAAGGAGGCGAAATCAGCGAAGGAGCGATCGACGACGCGGTCCGAAATGCACTGACAAAAATGAGCCACATTCATTTCACTTCGACAGTAAAAGCACGACGCCGGGTGATCGCTTTGGGAGAGGAGGAGTGGCGGGTTCATCGCGCCGGTGCCCCGTCACTCGATCATCTGCGTCGAACGGAATTATCAAATCGAGAGCAAATTGAGAGCGGTCTCAAGATAAATCTTAAAGAACCTACCGTTCTGGTCTCCTATCACCCGGTGACCATTGCTCAACACACCCTAGAGGAAGCGGACGCGTTGTTCGCAGCTCTAGGGAAGTTGCGAGAGCAACTAATATTCTGCTATCCCAACGCTGACGCAGGGAGTCGCACCTTGATCGAGCGAACAAGAGCATTCCGCAAAAGCTGCAAAACCGGACACGTATTCACGAATTTGGATCCACGGACGTATTGGGGCTTACTGCGACAGGTCGACATGCTGGTCGGAAATTCAAGCAGCGGAATCATGGAGAGCGCTTCCTTCTCGCTTCCTACCGTCAATGTTGGGATAAGGCAGCAAGGTCGTGAGCGTCCCATGAATGTGGTCGATGCCGCGCCTTGCGTCGAATCGATTCTCGACGCCATTCAAAAGGCGCGATCACCCGAATTTCGAAAATCTCTCGACGGAATGTCGAATCCCTACGGAGATGGCCACGCTTCAGAACGAATCGTCCGAGTGTTGACTCATGCGCCTCCTTCCGAGATCCTCCTCCTAAAGCGGCAGTCACGCCACGTCGGATCAGACGAACCTCTTCGCAATGCGGCACCGCAATGAGAATTCCCTTGTCGGCTCCTGATGTGATCGAAGACGACATTCAAGCTGTAAGTGATGTGCTACGCACCTCAAGACTGAGCTTAGGGCCCAAACTCGAAGAATTCGAGCACGCAATCGCCGCATACGTCGGAGCTTCGGACGCTGTTGCGGTCAACTCCGGTACTAGCGCACTGCACCTATGCTTACAGGCACTGGGCATCGGCGAAGCAGATGAAGTAATCGTTCCCTCCTTTGCGTTTATTGCCGTGGCGAACGCAGTTCGGCATGAAAGGGCGACCCCGGTCTTCGTCGATATTGAACCAAATACACTTAATTTAGATCCCAGCCGAATTGAGTCGGCGATGAACTTCCGAACGAAAGCAATAATCGTTGTACATACCTTTGGCTGTGCAGCAAATCTGGAAGCTATCCTCGAGATCGCGAGGCGTCATCGCATCCATGTTATCGAGGACGCATGCGAAGCCATCGGTGCTGAGTACAAGGGCCGAAGAGTCGGAGATTTCGGGGACGCTGCCATATTTTCTTTCTATCCGAATAAGCAAATTACGACTGGAGAGGGCGGAGTCGTCACAACTCGAAATCCGGAAATTTCCCGATTCGTTCGGAAAATCCGTAATCAAGGGAGGGACGATCCGGAGAGTTGGTTTCAACATTCTGAACTGGGTTACAACTACCGGATCTCAGACATCAACTGCGCTCTCGGACTCGAACAGCTAAGACGCATCGAGCCAATCCTAGTGCGGCGTGAGGCGATTGCTCGGAAGTATGACCAAATATTGGGCGGGCGCGTAGAGTTGAAGCTTCCTCCTCTGAGTGTTCCCTACGGCAGAATCAGCTGGTTTGTCTATGTTGTTCGACTAGGATTGCAATTCACTCAGCTCCATCGGGATTGGATCGTGCGGGAAATGCGATTGCGTGGGATTGAGGTCGGCCGATACTTCGCACCGATTCATCTCCACCCGATTTACAAGAGCGGGACAACCTTGAGAACTCTTCAAGTGACGGAGCAAACTGCGTCTCGAACGATCGCATTGCCATTTTTCAACCGCATTCAGAGCGATCATATCGAAGAAGTATGTAGCACGCTTACCGAATTGGCAGAAGTTGCGAGTGGTATGGAAAAAGAAGACGTCAATCGTCCTATATTCCCAACGCAGTCCGCGTTCAGATAACTCCCGTTATACTGCAAACCCAGCGAACTAGAGTGGCCGTCTGCCACGATTCGTATGTATTTCTCCGTATTTCCTTTGCGGACAATACGAATAGACCTTGGCCCGGTGTTTTGAATAAGCTCGAACTGCTAGTGCAGCTGCGATCCGGACCGCATTACCTGGCGTGGCGGGGGCTGTCGTCAGACGTGAGGGCAGCCCCATTATTCGAGAATTGCAAGGAGCAAGGAAACCAGCGATTTCTAAGGTCCTACATTCTCCTCAATAGGATTGATCCCTTCGCTGTATGGCGGTGGCGGCCCTGCCGTCGTCTCATCAGGAGCCAGTGCTTGAAACCAATTTCTTGTGAGCTAATGCCGCGATGCTACGATTACGCATCAAAGCGGGTGAAGCGCTAAGAGTCTTGTAAGAACCAAAATCAAAGAAAAGACAGGAGCTGTCAATGTCCAAGAACGTTTCAACCGGATCATTCTTTGCTTTTCTGGTGGGAATAGGCGTAGGAGCAGCTGTTGTCATGCTCCTTGATTCCGAGCGAGTGGGCCAATTACATGACGAAATCAGCGACGTCTTGAACGACAGTTTGGATCAGGTTCGGAAGAAAACGAAGGACTTAAGGCGACAAACCCAAAAGGCCGTCAATACCGCCCAACAAAAAATGCAGGAACTCATCGATGCCGGCACCGACGCATATGGCGAAGCCAAGAGGTCGTAACAGAACAACGAGTCACGTGTCGTCTGGACCTTTTCGACTTGCGTGATCCTTCCGTTGGCGTCCTTGACAGAAGTGGCACGCGGCTACGAGCGCCAACAAGACAGCAAGCCCTAGTAGAATGACGAGCGGTGCCGTCGGCATGATGAATCGTAGGAATAAGAATCCACATTGGCGATCGGGTCTTTAATTGATTCAGGACCCGTTGCAAATCGGTTCCACTTCTGGGAATTGGCTAGATTCTACTTGTCCGGTACGGGCACATGATCTTACTTGCCCGCATCGACAAAACTTATGCAGTCACCTTGGTTCTTGAATTTCTCCGGGACGGTAAAGATTTTCCAGCCATCATTCTTGCATTGGTTTTTATTGGTTGGCGGCCCAATTCCCGGGGTGATGGCCACCCCAACCGGTTCAATCCCAACCGGTACCATGGCAACCACGGTGTTGGTCGCCGTGTCGATTACCGAGACGGAGTTGGATAAGACATTCGTCACATAGGCGCGGGTTCCGTCCGGGGTGATGGCCACCTCAGCGGGGGAACTCCCAACGCCAACGATCGCAGTCACGGTGTTGCTCGCCGTGTCGATCACCGAGACGGAGTTGGTACCGGCACTCGTCACATAAACGTGGATTCCATCCGGGGTGATGGCTATTCCAACAGGTGTACTCCCAACCGCTACGGTGGCGGTCACGGTGTTGCTTACCGTGTCGATCACCGAGATGGAGTTGGTACCGGCATTCGTCACATAAGCGCGGATTCCGTCCGGTCTGATGGCTATCCCGAATGGAGCACTCTCAACCGCTACGGTGGCGGTCACGGTGTTGCTTACCGTGTCGATCACCGAAACCGTGTTGGATGCAGCATTCGTTACATATACGTGGATTCCATCCGGGGTGATGGCGACACCATCAGGTTCAATCCCGACCGCTACCGTGGCAATCACGGTGTTGCTCGCCGTGTCGATCACCGAGATGGTGTTGGAGCAGTCATTTGCCACATAAACGCGGGTTCCGTCCGGTGTGATTGCAACGGTAGCCACCCCCAAAGGGCACGCTCCAACCGCCACGGTAGCAGTCACAGTGTTGTTCATCGTATTAATCACCGAGACAGAACTGGAGCCGTCATCCGTCACATAGGCGCGGGTTCCGTCCGGGGTGATTGCGACCCCTTGTGGAAAAATCCCAACTGCTACGGTGGCAGTCACGGTGTTGCTCGTCGTATTAATCACCGAGACAGAGCTGGAGCCGTCATTCGTCACATAGGTGAAGGTTTGGGCTTGCGATTGGTTCCCAAGCAGCGCTATCCCAGGTAATAGAACCAGACACACGCAACTTAAGAATGGCTTACTGCTTGCGCGCTTCATGTAATCTCCCTGATGTCTGGCCGTGAGGGCATCAATGAATTATGGCCCTAGTGGAAACGAGAGGGCTTGCTCGCTGAGGAGTGCTGGCAAAGCTCTTGACTTCCTAGAGGTCCACAGCTGCATAACGACCCTATGGACCTTTAGTTCGGGCTTGTCAAGGAGTAAAAGGTGAGTTCCAAGCGATTATTCATAACGGAGAACTGGACCGAGGTCCCCTTTTGGCCTGTTCGGCGCGACTGCAGGCTGGCCGTCGCAGTCGCGCCTGTGGAACAGGTCGTTCGACGTCGTTTCGTACGTTACTGTTCCAAGCCTCCTCCCACGGGCGTAGTGGAGGTGAGCTGGATCACGTTGATTTCGCTCTGGGTGGTCGGAGAGTCGGTGTTGCCGTTAACGTAAAAGGCGATGCTGGTATCCCCGAAAGTGACGTTGTTGCTGAGAGAAGGAGCCGTGCAGCGACCACTTGCGTCACAGGAATAGGAGCCGGTCGAGCCGCCGGGGGCGAGATCGCTGATAGTTGAAGCGGTGATTTGAACTTCCGTGACTCCGAGCACGGGAGCGCCAAGCACAAGAAGCTGCGTGCCGAAGGCGTAGGTGCCGGTAGCAATAGTGGCGGCTGATCGTGGCCGGGAGACGCCGAACAGAACCGCTTGGCTTTTGGGGTTGCTGAAAATGAGATAGGCGTTGCCGTTCCCGTCGAGATAGAAGTTGATGCCGCCGGCTGGAGACGTGATGGAACCGCGCCCATTGTTGCCGGACGGAATCGAGAAGGACACCGTCTGTACACCAGAGAAGCCGTTCATGCCGAACGAGTTCTGGTCAAATTCTGCGGCTAGAGTGCCTGCGGTCGCATTGACACTGAGAATTGCTCCAATGTTGACGCCAGTTCCGTTGATCACGCCTCCGGAACCGCTAACTCCGTGCGCGAAAAACGTAGAAGGAGCCAACGAGGAGTTTGAGAAGGAGCCGCCTTGTCCCGTGGGCAGACAATTCGTCCCCGGGACGCCGCTGAAGAATCCGGCCATAGGTGGCAGGTTGCCGAGTCCAGGAACGGTGCCGCTCGAAACCATGGCAAAGGCTTTGTGGCCGTTTACGACGTACACTGTGTTGTTAAGAGTGGTCCCATTGGCGTAGGTCACCGCTGCAGTTGTAGTGGAGCGTCCGTGAGAATCGGGAGCAGAGAACGTTCCGGAGGTGCCCATAATCATGTTTATCTCGACGAGGCTCACGCCGAAATCAGCTTGCAGGAAGCTGATCGAAGATTGCGCGTTGACGCAGAACGCGCCGATGGAAAAAGCCTCAACGGTCGGAGCGAATCCTTCCAAGCCGAAGGCGCGGCTTCCTTCCAGGCTTGCGGTAGGATCGTCTTGAATCTGCAATTGACCCGCACCCGAAAAGCCGGAGGAATCCTTTTCCGCTACATGGCCGATGGCTCCGTTGGCGAAGTTCGCGGGAATCGCGAAATCAAGCGTGCGTGCAATTCCGCCCGCCATGAACGCCAGCATGCCGGTATTGACGACGCTCCCGTTCTTGCAGCTTCCTGCCGCGCCGCTGATAGAAACGTTGGGCGTCAGCGTGGACTGATTGCGGAAGTCGAGCACCCCTGACAGAGAACCATCGGTGGCAACGTTTACGCTGCCCAAAAGGATGCCCGGACCAGCGGTGTCCGAGCCTGATAGCTCAAACGCGACTTGCTTTCCGGCGAAGGCGCATGCCGCAGCAACCGCATTGACGTCAAGGGTGTAGGTGACGGAGTGCGTGAGCGGAGTAGGCAGGCTCGAGTCGGAGACTTCGATGGTGACGGAAGCACCGGTTTCCGTTGCGGTGGGCGTGCCTGAAATTGTTTCGGTAGCGGCGTTGGTTCCAGAACCGGCTCCGTTTCCAGGCTGAATCGACAGCGTGGCGGGGAGACTGTTGGCTGAAATCATGAAGGAGTACGGAGGAATTCCTCCACTGGCCATGATGGTCTGCAAATACTGCGTGTTTACGGTGGCTGCAGGCAGTGTCGCGTTCGAAGGTGTGAGCGCCACGGGCGAAGCGGCTGCGAGGGTGAGGGTAAGGGTGGCGGACTTCGACTGCTGAGGGCTGCTGCTGTCTTTGGCCAATACCGTGATTGTGTACATTTGTGCAACGTCATTGGGCGTGCCGGAAACTCGGAAGGAATTTCCAGATTGCGCCCCATTCATTCCGTGGGGCAGTGTCCCGCCGCTCACAGTGTACGTATAAGGCTGCAGGCCGCCGGAGGCTGAGAGTGTTTGAGCTGGATAGGAAGTGCCGTCGGTCGCTGAGGGAAGAGTCACCGAATTGAAGGTTAGCGCGGCAGCTTGCGCGATAGTCAAACTAAGCGTGGCGGAAACAGTGGCTGGCGTCGCGGCTGAGTCGGTTACGGAAGCCATCACGCTGAATGTGCCGCTGTCATTGGTCGTGCCGGAAATTGTGGCGCTCGGGGTGGCGGAGCTGAAGGTCAAGCCCGTGGGCAGACCGGTAATTTTCCATGTGTAAGGTTGCGTGCCCCCGCTGGCCGCGACCGTCGCGGAGTACGCGGTACCAGCGGTGCCTCCTGCCAAAGATGTAGTAGTGATTGTGAGCGTGGCGGGAGGCGAAACGCTGAGCATGAACGTGAGGTGTGCCATGTGATGGTGGGAGTCAGTAACGTTGATCTGCACACTTGACGTGCTGCCGGAGGAGCCGGCTGGGCGGCGCGTGGAGGCGGGATGGGCTATAGGGGCAGCGGCTGCCGCTTGGGGTGTGCCGGTGATCGTCAGGGTGGAAGTTGTATCGCTGTCGGCATTGGAAGTGAAGCCAGACGGCAAGCCGGAAACTGTCCAAGAGAAAGGCGCGCTGCCACCTGTCACTGTAATGTCGCAAGAATAATCGGACCCGATCGTAGCAGCGGTGCAGGAACTTGGGAGCGAAGTGGAAGAAGGCAATGCGAACGATGAGGATGCACTCCCTCCGCCGCAGCCGGATAAGGCCAAAAGTGGCAGGCAAAAGACTACGAAAAGAGAATAGAGCTGCGAAGTAAGCGAAGAAATCGTATCGAGAATCGAAAGCTGTTTGCTGGGCTGCATTGTGGTAGTGCCTCCTTAGAATGCGGTGCCTATGCGCGAATCCGCGGATGCGCACACCCGTAGCGAACGCATGACGCATGCGGAAGAACGGTGCTAGAATCGCGGCAACCTAAACAGGCCGTCTGGGCTTTCCTACTCTGTGGGCGTGGCGGATGTCTATGCAGGAGTCCCGAAAATTTCCGAAAAAAGCCGAAAACTCAGCGCGGGATTGCAGCTACGAGTTCGGGGATTTCTCGCTTAACCCTCAGAAACGAATTGTTTTACGCGGCAACGAAGTGATCGCTCTAACGCCGAAGTGTTTCGACATTCTGCTTGCGCTGGTGGAGCATTCCGGCGAGGTGCTGGTGAAAGAAGAACTGATGGAGGCTGTGTGGCAGGACACAGTGGTGGAGGAAGGAAACCTGAACCGGCACATTTCCACGCTGCGAAAGGCCCTGGGAGAAGCGCCCAACGAGCATCGGTTTATCGTGACGGTGCCCGGGCGAGGGTATCAGTTTGTGGCGAATGTGCGCGAAGTTTTCGACGAGCAGCCCACGCCAATTCGGCGAGACATCCGGGCTCGGAGCGAAGGCGGAGCTTACAGCGGCGAGAAACATTTTCTAGAATCTGGCACAGCCCCGGCATCGGTCCCCGTTCCGGTGATCGTGAAACCGGTCCCAGCAGCAAACGCGCGAATGCGCAAACGGGGCGTTTGGGTTGCGGCGCTCGTTGGAATCTTGATTGCGGGTGCGGCGACGATTTACGCCTTGACGCACCAGCCAAAACCGGCCTTGACCGCAAATGATCGAATTTTGATCGCGGACTTTTCTAATTCGACGGGAGACACTGTCTTTGATGATGCGCTGAAACAGGCGCTTTCGGTTTCGTTGTCGCAGTCGCCGTACCTCAACATCCTCTCGGACACGAAGATTCGGGGCATCTTGAAGCTGATGACGAAACCGGCGGAAACAAAGCTGACGGGCGACGTAGCGCGGGAAGTTTGCCAGCGCGCCGGCGGCAAGGGCTACATCACAGGCTCGATTGCAAAGCTGGATACTGAGTACGTGGTAGGGTTGCAAGCGGTGGATTGCGCAACGGGCGATTCCATTGCCCGCGAGCAGGTGAAGGCCGGAAACAGGGACGGTGTCCTGAACGCACTGGATCGAGCCGGTAGCGACCTGCGACGCAAGCTTGGAGAGTCGCTGAAGACAGTTAAAGAATTCGATACACCGCTGCTCGAAGCGACGACTCCTTCGCTCGACGCTCTCAGGGCATACTCGCTTGGCTTGCAAGCAGATGAGGTGAACGACGCGACTGCAGTTCCATTCTTCAAGCGCGCCATAGAACTCGATCCAGAATTCGCTTCGGCTTACTCCGCGATTGCCGCGTGCTACCGCAACATGGGAGAGTCGGGCCTCGCGCGCGAAAATTTCTCCAAAGCTTTCCAGCTTCGCGAACACGTGAGCGAGCGCGAAAAACTCTTGATTTCCGCCCGCTACTACAACTACGTGACGGGCGAGCTCCAAAAAGCGATTGAGACGTATCAACTCTGGATTCAAGCATACCCGAGCGACGCCGGCGCCCGCGCCAACCTTGGCGGTCTCTACGGAGCATCCGGGCAGTTCGAAAAGTCGATCGAACTGACTCGTGAAGCGCTGCGACTGGACCCCGACGGCGGCGCGAACTACTCCAACCTGGTGCTGGCGCAGGCGTCGCTCGGTCGGTTCGAGGATGCGGCGGCCACGTACCAGATGGCAATCGCTCGGAAGGTGGAAGATCCAATCTTGAAGGTGAACTGGTTTGGAGTGGCTTTTGTGCACGGCGATGCGCAAGAGATGGACAGATTGATGGCGTGGTCTGTGGGAAAGCCTGAGGGTGAAGATAATTTCCTCGCAGCAAAATCTGATGTGGAGGCTTATCACGGTCATCTGCAAAAGGCGCGCGAGTTTTCGGAAAAAGCAGTGAACTCAGCCCTGCGCAGCGATGAAAAAGAGGTGGCGGCGCAGTGGAAGATGGATGAAGCGCTACATGAAGCTGAGTCTGGAAATTTTGTGGCGGCGCGGATGGATACCGCGGCGGCGCGAGCGCTGACGGATAGTCACGACACGGAAATCCTGGCGGCGCTCACGCTGGCACGAATTGGTCAGAGTGCAGAAGCTGAGAAACTGGCGGCCGATCTGGAGAAGCGCTACCCCCTCGATACTCTGATCAACGACTATTGGATTCCGGTGATTCGCGCGAGCGTTGAACTAAGCCGCAATCATGCCGAGCGTGCCATTGAGCTGTTGCAGCGTTCGGCGCCGTACGAGATGGCAAGTCCCGTGACGTGGTCAGGGCTTGGCGGGCCTTATTACCCAGCCTACCTGCGAGGCGCGGCTGATCTTGCATTGCATCGCGGCACGGAGGCTGCAACGGAGTATCAAAAGATTCTAGATCATCGGGGATTCATGCTAGCGTGTCCGCTGGGCGCATTGACACATTTGGGACTTGCGAGGTCTCTTGTGGCGGCAGGCGACATCAGCAAGGCACAAGCAGCCTATCAGGAGTTCTTCACGCTTTGGCGCGGCGCCGATCCGGATCTTCCGATTCTCAAACAAGCGAGTGCGGAATCTGCGAAACTTCACTGAGCATGGGAGTACTTGACGCAGGCGTTATTTCGCTTGGCTTGGTTGACGTTCGCGGATAACCGTCGAGAACAGGGGTTATCACTAGCAATCTCCGCTTGAGATCGGTGGTGATAAGCGGATTTATCAACATCTATCCCAAGAAAGTGAGAATGGCGGTTCGCGTCGCAACCAATGCCGAATATGGTTCCGCCAGTCCAGGTTCTAGCAAAGCGACACGATCAGGGCCACACGAGTAATTCCGCAAGGGCTAGCTTGGCTCACGAAGTTTTCTCCTTCTCATCGAGGATACGATTTAGCGCATCTGCGGCTAAGTGGTAAAAATTCTCCCAAGAGAATGAAAGTTCGCTTATTGCCAGGCGCACGTCCCCAGACGTCAGCCGGGGACGCCGATATTCTTTTAAAGCATGATTGTATCCATTTTTCCAGACTTCCCCGCATGGGGGCAGTCTCAGTCCAATTCGTTTTCTGCCGAGCACATTGCTGACAAATCAAAGGCCGAACTTTCTCAGACATTTGTCCTCTTTGCACCCGAACATAGTAACCACATCAGCTCGACCGTTCTCGATGATAAGCGTCCTATAGTACGAACGCTTAAAGAAGCCGACTGAATTGGGCCCTTCTTTAAGCGTGATGGGCCCGGCTTCGTCCCTTAGTAATCGCGGGCTCCCAGTAGGTTTCCTTACATACCCCACATTCCCGTCGGACTCTACCTCCCGCTAGTACAGGTGCTTGCAAATGAATCGCGTTGCCGCCGTTTTCCCAGCACTTCGGGCAGAAAGGAACGTCGTCTCCCTCCAGAAAGTAATAATCGGACGCTGGACGAGTATGCATCCTTGCCGGCAAGTCCAACTGTTGTTTGAGGCTTGCTAGTTCGGAGACAAGTTCGAGGTTATGGCTTTCTATGGCAAAGACTTCTTTCTGCAGATCGAGGATTAGCCTCACCAGCTCGCGGTCGGTGGTGTTTCTGATTATATTCCTGATCTTTTTGAGCGTGTTGAGTGGGTCCATCTTCGAATACTGTACTAACAAGTTCCGATAGCTTAGGAAGGGCTGCACGAAAATACTACTGGCCCAAGGAACAGCTGGAGGAACAGTTGCAGGAACAGGTCTAACTGTAGAATCCGTCCAAGTTGAAGAAGATCATCTCTACAAAGAGACTTGCGTCGAAAATACTCTAGCCTACCCAAGAATTCGTCCGAGTCACCACACCCCCGATCAGCATTCCGAAAAGTGACTTGCACGCTCCCCGCATGACGGAACCTACCCTTACACAACACCTGCTTCGCACCAAGACTTCTTGAAACGTACCAATCAATAGTAACAGACGCCAATCCCTCCTACTCTCTCAGCAGAGAGTCCGGTTCATTTCATCTTTACCAATTAGGATTTGGCGATGCTTACGATGGGTCTGTCACCATCGGGACATGGCTCTCCATCATGTCCGGCTAGCAGATGTCTAATCAGAGCGTCAATCCTTGAATATCCTTGGGAACTCAACTCCGTATCTTCGTGAAAGGAAAGGTCTCTATACCTCCGAATCCGTTTGGCTTCGGCAAACGCTGCGATGGCATCCCTCTTGAGCTTGCTGAGTTCTTCGCACATCGTTTTCTAGTCATCACCATCGACGACTATAGTTATTAGTACTCAGCTTCGCAACCGTACCCTCGTACTATTTCCGCGTTTCGTGTTTCATTCACTAGCCTGTTTGAAATCGCTGAGCGACTGGGACAAAGCGATTTAGCGAGTGTTGCTATTGCAAGGAAAATCCGAGGTCATCTCCTAGCGATCTTTGCGGACGTTTCAAAGATAGCCGAGAGCTGCGCTTTGAGATGCACTCACTGCACAGTGTTTGACCTTCAAGAAGGTATACGTCTGTTCCGCATGACTCGCACGTCGTTCGAATCTTCCGCGACATGGTACGACGCTATCACAACCGAAAATGAATGACGTTGCCGAGAATTAAGAAATGACAGCCTGTTCGATAGCGCCAGCCATGGCGCGTGCGAGAGTCCAACGATCCGATGCCCCGAAAAGTACGGTCGTTTCTAGGCTTCTTGGACGCGGACACGGCGAGGGCCGAAGGCTATCAACTTGGCAGGAATGTCGCGGACAAAGGGAATTTTGAGAAACAGCTTGAATTGCCAGGGTACGCTGGCGGGGCGTGTTGATTGGAGAGCGCGGCCCATCAGACGGTCTTGCATGATGGATTGCATGCGCTGAATGACGCGAGTGGGCCACTCGCGCTGGCGCTGGACTTCGGCCAAATGAGCCTCCGAGACGGTCCCGGACTTCAGCGGACCTGCTAGGACGTTGGCCGCAACGACAGCATCCTGGACAGCGTAATTGATTCCCACGCCTCCCACGGGAGACATGACATGGGCGGCATCACCGATAATCAGGACTCCCGGCTTGTGCCATAGGGGGCAAAGACTGGACTCGACGGAGAGCAACGTGAACTGCTGCCAGTCCGTCAAGCATTCGGCATTCTTTGCAAAACGGGGTTCGGTTTCGATCATGCTTTTGCGAATGGCTTCCACGCCCTGCGCG
>Ga0126371_10001316_pt1 | contig 20890 bp, 18 predicted proteins | sample PanSoiMetaPlot_4_FD_110145 | JGI IMG/M metagenome (GOLD analysis project Ga0126371, IMG submission 110145) | Tropical forest soil microbial communities from Panama - MetaG Plot_4 | ecosystem: Environmental > Terrestrial > Soil > Tropical forest > Bulk soil | place: Panama | collected 2016-02-17 | reverse complement strand
GGTACGCCGACGGCAGCCCTGAGCTACACAAACAGTTCTGGGGCGAGCGGGCGTACCGGCAACCTCGTCACCACCCAGGGCACACTCGCCTCTTCCACCGTAGGGATGTTCTACAAGTTTGACCTGCAAGCGGGGGACGCTGGTGTCCAGAGCGTCCAGGGTCTCACCTTCACCGGGCCGTGGGCGAGCGGCACGGTTAATCTGGTGGCGTTCAGGGTACTAGCTATATCCACCTGCTACACGTCTAATATCACCGCGAGGGTAGACCCGGTGACAGGTGGCATGCCCGTACTCTACAACGGCACCGTCCCCTTCCCCCTGTTCTTCCCCACCGGCTCCACCGCCACTAATCTCTCCGGCTCTTTTCTGGTGACACAGGGTTAAATATGGCTATCGTTAACCAGAATGGTGTTATAGCTGGGTTACAGCCGCCGGCGCAGAACGCCCGCACCACCACCACGCAGGTGGGGAATAGACCGGTGGATCTCTGGAATGGGTCGTTTGACACGACGCTGAATGGGGTGGTGCTGTCGTCCAGCAGTGGAGCTGTCGGCGGCCAGTTCTACCACCTCGACCCTCCCGGCGGCGTAAATGCCTACCTCGCCAGGTTCGAGGCCAACAGCAACGTCGCTTCCGGTGTTGTGATGCTATGCGACCGGCTCTGGCATAATGGAGGGATTACGATCACCTCCACCTCCGCCCAGACGATTGTTAGCCCGACTTGGCCAGCTCGCGACAATAACGGGACGACGAATGGGGATGGAGTGCTGGTGGCGCTGGAGGTGAGTGCGACCACGGGAGCAGGGGCGCCGACTGGTACTCTCAGCTACACGAATAGCGCCGGGACGGCGGGACGGACGGCTACGCTGGCGGAGGCCACCGCCGGCTCTACCGTAACAGGGGCGCTGTTCCGCTTCGGCCTGCAGGCCGGGGACGCCGGCGTCCAGTCAATCCAGAGCTTCACCCTTGGTGCGAGCTGGACGAGTGGGACGTGCAATCTGGTGGCGTATCGGGTGCTGGCAGTGGTAGATATTATGACTCTTGGGCTGCCCGGAGCGATCGATGCGGTTAGTGGAGGGTTCCCGCAGATCTTCAACGGCGCCGTCCCCTTCTCAATCCTGGTCTCTAGCAACCTTCTCGCCTCCACCATCCTCATGGTCTATCAAGAGACACAGGGGTAGCCCGTGGCAATCACTACCATAGATCAAGCCTTCACGGGAATGCAGCCTGTCACGCAGGTTACGAAGCTCATGCCTACCGTGACGGCGGGAAGGCCGGTTAGCAGCTGGGGGCTGGCGGGTTTGCCAGCCGCCGGTACCTTCAACACGACCCTCGCCGGCGGCACCTATACCGGCGGTCCAGCCAACGCTAACCTCGTCCCTGGCCAGATCTACCGTCTCGATCCTCCGAATCCGAAGCGGGCGTATCTAGCGAGGTTCAGCGCCATTTCTAACTCCACCGCCAGCACCGGGATTGCCTATGTGTGTGATAGGCTCTGGGACAACGGGGGCATCACCATTACGAGCACGGGTGCCCAGACCGTTAATAGCGTGGCGTGGCCAGCTCGGGATGCGAATGGGACGACGAACGGGCTGGGAGTCTTCATCGGGGTGGAGGTGAGTGCGACGACAGGCGCTGGCACTCCCACTATCACCGTCGGCTACACGAATTCGAATGGGGTGGCGGGGAAGACGGCGGGGCTGGCCGACTCCACCACTGCCACCTCGCCGGTCGGAGCATTCTTCCGGAACAACGTGGCGGCGGGTGACCAAGGTGTGCAGAGTGTTCAGAGCGTCACCCTCGGTACGAGCTGGACTTCTGGCACTATCAATCTGGTGGCGTACAGGGTGCTGGGCGTACTTCCCTACAACGCAGCGACAGGTGGCCTTGCCAGCTTCGACCTCATAACCGGCGGGTTTCAGAGAGTGTGGAACGGAACCTGCCCGTTTGTGATAGTGGTGGATTCAGGGACGGCATCTACCCTCAGCGCGTGGTATCAGGAGAGTTGGGGCTAACTTGTGGCGGTTGTTACATATGCGCAGAGGTTGCGAGCTGCTCAGCTTCGGCCGGCACGGCCGGCGTGGCTGCCGCTCTCGACTCGGATCGGCTGGAACAAGGGGCCTACCGCGCAGGCAGCTGTTTGGGACAATTACTTCTTCCCCATCGTCAATGCAACTACCAAGCCACAGCGGATACGGACTACTTGGCTGGCAAATCTGCAGCCGGCTCACTCTCCGCTGGATACGAGGATTGGGTGGGTTGGGGGCAGAAACAGCTATGCTGCCGACTCGGCGGCGTGGAATGATTGGTTCTTCTTCCAGGCCTACACCCCACTCTTCCGCTACGTCCTGTCTGCCAACACAGTCGTCTACAGCTATGTGGCGGAGAGTGCCTTCCTCATCTTCCCCATCCCCTATCTCATCATCGGGGCGCCGGTCGATTATGACTGGGATGTGGGATTCGCACATGCAGACTTCGGGGTTAATGTTGACTCCATCATCTACAGCTATGCTGTCGAGGCTGCGACCCTCTCCCCCGGCCACTCCTACGGCGCGCTCAGGGGACCGATCTTGACAACCTCGACTCGAATCGTGCAGGGGCCGAAGCGGGTGAGCGAGGTGGTTGCGCCGGCGTTCGACTTCACCGCTAAGACGGTGGTGGGTGATGTACTCTCCGCACCGACCGTCACCATCAGCGTATGGACGGGTGTGGACCCGAATCCGCAGCTCGTCTACGGGGGTAGCTCGACGATAAATGGGCTGGTCATCAACCCGGTCCTGACTGGCGGCGTGGCGGGGGTCATCTACCAAGTGAAGGTTACAGTTAACAGCCTGCTGGCTGGCATCCTCACCATCGACTCCTATCTAGTGGTTCTCCCGGACAGTTTGTGAACCCGAACACCCTCACTGCCGAAATGATAGAGGCGTTTTCGGGAATGTACCTGAGCCCGAGATATGACCAACCCCAGCCCACCCCCGACTTCCACCGCGAAGCCTGGACGTATTATTGTACTGGCCGTGCGTCGTGCGCTCTGGCAGCACCACGTAACCATGCAAAAACAACAGCTCTCACGGATGATTTCGTCCTCGCAAACGCCTGTTTCAGGGTCGAAGACTACATCATCGTGATGGGAGCGAGCGAGGAGATGGCCGTCGAGAGGCTGGGCGACATAGGGATGGAGCTGAGGGAGAACGAGGACCTGCGCCGGGACTTCCGCATTAAGGGGTTTCTGCAGGAACAGAAGACAGATATTATTGTGGAGTGCACAGATGGTTATCAGTTTAGAATCCTTGCTAGAGGAGCTGAGCAGAAGATCAGGGGAAGGAAATGGAGGGGGAAGAGGCCGGGCCTCATTGTCGGCGACGATCTGGAAGATGATGAACAGGTGGAATCTAAGGACAGGAGACGGAAGTTTGCCCACTGGTTCTTCCGCGCCGCCAAGCAGGCCCTGCGTGATGGGGGGCGTATACGTGTGCACGGGACAATCCTCCACGAGGACTCCCTTCTGGCGAACCTCATCCGGCAGTGGAACGGGCGTCTTTACAAGGCCCATCGTAGCTTCGACGAGTTCGTGGACATTCTTTGGCCTGAGAAATTCCCAGAAGAGAGACTCCGGGCCATCCGACAAGAATTCATAGACCGGATGGATTCGGCGGGATACAGCGGGGAGTACTTGAATGACCCATTTGACTCAGATGATACGTATCTGCGAAAAGAAGATCTGCTGCCGATGGATGATCTGGATCGAGCGAAGAGAAAAGCGATGGGCGCAGCAGCAGACTTTGCCGTATCAACTACGGATAGAGCTAACAGATCAGCCATCACTGTGGGTGGGAAGGACTCAGAGAACTTCATCCACAAGGTCGATTCTAGAGTAGGTCGCTGGGATGCCCTCGAACTTATTGAGGAGCTGTTCCTCGTCCAGCAGAGGTGGCAGCCGGAGATTTTCTGGGTGGAAGATGGGGTTATCTGGCAGACGATTTGGCCGATGATCCGGGCGGAGATGCTGCGGAGAGACATTTGGATCAACTTCAAGCCGGTCCCGAGCACGAAGGATAAGGCAGCTAGGGGGCGCAGCTTTCAGAAGAGAACCCGGGCCGGCGGGTTTAAGGTGGATAAGGAGGCGAGCTGGTACCCGGCGTGGGAGGCGGAGGTGCTCCGGTTTACAGGTGTTAGCGAGGCTACCCTGGACGATCAGTTCGATGCGGATAGCCTGCTGTGCAGGGGGTTTGAGCAGTTCTGGGAGATATCGGAGCAGGATCTGCTGAGTGAGGAAATGCAGGAGTGGATGGAGCTGAGTGAGGCTGCCCGGCATGGCGGGGAGCGGAATAGGCATACGGGGTACTGAGAAGTGCAACAGATAGAGAGCCGGCTGAAGTTCAACAAGAGTCTGATCGAGGAGCCTAACCTCACCGACAGGCTTGGAGAGCCCGATTGCAAACTGATAGCAAAGTGGGTCTGGGAGGGGTTCGAGAAGGACAAGGCGAGCCGGCGGCGCTGGGAGCTGAACAACAACGCAGGAATGGACCTGGCGATGCAAGTGCAGACCGCCAAGAATTTCCCCTGGCCAAACTGTTCAAATATCGTATTCCCCTTGGTGAGCATCGCCGCTCTGCAGTTCAGCACCCGCTCCTACTCGAGCCTCATAAAGGGGCCGCAGATCTTCAAGTACAAGAGCCAAGGGCAGAAGAACGAGCAGATCATTCGCCAGGCGAACTCACTTGGAAGGCATTTATCCTGGCAATGTCTGGAAGAGGATCAGGCGTGGGAAGAGCAGCACGATCGCCTCTTTATAAACCTGGCAATCGTCGGGTCCAGCTTCATCAAGACCCGGTTCAGCTCGACTCTGCAGCACAACACCTCCACCCTGGTGCAGGCGAGGGATCTGGTGCTGGATTACTTTGCCCGGTCTGTGGAGGACTGTGCACGCAAGACAGAGATTATAAGGCTGTACAGAAATGAAGTGTACGAACGTTGTGTGGGGAAAGTCTTTAGGGATGTGCGGGATGAGCCCTGGTTCAGGGAGAACGCTAGAGTGGGGGTGGTGGATGCAGTTAACAGCCAACAGCATGATAAGAGGGTCGGGCTGGACGCACCACAGGGAGACCAAGACACTCCCTTCACTTTCTTGGAACAGCACAGGTTCCTCGATCTGGATGGTGATGGATACGCCGAACCCTATATCTGCACGATAGAGTCTGCGAGCCGGTCGCTGGTGAGGGTTGTCGCCAGAGTCGACCGAATGGAGGATGTGGAGACGAATGACAGGGGGGACGTGATTGTTATTCGTCCGGTTGAGTACTATACCAAGTACGGCTTCATCCCTGCTCCGGACGGGGGAGTGTATGATATGGGGTTCGGCGTGCTGTTGGGGCCGCTGAACGAGACGGTTAATACGAGCCTTAATCAGATATTCGATGCGGGCACGAGCAACATGCTGGGGGGAGGGTTTGCCGCCACCGGCGCGAAGATGAAGAGTGGCGTCTACACCCGCACTCCGGGGGAGTATAAACAGGTAAAGGGGGCTGCCGACGATATCAGGAAATCGTTGATAACCTGGCCCGAGATACCAATCTCGAATGTGCTGTTCCAGGTGCTTGAGCTCGTCATTCAGTACGCGGACAGGCTCGCCGGCAGTACCGAAACGCTGGTGGGGGAGAACCCAGGGCAGAACACCCCGGCCTCCACCTACCAGGGGATGATGGAACAGGGCATGCAGATCTATCGCTCGATCTACAAGAGAATCTGGCGTGGCATGAAGGAAGAGGGGAAGAAGCTACATCTTCTGAACCGTCGGTTCATGCCTGACAGTCAGGCTTTTGGGGAGGGCGATGAAAGGATCACACGGGAAGCCTATAAGGCGAATCCCAACCTGCTTGTACCGACCGCTGATCCGAACATGGTGTCCGATCAGATGCGAGTGCAACGCGCCGGCCTTATTCGAAGCGGCGCACATGCGGTTCCTGGATACAACCTGGACGAGGTGGAACGAGACTGGCTCGAGACCCTTGGAGCGGACAATGTTGATAAGATCTACCCTGGAGCGTATAGCCCATGGTACCAGCAGCATCCCCTGCCGAATCCTAAGGTTCAGGCTGAGCAAATGAAGCTCTCGGGAATGAAGATGAAGATCGATGCGCAGAAGTGGGAGTTTGTGATGAAGCTCCGGAGTGAGCAGCGGAAGCTGCAAGCGGAGGTGGACTTCATCCAGGCGCAGGTGGCGAAGATAGTTTCTGAGATTGGGGCGGAACGGGCGGCGCACCAGCTGGAGGTATTCGATAAGGTCATGACACATCTGAAGAGCATGGCCGATGCGATGAATGAGAGGGCAGAAGCGCTGATGAGCGCGGGAGAGAAAGATGGCAGTGACGAAGGAGGAACTGGAGGAGCTAAAGGCAACGCCGGCAGGGAGAGCGCTATGGCACTACTTGAATCGGCGGGTGGCCAGCCTAATGGAGCAATGGGCGGAGGGAGCGTTCAACAGTGAGAATCCGTACGTCTGCACGAACGCGAACGTGTCGGCGGTGCATCAGCTGAGAGCATTCCAACAGATAATAGACATTGACGAAGGAGAACTGAATGACGTTGATAAAGAACAATTCGGGCTGGCGCCCAGTGGGGCACGCAGTCCTGGTGAAGGCGATGGAGCTGGAGGAGAAGCAGAGCTCTATCCACATTCCTAAGGCGGTGAGGGAGAGTGCGGCGACGGGAGAGATGATGGGAGTGGTGGTGGCGCTAGGGGCGGACTGCTGGAATGGAGAGGGAGAGACGCCGAGGGCGACGGTTGGAGACATTGTGTTGGTGACACGATACTCGGGAGGGATTCTGTCAGGATCCGACGGCGCTACCTATAAGATGGTCCCAGATCATGCGATCTATGCAGTGAAGGAATAAGACAATGACTGATGAAATCACAGAGCAGAAGGTGGAGGAAGGGGGGCAGGATGGCAACCCGGAAGTCGAGGCCAGAGCCAGAGATATGGGATGGCAGCCGAAGGAGAACTGGAAAGGGAACCCGGATAACTGGGTGGACGCAGGAGAGTTCGTCCGGAGAGGAGAGACCTTCGTCCCCTTTCTCCAGCACCAGAGGAAAAAGCTCATGGGAGACCTGGAGCAGGAGCGTGCAGCCAGACAGAACCTTGAGAAGCAGCTACAGGAGACGAGGGAGTCGGTAGGAGAGCTGAGGAAGATGAGTGAGGAGATGGCGGCGGATCGGAATGAGAGGAGGAAGGCGGAACTGGGTGCAGAGCTGCGTGCAGCACGCGAAGCGGGTGATGATGTAAAGGTTGCGGAGCTGCAAAACGAGCTTTCGGATGTAGTTCGGAAGCCGGAGCCGCCTGCCCGGAAGCCTGAGCCGATACCGCCGGCGCCGCCGGAGATTCAGCCCTGGGTGAAGCAGTTTGTGGATGGGAATCAAGAGTTCTTCGGTGATTCGTATAAGATCGCCCTCTTTAATGCGGCGATGATTCGCCGCCGGCAGGAGGGGGATAAGAGGACAGGGCCGACGGAGGGTGCAGCCCTTCTGCAAGAGGTGAGGGACGAGGTGGATAAGATATTTGGAGGGAACCCGGCTAGGAGGGCGGTGGATAAGACGGAGGGGTCTCGGCCCGCCGGCAATGGGGGGAGTAGGAGCTCCGGTCGAGGCTATGGAGATATGGATGCGGATGCGCAGAGGAAGTGCGATGCGCAGGAGGCCCGCTTTGTTGGCCCAACCAAACTCTTTAAGGACCAGGCAAGCTGGCGGAAGCATTTTGCAGGTGAGTACTTTGGCCCGTCGGCGGTAGCGGCGGAAAGAGGAGCAAATCGATGAACGACAATAAGGGCCTGCCGCAACCACCCCCGATTCCGAAGGGAGCGGTTAGCGCGCTGGACGTGAAGGCGGCACAGGCGGTCGGCAAGGCGCTCTCCGGAGCGCCGACGCCGGAAGAGAAACAGGCGGTGACGGCGACGGAGGATAATAATCCTGCCGAGTCGTTCGAGGCTTATAAGGAGAGAATGGCGAGGGAGCGGGGGAATCGCGTTTCCCTGAATACGCCGACCCGCCGCCTGGAGGTGCCGGCCCTCCCCGGGTTTCACCTGCACTGGTTCCTGGAGCGAAACATCCCCAAGGCCCTGGAAGCCTGGTATGAGTTCGTGGGTCCGGGGGAGCTGCCGACGGTCGACCGGTCGATCGGGGGGAGGACGAAGGGCACGACGAGTGATGACCTGGGCGGAGGGAGGCTGTCGATAGTGGGGGGAGTGAATGAGCAGGGACTGCCTGAGCAGCTCGTCCTGATGAAGTGTCGGAATGAACTGTTTTTCGCTGATCAGCGCAAGATCGCAGAACGCAACCTTGCGGTGATACAGCAGATATTTCAGAAGAAGGCGCCTATTATGGCACCTGAAGAATCCCAGACAGACTATGAGCAGAGATACACCCGTGAGGCCGTGATTGACATGAGCAATGGCCGGGCTCGGAGAAAGACTTAAATCCCTTTAACTTTACCGTGGAGTTTGTAAGATGGCAAATGCCAACAAGCTAAACGGCTTCACACCGGTCGGGTATCTCAATGGAGCTGACTGGGATGGTCGAGGCCGTGTCTATGCAATACCGGCGGCAAACACGAACGCTCTGTTCGTGGGCGACCCGGTATCGCTGATCGTGGGTGCCGACAGCACCTATTTCCTCCCCTGCATCGATAGGGGAGCGGTGGGTGGAACGGCAGTGGGGGTGATCCTGGCGATCGGGAAGAATCCGAGGGGCATGGGCCCCTGGGTGGACCCGACCCAGCTCAACAACATCCTGTACCGGCCGAGTGGGGCTCAGGCGGCGCAGTACTATGCGCTGGTCGCGGACGATCCGAATATCGTCTTTGAGGCTCAGGAGCAGGCGACGGGCGGGGCGGGGACGAGCTTCGCCGTGGGCGCGTCGAACAAGAATGCGAACTTCGCGTTCAACACGCCCAGCCTGCCGCCGTACTACTCGGCGAGCTTTGTCGACAATGGCACTGCAGCCGCCACTACAGCGACGTTCAATCTGAAGCTGTTGGGGCTGAAGCAGAGCATCGACAATGCGCCGGGGGCCTGGCAGCGGTGGTGGTGCCTGATCAACAATCACACCTACCGTACAGGCGTGGTCGGCGTCTAGCCGCCTCCCTCAACTGAACAGGAGAAACTGAAATGGCAGGCGGCGTAATTACCACTGGCAGTCACCCAAAGCTACTCTGGCCTGGGATCAAAGCCACGTGGGGACAAATCTACTCGGAGCATCCCTTCGAGTATCAAGAGCTGTATGATGTGGAGAACTCTGAGCAGGCCTGGGAGGAGGACGTGCAGATCACGCCCTTCGGGCTCGCCCAGTACAAAGCGGAAGGTGCAACGGGGTACTTCGATACTGAGACGCAAGGTCCAGTGACCCGTTACACCCACCTCGCTTACTTCCTCGGGTACAAGGTTACCTATGAGGAGTTGAGCGACAACCTCTACGAGATCGTGAGCAGCCGGCGAGCGAAGGCGAATGCCTTCAGCATGGTGCAGACGATCGAGAACGTATCGGTTGTTCCCTGGAATGATGCCTTCACCGGCGCATTCTATGTGGGAGGTGATGGGGTGAGCATGTGCAATGCTGCCCACCCGAACACGACCGGAGGTACCTATTCGAACGTAGCAGTGCCCTCCGGCGACCTGTCCGAGGCAACTCTCGAAGACATGGTGATCCAGATCATGGGCGTGCAGAACGACCGTGGGCTGCTGGTCAACATCACTCCGATGAGCCTGCACATCCCCCGGCAGGAGTGGTTTAATGCACATCGCATTCTGAAGAGTGTGCTGCAGCCGGGTACTACGAACAATGACATCAATGTGCTGAAGGCAACCAACGCCTTCCCCGGCGGCATTAAGATGAACCACTACTTCACCGCCCAGCATGCTTGGTTCGTTCGAACCAACTGCCCGGAGGGCATGAAGTTCTACTGGAGAGAGCACCCTGGCTTCGCCCAGGACAACGACTTCGATACGATGAATCTGAAGGCGCGGTCCTATATGAGGCTCTCCGTGGGCAACACGGATCCTCGGGCGATCTTTGGCAATAACGGGCCGTAATCAGGCTCGGGGATAGAGGCGCCTATTATGCTCACGGTAATAGGCGCCCGTTTCCCTAACCTCCGTAACTAGGAGAGACCTAAATGGCAGTTCCTCGTTCTCCCTCGCCCGGCCGGAATCAGTCCGGCTACACCAGCGACTGGCCGTGGGGGCCGCTGGCGGATTCGGGCATTGGCAATCCCGCTTTCTACCACCAGTACTTTGACGACTTCGATTCGAATCTCGCCGTGACGGGGTACTATACGATCACGGCGGCGGGCGGCAGTGTGGCCCATGTCGCCGGCGACGGAGGCCTGGCCCTATTCACCACGGGAGCGGTGGCGGGCAACTTCGCTGAGATCCAGGTCCCGACCCCCGACTTCACCCTCCCGCAGGGTGCACTGGCGGGGAAGAAGTTGTTCTTCCTCACCCGCTTCCAGCTCTCCGACGTGACGAATAGCGTTGTGATCGCTGGGCTCTGCAACACCACCGCCACCCCCTTCACAGCGGTGGCGGATGGGATCTACTTCAACAAGACGAACAGCGGGACGGTTATCAACCTGGTGAGTGTGATTAGTAGCACCGCCACTACGACGCCGATCCCGACCTCCGCCTACACCCTGGCGAATGCGACGAACATCGACTTGGGGTTCTACGTAGACTGGTACGGGAACATCAATGCGTTCGTCGCAGCGAGCATGGTGGGGTATCAGCCGGAGTCGGGCACAGGTGCAGGGCCTTTCCCGAGGGGATCTTGCCTTCGGGTCTCGGGTCTCACCCTGAGCACGGCCAACCTCACCCCCACCCTGGCCCTGAGCAACGGGACCGCGGCGGCGGCGAAGACGATGACGGCTGACTTCATGGTTGCGCAGAAAGAGAGATAGATGAAAACCGAGATTATCAAGGAAGGGGAGAAGAACTTCTCCGTCCTCGTGAAGGGTATTCTGAGGGAGGAACTGGCTCCGACCCCCTTCCTTGATATCTCGAAGCTGAAGGCGCCTAGGGAAGGGTGGAAGGGACTGCGGCTGGACTCAGCGCTCTGGGTGATACAGGAGAAGCTGGGGATCATGCTGTGGTGGGAGAAGCCGAATGGAGAGGGCAGTCTGTGCCTGCCGATGGAGAGTAGGAATGGGGTGCGCTATGACGAGGGCGTGCCGAGTCCCAGGAAGGCAAATGACTGGTCCGGGGTACTGTATCTGTCGAGCTTCGTGAGCCATGGAGGTTCGCCGCCGAGCACTCAGCAGCCGAAGGCCTTCTCAATCCTCTTGGATTTCGACAAGCAATGACCACACCAGCGACCGACAATACCGCCTACTCTATCATCTGCGGAGCGATGCGGAAAGCCTGCCTCCTCCCCCTCGGGGATGACCCCGATTCGGAGGAGACGGCGAAGTACACCCGCACTCTCAACCAGGTTATTAACTTCATCCAAACACCAGGCATCCGTCTATGGCTCCTCCAAGATACTCCGATAACACTCATCGCTGGGGTTGGACTCTACACCTTAGGGCCAAGCGGCACAGTGCCGATGGTCAAGCCCACGCAGGTGGAGGATCAGTACTACCTCTACAGCGCAAGCAGCGGGGCTACGAAGCGGCCCGTGTTCAAGATCTCCCGGCAAGAATGGGATATGTTGAGTGTGACGACGCAGCAGGGGCCGATCACACAGATATTCGTGGACCCACAGCAGACCACGCTTAATGTTAATTGCTGGCTGATCCCGGATGCGAATGAGGCGACAGGGACGCTGCAGCTCGTCCTGCGCCGGCAGGTGACTAACTTTGTGGGAGTGCTCGACACGATGAACTTCCCGATAGAGTGGGCACTCACGCTGGAGTGGACGCTAGCTCGGGAAATCTGCGAGGGGCAACCGCAGGCGGTGATCGCTCGCTGCGACGCGATGTCGCAGTATTATCTGCAGAAGCTAGAGGAGTGGGATGCGGAACAGGGCACCTCCATCACCCCACAGCCGGACCAGCGCCTCATCCAGAAGAGGTTCAATAGGTGAGTGCGCAGATGCAAGAAAGCCTGAAGCGCTGGCCGCTCATCGCGCAGCCTAACTTTAGGAATGAGGGATGGACGAAAGATGCCCGGCTCTTTAACGCTTATGGGGAGAAGGATCCGAATTCTGGCGAGTGGATGGTGCAGAAGAGGGTGGGGTATACGGCCTCCTTGGCGATAAATAATGGGTGGGGGAGTGGAGTCTGGGGGTTCGCCACCAACACGATGCAGAAAGATGTGTATTCGATTTCGAGCATAGGGATGGCAGGGCCGGGTACCGCGACGATGTATAAGAACGGGGTGCTGTTCGGGACGGCGGCGGGCCTGGACAGGATGCCGCAGGGACAGATGTATTCGTTTGTGGAGGATCAGAATACGACTAACCGACATCTGATCTTTGCGAGCGGTGGGGCAAATGTTGCGGGGAATGTGTACTGGACGACAGGGACAGGGGGGTGGACGGTAGCGACCTTGCCGGCGGGCAGGGGAACCAGCCTGCGTGGGCTGGCCTACCTCGACCAGACCATCTACGTGATGGACAACCTGGGGCAGATCTGGGGATCGGCCTTTAATGATCCAACTAGCTGGAACGCGCTGAACTTGGTGATCGCGAACAGCATCCCTGGGTTCGGCGTGCAGCTCACGAGCCAGCTCAACTACATCATCGCGTTCAAGTCGGAGTCGATGGAGGTATTCTACGACACAGGGACGAATACGCCGCCGGCAAGCCCGCTTGCCCCCGTCCCTGGTGCTATCTCGAACTACGGGGCGCTGCTCGGCAGCGTGCAGACGATCGATGAGCTGGTCTTCTTCGCTACGAGTAATAAGACCGTCTCACCGCAGATCATGCGGCTCGACAACCTCCAAGCGAGGAAGGTGAGTATACCGGCGATTGAGAGGCTGCTGGACCCGTACGCGGCAAGCCCGGCGGTGGGAGGGACGCTCTCAACCTGGGTCTTCAAGCACGGCGGGCACCGCTTTTATGGCCTGACCGTAGCTGCCTCCGCCCCCATCAACTCCTTCACCGCCGTCTACGATATCGACGAGAACCTCTGGTATCAGTGGGGCGACTACACGAACTTCCTGTGGCCGGTCGCCGGCATGGCTACGAATCCGTCCGCACAGCATGTCCTCCAAGGCTACAACGATGGCAACATCTACCAATTCGAAGGTGCGTACGAGTTTCCTACAGACAATGGAGTGGTGGCTCCTGTTGATATCTACACTCCCAGAACTGATTTTGGAACCCAGCGCAGAAAGACTCTGGACCGGATGTACTTCCGAGGAGACAAAACCCCCGGATCTATACTTTACGTCCAGCGATCCGATGACGACTACCAGACCTGGAGCATCCCCCGCCGGATCGACCTCAATAAGAAGAACCCCTACCTCGACCGGGAAGGGACGTTCACGCAGCGCGCCTACCACTTCTCGCACGTCTCGCCGACGGACCTGAGGATAAAGAGTGTAGATCTGCAGATGAGGCTGGGGACGATATGAGCCTCGATAATATCCCGAATATCAACGAGCCGCTGATCGACAGGACGCGAGACAAGATGATTGCCCAGCGGTGGTGGCGGTGGCTGCATGATCTGGCGAACCCTACGACGGTAGGGTTTACAGGGACGATCGTCACGGCGAAGCTCACCCCCGGCGGTAGCACCGGGACGATGTTCTTTAAGAACGGGATCCTGACGGGCCAGAGCCCGGCGACCTAGGAGCACGAATGGCACTTGGTTATCAGACACCGGCGGCACCGAATCCGACCCAGTACACAGGGGACAATCCTGTACTGCAGGGCATCTCCGACGCGGCGAGCCTAGCTTCAACCGGCTACGGCATCTATCAAGGGGTTAACCTGACCCGGGATGCCAATACGGTTCTGAGTCAGAGTAATCCCTTTGGGCAGTACAGGGGGATCTATGGGCAGGATCTTCTGCAGCTCATACAGGATCCGAGCAGCCTGACGAAGCAGCCGGGGTATCAGTTCCTGATGGATCAGGGCACGGCGGCCATTGATAGGAGTGCGGCAGCGCCGGGCGGCGTGGGGTTTGGGAGTGGGGCGGAGGCACTGCAGCTGGAGCAGTTCGGCCAGGGCCTCGCTAGTTCGTTTTATAATCAGCAGACGGGCCTGCTAGCCCAGCTCGCTGGGGCCAATATCAATCCGGCGAACCCGGCGCAAGCCCTCCAGGGAGTGGCGGGGGCGGGGAACATCTTGGGCCAAGCTTCTGGGATGATTAACCCAACCCTCAATCTGCTGAGTAAGCTCTTCCCCGGCACTTCGATTTCGAGTGCGCCGGGGCAGGATAATCCGTTTGCCACGGTCAACCCTGCTACTGGTGTGCCGACGATGCTCGACCCTTCAACCGCCACCTCCCCCGACTTCAGCCAGACTCCGCAGTGGGTTCCCCCTCCTACCGATCCGAGTGGAGGGATAACGTATGATAGTCCATTTAGTTTTAGCGCCGCTGGCGGGGAAGCCGCCGGTCAGCCGCAGTTGGTGGATCCAGGGATGTCGGACATCAACGCTGCGGCGGGGTCGGGCCAGTACAACATAGCGATGCCGAGGAGCCCGATAGCGCAGGGGGTTGGGTATGCGCAGGATGTGCTGGGGCTTGTGGGTGGGTTGCAGAGGGGCGGGACGATGGGATATGCAGGGGCGGGACTGAGCGCCGCCGACCTCGCCAGCAAGGCTGGCCTCATAGGAGGCGCCGGCGGATTTATCCCTGTGGTTGGGAGTGCCCTCGCCGCCTACAGTACGATAAAGGGATGGCAGCCGGGCGCGTCCGGGAGGAACGCCCTGACGGGAGCGGAGACCGGGGCGGAGATTGGGGCGTTCGCCGGTCCTATCGGGATGGGGATAGGGGCGATTATTGGAGGAGCGGCGGGGGCGATCAGTGGGCTGATGGGGAATCCTGGGAAGGCGGAGATGGCGCCCTGGCAGAGTTTTGCCAGTCAGTTCAACAAACTCACCCCGGCGCAGCAGACCCAGGTAATCGCCAGCATGCCGGCGGGTGCGGCCTTTCAGAATCTGGGCAGCATTATGTCGGCTGAGACTAACAAGCCTGGGCATAGCGAGCCGATTGAGCAGGTGTTTGGGAGAATGGGGGAGGATAATCTGATGAGGCAGATGGCCACCTACATCAACCAGCAGTACAAGGCGGGGAAGATCACCGCCGGCGAATCGGTGCAGGACCAGTGGACCAAGGTAGTGTATCCCTGGCTGGTGTCGAAGGGGGCGACGATTGATCCGAATCAGCGGACCGCCCGCGGCACCCCGGAGGGGAGTGCGCTGATTGCTGACCTCCAGTCCCTGATTGGATCGTACGAGAGTGGGCAGCATGTGATTAGCGGGCTGCCGAACTTCGGGAGTTAGTATGCCAGAGCCAGGTTCATTGGGTGGCGGGTTTACCGCCGGCGTGCTGCAGACGCAGCTCGACCTCCAGGCCATCCAGGAGGGGCAGCAGAACATCCAGCTGAATCAATTTAAGATCAGCGAGGCCCCGATCAAGCTGCAGGAGGAGGCGGTTAAGCTGCAGAGCGATAAGCTCGAGCTGCAGAAGGCCATGACGCTCATGCAGAAACTGCATGGGTTCCAGCCTGGCCAGGGCGGGACGCCGGCGGACCTCAGCAATGAAATGTATGCGCTGGCGACAATGCAGATGGAGAGCGGGTACGTGGATGCGGGAGCGCAGACTGCCAACCGAGCCTCTCTTATTCAGTCGAGGGCGAGTCAGGTTGATTACCGGACCTACCGGCAGTCGGTGGATAGGATGAGTAGGTTTGCTAATATCCTGGGAGGGGTGCCGGAGAGTGCGGATGGCTGGGCGGCGGCTGTACGCGATATGGTTGCGCAGGACCCGTCTGTCGTCAATGATCCAAAGTTCGCTGCGATGGCACAGCGGCCCTACCAGCGAGGGATGGTGGCGGGAGTTCGGGCGGCGAGCCTGACGGCGAAGGAGCAGGCGGAGATTAAGTATCGACAGCAGGCGGGGGATCATGCGGAGGCTGCGGCGGCGGCAGACCGTGCTCGCATCCCGCTCATCCGGGCTCAGACGGCGAAGTCGGAGCAGTACGTCAAGGACCACGGGAAGGAAGGGTCGACGACGGTTAAGGCGAGTGAGCTACAGGCCATAACCGATCTGGCTAACGCCGAGTTCCCAGGCAGTGATCCGGCGGATGTCCGCGCCCGCTCCCGGCCGGTGGCGGAGGAGATGAAGAGGATGATGAGGGATAACGGGCTATCGCTGAGCCAGGCGGCGCACGAGGCCTATGCGAGGAATCGGCTGGCCTTCGCTGGGTTGCATAAGGGGGCGAACCTGCCCGGCTCGGTGCCGGGGAAGGCTATTGCGCTGAAGCCGGGGATGAACCCGCAGCAGAATCAGTGGTATGAGGTGGAGGGGCAGCCGCAGATTCGCATCGGCGACAACTTCTATACGGAGGAGGAGTTGAAGAAATTGGATAAGGAGTCGGCGGAGATTACTGGCGATGATGATGGGGATGAAGAGTAATGCCGACGCCCGTCTCAGAGGTGATGTCGAAGATCGGGGGAGAGGCTCCTCAGCAGGGGGAGAGTCCGCCGGACTCGGGGCCGAAGCTCGGCCGGAGCGTGTCCGATGTGATGGCGACGCTGAAGCCGGAGAAGAAGGCGCCGAGTAGGGTTGTGGAGGGGGTGAAGTCGGCGGTTACGTCGGCTAGGAATTATGCTTCGGATCGCCTAGCGCCGGTGGTGAGTGGGATTGGAGAGGGGATAGCGACGGGGCCGCTTGGGCAGATGTTTAATGATGCTTCCGCGCAGACGCAGGCAGCGGTCGATCAGCTGAAGAAGGATCCCTCCGGCTATACGGGGGATATGGCGCAGGATCTGCTGCATACGCTGGGTACGCTGAATGATGTGATACAGGCCACGCCGCTGGCCACCATCTACGGAGCGACGGTGGGCCGCGGCCTTGACTACATCCGTCAAGATATGCAGTCGATTGTTGACCGCCTCAAGGACGCTATGCCGAGCTTCCGGGAAGAGGTGCAGGATGAGCAGGCTCGCCGGCTGGGTCAGCCCGTCAAACAGAAATCCTCCCTCCTCGGCCGCACGCACCAAGAGGATTTGCAGTGGGCCTTTGACAAGTTCAATGATATCAGGGACGCGGTGGTGAACAGCGGCCTGATGTTTGTGGGAGGGGAGAAGGGAGTAGCGGAGAGGCAGTTGGCGGCGGCAAGGACTGCCCTGCGGGATGTGCGGCGCTCCTTTCTCCCAGAGGAACCGAGGCTCGAGCCCGTCACGCTGAGCCTCGACAAGACTCTCGGGTTCCACGATATCACCCAGCAGCTCACCTCCGAGCTCAATGCGCTGCCGGATCATGCGACGCTGAAGAGTGGGGATGTGGTGGATAAGATGCTCCCGCACGCAAAGGGGTATGCGAAGGAGTTTCTCACCCAGCTCCGTGCCAGTATGGATCCGAATGTGCCGGTGACCTTTAAGAGGAACCCCGGCGATATGGGGAGCCCAGAGTCACTAGGTGGCTATGCCGCTCACACGCACTCTATTGACATTCTGCAGCATCGGGGTGGCATGATCCACACGACGGTGCATGAGATAGTCCACTCCTCCACCATCCACATGATGAATAAGCTGCAGGAGACGGAGCTGCTAGAGAAGGCTCGGGAGTGGACAGGGAGGGCAGACGCGGTGGTGAGTGATCTGAATGAAGATCAGATCATGGCGACGATGAAGAATCCGCAGCACCCCCTGCTGAAGGAGATTGATGCGATTAGGCAGGAGGCGACGTACCGGGCGAGACTGGCGGGGAAGCTGGAGGACCATGAGATAAATTACGCGCTGGAGGGCGGGCTGCAACGGATGAAGAGGAGAGAAGACTATAAGCAGTATTTCTCAACCCGGGCTTGGGCAGAGAACTCCCCTCGATATGAGTGGCTGGCACAGGTCTTCAGCCAGCCCGAGGTGTTGGAGTTCCTGGCGAACTCGGAGAAGTATGCGAGTGCGCAATGGAAGAATAAGTATGGGATTAAGACCGGTCCGCTGAAGGGTACGGTGAGGGGGCTGTTGAATTCCCTGACGAGGTGGATAGCGAATGGGCTGGGGCTGAAGGGGCACCAGAACATGCAACTGCTCTCCCAAGCGATGCGGACTGGGATGGATCTGATTAGGATGCAGGATAGGGAGAAGCCCCCGATCACCCACATGTCGAACATTGTGGTGGCGAAGCTGGGAGAGGAGACGATCACGGCCAGGGATATGGAGCTGGCTACGAACTCGAAGCCGATTAGAAGTTCGCCGGCGGCAAGCAAGGCGCGGAACGCCTTTCGGATTAGCATCGAGCAGCTGCTCCGCACCTTCCACCCGGAAGGGCTAGGGGAGAGGGCGAAGCTTGCCGCCGCCACGATTGCTCGGAGCATTACTGAGCTGGAGCAGAAGACGGCGGCGTGGAAGTACGGCTCTCGGACGAGGGAGAAATTCTGGCGAGCCCGTCCCGACCTGCACGCGGACTTTCTGGAGAAGTTTGAGAAGGGGGAGAAGTTTAACGATCCGGTGCTGAGTCGGCTGGCCCAGCACTACCGGGAATGGAATGAGAGGATCTTCCAGTCGGATGTAGCCGAGGGGTTTAAGTACGAGCCTCGGGACAACTACATGTACCACCTCTTCGAGGATGAAGATGGGGTGGCGAACTACTTCACAGAGAAGTACGGGACGAAGTGGGGCGATCCGAAGTTCATCAAGGATCGCTCCTTCGACCTCTATAAAGAGGCGATTAAGGCTGGATTCAAACCCCGGTTCACGAACCCGGAAGATATAATGCTCGCTCGACAGCACGCGAGTGACCTCGCCCATATGCAGGCGGGCCTTGCCCGCCACCTGGAGAAGTTCGGGCTCGCCGTCAAGAAGGTGAAGAGTAGTGAGAGGCTCGGCTACGAACCGGATCCGGAACGACCTGGGAAGGTACGAGGGGTGCTGCAGAGAATAGAAGCGACGGAGCAGCCGCCGGACTCTACCCCCTGGAGGTCGCCGACTGGGGAGATCTACTGGGTTAATAATGAGGCGCACGCGGTGCTGAAGAACGCGTTCCTCTCGAAGAGCCTCTGGGGGGATAAGAGTCTTGTTGGGGTTGGGTTCAGGGGGATGATGGGGATTAAGAACACCCTGGTTCCGATCCGGCTTGCCCTCAGCCTCTTCCACCCGCTGCACGTGGCGGGGATAGATCTGGCGGCGGGATGGACTCGGGCCACCTCAGAGCTATTGTCCGGTCACACCGACCCGCTGACCTGGTTCGCCAAGTCCATTAAGTCCGGCTACGACACGGCTTGGGGGAACCATAGGCTGGGGTCGGATATTATCCGAGCCTGGCGGGGAGAGAAGGTGGCGCTATCCGCCGCCGATACAGAGGCCCTGAGGATTCTGAACGAGACAGGGATTGCGCCCGAGCTGTCAAGCCAGTTCCGGACGAATGTGAGGGAGAATTGGAAGAACGCCCTGCTCGACACAGTGGGGAATTTTAGGGCGGGGAAGCCGGTTGCCGCCGGCATGTCAGCTACTCGCGCCGCCTTGAAGACTCCCTTCGCCGCTCTCTCTGCTCTGCAGAAGCCGTTCTTCGAACACTGGATTCCCTCCCTCAAGGCCGCCGCTGCGATCAAGGACGCGAAATCCTTCTTAGCAAGAAACCCGAACTTGTCTCTGCCGGAGAATGAGGCAGAGCGAATAATGGCGATGAGGAGGATAGGGAAGTCGGTCGAGAACCGTTATGGAGAGATGAACTACAACAAGCTCTTCTGGAAGAGGTGGATGAAGGATCTGGCGGTGCTGGACACGTTGTCGCTGGGATGGCAGCTGGGCTTCATGCGGGAGTATGGCGGCGGCGCACTCGACCTCAAGGACGCTCTGCTGAAGAACGGGAGGCTGCAGAGGATAAAGAGGGGGGAGTTGGACCGGGCTATCTTCGTGGCGAACTATACGGTGCTCGGGGCTGGGCTCGCCGGCCTCATGACTTACTCCATGACCGGGCAGATGCCGGTGGGTCTCGACTGGATCTCCCCTCGCACGGGGGAGAAGAATCCGGACGGATCAGACCAACGCGTCTCCACCATGTTCTATAGTAGGGAGTTCGCTTCCCTCTACAAGCACATGCAGAACGAAGGCACGGTGGAGGGGATCAGCCATATGGTGCTGAACAAGGGCTCGGGAATGTTCGGGCTGATGCATGAGATGTTCACTGGGAAGGATAGCTTTGGGAAGGAGTACAGGGATCCGAATGGGGATCCGTTTAAGCAGATGGAGGAGAGTCTGGCTTATGTGATGTCGGATCTGGAGCCAATCTCCATCCGAGCTATTAGGGATAATGTGAGTGAACAGCCGGGAAAGCAGGGGGTACTGAGTGTGCTGGGCTTCACCCCAGCTCCGAAGTACCTGACCGAGAGTGTGGCGGTGGGACATATTAAGGTGGACTTTGAGAAGTACATCGCCGCGAAGGCAACGCCGTTCGAGAAGGCGGAATATTCGAAAGAGTACAGTGCGCTGCGTCGCGCCTACCAGTCGGGGGATGACTCCTACCCGGAGAAGCTGGAGGCGATGGCAGAGAAATTCCAGATGAGCGCTAAGGACCAGCGCCGGCTGATCCGCAGCCTCAACGCCACTGAGCCACCCGAGGTGCGCATGTTTATCGCCCTGGGTAGGTTTAAGGAGACGCAACGCCGGCTGTTGGATGAGATGAGCCCGGAGGAACGCAACACCTTCCTTCCCCACGCGAATAAAGAGGTGCGCAGCACCTACGTGCCGCCGGAGGATCGCCGGTGAAGGTTCTCATCATAGACAATAACGGGG
>Ga0126371_10001315_pt1 | contig 20904 bp, 19 predicted proteins | sample PanSoiMetaPlot_4_FD_110145 | JGI IMG/M metagenome (GOLD analysis project Ga0126371, IMG submission 110145) | Tropical forest soil microbial communities from Panama - MetaG Plot_4 | ecosystem: Environmental > Terrestrial > Soil > Tropical forest > Bulk soil | place: Panama | collected 2016-02-17 | reverse complement strand
GGCCGGGACCTTGGGCTCGTGCTCGAACACGTCGAGGGCGGCGCCCCCGATCGTGCCCTTGGCGAGCGCCTTCACCAGCGCCTTCTCGTCGACGATCTGCCCGCGTGCCGTGTTGATGAGGAACGCGGTCGGCTTCATCAGCGCGAGCTCGCGCTCGCCGATCTGGTGATGGGTGTCGGCGCGCAGCGGCGAATGGATCGAGACGAAATCGGATTCGGCGAGCAGCCGGTCGAAGGGCACGTATTCGAGGTGGAATTCACGCTCGAGCGATTCCGGCTTGCGGTTCGGCGCCCAGTAGATAATGCGCATGCCGAAGCCGTGCGCGCGCCGCGCGACCGCGGTACCGATGCGGCCGCCGCCGCCGACGAGGCCGAGCGTCTTGCCGTAGACCGCGGCGCCCGCGAGGTGGCTCGACTGCGAGCCCGGAAACCTGCCTTTGCGCACCATGCGGTCGCCTTCGACCATGCGGCGCGCGACCGTCAGCATGAGGCCGAGATTGATGTCGGCGGTCGCCTCGGCGACGATCGGCGGCACCACGGTGACGGGAATTTTTCGCTTGCTTGCTTCCGCGACGTCGATGTTGTCCGGCGTGATCGACTGCGAGCAGACGGCGCGCAGCTTCGGGTTGGCGGCGAGCACGGCGCGGTCGATCTTGTCGTGCAGCAGCGAAAAGAGGATGTCGTGCCGGCGCGCGGCGGCGATAAGCGCCGGCTTGGACAGCACCCGGCTCGAGACCGGGTTGACCTTGACGTCGGCGACCGCGCGCAGGCGCGCGAGCGCGCTCTCGGCGACCGGCTGGGTGACGAAGATTTTCGGCCGCATCAGCGCATCCACCGTACGATGCCCGCGACGCCGTCGACCGCGCACTGCGAGCCGTCCGGGATGCGCCGGGTGGCGTCGAGCACGCCGAGGACCATCGGGATTCCGCGCTCGCGCGCGAGCGAGGCGAGGTGCGAGGTCGAGCCGCCGAGCTCCGCCACCACGCCGGCAACACGCGGCAGGACATGGCTGAGCGCCGGCCCGGCAACCTTGGTCACCAGCACGTCGCCGGGGCCGACGCGGGACAGCTCGCATTCGCAGTTGACCACCACGGCGCGCCCCGAGCCCCAGCCGATCCCGGCCGGATGACCGTTGAGGCCGGGATGCTGCAGCCAGATCTGGTCGGGCACGACGATCGGCTCGACGTGCAGCGGGCGCGCCTGCAGCAGCTTGAAGCCTTGCGCGTCGAGCGCCCACTCGATCTCGACCGGCATGCCGAAGATCTCTTCCGTCTTGCGCAGCAGGCGGCCGAGCGCGGTCGCCTGGCCGGCATCGAGGCAGGGCTCGCTCACGAGATCCTTCGGCACGGCCTGCGGCAGCGCACCCTGGCCGTGGCCGCAGGTCTCGCGGTGATCCTTGCGGCCGGCCTCGTTCTTGCGGAGGAAACCCTGACGGGTGAGCGTGATGCGGTCGGGCACGACCTCGCCCTGGGCGATCGCCGAGCCGAGCCCCCAGGTGGCGCTGAGCAGCATCTGGCCCTCGGTGGTCTCGCTCAATCCGCCGCCCGACGCGCGCGCGTCGACCAGCGGCTGGATCAGCACCGCCATCGCGGTGTCGGAGGGCGCGAGATCGTGGTTCTCCATGTAGCGGCGCGCATGCGAGGTCCACAGCGCCGCCCAGCAGGCGCCCACCGCGGTGAGAAAGGCGGCCTCGTCGGCGATGCCGAGGAAGCTCTCGAACTGGCCGGCAAAGTTCGCGCCCTTGCGGTCCTCGATCAGGGCGGACGAGCGCACCGCCGACGGCATGCCGCTCTCGGCACGCTGCGCCCGCCAGGCGGCCAGCAGCGGCTCGCGCACCGCGGGCGTGATCGGCTTCTCGTAGAGCCCGAGCCGGATCGCAACCGAGAGGCGGCGGCGCTCTATCGGATCGGCCACCGCGAAGCGCGCGACCAGGTCGTCGAGGCCGAGCGCCGCGATCTGCACCCGGTAGGCGTCGGCCGCCAGGCAGAAGCCGCCCGGCGTCGGCAGGCCGGCTCGCGTGAGCGCCGCGAGGTTGGCGGCCTTGGGGCCGACGCGGTCGACGTCGGCCGCCGCTGCGCTGCTCAAGGGGATGACGAACTGCGTTTCGGGAATGCTCGGCCGCAGGTCAGCCCAGCTTTCGGGCATTGCAATCACAAGATGTATTCCCTTATGACCTAAACCCGCGGGCCGTTCTTGCCGCCCGCTCCCCAAGTCGGAGCGCGGGCGTTTTGTTCCTTTGACGAGTGCCTACTTCACGTGGTCGCCGTAGCCCGGGATGGGATCAACCACGGTGATCTGCTTGACCGGGAAGTTCGAGACGATCTCGATGCCGTCCTTCTTCACGATCAGCATCTCCTCGATGCGCACCCCGTAGCGGTACTTCTTGCCGTGCTGGGTCTCGAGCGCGAAGGTCATGCCTTCCTGGATGTCGATCGGATGGTCGAGCGACCAGATGCGCGAGATGACCGGCGGGTCGTACTGCGCGAGCCCGAGACCATGGCCCCACAGATTGGCGGCGGCCTGGTCCTCGTCCTCGTAGCCCCAGGTCTCCTGGGCGGAGGGCCACTTCATCGCGATGTCGCGCGTGGTGGCGCCGACCCGCACGGCGCCGATCGAGTCGTAGAGCCACTTGAGCGCGGTCTCGTAGGTGTCCTTCTGCTCCTGGGTCGGCTCCTTGCCGACGCAGTAGGTGCGGTAATAGCAGGACTTGTAGCCGTTCCAGGTGAGCGCGGCCAAATCCATGAACACGATGTCGCCGGGCTGGATGATGCGGTCGGAGAAGTTGCGCCAGTTCGGCCAGGTGTTGGGGCCGGACGACACGATGACGTCCTCAACGTCCTCCATGCCAGGGATCGAGTAGAGGTACTCCATCAGGTGGGCCGTCACTTGGTTCTCGGTGATGCCCGGACGCAGGAATTTCATGCACTCCCAGTGCGTCGCGTCACCGATCGCGCCGACGATGCGGAAGCACTCCTGCTCGTCCTGGTTCTTGACGGCGCGCGCCTCCATCATCGGCGTCATGCCATCGGTCCACTCGATGTTGTTCTCCTTGAACACGTTGATCATGTTGATGTCGACGAAGTCGACGCCGAGCTTCTGCCCGGCGACGCCGTTGTCGCGCATCGCCTGCTGCACGGCGCGCACGAACTTCTGCACCTGCTGGCGCGAGGCCGGGCCGGCGGCGCCTTTGATCCAGGCGAACGAGTGGCGCACGTTCTCCTTCGGGATCCACGGACTGTGGCGTTCGATCTGGAAGCCGATGTCGCCCTGCTCGAACAGCACCGGGCGCCCATCGCCGCACAGCATGGCGTAGCGCAGGCCGGGCTTGAGCCGATTCCAGCCGGGCGTGAGCGTGCCCGTGATGTAGCGCACGTTCTCGTCGTACATGCACAGCATGGCGCCGAGGCCGTGCTTCTTCATCATCTGCCGCGCGCGCTCGATGCGGTATTCGCGCAGCCGTTCCCAGTTGACGCGCTGCTGCCAGTCGAGGCCCGCAATGCCGAAATTTGCCGTGCCCATGCGCTTCTCCTTGGAGAACCCATGTGCCGTTACACACGGATTCGACGTGGAATCCATGTTAATACGGCTGGCGGCGGTAGCCGAATTAATATATAGGGCGTCCGGGCATCAGGATTTCTAATGACCGGTATCGCGCTCCGACAGGTCCGCGCCGTCATCGCGGTGTGCGAGGAAGGCTCGTTCACCCGCGCCGCCGAGCGCGAGAAGGCGACCCAGTCGGGCATCTCGCAGCACGTCGCGGCGGTCGAGCGCGCCCTCAAGGTCAAGCTGTTCGAGCGCACCTCGACGGGCGTCGTGCCGACGCCGGCGGGGCTACGCTACTACCGGCGCTGCGTCGAGGCGGTCGGCATGCTCGAGACCGCCGGCGAGGAGGCGCGCTCGCTCGCAAGCTTCGTCTCCGGCGAGTTGCGCATCGGCCTGATGCCGACCTTCACGCGCGCGGTGCTGGCGCCGACGCTCGACGATTTCGTCGTGCGCCACCCCGACGTGCGGCTGCACATCGTCGAGGGCTACAGCGGGCTCCTGACCGACCTCGTGCTCGCTGACGACCTCGATTTCGCGGTGGTGCCGGCCTTCGAGGGCCGCATCGGCCTGAGATCGCGCCTCTTGGTCCGCGACCGCGAGATGCTGCTGTCCGGCTCACGCCGGGGGCTGACGCCGCTGGCGCCGGTGCGGCTGCGCGACCTGCGACCGTTCAAGGTCATCGTGCCCAGCCCCGACAACGTGCGCCGGCGCAACCTGGAGACCTATTTCCAGACGCAGGGCGTCGAGGTCGACGCCATGCTGGAGATGGACGCGATGATCGGTACGCTCGAGCTCGTCGCGCGCTCCGACTGGGTGACGGTGCTGCCGAGCCTCATTTCGGTCAACGACATCGCGACGGGCGACATCGTCGTCAACCCGCTCGCCGATCCGCCGATGCACGCCGAGTTCGTGCTCATCCAACCGGCGCGGCGCACCCTGACCGCGCAGGCGCGGCTCTTCCTCGAGCGCTTCGAGGCGGAGGTGGCGCATATCCACGCCGCGTGGGACGAGGCGCTGGCGATCTCCGATCGCGCCGCAGCAGTGCCGATGCGCCGACGCGCGCGGCGCGCAGCGGGCTGAAGGGGTTATACCGTCTGCCAAGCCCCGTCGGCCTCGACCGAGCGAAACACCGCGTCGAGCGCCGCCGCGGTCTGCAGGATGCCGGCCGGATCGATCGGGAAGGCACTGCGGCCGAGCGCCGCCGCCGCGAAGGCCTCGAGGTTCTCGCCCAGGTGATTGGCGGCTGGAAGATCTTGTGTCTCGGGCTCACCGGCGGAGCGGTGCACGATGAGCCGCGTCTCGCTCACGCTTTCGGCCCAGAGGTTCTCGCCATAGACCGCGAGGCGCCAAGCGAATGGCGTCTTGAGGGTGGTCGCGAGGGTGCCGGTCGCACCGCTCTCGAACTCGACCAGCGCCGCCGTGGTGTCGCCGGTCGGCAGCGCCAGGGCGCGGCGCTTGGCGAGCGCACTGGCCCGCCGCATCGGGCCCACCAGATCGCGGAAGCAGTCGAGCAGGTGAATGCCCATGCCGGTCATGGCGCCCGCCCGCGTCTCCTGCGGTGCGGCGCGCCAGCTGTCGACGGGAAGGCCGGCCAGCCAGTCGTGGCTGTAGTTGCCCTCGAGGTGCATGATCGTGCCGAATGCGCCGGATGCGACCTTTTCCCGCAGGGCCTTCATCGACGGCATCAGGCGGAAGTGATGCCCGACCCCGATGGTCACGCCGGCGCTGGCGCAGGCCGCGAGCATGATCTCGGCATCCGCCTTGCACATCGCGAACGGCTTCTCGCAATAGATGTGCTTGCCGGCGGTGGCCGCCGCCTCGACCTGCTCGCGATGACGCGAGTGCGGCGTCGCCAGCACCACCGCCTCGATCGCCGGATCGGCCAGCACCTCGGCGAGCGAAGTACCGACCTCGAGCCGGTTGGCTGCGGCAAAATCGCGCGCAAGCTCGGGCTCGAGGGTCACGGCGCGCGCGAAGACGATCTGATCCGAGCCTTCGACCGACTTGACGAGCCGCTGGCCCCACCAGCCGAGCCCGATGATTGCGGCAGTCAACATGAAACGATGATCGAGCCCTAGACCGAGGCCGGGGCGCCCGGCTGCTTGAGCGGATGGGCGCGCGCGAACGCGTCGATCTCGTTGCAGGCCGCCGCGATGCGCCCGACCGTCGGAAAAGGTGCGAGATCCACCTTGAAGAAGCCCGCGCCTGCGACCTGGGTGACGAGGCAGATGTCGGCGATCGTCACCTGGTCGCCGTGACAGTAGCGCCCGGTCTCCTTGCCCTTGAGATGGGTCTCGAGCGCGGTCAGCGCGCGGCCGTGCCAATGCTGGCACCACGTCATCACGGACGGCTGGTCGAGCTTGAGCTCGTGCTCGAGATATTCGCGCACGCGCGGAACGATGAGCGGATGCGAATCGGCGGCGATGAGCTGGGCGATCCCGCGCACGCGGGCGCGGCCGCGCGCATCCTTCGGCAGCAGCGGCGGGTTGGGATGCGTCTCGTCGATGTACTCGATGATCGCGAGCGACTCGACGAGCGCGGGCCCCGGGCCGTCGACCAGCGCCGGGATCGCCATCATCGGGTTCACGGCGCGGAATTCCGCCTCGCGCTGCTGGCCCTTCATCAGGTTCACCTCGATGATCTCCTCGGGGACGAGGCCCTTGAGGTTCAACGCCACGCGCACCCGATAGGTCGCGAGCGAGCGCCAGAACGAATAGAGCTTCATGGGGTTGCTCCCTGAATGATGCAGCAGTGGAAATCTCGAGTGTCAGCGTGGCTTGCGGCCCGCCCAATAGGCCGTGACGGCCGATACCTCGGCGGCGCCAAGTCCCTCGCGGGACGCCTCTTCGTAACAGGCGACCGAGCGCTCGACGAGGGGCAAGTCGACGCCGCGGGCGCGGCCCTCGGCGAGCATCGCGCGCAGGTCCTTGAGCCCGCTGTCGACGTCGAACGTGACCGCCGCGGGCTGGACGTTCTTGAGCTGCTTGGCGACCGTCGGGCCCCTCACCTTCAGGATGTTCGGGCCGCCGGACGTCTCCGAGAGAAGGTCCATGACGCGCTCCGGATCGAGGTCGAGCGAGCGGCTGACCGCCAAGGCCTCGCCGAGCGCCTGCCAGTAGATCATCAGCGGCATGTTGACGGTGAACTTCATGAGCTCGCCGCTGCCGACCGGGCCGCAATGCTCGAGCCGCCGGCAGAGCTGGTCGAGGATCGGCTTGGCGCGCGCCGCGTCGGCGGACTCGGCGCCCATCAGACCGATGAGTTTGCCCTGGCGCGCCGGACCGGTCGAGCCGCCGACCGGACACTCGACGAAGGCGCCGCCCTTGGCGCGCACCTTTTCGGCGAGCGCGACCTCGACACCCGGCCGCACCGTGCTCATCTCGATCACGAGCTTGCCCTTGAGATCACCGGCAAGAAGGCCGGACGCGCCGCCATAGACCCGGTCGATCGCCTCCGCATCGGTGAGGCAGGTGATGATCGCCTCGACCGCGCCGGCGAGTTCCGCCGGGCTTGCGGCCGACTTGGCGCCGGCATCGAGCAGCGGCTTCAGCTTGGCGGCCGAGCGATTCCACACCGTCACGTCGTGACCGACCTCGATCAAGCGCGCCGCCATGGCGGCGCCCATCCGGCCGACGCCGGGAATTCCGATACGCATGAGATCAGTCTCCGTGTTCAGGCAGGTCACATGCGGCAACGATAGGGGAAAACCGCGAGCGGGAGAATGGCACCAACCCGCGACCACTTCGCCGGTATATGCGCTTGCATGTCCCGTCAGTTCCTGTGATAGCGTCGCGACCGCAAAAAGCAGAGTCGGCGAAGGCGAAGGAAACACGGGAATGGCAGCGCGCAAGGCACGCAAGAAGGGCACGGTCGGCGTCATCGGCCTCGGCATCATGGGCGGCTCGTTCGCGCGCAATCTCGTCCAGTCCGGCTGGCATGTGGTCGGCTACGACATCGATGCGGGACGCCGGCGCGCGCTCGCCAGAGCCGGTGTCGAGATCGCGCCCGACGTGGCGGCGCTCGTGCAATCGGTGCCCGTCGTCATCACCAGCCTGCCGAGCCCGCAGGCCCTCGATGCGGTCGTCGCCGAGATCGTGCGCGCCAAGCTGCCGGCGAAAATCGTGGTCGAGGCCAGCACGTTCACGCTCGACGACAAGGTGCGCGCCGAGCGCACGCTGAAGAAGGCGGGGCACGTTCCGCTCGACTGCCCGATCAGCGGCACCGGCGCGCAGGCCGCCGTCAAGGACCTCGTCGTCTATGCCAGCGGCGACAAGAAGGCGATCGCCCGCCTCAAGCCGCTCTTTGCCGGCTTCGCGCGCGCCGCGCACGATCTCGGCGCCTTCGGCAACGGCAGCAAGATGAAGTATGTCGCCAACCTTCTGGTCGCGATCCACAACGTGGCGAGCGCCGAGGCAATGGTGCTCGGCATGAAGGCCGGGCTCGACCCGCAGCAGATCCTCGATCTCATCCGTATCGGCGCCGGCAACTCGCGCGTGTTCGAGCTGCGCGCGCCCATGATGGTGAAGGACGACTACGACGACGCCACCATGAAGATCAAAGTCTGGCAGAAGGACATGGACGTGATCGGTTCCTACGCCAAGTCGCTGCGCGTGCCGACGCCGCTGTTCACCGCTACCGAGGCGATCTATGACAAGGCGATCGCGGGCGGGCTCGCCATGCAGGACACCGCCGCGGTCTGCGCCGTGCTGGAGAAGATGGCGGGCGTGAAGCGCGGCCGCAAGGCGAGCAAGACGCGCTGAACGCGCGCGATCGGGGCGACGGTCGGGAGGCTGGCGTGACCTCAGGCAAGACTCATCAGCCGCGCACGGAAGTCCGTGACGGCATGCGCATCGACTGGGACGTCGACATCCGCATGGACGACGGCCTCGTGCTCAAGGCCGACGTCTTCCGGCCGGCGCGCGACGGCCACTATCCGGTGATCCTCTCCTACGGGCCCTACGCCAAGGGTCTCGCGTTCCAGGACGGCTATCCGAGCGCGTGGCAGCGCATGGCCGAGAAGCAGCCCGACGTGACGGCGGGCTCGAGCAACCTCTACCAGAGCTGGGAGGTGGTCGATCCGGAGAAATGGGTGCCGCACGACTATGCGTGCGTGCGCGTCGACTCGCGCGGCTGCGGCGTCTCGCCCGGGTTCATCGACCACTTCTCGCCGCGCGAGACCAAGGATTTCTACGACTGCATCGAATGGGCCGGCGTGCAGCCGTGGTCGAACGGCAAGGTCGGCCTCAACGGCATCTCGTATTACGGCATCAACCAGTGGCACGTCGCCTCGCTGCAGCCGCCGCACCTCGCCGCCATGTGCATCTGGGAAGGCGCGGCCGACTGGTACCGCGACATGACGCATCACGGCGGCATCCTCTCGACCTTCTGGGCCAACTGGTACGACATGCAGGTCAAGACCGTGCAATACGGCGCCGGCGAGCGCGGCAAGCGCAGCCGCGTGCATGGCGAGCTGGTGTGCGGGCCGGAGACGCTGAGCGAAGAGCAGCTCGCCAAGAACCGCGCCGATTTCGGCAACGAGATCCGCAACCATCCGCTCGACGACGACTATCATCGGGCGCGCTCGCCGGTGTGGTCGCGCGTGACGGCCCCGCTGTTCTCGGCGGCGAACTGGGGCGGCCAGGGCCTGCATCCGCGCGGCAATTTCGAGGGCTACGCGCGTGCCGCCTCCACGCAGAAATGGCTCGAGGCGCACGGTATCGAGCACTGGACGCACTTCTACACGGACTATGGGCGCGCGCAGCAGCTCGCCTTCTTCGACCATTTCCTGCACGGCAAGCAGAATGGCTGGAACGCGCGACCCAAGGTGCTGCTTCAGGTACGCCATCCGGGCGAGAAGTTCGTCGAGCGGGCCGAGAACGAATGGCCGCTCGCGCGCACGAAATGGACGAAGCTCTATCTCCACATGACGTCGGGATCGCTCAAGGAGGATGTGCCGACCAACAAGCGCACGCGCAGCTTTGCGGCGATGGGCGACGGCCTCACCTACATGACGGCGCCGCTCGCCGAGGCGACCGAGATCACCGGGCCGATCGCCGCCAGGCTGTTCGTGTCGTCGTCGACCCGCGACGCCGATCTCTTCCTGGTCCTGCGCGTTTTTTCGCCCGAGCTGAAGGAAGTGGTCTTTCAGGGCGCGATCGATCCGCATACGCCGGTTGCGCAGGGCTGGCTGCGCGCCTCGCATCGCAAGCTCGACAGGAAGCTGTCCCTGCCCTATCGGCCCTATCATACGCACGACAGGAAGCAGACGTTGAAGAAGGATGAGATTGCCGAGCTCGACATCGAGCTGTGGCCGACCTCGATCGTCGTGCCGGCGGGTTATCGGATCGCGCTCTCGGTCCGCGGCAAGGATTACGAGTACGGCGGCCCGAGCGGCGGGCGGCTGTCCAACTTCAAGAACGAGCTCAAAGGCTGCGGGCCGTTCCTCCACGACGATCCGATCGACCGGCCGCCGGAGATCTTCGCCGGCACCACCACGCTGCATTCCGGACCCGGCCATGCGAACTACGTGCTGCTGCCGATCATTCCGGCGACGGCGGAAGCGCGGGTGAACAAAGCTGCGAGCAAGAAGAAGCCGAAGAAACGCAGCGTGGGCAAACCGAAGCGTGCCCAGCGCCGCTAGCACGGCCATCACGCGTGGGCACGGCGCTTGCGCGCCTTTGCCCACCCTACGAGTGGACGAGGATTTGAAATGGCAAAAGACTGGAACCGCTACGCACCGACGGCCGCCCGTCCGGCGGGCAAACCCGGGCGGACCACGCGGGCGCAGAGCGTGACGGTGGACCTGCATTCGCACATCGCGCTTCCGCGCGCGGCGGAATTCGTCAAGCCGCACCTCGACATCTCGACCATTCCGCTGGCGCGCTATGCGACGCCCGATTCCAAGGCGCTCAACATGCGCCAGGACGCGGATCGCACCGGGGTGATGACCACCTATGACCAGCGCCTCGCCGACCTCGACGCGATGGGCATCGACCTGCAGCTCGTGATGTGCGCACCCAACCAGTGCTACTACACGGTCCCGCTCGACATCGCGGTCGAGGCGGCGCGCATGGTCAACGACGGCATCGCCGAATACGTCGCCGGCAAGCCGGACCGCTTCGTCGCGCTCGGCAGCGTGCCGATGCCGGACGGCAACGAGGCCGCGAAAGAGCTCGAGCGCTGCATGCGCAAGCTCAAGTTCAAGGGCGTGCAGATTCTCACCAACGTGGCCGGCCGCGAGCTGTCGGATCCGGCGTTCGCGCCGTTCTGGAAGAAGGCCGAGGAGCTGCAGGCGCTGGTGCTGCTGCATCCGGTCGGCTTCACGGAAGGGCAGCGGCTGTCGCGCTTCTACTTCAACAACGTGATCGGCAATCCGTTCGACACCACACTGGCGCTGCACTACCTCATCTTCGACGGCGTGCTCGAGCGCCATCCGAACCTGAAGATCCTCGCGGTGCACGGCGGCGGCTTCTTGGGCGGCTATTCGGGCCGCATCGACCACGCCTGGGGCGCGCGCTCGGACGCCAAGGCGGAGCTGCCGAAGCCGCCGACGCACTATCTCAAGAAGGTCTATTTCGACACCGTGGTGTTCACGCCTATCCAGCTGCGCGCGCTGATCGAGACCTTCGGGGTCGACCATGTGGTGCTCGGCACCGACTATCCGTACGACATGGCGGAGTACGAGCCGCTCGAGCATCTCGTCTCGGCCGGGCTCGACGCCTCGACGGCCGCCGGCATCGCCGGACTGAATGCGAAGAAGCTGCTGGGGCTTTGATTTGATTTCCGTCATGCCGCGTGTCGCGGGCATCCATGTCTTTCTTCGGGCTGTATAAGCAAGACGCGGATGGCCGGGACATAGGCGAGCGAAGCGACGCCGTTCTTCGAACGGCTATTCCCGGCCATGACGATGTCAGCGGATCACACGTACAGAAAATCCAGCACCGCGGTCTCGGCCATGACGGCCTCCGGGATGCCGTGCTGCTGCGAGCGCGCGCGCTCCTCGGCCGTCTGCGTCGCCTGCAGATAGGCGCCGAGATGGCGCGCCCGCTCGATGATGCGGTTGTTGACCGGCAGGCGCTTTGCCTCGAACTGGCGCAACGCCGCGGCGACGTCGGCCGCCGCATCGAGCGCCTCGGCGAGCGCGGCCGCATCCTTGGCGGCCTTCGACACGCCGGCCGCCACATGCGGGCGCGCGACGAACGCGGCGTCGCCGATGATCGCGACGCGGCCGAACGCCATGTGCGGGCTTTCGAGATCGTAGATCGGCTGCAGGATCGGCTCGCTCATCAGACGCACGATCGCGCGCAGCTGCGGCGCGAGCAGCCGCTCGGCCGCCGCCCGCATGTCGGCGATCGCGGCGCGGCGGATCAGCGGCGGCGGAATCGAGATCGCATGCTGCGTGCCGTCCTCGTCAGTGAGGAGCCGTTTGAGCTCGATCGCTTCCTCAGCGGGGCGGTACCACACCACATTGTAGCGGCGATGGCCGGGCCGCAGGTCATTGTCGGGGCCGGCGACCGCGTAGCCGAGGAATTGCTCGCCCGGCGGCAGACAGAACGTCATGTAGTCGAAGAGTTCGGGCGGGATGGCGTCCTCGGGAAGGAGGGAGCGCCACGCCACATAGCCGGCGTAGAGCGGCGCCACGTCGGGCAGGCAGGCCTGGCGCACGGTCGAGCGCAGGCCGTCGGCGCCGATCATCAGGTCGGCCTCGGCGGTGCTGCCGTCGCTCAGCGCCGCGACGACCGAGCGCTCGCCCTGGGTGAAACTCCGCAGGCCGACACCCCGGCGGTAGCAGCCGGGGCCGAACCCGTCGCGCAGCACGCGATAGACGCGCTCCCAGGCGGTCAGAATCTGCGGGCAGTCGAGGCGGCCTGCCACGCGGCCGTCGGAACCGAGAATCTGCCGGGTGCGGATCTCGACGCCGAGGTCGCGGGTGTCGAGCCGCAGCGCCCGCAGGATTTCGATCAGCTCGGACTGGGCGACGATGCCGGCGCCGCGCCCGGCGAGCTCGCTTTCCACACGCTCGACGATCTCCACCTGCCAGCCGCGTTCGCGCAGCATCAGGCCGGCGAGCAGCCCGCTCATCGAGCCCCCGACGATCAGCGCGCGCCGTCCGCTACCCCGTGACATGTTCCCACTCCCCTCGGGAGCGACTATATTGCGTCGAACATCACTGGAGGAATGCCATGGCGATGTCCATGACCGACAAGCAGGCGGCGCGCAGCGACAAGAGCGCGTGGGCTCCGGCGCTGCAGCAGGAACTCGAGCGCGAGGCGCAGAGCCACAACGGCTGCGTCGGCAGCGAGCTGGTGTCGGAAAGCAACCGGGTGCGGGTATGGACCATCCGGCTCAAGCCCGGGCAGCGCTTCGGCTTCCATCGCCACGTGCTCGACTATTTCTGGACCTCGGTGTCGGGCGGTCGCGGCCGCCAGCACCTGATGGACGGCTCGACCGTCGAGTACAGCTACCAGCCGGGCGAAACGCGGCACGAGACCTACGGCGCGGGCGAGTACAAGGTGCACGACCTGGAGAACATCGGCGACAAGGAGCTGGTGTTCATGACCGTCGAATTCCTCGCCAGCGCCAACGAGCCGCTCGCCATCCCGCAGGCGGTGCGCGACGCCGCGGCCGCCTAACCATCGCAAGCGCGGCTGCGCATCCTAAAGTCGCATCGACGGCCCAACGCGGCATGTCCGACGTTGGGCCGTTCGACATTGCGAAAGCCCGCGATCTCAGCCGTTTAGGCTAGCCAAGCGCTTGACCTTCCTGCACACTGCCCGCAAAAGACGATCGCGCGCCGATCTTTGCTGCGCGCGCCGAGGACGGGGGCCGGGGACGTCGGGGGGCGTGCCGATTTCGACGGGACCACCCTGACTGGCTTGCGTCATGGGCCGCTGCGCGGCCGTTCGTCGCGTCCGCTGCATCGGCGTCGTGCTTGAGGGGCGCGCGGTCTTGGTGTGAATAGGGCATGATCCCGAAAAGTGGGTGGCGGTTTTCGGAAAAGATCATGCTTATGCTTTAGTCCCGGTCGAGGCGCGGATGGATTTGACAGCCGATCTCCTGTTGAACGCACTGGTCTCGGGACTGCTGCTCGGCGGCTTCTACGCCGCCGTGACGGTGGGCATCTCGATGTCGTTCGGCATTCTCGACATCGTCAATATCGCGCATCCGGGGTTCATCATCGTCGGGTCCTACGTCGCCTATATCCTCAACGCGCGCTTCGGGCTCGACCCGGTGCTGATCGGGGTCGTCGCGCTGCCGTTCTTCTACGTGCTCGGCGCCGCGACCTACCAGACCTACCACGTCTCGTTCGAACGCCGCGGCCAGGAGGCGCTGCGCAGCCTCGCCTTCTTCTTCGGGCTCCTGTTCATCACCGAGGTTGTGCTGATCCTCGTGTTCGGCGTCGACTATCGCTACGTCAGCGCGCCCTATATCGACAAGTCGTACACCTTCGGCCTGATCCAGCTGCCGATGCGCATGGTGGTGCCGTGCGTGATGTCGCTGCTCATGCTGGTACTGCTGCAGCTCTTCCTCACCCGCACGTTTCTCGGACGCGCGATCATGGCGGTGGCGCAGGATCAGCAGGCGCTGCGGCTGATGGCGGCCGACCCGATCAAGATCAAACGCATCGCGTTCGCGATCTCGATCGCGACCTGCTCGCTCGCCGGCGCCTTCCTGATCATCATCCAGCCGGTCGAGCCGTCGATCGGCCGCGAATACATCGGCCGCGTCTTCGCGATCTGCGTGCTCGGCGGGCTCGGCAGCCTGCCCGGAACGCTGATCGGCGCCATGCTGCTCGGCATCGTCGAGAGCTTCACGGCGACGCTCTACGGCCCCTCCTGGGCGCCGGCGATCTCGTTCGGGCTGTTGCTGCTGACGCTGGCGGTCCGCCCGGCCGGCCTGATGGGACGCTAGCCCGTGCGCGCACCCGCGTTCTTCGCCGCCGCGATCGGCACCGCCATACTGATCTTCATCGTCGGCTGCCTGATCGGCAACGACTACCTGTTCTTCGCCGGATATACGGTCGTGCAGTTCGTCGTGCTCGCCTCGGCCTGGAACATTCTCGGCGGCTATTGCGGCTACGTGAATTTCGGCACCGCCGCATTTTTCGCGCTCGGCGCCTACACGTCGGTGTTCTTCCACAAGACGTTTCCGCTGCCGATCCCGGTCCTGCTGGCGATCGCGGCGCTGGTCTCCGGGCTGGTCGGCCTCGGCACCGGCTACCTGACGTTGCGGCTGCGCGGCGCGTTCTTCTCGATCGCGACGCTGGCGCTCGCCGTGGTGCTGCAGACCTTCGTGGTGAACTGGGATTATGTGGGCGGCTCGCGCGGCGCCTACGTGATCCGGCCGAACAGCGTCGGCGTCTTCGGCTTCGAGCTCGACTACGTACGCTATCTCTGCCTCATCATGCTGCTGCTCGCCGCGGTCGCGGTCGCGATCGCGCGCACGATCGAGCGCTCGAAGCTCGGTTACGGCTTCGCCACCATCCGTGACGACGAGCTTGCCGCCGAAGCCTCGGGCGTCCCGACGCTCAAGCTGAAGCTGATCGCGACCACGCTCTCGGGCGCCCTGATGGGCATGGCCGGGGCGCCATTTCCGTATTACATCGGCTATGTCGAGCCGGCCTCGACCTTTGGCCTGCCCTATGCGGTCAACTCGATCGCGATGCCGCTGATCGGCGGAACGACGATCTGGTTCGGCCCGCTGATCGGATCGATCCTGCTCGGCGTTCTGACGCAGCTCGCCACCGTGACGATCTCGTCCGCCGTCAACCTGCTCCTGGTCGGCGCCCTGCTGGTCGGTTTCGTCATCGTGGCGCCGAACGGCCTCGTCGGCCTCGTCCAGCAGTTCCTGCGGATCGCTTCGCCGGGACGTCCGGATGTGCGGTCGACCGGCCTCGTCGCGGTCGCGGGCTTCGGCTTCATCGTCGGCTTGTTCGACGTGGTATTCAACCTCGCGGCCTTGCTGGCCTCCGACGTGAGCGGAGAGGCGATAGCCACCGCCGGTCTCGTGCTCGCCGCGCTCTGGCTGGTCTCATCCTATGGGTTGATGACGATCCGGCGCGGCAGCCCGCTGCTTGCGACGGTTGCATTCGGGCTGTCGATCCTCCTCGCCGTCGTCCACATCTGGATCGACCGCAGCCTCGGAAACGTCGCGCTGTGGGGCGTCGGCGTCGCGGTGGCGATCGGCGCGATCTGGTTCCTGCAGCGGCGCCATGTGCAGGAGCTCTATCAACCGCGCCTCGGCCAGCCGGAGGTCGCCGCGTGAGCCCCCTCCTGCAAGCCAAAGGCCTCGGCAAGCGCTTCGGCGGCTTCGTCGCGCTCGACGGCATCGATCTCGACGTCGCCGAGGGCGAGCGCCTCGGCCTGATCGGGCCGAACGGCTCGGGCAAGAGCACGCTGGTCAACTGCCTGTGCGGTACGCTCGCCAACGAGACCGGCACCGTCACGTTCGAGGGTCGCGTCCTCGACGGGCTGCCGGCGCATTCTCGCACCCGGCTCGGGCTCGCCCGCAGCTTCCAGCTGCCGCGCCCGTTCGTCAGCATGTCGGTCGCCGAGAACCTCAAGGTGCCGCTCCTCTATGCCGTCGACTCGCGCGCACACGGGCATCTCACGCCGGCGCAGACCAACGAGCGTTGCGAGGAGCTTTTGGGGCTCGTCGGCCTCGTCGATTGCGCGCACAAATATCCGCGCGACCTCACCCAGGTGGACATGCGCAAGCTCGAGCTCGCCCGCGCCATGGCGGCCGAGCCCAAGCTCCTGATCGCCGACGAGGCGATGGCGGGGCTGTCGCATTCGGAGGTGAGCGACATCGTGGCGCTTCTGATCCGCCTCAACGAGCGCGGCACCACCGTGATCCTGATCGAGCACATCATGCGCGCCGTGATGCATTTCTCGCAGCGCCTCGCCGTGCTCGTGTCCGGCAAGAAGATCGCCGACGGGCGCCCCGAGGAGGTCATCCGCGACCCCGAAGTCGAGAGGGCGTACCTTGGCCAATAGCATCAGCGTCGAGGGCATCCATACCGCCTATGGCGCCGTCCGCGTGCTGGAGGACGTGACGCTCACCGTCGCGGGCGGCGAGACCGTGGTCCTGCTCGGCACCAACGGCAACGGCAAGAGCACGCTCATGAAGAGCATCATGGGCATCGTGCGGCCGAGCGCCGGGCGGATCATGGTGGAGATCGACGGCATCAAGCATGACCTGATCGGCCGCTCGACCGAGGAGATCGTCGACCTCGGCATCGCCCTGGTGCCGGAAGGCCGGCGGCTGTTTCCGCGTCTCTCGGTCGAGGAGAACCTGCTGCTCGGTGCCTTCCGGCCGCGCGCGCGCGCCGAGATCAAGGGCAATCTCGATTTCTGCTTCGAGGCGTTCCCGCGCCTCGCCGAACGGCGCAGCCAGCTCGCCGGCAGCATGAGCGGCGGCGAGCAGCAGATGCTGGCGCTCGGCCGCGCGCTGATGTCGGCGCCGCGCATCCTGCTGGTCGACGAACCCTCGGTCGGCCTCGCGCCCGTGCTGGTGAGCCGCACCATCGACAAGATCAAGGAGCTCAAGGACCGCTACCAGCTCACCGTGCTGATGGCGGAGCAGAATTTCACCCAGGCGCTGCGCATCGCCGACCGCGGCTACGTGATCGTGCACGGCAAGATCGCGTTCGAGGGAAACTCGGCCGACGAGCTCAACAACAACGAGCTGATCCGGAAGTTTTATCTGGGGCTTTGACGGCCGTCATTGCGAGGAGCGCGGAGCGCGACGAGGCAATCCCGATCCGCAAACGCATGCATATGCGGATCGCGATTGCTTCGCTTCGCTCGCAATGACGAGGAAATAAAAAAACGCCGCGCGGCGGGGCCGCGCGGCGCATGAGCTTCCAACCGGGCGACTTACTGCTTCGCCTTCTCGTAGGGAAAGACCACGGTGCCGGAGACGTAGTCCTTGGGCGAGACCACGACCTGGGTCTTGACGTCCTTGAACTGGTCGACGCTGTTGCCCTTGACGTTCTGGAACTGCACCTGCAGCACGCGCGACTGCGCCCACTCGCCGCCCTCGCCGAACTTCACGTCGCCGAGCACGGTGTGGAACGTATTCTTGCGGATGTAATCCGCCAGCGCGTCGTCCTTGAGGCTCTTGGTCGCTTCGATCGCCTGCTGCAGCACCTGCAGCTGCGCGTAGGCCTGCGGCGCCATGTAGTAGCCGAGCGGATCGACGCCCTCGGCGGCGGCGCGCGCCTGGTATTTCTTCATCAGGTCGGCGACGCCGGGGAACTGCATCTTCGGCACCGGCAGCCAGAAATCGTAATTGACGAAGCCGTTGAGCTGCGAGCCGAGCTGGGCCTTCATCGCGGTGTTCTGCGGGCCGACCATGCCGCCGCCGATCATCTTCGGCTTGAAGCCGATCTCGTTGACGGCGCGGATGATGCCGACCGAGTCCGGCGGATAGGAGCACACCACCACGACGTCCGGATTGGTCGCCGCGATCGCGCGCACGATCGACGAGTAGTCGGTGGTCGAGGGCGGATAGGTCTTGTCGTAGACGATCTTGAGCCCGAACTTCTTGGCGTTCTGCCGCGCGCCGTCGGAGGCGTTGCGCGAGAACTCCTGATCGGCGGCAACGATCGCCACTGTCCGCGGCTTCGGGTTCTGCGCCATCGCGACCTGGAAGAAGCCTTCCGTGAAGGCCTGCTTCGGATTGGGTCCCGACGGGATCATCACGAAATAGTTCGGATAGTGGAATTCGCTGTTCACCGCGAGGCCGAGCAGGCCGATGAAGGTCTTCTTGTGCTGCATGATGACCGGCATCGCGGGCGCGAGCATCGCGGTCGCGTAGCCGCCGACCACGAGATCGACTTTGTCGACGTCGAGCAGCTTGGTGTAGATGCCCGGCACGGTCGAGGGATTCGACTGGTCGTCGTAATAGATCAGCTTGACGGGGCGCCCGAGCAGGCCGCCCTTGGCGTTGACCTCCTCCTCCCAGATCTTCCAGGCAAGCAAGGCGGACTTGCCGTTCGGCCCGAGGCCGCCGGTCATCGCCATGCTGGAGCCGATCTTGATCGGCGTGCCCGATGGGGCCTGGGCCGCGGCGCCGGTCGCCATGGCCAGCGATGCGGCAGCGGCAAGCAATGCCGCGCGCGCAAGAAGACGCTTGAGAATCATCCGAATTCCTCCCGGTTGGACCGTTGATTTGCCGGCATTTTAGGGGCAATCACCGCGCAGGCGCCAGAGGCTAACCGACGCATGCTTAATGCGCGGCAGCGCATTGGTGCGGCGCCGTCGGCCTCACCGCGGCGTCGCGTCGCCGCCGTCGACGATGACGTTCTCGACCTCACCGGCGCCGTTGCGGCGGAAGGCGGCGGCCGTCTGATATTCGGGCGAGTTGAAGCAGGCGACCGCCTGCTCGAAGGTGGGAAACTCGATCACCACGTGACGGCTGAATTTCTCCGGACCTTCCATGATCTGAAAACGCCCGCCGCGCGCCAGCACCTTGCCGCCATATTTGTCGAAGATCGGCCGCAGCGGGTCGGTGTATTTCTTGTATTCGACCGGATCGATCACGCGCGAGCGCGCCACCCAATAGGCCGGCATGGAAAGCTCCTTGCAACTGGACTCTACGCACAAACCGGCCGCACAATTCAGCGTCTCCATCCCCCTGTCAAACCGAGGAAATGCATGGCCCGCCGCCTGATCGACATATCGGTGCCGCTGGAGAACGACGTCGCGGCCGATCCGCCCGGTTACGGCCCGGCGATCGAGTATCGCGACCACGCGACGACTGCGGCCGAGATCGTCAAATTCTTCCCCGGCCTCACGGTCGACGATCTGCCCGATCGCGAGGGCTGGGCGATGGAATGGATCAGGCTCTCGACCCATTGCACCACCCATCTCGATGCGCCCTATCACTTCGCGTCGACCATGGACCGTGGCAAGCGCGCCATCACCATTGACGAAGTGCCGATCGACTGGTGCTTCCAGCCGGGCGTCAAGCTCGACTTCCGACACTTCGCCGACGGCCATGTCGCGACCGCCGCGGACGTGGAAGCAGAGCTCGGTCGGATTGGCCACACCCTTTCACCGCTTGAAATCGTGGTGGTCAACACGAGCGCAGGCGCAGCCTACGGGAAGCCGGACTATGTGGCGCGCGGCTGCGGCATGGGACGTGAGGCAACGCTCTATCTGCTCGAGCGCGGCGTGCGCGTGACCGGCACCGACGGCTGGAGCTGGGACGCGCCGTTCATCCACACCATGGCCCGCTATGCCAAGACGCGCGACGCGAGCCTCATCTGGGAGGGCCACCGCGCCGGCCGCGAGATCGGCTACTGCCATATCGAGAAGCTGCACAATCTCGAAGCGCTGCCCGCGACCGGCTTCATGGTGAGCTGCTTTCCGGTCAAGGTGCGCGGCGGCTCGGCGGGATGGACGCGCGCGGTCGCGATCGTGGAGGAATAAAATCGAGCGTTGCTTCAGGCGCGGGTCGTAGGGTGGGCAAAGCGAAGCGTGCCCACGATTTTGTCCGCGTGGGCACGGCGCGCACTCGCGCGCCTTTGCCCACCCTACGGTCACTTCACGCGCGCTAAATAATACGCGAGATCGGCGAAATCCTGGTCCTGCAGCGGCGCGACCACCTCAGCCATGGCGGCGTCGTAGCCGTGGCGCGTGTTCGACTTGTACTCGCGCAAGGTCTTGAGCAGATAATCCTCGCGCTGGTCGACGATGCGCGGCACCTGCCCCTGTCCGGCGAGGTTCGGCGCGTGGCAGAAATTGCAGCGATGCCGCGTCACCAGCGCCTGCGCCCGGGCGACGCGCGCCGTATCCGCCGCATCCGTCACCGGCGCCGGCGCCGGCAGCTTTGCGACCGCTTCCGCGAAGGCGCGCAGGTCATCGTCGCTGAGCCCCTGCGTCATCTGGTTCATGATCTCGATGCTGCGCAGCTTCTCGCGAAACATGTAGAGCTGCACCAGCACATAGTCCTTCTGCTGGGCGCCGAGCGAGGGCGTCTGCGGCGTCTCGGACTGTCCCTTCTCGCCGTGGCAGGCGAGACACGCGGGCAGCCGATCCGCTACCGCATCGGCCGCCGCCGGACCGGCGACGAAAAGCAGCACGGCCGCGAGCGCGAGCATCGAGCGTCGCATCGGAAAACTCCGTATCCTCGAAACGAAAAGGCCGGGGGCGCCGCGCCCCCGGCCATCTAGAGGGCGTTCCGTTCTAACGGAACATCAGCGCTTCGCGGTCCGCGGCGGGTTGCCGTAGGTCACCCGGTAGACCGCGCCTGCGTAGTCGTCCGAGATCAGGAGCGAGCCGTCCTTCATCGGCTGAACGTCCACCGGCCGGCCGATGTAGTTGTTGTCGACGATGAAGCCGGTGATGAACGGCTC
>Ga0126371_10001312_pt1 | contig 20913 bp, 20 predicted proteins | sample PanSoiMetaPlot_4_FD_110145 | JGI IMG/M metagenome (GOLD analysis project Ga0126371, IMG submission 110145) | Tropical forest soil microbial communities from Panama - MetaG Plot_4 | ecosystem: Environmental > Terrestrial > Soil > Tropical forest > Bulk soil | place: Panama | collected 2016-02-17 | reverse complement strand
CCAGCGCGCCCACCGAAGACGACCACCGGATGCCTCTGTCACCTACCGCTTGCCAGCCTGCCATCCGCGGCAATGGGATTTCCGCTTCCGGAACGTGCACTTCGCGTGGGACCTCCGGCATCTCGGACGGCGGTTGCAGCACGCGCTTCAGCTCACCGATAATCTCTTCTTCGTCCAGCTCGAGCAATCGCGCGTATTGGCGTACGAAACTGCGCGCGAACACCCCGCCGGGCAACTTATCGAAGCGCTCCTCCTCGATTGCCTTGAGCATGCTGGCGGAGATCTTCAATTCGTCGGCGATCCGGTTCAGCTCAAGGTTTCGCTGCAACCGCGCGCGGCGCAAAGTCTCGCCAACGGAAGTCATTCCGGTCGGTCCCTAACCTCTAACTTCATCATACTACAGGGCCTAGCGTTCAACGGACAGTAGGCCGGCTGAAAGGCCCCGGCCGAACTTGTTAGCATGAACGGTGTCCTGGTCCGGCCCGCAAAAATGACCAAAACCGAGTGCGTCTCCGCATCAACCCTCTGGCATGGCGTCATCGTGGTGGATAAGCCCGAACAGTGGACTTCCCACGACGTGGTGGCGAAGATGCGCCGCATCGCGGGTACTCGCAAAATCGGCCACCTGGGCACACTTGACCCGATTGCCACTGGCGTCCTTCCGCTGGTGATCGGCCGGGCCACCCGGCTGGCCCAGTTCTACACGCGCAGCGATAAAATCTACGAAGGCGTGGTGCGCTTCGGATGGTCGACCGATACCTACGACCGCGCCGGAGTGCCCACCAGCGAAAAGCGGAAAGTCGAGCTCACCGCCGCCGCTCTCGAGCCGTATTTGGAAAAATTCCGGGGTGCGTTTCTGCAGACGCCTCCACCGGTCTCGGCCAAAAAGGTCGGGGGAAGACGGGCCTATGAGTTGGCGCGCAACGCGGTCGCGGTCGCATTGGAACCCGTTCCGGTCGAGGTCTATGAGCTGACTCTCCTCTCGATCGAAGGCGCCGATGTGCGGTTGCGCGCGCATTGCTCGGGCGGCACCTACATGCGGTCTATCGCGCACGAATTGGGCGCTGCGATGGGCTGCGGCGCCCATCTGCATCAACTGCGGCGCACCGCCAGCGCCGAGTTCGAGATATCGCAGGCGCGAACCCTGCCGCAACTCGAGGCACTCGCCGCGGGCGAGCGCCTGCTCGACGCCTTTCTGCCCGTGGCCGATCTCCTGCCCGGTTTCCCGGCGGTCTTTGTTGACGATCTGACGGTCGCCCAGATCCGCAACGGCCGCAATTTTGCTGCTTCCGCGTTTCGCGCGCAACCCGCCGCACGCCATGTGAAGGCGCTAAACCGGCAGGGCGAATTAATCGCCATCGGGGAGGCGGTACTCCCGCACGTCTTCCATCCCATCGTCGTCTTGTAAGATCTTCAGCCCCATGCCCTTCACGGGCTTTTCGTGATACGATCGCTCGGTGGCCCGAGCAGTGTCGGCGTCCCTCTCCGGTCTCGCCGCCCGAATTTCTGAGATTCGGGACTCACCGCGGCATTCGGCCCTCGTCCGCATCACTCACTGGATCAATACGGCGAGCTTTCTGGGGCTGCTCGTGAGCGGTTTCGCCATCCTGCTCGCGCACCCGCGTTTTTATTGGGGTGAAACCGGTAGCCTGGCAACCCCGTCGGTGCTCAATCTGCCGCTTCCATACATGAAAGGAGGGCCGTCGGGATGGGGCCGCAACCTGCACTTCCTCGCGGCCTGGGTTTGCGTGCTGAACGGTTTATTGTATGTAGTCTCGGGCGTCCTCACACGGCACTTTCGCCGGAATCTTCTGCCGGCTAAAGCGGATCTGACCTGGGATTCCATGCGTCGGGTGGTTTGGAATCACTTGCGGCTGATCCGGCCGGACGCAGAAACCTCCCGGGCGTACAACCCGCTGCAGCGGCTCACCTACCTCGCGGTGGTTTTCGCGCTTCTTCCTTTCATGATGTGGACAGGCTTCGCCATGTCTCCCACCATCGTCTCGGTGTTTCCGGGCGTGGTGACTTTGCTGGGCGGCCAGGAAACCGCGCGCACGCTGCACTTCTTCGCCGCGGATCTGCTGGTTCTCTTTCTTGTGGTGCACCTGGCGATGGTGTGGCTGGCCGGTTTTCGAGCGCGCGCGGGCGCCATGATCGTGAGTCCCCGCGGCGCTTCTGCGGAACCAACCGGCGTGCTCCTCACCCGGCGCGGGCTGGTCACGACGGGATTGGGAACCGCGGCCGGAGCCACGGGCCTGGCAGTTGCCGCGACTCTCGCCGATCGATACGGCCTGATCCCACCTGACCATGGCGGCATCTACGGCGTGGGCAAAACCCTGACCTATGCCGCGCAGCGGCTGCTCACGCCCGATCACGCCATGGCGCGCGAATTCAGCCGTAGCGACATCTCCAAAGTTTTTCCGGTAAATGGCTTTCCTCCAGTAGACGAAACGTTCGAGCGGCTGCGGGCCGGCGGGTTCGCGGACTGGCGACTTGTTATCGACGGTCTGGTGTCCCGCCCGGCTCGGTTCTCGCTCGACGAATTACGGCGTTTTCCCGCGAGCACGCAGATCACGCATCAGGCTTGCGAGGAGGGCTGGTCGTTCATCGCGGAATGGACCGGCGTGGCCCTGTCGTACCTTTTGAATCTGGTGGGCGTGCGGCCGCAGGCCAGGTATGTCTTCTTTCTGTCGTTCGGTCCCAAACAAAAGTGGGGCAGCCTGGACATGCCCGACGCGTGGCACCCGCAAACGCTGATCGCCTATGGAATGAACGGCGAGCCGCTGCCTGCGCCGAACGGCGCCCCGCTTCGCGTGCGTGTGCCGCGCCAACTGGGGTTTAAGAGCATCAAGTATCTCACCCGCATCACCGTGACCGATACGCCGAAAGGCTTCGGCAAAGGCTGGGGCTCCTCGTCTCCCGAACACGGGTACGCCTGGTATGGCGGAATCTGAAGGGCGCGCCGGCATCATCCGGCCCGTCACCGTCCGGCAAAATTTTGTCAACTCCCATCAAACCTTGGGCTTCCGGCCGAAACCCGCGTTCCGGAGGACGTGATTCTCGGCACCGTCGCGCGATAATCGGGGTGTGAGAAGGTCGCGGCAATTCGGCAGCATCGGCCCAGATCCAGTGAGGTTCAAACAGGAGCGAAACTGTTCGCTTGGTACCAAGCGGAAGTGCCCGCTAACTGCTTTCCTTGCAACCGCGGTTGCCGGATTTCCGAATGGATCCTTTCGCAAAACGGCGAAAACGGATGTCCTTAGCCCTGCTCGTCCTCCCAGGGGTTCCCGCGCCGCCCGGCGATCTGTTCCAGGCTCCTCGGCTTCGGCCGCCAGGGCTGGCCGAAGTGCTTGTCGATTTCGTCGCGATAACTCATCGTGGGGCCGGGATAGCCGACTAGCTGCCAGCCGATCAGGCCCGCGTTGCCGCCGTGCATCGGGTCGCTGAACATGCCTTCGATCGTGTGCGTCCGCAGCAGTTGGAAGAAATGCGTCTTCTCGATCGACCGCAGCTTGGCGTCCTGATCGGCGGGCGACAGGCTGGTGAAATCGCCAAGAGTTTTGATGCCGGCGCGGTAGGTGTCGCGCGGATTATCTTTGCCCTGGTAGCCGTGCTCAGGATAGGACTCAACGAACGGTCCCTTGGTGTAGCGGTACTTGTCGCGGCCGTAGGGGCCGGCCAATTGGCGGTCGATATAGATGACGACGTTGGCCTCGTTGGCGCCCGGACCGCTCTCGTCGCTCGGGAAGATGCGCGCGCACGCCGCCGAGACAATGCGGGCTTCCTCGGCAGTGAAGAAACGCAGAGGTACCTTCACCGTGCCGGTTTGCGCCTGTAGGCGCACCGGTTCCCCGGCCAACGTATAGAGCAGCGTGCCGCCGACGGCGGCCGCGGGCACGGTCAGAAATTCGCGGCGTTTCATATCAGCTTCTCCGGATGCTTGAAGTATCGGTCAATCATCGCGTCCGACGCCCAATACGTCAACGCGAGCACAGTCAAGGTCGGATTGGGCGCTGCATTCTGCGGAAACGCCGATGCGCCGACCACGAACAGGTTCGGCATGTCCCAATGTTGGAGATACCGGTTGACGACGCTGCTGTCGGGCGAGGTCCCCATCATGGCCCCGCCCTGGATGTGCGTGGACTGGTAGTTGATCACGTTATAACGGTCGCGCGCCGGCAGCCTTTCCTCGAACCGCGCGCCCATCTCTCGCGCGATCTTTTGCTGAAGCCTGGCCGCGAACTCGCGCTGCTTGAACTCGTGATCGGTCCAGTTCAGGGTGAAGCGCAGCAGCGGATCGCCGAACTTGTCGGTGTACGTAGGGTCGAGGTCCACGTAATTCTGGCGATACGCCAGGTGCTCGCCCGACAGGCCGATGGAAGCCGAGTGATCCTTCCATTTCAGCGCCGCCTTCTTCCACTCTGAGCCCCAATTGGATTTGCTCTCGCCCGCCGGCATAGCGCCGAACGAGCCTATGGGGGCGTCGCCCGTGCTACCCAGGGCGACCATGCCCAGGCGGAGAAGCCCGTCCTCGGCCCCCGTGAAGCCGATGTCCCCGTCGAAGTCGGATATTCGCGAGCCCAGTTCCCCGGCCCCCATGAATGCGTTGAGCGGCTTATCGAAAAAGACGCGCGTGTTGCCGCCGACTTGGTGCGTGAGGTTGCGGCCGAGCGTGCCTTTGCGCGTGGCAGGATCGTAGGGCGTGCCGATTTTCGAAAGCGCCAGCAGCCGGGTGTTATTCAGTGTGAACGACGCCAGCACTACGGTGGCGGCGGGCTGGAAGAATTCCTCGCCGCGCGCGTCCGTGAACTGGATGCCGGTGGCGCGGCCGTCCTTGTGCACGATGCGCCGCACCCAGCTCTGGGTGCGCAACTGGAAATTCTTGCGGTTGGCGAGCACCGGCATCAGCGTGTTGGTGGGCTGCGCCTTCGCCCCGATCATGCACCCGTAGCGCTGACAGTGGCCGCAATACGCGCATCCGGCGCGCGTGACGCCGTCCGGATTCTTATATGATTCGCTCAAGTTGGCGGCGGGCGTGGGATAGGGATGATAGCCCAGGCGGCGCACGGCCTCCGCGAACATGCTGCTCGCGTAGGAGTGCTTCAGCGGCGGCGTCGGGTACTCGTGCTGGCGCTGCCCTTCAAAGATGTTGCCGCCATCGATCTTCTGGCCGCGCAGGTTTCCGGCTTTGCCGCTGATTCCCATCAACTGCTCGGCCTTCCAGTAGAGCGGCTCCAACTCGTCGTAAGTGATTCCCCAGTCCTGAACGGAAAGATCCTCCGGCAGCTTCGATGCCCCGTGTTTCTGCGTGAGGTGAGTGCGCAGCGTGAACACGTCCGGCAGGAAGCGAAACGACGCGCCGCCCCAGTGCTCGCCCGCGCCGCCCACACCCGTTCCCGGGTGGAAGGAACCGTGCTGCCGCACCGGAACCGCCGAGTCCTTCAGAGAATGCCGGTGCGTGATGGTTTCCTCGGCCGTGCTCTGCATCATCCGCAGGCGGATGTTGTAGTCGAGCTCATCCATCGTCACCGCGTAATCTTGCAGCCTGCGCGGAATGCCGCGCTCGAAGACGGCGACCGATTGCGACGTTCTGGCTGTTAGCTCCTTGGCCATCAGCAGGCCGGTCCAGCCGCCTCCAATGATCGCGACGTCAACGGGTTTGAGATTAGTCATGAGAGCCTCGCTTCCTCTCCGATATTCAGGCTCGGCGCGGTCCCACCATACTGCCACTTCCAGCCGGCAGTGTCGAGGCCCTCAAGAGGATCGGGCCGCGGCATCGCGATCGCCGGTTACTCGGCGGGAGGCCACATCGCGCTATTTATCGCGCCCCAGCCCGACATGGCGCTGGCCGCTTGCGTCGCGTTTTATCCTGCGACCGATGTCAAGAACGTCGCCAAGGCGCTGATGCCTTCGGGAAGTGATGAGGCCGCCATCCGTGACGCCAGCGCGCGGCGAAGGTTCCTTCCGAGCTGCACACCTTCGCCGGCGTTCTGCATTACGGCTGCGCCGGCGCGGTCTGCAGCCCGGCCACCAGTGCACCCACAGCGTCCAGGCTGGCGGTGGAGGCCCCACTTTTCACGAAGATCTCCATCGCGCTGCCCGGCGTGGAACCAAGGTTCCGGAAGCCGTGAGGAGTGCCGCCCTTGATATAAAATGCCTGGCCCACGGGCGCATCTACCGGCTTGTCAGACCCGATCGTAATCTGTAGTTTTCCCGTCAGGGGAATAAACAGGTGGAACTTCACGTCGTCATGCTGATGGATCGCGCGATTCGCCCCTGGCTTCATTTCGACGCGTGCGGCGCGAACATCCGGGAGCTCCCAGAGCCTGACGGGAGCGTACCCCTGAGCGGCCCGGGCCGCCTCCTTTTTCGCGTCTTCGCTCTGAGCGGGCGCCTGGGCCGGAGCTGAAAAGCACAAGACCCAGCCGATCACGGCGATTGCGGAAGCGTATCTCAACATGGATTCCTTCCTCCTATGGCGTTTCATTATAGTGGCCGCGCCGGCGAGGCGCCCGCTAGTCGAGTGGTTCCACTTTCACAATCGACGCTCCGTGGTTGCTGCCGATCCACAGCGTGCCGGGGTTCTTCGAATCGTCCACGTACACGCGGCGGATGTTGGTCGAGCGTGGCAGCGTGTATTCGGTGTACCGGCCGCTCTTGACATCCAGGCGCGCCACGCGGTCGGTCAGCATCGATCCCGTCCACGCGTCGCCGTTGCGGTCGTACACAGCGTCGTACGGCGCGCTCCAAGGGGTCGGCACCCGCCACTCCGTCATCTTCCGGGTTTCCGGATCGAACATGCCGATGGCGTTGCCCTGGTATTCGGCGAACCACAGGCGGCCCTGCCGGTCGACGCGCCCGCGCCGCGGCCGCGAGTCCGGTGTCGGAGTCCGGTAGACTGCCGGCTCCTTCGTTTTGGCGTCGATCTTGACGATGTTGCCCGCCGAAAAATCGAGCAGGTACACGTTGTTCTGCGCGTCCGAGTGCAGGCCGTAGGTCCCGATCCGCTTGCCGGTCGCCGGATCCTTGAAATTGCCGAGGTTCTCGAATTGGTTCGAGATCAGGTCGAGCCGGTAGATGTTGCCCACATCCGAGTTCTTGATCCACACCTTGTGATCGGCGGGTGTGCCGTCGATGGCGAGGTGGCCGAGCTGGCCGCCGTCGGTGTCCCACGCTTTGGGAGTCTGCCAGAACTGGAACTTTTCGGTTTTGCGGTCGAACTTAGCGATGGCGCTCTGATACATCACGCCGACCCACAGATTGTCGTCTTTGTCGAATTCGAGATCGAGCGTACCAATTGGCGATCCCGGCTTCACGATGGGGATGGGATATTGGGTCACCTTGCCGGTCTTCGGATCCATCTTGCCGATGAACATCTGGCCGAAATCGGAGTACCAGACGTCGCCCGCGCGATCGAGCACTACGTCGTGCGGCTGAATCAAGGCATTGGGCAAATCGTATTCGGTGATGATGACGTGCGTGGACTCACCCGTGAGCCGCGGCTCGGTCTTGAGCGGGAAATCCCAGGTCTGCTGCTGGCTCAGGTTGACGCTGGCCAGCCATTCCGCCGTCTTCCGGCCGGCGCCACCGCGTTCGACGTCGCGAGTCGCCGTGCCGGTGAGCCGCTGCGGCTTGAGCGGCGTGCTGCCGGGATAATACAAGCTCATGCGGTGGATCACTTCCAGGAACTCGTCAGCATCATGAGTGGATTTCATGATGCGCTCCAGCGTGTGGCAGCCGGTGCAATTGAGCAGGAAGTTCTTTTGCTCCACCGTCCCCGGCATGCTGCTCAGCCATTCGGCATTGGTGAGCTGCGCCGACAGGTTTTTGGCTTTCTTGAGATGGAGATCCGTCTTGGCTTCCTGGCTGGAGGCGACGTCGGCGCCCCTGGTGCCATCGAGCTCATAGCCAGCCGCACGCGCTTTCAATGTATAGTGCCCGGGCTCGAGCCGAGAGGCCGGGAACGCAAAGCTCCCCGCGGCGTTGGTGACGACGCTGATGCTGATAGTGGAGCCGTCCTTCTTGGCGCTGACGACCACGCCTTCCATCGGCCCTTCCTCCGCGGACACGACCTGCCCGCTTAACGCCACAGGCTTTGGAACGTCTCCATGAAGAAGGATGGCAGCAAGAACGCCGCCCACAATACAGAAAACTCGCCTCGTTTTCATGGGCCATCTCCTCGTCTGGGAATCGATTATCCTCCCGACGGGGGCGCAACGGAAGGCCCAGTTTCGGTGCCCGTTATCCCAGCGTCACGCCGAAGGTCATTTGGCGAGCAGCCCGCGGCCGCGCAGCCAGTTGGTCAGCAGAGTCGGCCACATGCCTAAGGCCGGATCGGCCAAGGCCAGCCCGACGCCGTGCGGACCGTTCTCGAAAATGTGCATCTCGGCCGGGACCTTCGCGGCGCGCAACGCCAGGTAAAACCGCACGCTGTTCTCCACCGGAACCGTGGTGTCGGCGGTGGTGTGAAACAGGAAGGTGGGCGGGGTGGCCGACGTCACGTGCAGTTCGTCCGAAAGGTTCTGAATGAGGGCAGGTTCCGGATTGTCGCCCAGCAGGCTGCGCACGGATCCGGCGTGGGCGATGGTGGGGTCAAAGGAGATTACCGGATACGCCAGGATGAGGAAATCCGGGCGACTGCTGACGCGGTCGACCGGGTCGGCGGCGCCGGCATTGCCCTGGTCGAAGTGCGTGCCGGCAGTGGCAGTCAGGTGGCCTCCCGCGGAAAAGCCCATCATGCCCAAGCGGCCGGGCTGCACGCCGAACTGCGCGGCCTGGGCGCGCACGAGACGAATCGCGCGCTGAGCGTCTCCGAGCTCGATGGGGTGATGGTACTTCGGACCGAGACGGTACTTCAGTACGAACGCGCTAATTCCCATGCTGTTGAACCAGGCGGCCACATATCGGCCTTCGTGGCTTATGGCGAGCGCGGAATAGCCGCCGCCGGGCGCAATGAGAACCGCTGTGCCGTTCGCCTGTCGGGCGGCGCGAAAGAACGTTAGCGTGGGGCGGTCGGCGTCCGTTTCGCCCAACCCGCCGGGCGCGCGGCCTTCCCAAAGAGCAATTGTTTCCGGCTCGGCGTTGAGATCGGGGCGCGGCGGGGCAGTCTGCGCGACGATGACGGCGGCCAACGCCAGTAACAGCGGTGGAATCGCGAGTTTCATTTGCCGATCTTACTACGCGGCGTGGCAGCGAACGTGCTATCGCTCGCATTCATGAGGCACGAACGGAAAAATCTTCTCACTTCGCGAAGGCGCGGCATCGGGACTCTTCCCGTAATCGGCTTGTGCGGCGGTTTGGCGGTGTTGACCGCCGGTTTATGGATGGTACAGCACAGTCAGATCAATAAGCTGAATGCAGACCGCGCGACGAACGCGGCCGAGTTGGACCGGTCGCGACTGCAGATCCAGGATCTGACCAACCGCCTCAATACGCTGGCGCAGCGGCCGGCTCAAGCGCGGACCGCGTGGAGGAGCGGCCGGTAGTTCGTGCCGCCGCACCGGCGAAACGGGCGCCGCGCGTTGCCAAGAGCGATCCGCGCCTGGATCGCCTGCAAGGCCAGCTTACCGAGACCCAGAAGCAGCTGGCGAGCACGCGCGACGATCTCGCCAAGGCACAGGAATCGCTGGACGGCAAGATCAACTCGACGCGCGACGATCTGAACGGTTCGATTGCCAAGACACACGAAGAAGTGGCGGCCTTGCAGCGGCGCGGCGAGCAAAACATCTACGAATTCCGGCTGACGAAATCGAAGCAGATGCAGCGGGTGGGACCGCTGAGCCTGGCGCTGCGCAGCACCAGCACCAAGCACAAGACCTACGATTTCTCGATGCTCGTGGACGACAATACGCTGTCCAAGAAGCATGTCAACCTGTATGAACCCGTGTGGATCACGGTAAGTGACCGGCCGCAGCCGGTGCAACTCGTGGTGAATCGCGTGGGGAAGGACGAAGTCGACGGCTACGTAAGCGAGCCGAAGTACAAGAAATCGGAGCTGGCGACGAACGCGGAAACGCCGGCCCCGGCTCCTGCGAAAGAGTTGACCAACCGGTAAAGCTGCCCTCGCGCGGCGCCGGCACAGCCCGCAGCCGGCCAAACCTGACACAATAGGGAGATGCGAAATTCGCTCCCTCTCCTGATTCTTGTTGCGGCAGCGCCGGTATTTGCGCAGACGAAAGCCGAAGCCGCGCCGAACCCGTCGGCGCCCGGCAGCCTGCAGGCGAACTGGTCCACCGCGCCGGATGGCAGCCCGCTGATGAGCTGGGTCGAGCCGTCGAAAAGCGGTTCGCTCAACCTCCGCTACGCGGTGTTGCATGGCGCCAAATGGTCGGACCCGCAGACCGTGGCGGTCAACCGGCATTTTTTTCGGCATCCGGCCGAGGTGCCCGAGGTGATGCAGGTGAGCGACAAGCAGTGGATGGCGCACTGGGTCGAGATGCCGAACGAATCCAGCGAGGCGGAGTTCGTCTACGTCGCATCTTCTACAGATGGCGTGCACTGGACCCCGCCGCTTATGGCGCACAAAGACAAGAACCAGGTGCTGCATGGGCTGGCTTCGATGGCGGTCGACGCCAAAGGCGAGATTTCGTTGTTCTGGCTGCACACTCCGGAGGGCGAAGACGGGCCGGGATATCTGATGCGGACGGTTGTGGATGCGACCGGAAAAGACATCAAGGAAGAACGCCTGGATGACGACGTGTGCAACTGCTGCCCGACCGCGGTTGCCAAAACCAGCAAAGGGTTGATCGTCGCTTATCGAAGCCACACTAAGGACGACATTCGCGATATCGCGGTGATCCGGCTGGAAAACGGCAAGTGGTCGCAATCGAAAATTGTGCACGCCGACAACTGGAAGCTGAACGCGTGCCCGACCAACGCGGCGGCGGTTGCCGCTAAAGGCGACAAAGTGGCAGTGGCCTGGTACACCGGCGCGCAAAATGCTCCCAAGGTGGAGGTTGCGTTTTCGACCGATGGCGGCGCGACGTTCGGCAAGCCGGCCGTGGTGAGCACCGGGCACGCGTTCGGGTACACATCGATGGCGCTTGACGATCAGGGCAACGCGACGATCTCTTGGCTGGAGCAGGGCGGCGGAGCAGGCGCGCGCGTGCTGGCGCGCTCGGTGAGCACGGCCGGCGCCACTGGTCCGGTGATTCAAGTGGCCGAGGGCGGGCGGATGGCGCTGGGATATCCGCGGCTGTTCCGGTCCGCGGCCGGTACGTACATCGCCTGGGGAAACGCCAAGCCCGGGGCCAAGGTCGATACCGCGCGTCTGAATTAATACGCCATGTTTCTGTGGGCCGCGCTTCTGGCGGCGACGGCTGCTGCCGCCCCGGTAACGCCAGGGCCTGGAATTTCCGAGAGGCTGGCGAACGACCGCGCCGCCTCCATTTCCTCGCTCCGGTACGAACTCTCGTTTCAGATCCCGGAAACCAAAACGAAGCCGATTCGCGGCTCCGAGGTGATTCGCTTCTCGCTGCGGGCGCGGCATCGGATTGTTGTCGATTTCGAGCAGCCTCGCGACCACGTGCTTGCGGTGCGCGTGAATGGGCGGGCCAGCGACTTTCTGATGTCAGGCGGTCACCTGGTTTTCGCGGCGTCGGCCACCAAAGCCGGAGAGAACGAGATCGCCATCGAGTTCGTCGCCGGCGACGAATCTCTCAACCGTAATGACGATTTCCTGTATACGCTGTATGTCCCGGCGCGCGCGCACATGGCGTTCCCCTGCTTCGACCAGCCCAGCCTGAAAGCGCGCTTCAAGTTGGAGATCGGGATGCCGTCGGACTGGCGGGTTGTGGCGAATGGCGCCCAAACGACAATGACGATCTCCGGAGGAGTTGCGTCGGTCCGTTTTGCCGAAACGCAGCCGATTCCCACGTACCTGTTCGCGTTTGCGGCGGGAAAATTTCAGGTCGAGACCGCCGAGCGCAACGGGCGCACGTTTCGTATGTTTCATCGCGAGAACGACGCCGCGAAGGTGGCGCGCAATCGGGACGCGATCTTCGATCTGCACACACGCGCGCTGGCGTGGCTCGAAGACTACACCGGCATTCCGTATCCGTGGGGCAAGTTTGACTTCGTGCTCATCCCATCGTTCCAGTTCGGCGGCATGGAGCATCCCGGCGCGATCTTCTACAATGCGGCGGGGCTCATGCTCGATCCCTCGGCCACTCAGAACCAGCTGTTGAATCGGGCCAGTACCATCGCGCATGAAACGGCGCACATGTGGTTCGGCGACCTGGTGACCATGCGTTGGTTCAATGATGTCTGGATGAAAGAAGTCATGGCGAACGTGATGGCGGCCAAGATCGTGAATCCATCGTTTCCCGAGATCAACCACGACCTGCGGTTTCTGCTGGAGCATTATCCCTATGCCTATGACGTGGACCGGACGGCGGGCGCCAACCCGATCCGGCAGGAACTCGGCAATCTGAACGAAGCCGGGAGCCTGTACGGCAACATTATTTATGACAAAGCGCCAATCGTGATGCGGCAGCTCGAAGGCATCGCCGGTCCGGACGCCTTTCGGGACGGTCTGCGCGAGTATCTCAAAAGGTATTCGTTTGGAAATGCAACCTGGCTCGACCTGGTGCAGATTTTCGAAAAGCGGAAGCCGGGCGAAGTGGCGAGTTGGAGCCGGGCCTGGGTGGAACGCCGGGGCCGCCCCGAGATCACGACGACTCTCCGAACGGGGACAGACGGGACGATTTCGGAAGTGCGGCTGGCGCAACGCGAGCTGGTCTGGCCCCAGCGCCTGGAGGTAGATCTCGGGTTCCCCGGCCAGGTCAACCGGACTCCGGTTGCCATGAACGGTCCGGTTGTTGATCTTGCTGGAGTCGCGGGGAGCCGGCAACCGGAGTACATTTTGCCGAACGGCGGCGGGCTCGGGTACGGGTTGTTCCTGCTCGACGACACAACCAAGGGCTACTTGCTCGGGCACCTGGAAGACATACCCGATGCGCTGACGCGAGGCAGCGCGTGGGTGGATATTTGGGAAAATCTGCTGGAGGCGCGAATCACTCCGGCGGAGTTTGTGGATCTAGTGACGCGCGCGCTGCCCAAAGAGGCCGATGAGCAGAACACCGAGCGCGTGCTGCAATACCTGGCGCACTCATTCTGGCAGTTCCTTCCGCCGGAGGAGCGCGGGCGGCGCGCCGCGGAATTGGAATCGCTGCTCCGCGCGGGAATCGCGCGCGCCGGCGCCACCAGCGCGAAATCCGCGTGGTTCGCGGCCTATCGGGACACGGTTTTGACGCCCGACGGATTCGCGTGGCTGGAACGCATCTGGCGGCGCGAAGAGAAAATCGAAGGCTTACCATTGGCCGAACCCGACGAGATCAGCCTGGCGATGGAGCTGGCCGTGCGCGGAGTTTCCGGCTGGCGGCAAATCCTCGACACGCAGCTGACGCGCACGCAGAATCCCGATCGCAAGGCGCGCCTGGCATTTGTCATGCCGGCGCTATCGGCCGACCCGGCGGAACGGGAGCAGGCGTTCGAGCGTCTTCGCAGACTCGAGAACCGGCGCCATGAACCATGGGTCTTGGAATCGCTTCGTTACCTGAATCATCCGTTGCGGCAGCCGACGGCGCAGCGGTTTGTCCGGCCGAGCCTGGAGTTACTCCCGGAGATTCAGCGCACCGGCGACATCTTTTTTCCCCAGCGCTGGATGGAAGCTACACTCGGCCAGCAGCGCGCCCCGGAAGCGGCGCAGGCCGTGCGCGAGTTCCTGGCGCAGACCAAGCTTTCGCGGCGGCTCGAATGGGTGGTGCTGAGCTCCGCCGACAACCTGTTCCGTGCGGCCCGGATGCAGTAGCTACGCTTGAAGCGCCTTTTTCGCGTACTCGAAACAGCGCGCGACTTCGGTGACGGTGTCGGCGGTCGCATGAGCGTTGTACTCGTACTCGATGTTCGCCGGAATGTCGTACTTCTCTTTCTTGAGCAGCTGCAGGACGGCTTTGATCGGCGTGTCGCCTTCGCCCCAAGGCCAGTTGTTCTGCTGGATCGGCGTGGCATTACCAGGAGGGCTCTTCTTGCGATCTTTCAGGTGCAGGTTCGTGATGCGTGCGTGATTGTCCTTGATAAAGGCGACTGCGTCGTAGCCGGCCGCGGTGAAGTGACCGATATCCAGATTCACCCACATGTACTTGCCCATCGCCATCACCTTGGCGAAGGTTTCCGGAGTCGCGAACTGTTCGGGATCTTTGACGTCGTCGTGGCCGTGGGCGCCCCAGGGAATCCGGTACTTGTCCGCAATGGGAGCGACACGCCGCGCCACAGTTACGGTCGAGCTGGAAGAAATCGCTTTGACGCCGAGGGCTCGGGCCATCTGGAACGCGTAGCCGATCTCGTCATCGGCAATGGTAACGCCCATGTTGTAACAGAGCAGGCGAATGTCGATGCCGGCGTCGGTGAACTGCTTCCGAACGGGAGCGAATGTACCGGGTTTTGCAGCCGAGCGCCACTCGCGGAGGGCGCTTTGCGCTGCCAGGATTTCGGGGGTTTGACCGCGCCCGCGCGGCGCCGCCGGAGCACCCGCCAAGGCTTCGGCGTGATTCGACATCAGCTCGACTTCGCTGAGTCCGATTTTCGACATCGACGGAATGATTTGGGTAGGCGGCAGATCACGGAAGCTATAGCTGATCGCTCCGATCTGCACGCCGGCGATGCGAGATTCCGGCGCCGCCAGGGCTACCGCGGGGATCGCCGCGAGGGCCAATTTTCCGAGATCGCGTCTGGAGTAGTTCATCGCAATGCTCCTAGGGCGCCGGCGTTGCCAGCGGCTTGCCCTTTTCCACCACGTACACGCCGACCAGACGCAGGGGTTGGGTCCCTGTGTTATGGGCGTCATGCTTGGTGCCACCCGGAATGACGAATCCGTCGCCGGCTTTCACCTTGAGAGGCGGTTGTCCTTCCATGAGGATTTCGCCCTCGCCGGAAAGAATGTAGCTGATCTCATCTCCCGGGTGCGTGTGGCGGCCGGCGCTGCCGCCTGGAGCAATTTCGACGTTGGCAATGATTGCTTCGCGTCCGGGAACCGAGACGTCTCCCGTCTTGACCACGGTACGTTTGATGGCCGGGGTTTGGGCCGCGAGCGTCACTGCCAGTACCAATGCCATCGTCAGGCCAATCGCACTACACGTTTCGATCCGTTTCATTCTGCCTCTCCTCCAGGTATCGAGAATACTGTACAACATCCGGCGGCGAGCCGCTGCCGTGCTCCTTGACTTTCTCGGTACCGGTAATTTATTCTAGCCATTCGACTTGGCGCGGCAGCCCAGGCGTTTTCCGTATGTCCAATCAATCGCGGCATGAAGCCGAGACCGTGGAGCGTTCGCTCGACTCCAACCTGGACAGCGTGGATTACGCCGAAGAGATCACGATGGGCGTGGCCAAGAGAGCGGGATTTGACGAAGACGATCTGACAAAGATTGGGATGGCGGTGCGCGAGTCGATGGTGAATGCGGTCGTGCATGGGAACCGCTACAACGCCAATAAGAAGGTTCGATTCTCGATACACAAGGACACGGACCGCTTGACGGTGCGGATCATCGATGAGGGCGAGGGATTCGATGTGGAAAGCGTGCCGGACCCGCTGGCCCCGGAGAACCTGTTCCGCAACTCGGGGCGCGGTATCTTTCTGATCCGGTCATTCATGGACGATTGCCGGATCCGGCGCCTGGAGCCCGGCGGCACGGAAGTAACTTTGGTCAAGCGCATGGTGTCCAAATAGGATTCACGATTTTTCAGCCAGGAGGCAAGTTCAGTGAGCGTAAAGTTAAATAGTCGGCAAGTGGGCGATGTCAGCGTGGTGGACGTCGCCGGCCGGATCACGTTAGGTGAGGGATCGACCGCGCTGCGGGACGCGCTGCGCGACATGGTGGCGAAGAACCACAAGAAGATCCTGCTGAATCTCGGAGACGTCTCCTACATTGACAGTTCCGGGATCGGGGAACTGGTCTCCGGGTTTACGTCGGTAACCAACAGCGGCGGCCAATTGAAACTGCTGGGTCTGACCAAGAGGGTCAAGGATCTGCTGCAGATCACGAAACTGTACACGGTTTTCGACGTGCACGAAGACGAATCGTCCGCAATTAGGAGCTTTGCGTAGCGGCTGCGCTATCCGCCGCCGACGAACTGGACGATTTCGAGTTGGGCGCCGGTGTGCAGCCCTGTCTCGCGCCAGAGAGGCTGCTTGATGATGCGGCGATCGAGCTCGACGGCGACGCGATCCGGATCCAGTTTCAGTTCGTGTAAGAGGCCGAGAACAGTCTGGCCGTCGGGGGCGCTGCGGGCTTCGCCGTTCACGGTGATTTGCATGGACATACGTTGGTTGACACTCTTGTTTTGCAACCATTATAGTCGTATTTGATCCCCGTATTCGCAGGAACAAATGCCTAGCTCATACACCGAAGTGTATTTCCCTGTACTGGTGCAGGGAATCATTGCAGTCGGGCTGGCGGCGGTGCTGATTCTGCTGTCCTACGTGCTCGGGAAGAAGGTCCGCAACGTCGTCAAAGACACGCCCTACGAATCGGGAATCACGCCGATCGGTGATGCGCGCCAGCGCTTCAGCGTGAAGTTCTACCTGGTGGGGATGCTGTTCATCCTGTTCGATATCGAAGCAATCTTCTTGTATCCCTGGGCAGTGGTGTTTCGCGATTTGAGGATGTTCGGCTTCATCGAAATGCTGATCTTCGTGGTACTGATCCTTTCTGGGTTCTTCTACATTTGGAAAAAAGGCGCGCTGGATTGGTCGCAGTCGGACCGTGCCGGCGGGAAGCAGTAGCGAATTAACCAATGATACCGGACAATTTGCGGGAACATGCGGTCGCCGCGGCGCTCGATTCGTTCGATCCGGATGCCCTCACGGGCGGCAAATGGGATCGTGGAGAGCTGACGCTGGAAATTGCAGCCGCGAAGATCGCCAGCGTGTGCGGCTTTCTCAAGTACGATCAGAAGTTTGTCCGGCTGAGCACGGTGACGGCAGTGGACCGGTATCCGGGCGAGCCGCGGTTCGAAGTGGTCTACCATCTGTATTCGATCGAGAGAAACGAGTGGCTGCGCTTGAAATGCCGGCTGGCGGGCGCGAATCCATCGATCGAATCGGTGACCTCGGTGTGGCGCGGCGCGAACTGGTACGAGCGGGAAGTCTTCGATCTGTTCGGTATCGAGTTCCGGAACCATCCCGACTTGCGGCGTATTTTGATGCCAGAGGGATGGGAAGGCCACCCGCTGAGAAAGGACTATCCGATCACGGGGACGAGGGTCTAGGCATATGAGCGAGTCAGGGGTACCGAGCCAGTCCGCCGCAGCCGTGGAAGAGCCGAAGCCGCAGAGCGGCGTGCGCCGCATGGTCCTCAACATGGGACCGCAGCATCCATCGACGCACGGCGTGCTGCGCCTGCTGATCGAGCTCGACGGCGAAATCATCACCAGTTGCCAGCCCGACATCGGCTACCTGCACACCGGCATCGAAAAGGAATTCGAAGTCAAGAATTACCAGCAGGCGGTGACGCTGACCGACCGCGTAGATTACCTGGCGCCTCTCTCGAACAATCTGTGCTACGTGCTGGCGGTAGAGAAACTGCTGGGCCTGGAGATTCCGCCACAGGCGCAATGGATGCGCGTGATGCTGACGGAGCTGACACGACTGAACAGCCACCTGGTGTGGCTCGGCACGCACGCGATCGACATCGGCGCGATGAGCGTGTTTCTGTACTGCTTCCGGGAGCGGGAAGAAATTCTTCGGATCTTCGAGATGTTCTCGGGACAGCGGATGATGACGAGCTACTTCCGCATCGGCGGGCTGGCGCTGGAGCCGCCGCGCGGATGGCAGAAGCGCGTCAAGGCGTTCGTGGATATCTTTCCGAGCCGGGTCGATGAATATGAGAACCTGCTGACGGCGAACCGGATCTGGATCGGGCGCACGCAGGGAGTCGGGCACATTTCGCTCGAGGACATGCTGGACCTGGGGATCACGGGGCCGATGCTGCGCGCCGCCGGACTGAAGGTGGATGCGCGTAAGGACCGGCCGTACTCGAGCTACGAGAAGTTCGATTTCGAAGTGCCGACACGCACGGCGAACGATGTTTTCGCGCGGTACCAGGTGCGCATCGAAGAGATGCGGCAGAGCACGCGGATCATCAAGCAGGCGCTGGAAGGCATGCCGTCGGGACCGTGGAAAGCCGACGCGCCGCACGTCGTGCTGCCAGACCGCGAAAAGATGAAGACCCAGATGGAGGCCCTCATCTACCATTTCAAGATCGTGACAGAAGGGTTCCGCGTGCCCGAAGGCGAAGTCTACCAAGTGATTGAATCGCCGCGCGGAGAAATCGGATACTACGTTGTGAGCGATGGGACAACCCATCCGTACCGCGTTCATATGCGGACGCCGAGCTTCGGCAATCTGCAAGCGACTCCGAAGATCGTCGAGGGGATTTTGATCGCGGACGTGATTGCGTCGCTGGGGAGTATGGATTTTGTGCTGGGGGACACGGACCGGTGAAAGGTCGCTCCCTGACGAATCTGCGTGGAAACCCCGCGCTCACGCGACGGGGCTGGAACGGCTATTCCGTCGTTTCAAGCCGAAACGTAGCCGCGCCCGTGAGGGCGGGGTTCGTTGGCCGAGTTAACTGAGATGACTTTTTCTCCACAAACGGAAGCGCGATTTGAGAAGCTGCTGAAGAGCTATCCGCCGGGACGGCAGCGGTCGGCCATGATTCCGATGCTGCTTTATGGACAGGACGAGGTGGGCTCGGTCACCGACGAATTGATCGAAGAAGTGGCCCAGCGTGTCGGTGTGACGCCGTTGCAGGTCAACGAAGTGCTTTCCTACTACTCCATGCTGCATCGCAAGCCCATGGGGAAGTATCACGTCCAGATCTGCACCAACATCAGCTGTCTGCTGACGGGAGGAGACAAACTGTGGGAGCGGGCCTGCGAGAAGCTGGGGATCGGGCACAAGGAAGTGTCGGCGGACGGGCAGATCTCGCTGGAAGAAGTGGAATGCATCGGAGCATGCTCATGGGCGCCGGCGATCCAGGTGAACTACGATTTCTATCACAAGGTCACGCCTGAGCAGTTGGATCAGCTGTTAAACGGTTTGAAGAAAAATGTATAACGAACCCAGCCCGCTGGAAACGCGGATTCTTTCGCGGCGGTTCGGCAAGCCGAACTCGACGTCGATCGATACCTACCTTGCCGATGACGGGTACAAGGCGTTTTTGAAAGCCTCGCGGATGAAGCCGGAGGAGATCATCGAAGAAGTCAAAATCTCGAATCTCCGCGGCCGCGGCGGGGCCGGGTTCCCCACCGGGATGAAATGGAGCTTCGTGCCGCGCACGTCACCGAAGCCGAAGTACATCGTGGTGAACGCGGACGAGAGCGAGCCCGGAACGTGCAAAGACCGGCTGCTGATGGAATACGATCCGCACCAGTTGATCGAAGGGTGTCTCATTGCGGGATTGTCCGTGGACGCGCACGCTGGGTACATCTATATTCGCGGCGAGTACCGGTATCTGATCGATATCGTCGATAAAGCGCTCGAAGAGGCGTACCGGAAGGGTTGGCTTGGAAAGAACATCCAAGGAACGGGTTTCGATTTCGATTTATATACGCACACGGGCGCGGGGGCGTACGAATGCGGCGAAGAATCGGCGCTGCTGGAGTCGCTCGAAGGCAAGCGGGGCATCCCCCGCATCCGGCCGCCGTTTCCGGCGGTGGTGGGCGCGTTCCAGTGCCCGACTATTCTAAATAACGTCGAGACGTATTGCGCCGTGCCCGCGATCATCCGCGACGGCGGAAAAGCGTTCGCCGACTTGGGCGTTCCGAAAGCGGGCGGCACCAAGCTCACGTGCCTCACCGGGCATATCAACAAGCCGGGGGTCTACGAACTGCCGCTCGGTTTCCCGGTCATGAAAATGATCGAGGAAGTTGGCGGCGGCATGCGCAACGGAAAGAAGCTGAAGGCATTCATACCGGGCGGTTCCTCATGCCCCATCCTGACGGCGGCGGAGTGCGAGGGCGCGACCATGGATTACGATTCGATGGCGCAGCGCAAGTCGATGCTGGGCTCTGGCGGCGTCGTGGTGATGGACGAAGACACCTGCATGGTGAAAGTGGCGCTGCGGATTATCCGGTTTTACGCGCATGAGAGTTGCGGGTGGTGTATTCCCTGCCGCGAGGGCACGACCTGGCTGCGCAAGCTGCTGACGCGCTTTCATCAGGGACAGGGCACGCGCTCCGATATCGATCTGATCGGCGATGTTTCGCGGAATATGCTCGGCCGCACGTTCTGCCCGCTCGGCGATGCGGCGTCGCTGCCGACTACGTCGATTGTCGAGAAATTCCGGCAGGAATTCGAGGACCATCTAGACGGCAAGCCGTGTCCGTACGAGCACGTGGACCACATGGTGATGGCATAAATGGCAGATCCGGTAAAGCTGACGATTAACGGCCGCGAAATACAGGCCGCACCCGGGACGCTGGTGATCGATGCGGCCAAGCAAGCGGGCATTGAAGTACCGGCGTTTTGCTATTACGAAGGGCTCAGCCTGCAGGCCGCCTGCCGCATGTGCCTGGTGGAAATCGAGAAGACGCCGAAGCTGCAGACGGCGTGCACGGTGCCGGTGGCCGAAGGCATGGTGGTGCGCACGGAGACCGACCAGGTGCACACGGCGCGCAAGTACATGCTGGAGTACTTGCTCACCAACCACCCGCTGGATTGCCCGGTGTGCGACAAGGGCGGCGAGTGCGAATTGCAGGACATGACCTTCCGCTACGGCGTGGGCGAGAGCCGGTACACGGAAGAGAAGGTACACACGCCGGAAAAGCAGTTTTCTCCAGTCGTCTTCTTCGATGCGCCGCGCTGCATCCTGTGCTATCGCTGCGTACGTATCTGCGACGAAGGGATGGGTG
>Ga0126371_10001311_pt1 | contig 20918 bp, 17 predicted proteins | sample PanSoiMetaPlot_4_FD_110145 | JGI IMG/M metagenome (GOLD analysis project Ga0126371, IMG submission 110145) | Tropical forest soil microbial communities from Panama - MetaG Plot_4 | ecosystem: Environmental > Terrestrial > Soil > Tropical forest > Bulk soil | place: Panama | collected 2016-02-17 | reverse complement strand
GGCAACGAGCATGGCCAACAGAAACGGTAGACACTTGTTGATCACAATGAGACCTCCGCAGTTTGCGAGGGGACAGAGATCCGCTTGACCGAGCTACGCAACTTTGGATGCATGAGTTCCGTGAAAAAATTCTTCCACGCGAACAATTAGTTTCTAGTTTCTTCTTCAGTAACCCCAGGTCATCAGACCCGTGGCCCCAGTGCCCACACGAATACAGACCGAGCTTCTGAGTGAGGCATTCGCCTTTTCCTTATATAACGTCGCGGACATGCGAATTGTTACAGACCACCATCTGCGTTTGTGTTGAAGCAAGCGCGGTGCCGCGAGTGCTCCCGTCTAACTTATTGAGGGGACGTAACCGGGTGTAGGCAGAGAACTCCACGCGTGTACTAATTCGATAATTGGGTGTCCACGAGTGGACACTGTCAAAAGGGGTGTCCCTCCTGAGATTCGTCCGCTTCCTCCCTGCCAATCCGGGTATCTAGTAGAATCAAACGTCGAGATCAGACATGGCTGATGTGCGCCGCGGTCTCATTATCGTCAATACCGGGCCGGGCAAGGGTAAGACGACTGCGGCCATGGGAACGGCCTTGCGAGCCGTCGGCCAGGGGATGCGGGTCTTAATGCTGCAGTTCCTGAAGGGCTCATGGCATTATGGCGAACTCGACGCGGTGCTGGCCTTCGGCGATAAGTTCGTCATGAAGCAGATGGGCCGTGGCTTCGTGAAGGTAGGAGCTGAGAAGCCCGATCCGGAAGATGTCCGGATGGTAGACGAGGCTTGGGCTGAGGCGGAGAAGGCGATTCAGTCGGGGGAATGGGATCTGGTGGTGCTCGATGAGATTAACTATGCCATCAGCTACGGCATGCTCGATCCGGCAAAGGTGGTCGAGAGCCTCGAGAAGAAGCCGGAAATGGTGCACGTGATTTTGACGGGCAGGAACGCGCACCCGACGATCGTAAATCTTGCCGATACCGTGACGGAGATGCGCCAGGTGAAACACGCCTATGAGAAGGGCGTAATGGCGCAGAGAGGAATCGAGTACTGACATTTAGACGTTTAATCATTTAGTCATTTAATCAATGCGTCATGAGTGGTACAGCATCCGCATTGTCTCAATGATTAAATGATTACATAGATCATGGCTTGGTTTAAACGCGAATCCGCCGAGCTGGACACTTCGGGCGAGAAGAAGGTACGCACCGAAGGATTATGGGTGAAGTGTGAGAACTGCCGGCAGATTATCTGGAAGAAAGATCTCGAAGAGAACCTGAACGTGTGTCCGAAGTGCGACAAGCACTTCCGGATCGACGCCCGCACTCGACTGGCGCAGTTACTGGATGACAATCAGTACACAGTTTTCGACGAAGGTATTTCCTCGACCGATCCGCTCAAGTTTGTCGATTTGAAGCCGTATTCATCACGGCTGAAGCAGGCACAGCACGATACGGGCCTTAAGGATGCTGTGGTCAATGCCCACGGCAAGCTGATGGGGCGGCAGGTGATTGCGAGCGTAATGGAGTATTCGTTCATCGGCGGGAGTATGGGAGCCGTGGTCGGAGAAGCAATTACGCGTGCCGTAGAGAGGGCTGCAGATAGCAAGGTTCCACTGATTATCGTTTCAGCTTCCGGTGGCGCCCGGATGATGGAAGGCGTAATCAGCCTGATGCAGCTGGCAAAAATCTCGTCCGCGCTGGCGAAACTGGATAAAGCCAAAGTTCCTTATGTCTCGCTGCTCACGGATCCTACGACCGGCGGAGTGACGGCATCGTTTGCCATGCTCGGCGATCTGAATATTGCGGAACCGGGGGCGCTGATTGGGTTTGCGGGACCACGAGTGATCGAGCAGACGATCCGGCAGAAGCTGCCGCCTGGCTTCCAGCGCAGCGAATTTCTGCTGACCCACGGCATGCTGGATGCGGTGGTGCCACGGAAACAGTTGAAGCCCTATATCGCGCGGGCGCTGGATTTTATGGCGGCGTGACGGCCAGCTCTTGGCTTTCGGCGATTAGCTTTTGGCCTGAGACCTACGCCCCAGTCTTCATTCCCGTGAAGCGTTCGGCCAACTTGATAAGCTAATAGCGAAGAGCCCTCCTTAGGCTAAGAGCCAAGAGCTAAAGGCCAAAAGCCTTACTATGTCCTACGAAACCGCAGTGGCGAGCATGTTTGCGCTTGGGCACGAGTTGGCCCATACGCCGTCGCACAAGTTCGACCTGGCGCACATGCGGGTGTTGCTGGAGGGACTTGGTCATCGGGAGAGGATGTTTCCGAGCACCCTGATTGCGGGGACGAATGGAAAGGGATCTACCGCCGCAACGCTGGCATCGATTCTGCGGGCTTCGGGGTTGAAGACTGGGCTTTATACCTCGCCACATTTGGTGCGGATCAACGAGCGGATTCGGATCAGCGGGGACGAGATCAGCGATGATAATTTCGCGCGGCTGCATGGGGACGTGGATCGCGTGGCCGAGCGACTCGTAGTTGAAGGGGCCCTGCCGTGGCATCCCAGCTTTTTCGAGATGATGACGGCGATTGCGTTCTGCTACTTCGCTGAACAAAAGGTGGCCGTCGCCGTGTTAGAAGTCGGCATGGGAGGGCGGCTCGATGCGACGAACGTAGTTGAGCCCCTGGTGAGCGTCATCGCTGATATTTCCCTCGATCATCAGAAGTTTCTGGGAAATACCGTCGGCGAGATTGCTCGGGAGAAGGCGGGGATTATTCGGCCTGGGGGAGTCGTGGTGACTCTGCCGCAGCAGCCTGAGGCCAATGACGTCATTGGGAATACCATCCTGGACCTGGACGCGATTGGCGTGAGTGCTGTGCAGTACGTGCCACCGGTTTCGCCTGCCAGCGCGCCTTATCTGGTGTCAACTGAAAGGCAAAACCCTTTAACCGCTGAGTTCGCTGAGAGTGCCGCAGGGGGCGCTGAGAAGACCTTGTATCGGTATCCGCTGCAGATAATGGGTAAGGAGGTTCTGGTTGAATCGCCGCTGGTTGGGCGGCATCAATTAAGGAATGTGGCGTTGGCGATCGCCACCGCTGAGGAATTGAGCAAGAAAGGTCTAGCCGGGATCACGCCGGAATCGATCGACAGGGGAATCCGGGAGACACGGTGGCCGGGGCGGTTTCAGGTACTTCCAGCATGCGGCTCTTGGCCTGAGATCGTCTTCGATGTGGCGCACAATCCGGCGGGGGCGTGGGCATTGCGCTCGGCCCTTTCGGAGGGCTACGGGGACCGTCCGCTGATATTTGTTTTCGGGGCGATGCGCGATAAAGCAATCTCAGAGATGAGCGAGATTCTTTTCCCGGTTGCACAGCGAGTGGTAGTTACGCAGCCGGAAAATCCGAGAGCCGCGTCGCCCGAAGAAATTGTGCAAGCGGCCAGCCGCACGGGAGCAGAGATCGAAGAGGTAGCGGACGTTACGGCGGCCCTCGAAATGGCTCGTACTGTGGCGGGGACCAGCGGCATCGTTGTTGTGACCGGATCGATCTATTTAGTGGGAGAGGCGATGCGGTTACTGGGTGTGCGAGTGTAACCGCTGGGAACTGTTATTTTCAGAACTTAGAAATTGTGTCGGACGTGAATCCATCCATCGATCAAGCGAGAAGTGAACAAATCGAAAGCGGCGAGCGGAATTTAACTATCATCCCGTCGAGAAGAAGTCCGCACGCGATTCCCGGCCGCCAATACGGCTGGCTCAGCCGGCTGCGGTCCTATCTTTTCCTAGATCCCCTTATCTGGCTCTACACGTTGATCATGGGGCTGGCAGCTTTACCGGGTGGCATTCTTGATCGCGACGGCAAGCGACTGCACTGGTTTTCGCGCACCTGGTCGTGGCTGATCATGAAGACGATCTTCTCCCCCGTGAAAGTAACGGAGTTGGATAAGATCGACACGACCAAGCCACACGTCTACGCGGTGAATCATGCTTCCGCGTTAGATATCCCCGTTCTCTACGTAAACCTGCCGTTTCAATTTCGGATTGCGTTCAAGAAAGAACTGCTGTCGTATCCGGTGGTGGGCTGGCAATTGAAACGGTCCGGACAGGTCTGCATTGACCAGCAGAATCCTTCGCGTTCGATCAGCAGCATTCGTGCGGCCCTGAAAGGCTTACACGCGGGACTGCCCTTGGTCATCTTCCCTGAGGGCGGACGAACTCCCGATGGTGAGATCAAGCCATTTCTACCGGGAGCGTTCTTCCTGGCGATTAAAGCCCAGGTCGACATTGTGCCGGTCGCCTTGGTTGGCACGTACGAGCTGTTACCGATGAATACCTACCACATCAAGTGCCAACCGCTGGAGATGCGGGTCGGAGAGCCGATCTCGACCACTGGATTGACGATGCGGGACATGGAAACGGTGAGCACGCGAGTGCAGAAGGCCATCGAGGACCTCTACTACCGTCCCTGACGTATCGACAAAATCTCCGGCTTTCAAAACTTGATCGACACGCGCTTGCCTGGTTCAAGGGTCTGCAGTCTCGAGGTAAGCCCGAGCATGCTGAATACCCGAACAGCGTCAGCCTGGCTTTCGGTGAAATGCGCCCAACCTTGATTGTGGACGATGGCGATCCTCGCTCGCGGGAAAGCATGGGCGGTTTCCACGGCATCGTTATTATCCATGGTTACCCGAAACCGACCGCGCGGTTTTGCTGAACCTGCAAACACGATCACCAGCCGCGGCGAGAACCGGCGAGCAACTTCGGCAACTCCCTCGTACCAAATCGTTATCGCCGGTCACGTAGATCGCATCACCGGGTTGGTCGATTCCCAGAGCAAATCCTACGACCTCACCACTGATTGGCTCAAAACCCGCGGGACCGTGACGTGCCGGCGTCGCCGTAACATGGAGTCGCTTCCCCGTTCGGGCTTCAACGGTTACGGTTTCTCACGGCGAGAGCCCTGTCACCCCTTGACCGAGTCGCGTTGCGCCTGCTCGTGTCGTACACCTGGCTTTAGCGCGAGTCAGGAACATACGTCCGGCGCGATCCAGATTATCGAAGTGCTGATCATGGCTGACCTGCGCGAGATCGCTTGCGCCAACTTGGTCCGCAGTTAGCGCTGGACCAGCGGTTTTTTCCAGTACAATCCCTCCCACCTCATACCTGCTCGGCGGATCGAACGTTGGGTCGGTAAGGATCCTGAATCCCGTCATTTCGACCAGAACAGTCGAACCACCAATCAGGGTGAGATCAATCTCGAGATCGGACACACCCCCCCATTAATCCTCAGGCAGCCCGGCGATGCTCGTCGCAAAGCTGCTGGTAGTGTTCGCGTCCGCGTTGATACCCCCGCAGAAATGGCTCCTCAACGTTCGCGCCGGGATATTGCTGCTTGACGTCGTCCAGGGCGGTATCCATCGCAGCAGAGACTTGGTCGAACTCCATGCAGCGAGTTCTGGCATGCATGGCGGCCTGAAATCCGAGACGGAAGAACTGTTCATCCGCAGCGAAGTTTCTGCCCGACTTGGTGTATTGACTCGCCTCCGCGGAGCGAAGACCGGTCCACCATTGTTCACGAGCGGAGTCGATGGACTCGGCGCCTTCGCCGTTCAGGACGTCGCGAACGAGCGACGCCGAGGGCTCATCATCGGCAAGTGCGATGACGACACTGCGGCCCTTGCGTAGAGCATCTTCGTAGACAAAGATCTCATCTTCCGGCAGGCCTTCGTAGGTCGATTTCTCGACTTTTCCACCCGCAACCGCACCGACAGTGGCACCCGCGGCTCCAAGGATCGCAGAACCGAGTAGACCCAATGCGGTAACCGGTCCGAGTCCCGGCACAAGCGCCATCAAAACGGAACCCCCGGTAAATCCGATACCGCCGCCAATCAGCGCACCGATGGCATTGCCCATGCCGGGCTGTTCCGTAGCCTCAGTCGGAACGGCCTGCACTTCTTTCTGAATCTGGTCTGTAGTTCCCGGTGTGAGAAGCGTGATTTTGCCTGAAGGGATGCCGGCTTGGTGAACTTGCTGAAAAGCGTGCTCTGCTGCTGGACGGGTCGCGAATACTCCTGTAATGGCTTCCATCGTTTCTCCTTTGAATACTTTGAGGGGTCCAGCGCGGACTAAGATGCAAAATTGCCATGCTTCAGCCAGTTGGAAAGATGTGGATGGTTGCCGTAACCTTTTTTGGAACCCGCCAGTTCTAGATAGTGGTAAGACAAAACCGCGGAGAATTCGTTGAAGGTTCTGAAGAAAGAAGCGGACGAGCGGCTTCTGATCGAGGCTGCGCAGCAGGACCCTGCCCGCTTTGGCGAGCTCTATGAAATCCATTTTGAGCGCGTGTACGCGTACGTGGTGAAACGCGTGCAGGACCGTGCCGAGGCTGAAGATCTGACCGCCGAAGTGTTTCACCAGGCATTGGCGAATCTGAAACGATTCGAGTGGCGCGGGATTCCGTTTTCGGCATGGCTGTTCCGGATTGCCGCCAACCTGATTTCTGACCGGTGGCAACGATCCGGTCGCGAGCTGCAAGATGACGCCGCCATCGAGTCGGCGCAGGTCAGTCCGGGGGAAATCGAGGAAGTAGAACGGCGCGCCACCTTGTTCCGGCTGGTGGAGACGCTGCCGGCCGAACAAAAACGGGTTGTCGTACTGAGATTTGTCGAGCAGAAGAGCATCAAAGAAGTCGCAAGTGCGATTCGTAAGACCGAGGGAGCAGTGAAGCAGTTACAGTTTCGCGCGCTGAGCACGTTGAAGGCGCGCATGGAGGGTGCCGATGCCTAAGCGCTCTCTACATCCAGGGAATGGCGGCCAGACGAAGATCGAGCAGCTGAACCAGGCGATCGATCAGATGCTGGCCCGAAATGACGGGCGGGTCACAAAGGCGGCGGCAGCGGTTGAGCCACTGGTGCGCATCGCGGCGGACTTGCGCAATCTGCCGAGTGCGAGTTTTAAGGCACGATTGAAATCCGAATTAGGAGGCAAGAAGCGTATGTCGACCGTTGCCGAACCCGTTACAGCTATGCGTACGACTGCAGCACCAAGAATTGCTTTCCGAGACCCGGGCAAAGCGATTGAGTTCTACAAACGTGCTCTGGGAGCCCAAGAGAAGTTCCGTTTCCAGGTCGGGGATAGCATCCCCCACGCCGAGCTCATGGTCGGAGACTCTCCGATTGATATCACTGGGGAATGGCCTGAGGGAGGCCGCTTCAGCGCCGAAACACTGGGAAATTCGCCAATCTCGATTTCTATTGAGGTTCCGGATGTGGACGCGTTTATCGAGCACGCCGTAGCGGCCGGAATGAAGCTGGTGCGTGAACCTAAGGATCAGTTCTATGGTCATCGCGATGCGACCCTGCTCGATCCCTTTGGTTATTCATGGGGCATTTATACGGTCAAAGAGGAAATGTCGGCTGAAGAAATGCACCGCCGGATGAAAGGCATGATGCACGGACCTGAAGGCGGCGACGTTTCGAAGAAGAAGAGCGGTGTGAGCCCCGTTCCTCCCGGGTTCCGTATGGTCACCCCATATCTGGTAGCCGAAGACGGGCTCGCGTTGCTGGCGTTCACCAAAGAGGGGCTTGGCGCCGAAGAAATTATGCGGGCCGTGACGCCCGGCGGTGTACATGCTGAAGTCCGCATCGGAGACACAACCCTGATGATGGGTGGCGGCCTGCCGGGGAAGAAGTTCTCAAGTTCTTTGCATCAGCATGCGTTGCACATTTACGTGGAAGATGCCGATGCTATTACGAACAAGGCCGTGGCAGCGGGAGCAACCCTCATCGACGAACCCCGAGATCAAGAGTATGGCGAGCGGTCAAGCACGATTCGAGATCAGGCCGGGAACTTCTGGTACATCGCTACTGCCAAGGGCAGGGACTTCAAGCCTAAAGGTCTCTTCAACGTTAATCCCTACCTGCACCCCCGCCGGGCCGAACCGGTTATCCATTTCCTGAAGCGCGCCTTCGGTGCTGAAGAAGTGGCAAAGTACGCTTCGCCCGACGGCGTTGTGCATCACGCGGTGGTGAAGGTCGGCGATTCGGTGCTGGAAATGGGCGAGGCTCACGGCAAGTATGAGCCGATGGAAGCAATGTTCTATTTGTATGTTCCTGATATGGAGGCTCTATATCGCAGGGCGTTGGCGGCAGGTGCGACCTCGTTTCAGGAACCGACGGATCAGCCTTATGGCGACCGCAATGCGGGTGTGAAGGACGCTTTTGGGAACAAGTGGTACATCGCCACACACGTCAAAGATGTGACGCTGTGAGCAAGTCAGTTTGGCATATCGAAGTAACAACAAACGGGGATGGCCCGGAGGCCCTCCCCGAGTTTTCAGATCCGGTGAGCTAGCGCTAGCTGGCGCGCCTACGTGGGGTGGATTCCTCATCATCTGGATCGAGTGCTTCGTCACCGCTTTCGCTTGCTTTTGCGCGATCGTTCGATTTATTCACCGTATCTTTCGCTTTACCCCAGGCATTCTGAACCTTTCCTTCCGCTTGCTTCGCTGCTCCCTTCGCCTGGGATTCAGAATCTCCGGTCCATTCACCGACCTGGCGTTCAGCTCGGCCAGCAACGTCTTTTACCTTTCCCTCAGCTCGATCTTTGTTCATAAAACCTCCGAAGTAGTTGGCACTCCCAGGGCAGGTTCGCCCCGGGCTGGGACCCACTGCCTGCTCCTTCAAGCCACCGGGTTTCGACCCTGAATCACACGGATCAAGACCGTAATGATGGCTAAGACGAGCAGGATGTGAATGAAACCTCCCAAAGTGTAGGAGCTGATCATCCCCAACAACCAAAGGATCAGAAGCAATACTGCAATTGTCCAAAGCATCGATCTGGCCCTCCGTTACCGCGAGTCTCGGTGTCGCAGGCAGACTAAAGGCACGCAGCCGGGCAATACATCCGTGGAATTGAGTAGGGAGAAGACTCTCTTACCTTAAAGCAAAGTGGCAGCAACTGTGGGAGTGAGTTCAGGCTCCATGGTCTTTCCTTTAGCCCGCGCGGGCGCGCAAATCTGCCCTGGCAATGCCGCTCAGAGCTCGAGAATTGTGTGCGCATGCTTTCGTCTCCGATTTATCGCGAACCCCGGTTTTCCTCAGCGATTTCCCTGATGTCTCTACATGAAGCCCCTCATGCGCTATGGATCTTGGAGCGCAGATAATTGCAAATGCGGTGTGGGCCGTTTTGCAGTGAGTTCTGATGGAGTCCCAATTCTGGGGAAGCAATTTGTCTGCATTTTCCCATCGGTAACTCGTACTCGGATAAAATTGCAATGGCGTTCGGCGAGGAGGCATTTGCGGCTATCCACTGTAAGAATTCTTGTGATTGATGACTACGAGCCTTGGCGCCGTTTCATCACTTCTACCCTTAAGAAAATGCCCGAGTTCCAGATCGCGGGCGAAGGGGCTGATGGGATGGAAGCGATTGAGAAAGCCCAACAACTGCAGCCGGACCTGATCCTGCTCGACATCGGCCTTCCAAAACTTGACGGAATTAAGGCCGCAGTAAAGATTCGCGAGTGCGCTCCAAAAGCGCGGATCCTTTTCTTCACGGAAAACAGTTCCCCAGACATCGCTGAAGAAGCAATGCGCGCGGGCGCTGACGGTTACGTCATCAAGGCGGGTGCCGCTCAAGAACTGTTGCCTGCAATAGAGGCCGTTCTGCTGGGCAAGCGGTTCATTAGCTCGCTTCTAGGCGGCGACCAGAAACCCAGCTGAGACACGGTCCCTGCTCCAACCTCCTAGCGAATAACTCTCGGCTCATCCAGCGACTGGATTAGGGTCGGGTGGTCCAATGCCATTAATGAGATACAGGTTCGTTTCCAGATACCTGTCAAAACTGACAGTACCGGGGAGGTGAGAGGGGCATGCAAATATGACCGCAGCGGAAGCAATGCCAAAAGGGTGGCAGGTGATTTGACGACCCGAACCATGCCACGACTCGGCCGAGTGCATTGAAACCGCGCAACCGCGTCGGAGCTCCTCCAACTCAGCTACTGGAGGGAATGGCGATGTTGTTCGAAGATTTGTACGATTCGGTCTAGCGACGCTATCGTGTGTCCGCACCGAAAGTCGAGCAGGAAAGGCAAGTGCCTCGTGGGCGGCTCTACGAGTTGCTCGATGCGACGCGGCAGGGTCGTGAGGGACAGACGAAACGAGTCCAAGAAGAGAAAGTAAACGGGAAGGATCCATCCGAGTAGGCCGAGTCCGAGAGCTGGTTTTTTGCATCCGGCGCCTTTGCATCAGAAGAACCCGATCGCAATGTGCAAACAGCCCTACAACAAATCCTTTTTCACCGCTGAGATCGCGGGGTAACCGAGGAACCGCTTCCGAAGTGTGATACTGCCAAAATTTCATTCTCGTCGGAGAGTTTCGGCAGGATCCTGAAGCGAGGCAAGGCGCGCTGGTAGCGCGATGGCAAACAGTGCCGGAACCAGCAACAGCAGGGCAGACGCCACTAAGACGGACATCGCTGTTGATTGCACGCCGTAAAACCGTGACCGAAATGTGTAACCAGTCACCACCGCGCATGCCAATCCCAGTAATGTTCCCGCCAGGAGCCATCTGCCGTGTTCATAGACGAGTAGCTTGACGATCTTTTCTCTCGAAGAACCGAGTGCCAGCCGTATTCCGATCTCTTTTACCCGGAGCGAGACCTCGTAAGCGAGCAAGCCGTAGGTTCCAAGTATGGAAAGGAACAAGGCCACCGCGCCGAATGAAATCAGCACGTTCATCAAAAACACGCGTTCAGAGACTTCATATGACATTTCTTCTGAGATCGTCTCGACGTCGGAGATGTCAGCTTCCGGAAACTCAACTTTCAGCTTCTTCCTGATTGCTTTCTTAAAGAGGGAAGGGTCACCACTCAGCTTGACGACGAGCCTGGCGAGGCCACTGGGGTTCTCTGCTCGCGGAATGTAAAGGTCTGGCCCGGGGGTTGAAACCAGATCGTAATTGTGCACATTTCCCACCACCCCCACTACAGTTGCCCAGCTCTGGCCGTCTGCAGTATGAATTTCCCCGGTGTGAACGCGATGTCCGAGAGCGCTCTCGCCTGGCCACTCTCGCCGCGCCAAAGCCTGATTGACGATCGCGACATGATTGCGGCCATCGTCCGCGTCTTTAAAATCCCGCCCTTCAAACAACGTCTCTCCGATAGTGGAAAAGTAACCCGGGCTGATGGCGTAAGAATTTGGATTGATGTTGACCTGTTGTTTGCACTGATCCGGGTGTACATCTGAACAGAAGTCGTATCGGTTGATGGAGTGTCCCAACGGCGGATGATCCGTTCGAGCCACTGAGATCACGCCGGGCAGTTGGCGCAAGTCGGCCTCGATGGCGCTCAGCTTCTCTTCGGCTCGCAGAGCCTCCGCTTTCGTCACATGGTTGGAGCCGACATCGGCACGCAGGATCAATAAATGATCGGGCGCGAAACCCAAGGGCCGATGCAACAGCAGATAGACCCCGCCAATTAGCCATCCTGCACAAGCGACAAGCACCACCGTCAAAGTGAGTTGCGCTACTACAAGAGAGCGCCTGACCAGTCGCAGGCTATGTCCGGCAGAACTTCGACCAACACCTTCGAGATCGTGGATCAGCCCAGGACGTAGCGTTCTCCAGGCCGGCAAAACGGTAAGAAAAAGAGTGATGCCGCTGCCCACGGCAATCACGAAAGCCACGACTACGGGCCGTAGAGAGGTGTGAGCAAGGCGGGGCAGTTGCAATGCGGTCGAACTCTTGACCAGGTGCAGAACAACCAGCGCCAGTCCAATACCACCGGCTGCTCCGATGCTGACCAGCAATGCGCTTTCCGCCATGATTTGCCGAAGTAGCTGACCGAAGCCGGCTCCGAGTGCTGATCGCGTCGCGAACTCACTTCGGCGTCGAGTATTGCGTGCCAGCAACAGGCTTGCGAGGTTGGTGCAGGCGATTACAAGCAGCAAGCCGCACGCCGCAAAAGTCATAAGAAGCGCGGGCTTAGTTCCTGCGCCGACGAGTAATTCAAGATAAGGAAAGACCAAGGGCGGCTTCGAGAAAGCCGATCGGTAATCGCTGTAGTTGTGTGCGTAATCTTTTCGCAGCGTCTCATCCACTCGCGCCAGATCGGCTTTCGCCTGCTCTAAAGATACGCCCGGCCGCAACCTTCCGATCACGGCAAAATCCGAGAGTCCTCGATCATTCGGACGTTCCTCGCTATCGCAGCCGACCTGAACAAAAGCGTCCGGACGATTTAGCGAGTACAAGCCTTCGATCGTCTGGTCTGCTGCGAGGACACCTGATATCTCATAGTCTCTTCCGTCCAGGCTCAGCATCCGTTTTTCGACAGTAGTACCGCCGTCCAGTTGTTTCCAATAACCATCGCTGACGATCACCTGCGAGGCGCAATCTTGCTCATTACCCGTAACGGGCCATGGAGCCCCCAAGGCAAATCGAGTACCCAGAGTGAAGAGGAAACCTTGCGTTACCGCGAGAATACGCCGGGCCGGTGGACCACCCCTTGGATTTTGAGCAGGCGACCATTCTCGATACGCGGCGAGACTACTGAACGTGGTCGAACGAGACTGATAGTCTTGCATCGTGGGAATGGAGACGACACCGTCAGGCTGGGCGGCCACGGCGACCAACCGGTCCGGATGCGCAAAGGGCAACGGCTCCAGTAGAACGGCATCAAGAACTGCAAATAGCGCAGTGGATGCGCCGATACCGAGAGCAAGGGTAACAATCGCGGTAGCGGCAAACCCCGGACTCTCACGAAGCTTCCGCAGGGCATAGCGAAGATCGACTGACATATGAGAGTCTCGATTCGTTGGAATAGTCTACATCCGAATCACATTGGCCAGGTCCCGCCTTTGTGGTTTCTGTATCGCGTGCGCGGGACCCGAGGAACTTGAACATACTCCCGTTCTGGTGGAAGAGTGGATATTGCTCTGCACGCAAGCCGGTTAACTACCGATCGATGAGGCTCATCGAACGCGGCTTGGAATACGAATTGCTTTGGAACGAACGGCTCGTGATCGAGCGGAAAGATATCGACCGCGGTGTGTTCTGTCGCGAAAAGACCTTATTCCCCGATCGCGGCCGCTATCCCGAAATCAAGTGGCAGATCAAAAAGGCGAGGCGGCGACAAAATCCACGAAGTGATGGACCAGTGAGCTAGTCGCGCTCCGATGTTCAAGGCGATGTGTGAGTGCCTGCCTGGATTTGATCGCACTCAAGCACGAAAAGGATTTCGAACACGTGTCGAAGGCCATGGCTTGGCCTTTAACCGCGGATAGCATGAGCCGTCTCACGCTCGAACAACTGAGATTCGCAATCCTGACATTCGCCCAATCAGTGATTGCATGGTTCTAGATTGGGTACCGGATAGAACATAGAGCTTTCCACCTTCCCATGGTCGTGCCAGGTGTCCTTTGACTTTGTTCCCCAATAGGTCTGGTACTCCGTGAAGAGGCCGTTCAGCGGATCCTCAAAATAGAAGCCCGTGCGCGCAAGAAAAACGCCGTTGCCGCGCACGCCATGTTCTAGCAGTGGACCGTGCTTGACCTCGTCTCCGGCGGCATCGGTGTATACGTATTGCACAACACCGGGGAACGGATAGCCCAACGGAGGATACCCTGTCCAATACCAGGTAACGTGCGGATGTGCCCAGTACCCCTCTATCTTGCGGGGCAAACCGATCCAGCGCGCGTACAGTACAACTAGCCCGCAAATCACGCCGCCCCACGTGGCCAACAGACACAATAGCAATCTCTTAAAGCGCATAGGGCGAAGCATATTAGAACGCAGCCCTGACTGCTCCATGCCGAAAGTAAGATGACCCGTCAGGTCTTTGGTGCGCGCGGCACGTCCGATCGGTCGTGCCTGCCCGCCCAGAAACACAATCGTCACGGCAACGCGAGGCATTCATCAACGTGGGATTCACGCCAGCTTCTTAACCGCAAACACAGATGATTTCATGTTGATCTGGTAAGCTTGCCGATTACTTCGCGTCCCAGGGAGATCCATCTCCTCATGAAGAATCGCCGTACTTGTCGTGTTCTCACGCACCTGGTGTCGTTCCTCATCGCTTTCAATCTTTCAGCTCGAGCTGCCTCTAAGCCCGGCGACCAAGCTGATGTTCTGCGCTCGACGATGCAAGAGGAGTTACAGCGCGCCCAAAGCAGTCTGGGCCAGCTCGATCCGGCGCCCTATTTCATGAGTTATTCAGTCTATGACCAAAGCATGGCCGTGGCGGTCGGAAGCGAAGGGAGCCTGGTAAATTCCACGCACACGCGACGCCGCACAGTGGATGTGACCATGCGGATCGGAACCGCTGCCCTCGACAACTCGCATCAGCAAAACCGTCCTTCCGCGCGCAATACGGGCATGCTTCCTCTTACAGACGATCGCAATGCGATCTCGCGTGAGCTCTGGCGCGTTACGTACGAAGAATATCGCAAGGCTTCCAAGGCATATCTGAACGTAAAGACGAACGCCCAGGTGCAGGCGAAAGAAGAGGACACTTCGCCCGATTTTTCCGAGGAAAAGCCGATCACCCACACCGATTACAAGGAGGTTGCTCCAGCTCCAGATCACCGCGCATTGGAGAAGTTCGCTCGCGACTACTCCGCGCATTTCCGCAAGTATCCCTACATCTACTCGTCACTCGTGGTCGTCAATGCGCAAAACACGCGCTTTCATTTCCTCTCGACAGATGGCAGTTACATCGTTAGTCCGAGTGCTTATATCAGGGTTGCCGTTGAGGCGGAAACGCGAGCTGAGGATGGCATGGAACTCATGCGAGTCGAGACTTTTCAGGCCGAAAGCTTCGATCACCTGCCGCCAGCTTCTGAGATTGCGGCGCGCGTGAAAAAAATGGCCACCGACCTGAAGGCTTTGCGCGATGCGCCGGTTGCCGAACCGTTTGACGGCCCAGCACTGCTCTCGGGTCGAGCATCAGCTGTCTTCTTCCATGAGGTGTTAGGACACCGTCTCGAAGGCCACCGCCAGCGCGGCGAGCGAGAAGGACAAACGTTCACCAAGAAAGTGGGCCAGCCCGTGCTTCCGGAGTTTTTGAGCGTGACCGACGATCCCAGCCAACGCAAGCTGAACGGGATGGATCTTGGCGGATGGTACGAGTTCGATGACGAAGGGATGCCGGCAAGCCGCGTCGATGTGATCCAGAACGGAGTGCTCAACAATTTCCTGATGTCGCGCATGCCGATCAAGAATTTCGCCCACTCCAATGGCCACGGGCGCGCTCAGCCTGGCGCCATGCCCACCGGACGCCAAGGCAACCTGATCGTGTCCTCAACGCGCACGGTGGAAGACTCGGAGCTTCGTCAAAAGCTCATCGACGAAGTGAACAAACAGGGCAAGCCATATGGACTCTATTTCGAAGATATTCAAGGAGGTTTTACACTCACGCAGCGTTCCATGCCGCAAGCCTTTCAGGTGCTGCCGGTACTGGTGTGGCGGGTCTATCCAGATGGCCGCCCCGACGAACTGGTGCGTGGTATCGACATTGTCGGAACGCCCCTTGCGGCCATGAACCGCATCTTGGTCACGGGAAAGAAGACGGAAATTTTCAACGGAGTTTGCGGTGCTGAGTCCGGCCAACTCCCAGTCGCAGCCGCTGCCCCCGCAATGCTCTTCTCGGAAATTGAGGTCCAAAAACGGGTACATCAACTCAATCGGCCACCGATCCTTCCTTCGCCTTCAGACAGCGGCACCGAGACCGCGAAGCAGATGGGAGCAAACCAATGACGCGAGCGTTCAAGCAATACACGACCAAGGTAAGCTGCGTTCTGCTCGTGCTTTTCGCTTGCACCTTGCTCACAACGCCGGTCTTCTCCCAGAAAACCAACAGCTCAACAGACGATGTCGTGCTCACCGCGATGCGTGCCGAACTGGAGCGCTCGAAATCACAGTTGAAGATGGATCAGGTCGCCGCACCGTATTACATCGAATATCGAATCTTTGACATCGACCAATATTCGGCCGAGGCAGCCTACGGCTCGCTGCGGGGCGACGTCCGGGCCCGCATTCGCTTTCTTCGCGCGGTCGTCCGCATTGGGGATTACAAACAGGACAGCTATTTCGGTCAGGGGGAAGGCACCGTTGATTTCGTACCCGTCGATGATGACGGGCTCGCTTTACGGCATCAGCTGTGGTTGGCGACTGATCGAGCCTACAAAGCCGCCGCTGAATCTTTCACCGCCAAACAGGCGCAACTCAAACAACTAACGATTGATCAGCCGGTGGATGACTTCGCCCACGCCGATCCTGTGCAGTCGCTTGGTCTCTCGGCCAGGCTGGACGTCGATCCTGAGCCATGGAGAAACATGCTTCAGAACGCCTCGGCTGTCTTCAAGAGCGACCCGGAGATCGAATTTTCCGAAGCCAATCTAAAGTTCTACGCGGTCAATCGCTATTTCGTGAACTCAGAAGGCACCGCCATCCGCAGCGGACAAAGCTTGTACGAAATGGCGGTTGCATGCAGCACGCAGGCCAGCGATGGCATGAGCCTCGAACGGAACAACGGCTTTTATGCGGAAAATATTAAGGAATTGCCCACCGCTGCGGAATTCGTTGGACGCGCCCAGAAACTCGCCGCGACTTTGAAGGACTTACGCAATGCTCCGCTTGTCGAGGAAGAATATCGCGGTCCGGTGCTGTTCTCGGCCGACGCCTCAGCATCGGTATTTGCAGACTTGGTCGGGGAAAACACTCTTGGCCGCAAACCGGAGCTCGGCAAAAATGCCCGTACCACCGGAGCGTTTGCCGCGAGTTACAAAACTCGGGTTCTGCCGGATTTTCTATCGGTCGTTGATGATCCGACCATCTCCACGTACGAAGGGCACTCTCTTCTCGGCCATTACGCCATTGACGACGAGGGCGTTCCGGCGCGACGCGTCTCTCTCATCGAGCACGGAACTCTGGTGAATTACGACCTCGGGCGCACGCCGATCCGCGATTTTCCAGTCTCGAATGGGCACGGCCGCGCCCGGATCCCGACCAACGCTCCAGGCCCGAGCTTGGGAAACTTGTTCGTCACGTCATCCCAGCCGGTTTCCAGAGAAGAATTGAAGAATAAGCTGATCGACCTGTGCCAACAGCGCGATCTTGCCTATTGTTACTACGTGGAAACGCTTGGTCCGAAATTGACTCCTCGCCTCTTGTACAAAGTATGGACCAAGGACGGACATGAAGAGCTCGTGCGAGGAGCAAATTTTGGAGAGCTGGACGTGCGCGCTTTGCGGAACAACATCATCGGCGCCAGCAACGATTTTTATTTTGACAACCGTCCATTAAACATTCCGCATAGCATCGTCGCGCCTTCGATTCTCTTCGATGAACTCGAGGTGAAGCGCGCCAGTCAGGACAAAGAAAAGCTGCCAGAGTATCCGGCTCCGACAATCAAGTAATCAGAATGCACGTTAGCGAAACCCGTCGCGCGCGGTCGTTGCCGACCATCCCGCACAAAAAAATAGGCATCCCGATTTCAGGGATGCCTAGCAAAGTTAGAAATGAGCACCGGTTATTGCGGCTTCTTGTCATCCTTCGGCCGACCGTTGGCCGGAGGCGTCGGGTGATTCGGAGCTGCTTGCTGAGGAGCGGCATGATTGTTCGGCGGTGGTGCAGACGGACGATCGTTTCGCTGCGGCTCTGGACGATTGTTCGGGGCAGGTTGATTCATCTGCGGACGATTGTTCGGGGCGGGTTGGTTCTGCTCCGGATGATTGTTAGGCTGCGGCGCCGGACGATCATTCCGCGCCGGTGGTTCGAATCCAGGATTCGGCTGAGCATTCGGCTCCGGTCGGTTGTTCGGTGCCGGTTGCTTCATTTCTGGATGATTGTTCGGAGCAGGCTGGTTCGGCTCCGGACGATTGTTGGGTTGCGGCGCCGGACGCTCATTGCGTGCTGGTGGTTCGAATCCACGGTTCGGCTGAGCATTCGGCTCCGGTCGGTTATTCGGCGCCGGCTGATTCATCCCGGGACGATTGTTCGGAGCTGGCTGATTCGACTCCGGACGATTGTTGGGTTGTGCGGGCATGGGGCGATCGTTCCGCGCTGGCGGCTGGCCCCCGCGATTTGGCTCGGGATTGTTGGGCGCCGGGCGATTGTTCGGAGCCGGTTGATTCGGCTGAGGCCGCGCGGGTTGCCCATTTGCTGGCATCGCTCCCGGCCGGTTTCCGGGCTGAGTCGCAGCGGGTGGCGGCGTCACAGGCCGTGAAGGCGCCACCACGTTCACTCGCGGGGCAGCGTTCACAGCGGCGGGCGGAGTCATCTTCGCCAGCTGCTGCCGTGCTACGGGCTGTCCTGGATGCTGCGCCAGTACCTGCTGTCTCGCCGCGAACGAGGGCGGCGGTGGTGGTGGCGCTGTTCTGGCGATAATTGCCCGGTTGGCAATTGCTGCCGGTGGTGCTGCGACGTGACCGGCAGTATTGGCATGTGCGCCCAACACAGCCTGCGGTGCAGGAGCCACCGCGGCCCTGGTCATGACCGGGCGAGCTGCGTAGCTGTGCGGGTCCACCGCTACCGCTGTTCTTGAAACCGGCTGTGCGCTAGCGAACGACTGTTGCGGAACCGCGGTCATGCCGCCCCGCACGTTCCGGTTGACGTACGTGACGTTATTGACCGTCGTGTTGTTGTTGACGATGGTCGTGTTGTACACATTCGTCACCGTCGTTTGGTTCACTGTCGTGTTGGAAACATTCACCTGGTTCACATAAGTCGGACTGGTGTGATATGCCGGGACGAAGACCTCGCGCGGTCCCAACGGAAACCACGCGACTGTCCCGCCACTTCCCGGGCCGCCGCCAACGAAAGCAACGAGAGCCGGCGCATACACAGGGCGCTCTTGAACTGGTCCGGGAACCCATCCCCAACGGCCGTAAACGTTGACCCAACGACCGTAGTGAAATGGCGCATAACCCCAGGGGGCATCGTCGACCCAAGTCCATCCCCATGGGTCGATCCACGCCCAGTGTCCATAGTGGTAGGGAGCCCAGCCCGGCTCCACATGCGGGTACCAAACAGCCCCGTATTCCGGAGTAGGCTGCCAGTCGCCGTTCTCGTCCAGGTCCTGGAAACCGACGACTCTGCGAGAACAATAGCGAGCTGAGGGCGAATCCTCATAGCGGTGCTCACGGCGATCGCTCCACGAGTCGAAGTCATCGGGATCGCCGATCGGTTGAACGTCCGCATTTAGTGAGGTTGTGCCCCGGAAAGTCGTGCTTGTGCCCTCATGCAATGTGTAGCTTTGCCCGTTTCCGCTCGACTCGCCCGCGCCGCGGCGAATCGTAACGACGGTATAGTCGCCATTCTCCGAGGTCTGCACGCGGTAACGTCCAGGCTCCTGCACCGTAAAGGCCTGGTTTGGGGTGTCAACCTCAAGAACGTTGTCGCGATCCAGGTTCCACACTCGAATGTTAATGGAGCCCGCAGTCACTTCCATTTGGATCGTGCGGTCATCCAGATTCAGAAATGAAAAGCCTGTGTTCGGAGCCAGGTTGATCGTCGCCGATCCCAGCTGAACTTCGGCTCGCGAATCCCGGTCTGTCCAAAGTTTGTCGCCGGTAGTCATGGGGCGATTAGGCACCGCGCCCACCCATTCATTCTCACCGGCCGGCTGAAATGAAACGGAACCTTCCATAAATCCCAACCGAGCAACGCGGCCCGGGGGATCATCTTGATCTTGCGCTCTCGCAATCTGTGTAAGACCAGTGCTCAGCAGTACAACCGCAATCAGTGCAAAGGCGAGCCTCCGCACGTGCTTGCCCCTCACGACCGCTTTCGTAAACAGGTTGTCCATGAAGTAGTCACCTTTCCTGGACGCGGAAATCCACGAACGAATCCTCACGCCCCTTTGCCGCTGGATCCAACTCGTAATACTCAAAACAATACAGACTTACAGGAACCCTCACCCAGTCTGTGTTTAGATGCGCCCTACGAGGCTCATTGTGGTACAGCGATTCGCGTAGCTCAGCAGATCCGCGACCTACCACTGCTACAATGCCGTGTTCACAAGGACTTAAGGCACACCTCGAACTACAGGCTTTACTTCAACGTATTGTGTTGGGGGTGGTGTTGGTAGGTCTCGTTCGTCCAACACCCCTTCGTCTCGGCTTAAAACAGAGTTTTCCTCCGGGGAGCGCAAGTGGAAGACGTCCAGGTCGTTGCGATGCTGGTCCGGCGCTGTATCGCTGGCGATGCCGCCGCCTGGGTGGAAATCGTGCAGAACTATAACCGGAGGATATACAACATCTGTTACCGCTTTGCGGGCTCGGCAGACGACGCCCAAGACCTCACCCAGGAGGTCTTCATCAAAATGTACCGCACCCTATCGAGCTACGACCAATCCAAGGGTGCCTTCGTGACCTGGGTCACGACCATCACCCGCAACCTTTTGGTCGACCACTTCCGCAAAACTAAACAGGATCGGATGACCGATTCAATGGACACGACGGCCTCCGATCACGAGGATGCCCAGCCACTCAGTGAGCAAATTCCGGACCAAAGTGCTCCCCCGGACGCCCGGGTACGCAGTCGGGAGGTCTCTGAGACGGTGCACCAGGCCTTGGCCAAACTTTCGCCCGAACTTCGGGAAGCATTGATTCTAAGGGACTTACAGGATATGGACTATCGTGAAATTGCCACCGTTTTGAGGGTTCCGGAGGGCACCGTGAAATCAAGAATAAATAGGGGTCGAGCGGAACTTGCGAGGCTCCTCCAACGTACCTATAGGCAGGTGATGTGATGCCAGACCACACCAGTAACGGAATGCAGTGCAACGAGTTCGACCTGCTCCTTTCGGACGCGCTTGATGGCGTTCTCCGTGGGCCGGGACTCGACCGCTTCCAGGCTCACGCTCGCACCTGCAAGACTTGCGGGCCGCTGCTTGCCGAAGCGGAAGCAGGACGGAATTGGCTGAAGGGTCTCACGGAGGTGGAGCCTCCAGCCAGCCTGGTACCCAGTATCCTGGCATCCACAACG
>Ga0126371_10001310_pt1 | contig 20921 bp, 16 predicted proteins | sample PanSoiMetaPlot_4_FD_110145 | JGI IMG/M metagenome (GOLD analysis project Ga0126371, IMG submission 110145) | Tropical forest soil microbial communities from Panama - MetaG Plot_4 | ecosystem: Environmental > Terrestrial > Soil > Tropical forest > Bulk soil | place: Panama | collected 2016-02-17 | reverse complement strand
GTATTCGCGCCTTGATTGCACAGATCGAAACTGAAAAGATTCCGATCGAATGTCAACGATCATCGACGAGCTGAACCAACTCTTGGACGCGAAAGTGAGTGCGTGCCAATCTGAGACCTCACTGGAGGTCACCTAACGGTCTTATTGCGCAGATTCAAACTGAAAACCATTACAGTCCAAGGCTATGGCGTATTTGTTACGCATGTTCGAAGGCGACAAAGAGGTAGCAAGTATTACCGTGGAAACGCTGCCGACGATGCGGCGAGCGGATGACATCGTGGAAAAGTATCCCAAGATTGGTCAGCCGATCTCGACCGAGGACTTCTTCGACGAAGCCTGATTCACGATAAGCGGCACGAGTATCGTCGGGATCGCGGACACCACTCAGGGGTTCAGTCCCTTTTGATACGCGTACGTGTCAAAGATAAAGTTGCTGAAGGTCATCGCTGCATTGACGATCAACGTCGCGTGGTGCACCGCCGGTTTGTATTCTCGCACATGGCGGTCTCCCATCTTGTTGCTGAGCCCTGATAATCCGCCGACAATGCTGACGAATCCCCTCAAAGTCTGCTTCAGACTTTCGGTAATTTTCGGACTTTCTGGCGACAGATTCAGATGGCTCTGCACGCGCTTGTGGAGCCTGGGCAGGTCCCCGTCATAGTCCGGAGGGCTTGGATCACACTCCTTCTCGATGGCAGTCAGAACCGCTTCTACCAGTGACCGGGCATTCGTGATAGCGCCGTCGCAATCACCAGCCGCCATCTTGGTCCGGCACTTTTCGATCTGCTCCATGATAAAAGCGTGCGAGAGATGGCTGGGCTCAAGCTTAACGTCAACGATAATCTCACCTCTGGTTCGGTCAACGACGTCGTAACGGTGTCCGTGCGGGACGATTTCATATCCGTCGAATACGAGAAATTCATTGAGGTAGGTGAGTGCTGCCTGCAGTTCGGCAGGTTTATATTCTCTGGTCTTCGGATCTAAGATCGTCGCACCCATAAAATCGCGGGGGTCGAAAGCCGACAGAATAATCTTTTTCAAAGTCGGTGTGTCGTTGAACTGACGGATGCATTCTTCAGCGAATGCCCATCGTGACGGGAAACCTTGGCCGTGATTCTTCCCAAATTCATTGAAAAACGAAACAAGCTTGGGTCCGCCGCGATACGGCGATAATCCGTTATCGCCCGTGATGATTTCTCCCAGCCGCTTAAGCGTTCGTTCAGAAATTTTCATGACAATCTTGTCTCGCAACTCACCGTTGCTTCGTTGAGGAATTCGGCACTTCCGGCAGTGGCTCACCGGCGAGACGCTTCTCGACCAGACTCGCCAGAAAATCCCCAAACCGTTCAATGTCCTGGCCGATGCTCGCCTTTTCGAGCGCGGCCATATACGCCTTGCGCTCCGGCAATGGGACCACGGTCCATGGGTATCCGCCCGCGGCCATCATGAGGTTCATCAGAAAACGCCCCATGCGGCCATTACCATCGATGTAGGGATGGATGTAGACAAATATGAAATGCCCCAGGACGACGCGAACGGCGGGGTTATTCTCCTCAGTGAGAAGTTCGAAGAGCGCCGGCATCACGTCCCTCACGGCCTCGCGGTTGGGAGGCACGTGCATCGACTGCCGGATGTAGACGGGCCCGTTGCGATAGCCGGCAAGGTCCGAAGGTTTCATAATGCCGGCAGTCACCCGCGGCGCGAACATCTCGCGATACCATTCCCGATGATCTTCTTCCGCCACCGTGCCTGGATTTTGGCCTTTCAGCACACGGCCGATGCTTTTCTCCACGACCTGAAAAGCCTGCCAATAGCCGCGCGCGGCCAGTGCGTTAATTTGTTCGCGATCTTGTTCGCTCGCATCCGGGTTCCAGCTTCCGCTGCGGACCTGCTCTATCAGTTCCGGCGTCACGCGGTAACCCTCGATCGACAGTGAGTGATAGGCGTCGGTTACGTACGCCTCCTCCACCCGCTTCATATAGGCGCCGGCGTTACGGGCAATGCCCGGCGCTTTGGGAAATCGCTCGATAACAGGCTCTCGCATCTTGTCCCAAAGCAGCCTGATGCGGTTCACGTATGGGGACGTTTCGCGGGTCGGCAGCGTGAGGGAGGGACGGTCGTTAAACGGGTCGGCTTCACGCACGTCGTAATCCGCAGCGGCCATCGTCTTCAAGATTTCATCCGCCAGCTTGTCGCGTCCGCTGTTGCGGAAAGCGCCAGCCAGCCGGCCGGCGATCACGCTGTGCCCGCCATCCAGCAGCCTTGCCAGCAGTCCAGAAGCATCACGCACCATGGCGAGCGCCGCCCGCACATCGGTCGCATGCCTGGCGAAATACTGCGGCGAGCACTCGATCAGACCTGATTCGAGACAAAAGACACGTAAGCCGTCCTTTTCCTCACGATCCGCAGGCCCCGGCAGCGCTGCGCGTGTATCGAGCAAGGATGTGCCGTGCGGGAGGGGAACGACCTTGTTACCACCCCGGGGGGACCTGACCACGAGCTGGCGGGGAACGGCCCAGTTTCCGCCGTGCAGGGACAGTGACTGCTCGGGGGATAAGCTCCAGTTCTTGCGAAAACGTGTTTCCAGATAAACAGCGGCGAAGCCCCAGAATGAGGCGTACCAAGCTGTGCTGTCCCCCTCTTTTTCGTCGGGACGGCTTGGCACATACCAGCCCTTCATTACCTCACGCAGGAAACCATTGGCCTGGAGGCGCTCCCTGTGAGTGCGCGGCATGTCCTTCGCCCTTATGGCCGCCGCGCCATTGACGTTCTGGAGCTTGTGGAGCTGTTGAAGCGACTGCGCGAGTTTTTCGGATGGTGAAGCCATGCCAGATATCCTGTACACTCCTTAGGTTATTGCGTTGGGCGAATATTAGGTTTTCGTGCTGTACGTTTATTAGGTTATTATGTTGTACCATCTTTAGGTTATTGTGTCGAGTACTCTTAGGTTGTCCTGCAATCAGCCGCCAGCCGTCCCCTATACACCCGTAGGCTTTGGCGCGGGATTCAGCCGCTCGTGTCTCAGCGTTCCCGTGGACGATCTCTCACGCGGGCCTTGGTGCCTCTTTCCGACGCCTCGCGCAACTTTTCCATATCTACACGGTGTTTACGTTTTGCCCTGTTCACGCGCTTCTATTGCCGTGTGCACACCCTGTCATCACCTTTTTTCGATTGGTGTTTGGCTTTTTACGGCGCTGTCTACGGCAGGCAGCTGGTTGGTTTAATAAGAATGCAGCGATAGGTTGTGCGAATCTGATAAAGAGTTATGGCCTATAGGACCCACGCTTTGTGGCTCAGCCTACGAAGCCTTTTCTCTGTGATCAGTTTTCTGTCTGCCCGGCGCGCGGTACTCTAAAATTCTCACCACCGACAAATGAATGAGCGGTCAGCTGGATAATGGCGTTAGGGTTGAGGTGCGGCGGGCGGCACAACAGGAGCTGGCGATGCTGCTGCAACTGCAGGCGGAGCGGGAATAGGCGCGGACGCAGGTACTGCATACGGTGGGGCGCCGAGCGAATTTTGCGTGAATTGTTCGGGGAAGTACGTTCCAGCGCACATACGCGAGCATTCTTACGAAATATGGAGAGACCCCGATGTCGTCCGCTTAATCGTGGCAGAACTGGGGCCAATTCAGGAGAAAATAAATTTAAAAAACGATTTCTGCACTTCTTCCTCGACGTCCAACAATCAGTGTGCTACGACCAACGCGGAGCCGGTTACTGAGGTTTTGGTTGCAGCAGAAATTGGATTGCGTTTTGGATTGCATTGTGCGCCTTACATGCTCCAAAAACGTCATTCCGCGCCTGCTAAGTCATTGAATGTACAAGGGCTCCCCCACGTATCCTCCGGCTGTTAACCGGAGGGTTGTAGGTTCGAGTCCTACCTGAGGAGCCATTCTTTCAACAGGTTACGAGCTCTTGTTCTAGGGGCTTGACTTCTTTCGCCGACGACATCAATAGCTTCCACGACGAGATCGTCACGCGGTGGCCCTCGCCTGGTAGATTTCCTTAAGCTCCAGGATCATATGGACGACGGCCTCGTCGCCGATTGTGGTGTTCACCATGGAATGGTAAATCCCGCGATCGGGCCATTCGACGTTGAAATATTTCTGAATAAAATCTGCGCGTTCGCGATCAATTGTGTCCACAAGCTCGTCAGCTTCCCGTTCGCTCTTTCCGCGAGCCAAGAGCCGTCGTACTTTGTCTTCCCGCGGAGCGAAGAGAAATATCCGTAAGGCGTCTGCCCGATCTTTGAGAAATTGCTGTGAACCTCTGCCCACAATTACACAATTCCCGCGTTCCGCCGCGTGCTCGACGACGCGCTTGGTTATCCGGGCTATGGTCTCGCTATCTACGAGATTCAGTTTGGGGGCATTGATGCTGCCCTCATAACTTCCTCGCATAAACGATTTGAGAAGCCTGTAGTAAAGGGGATCATTTCGTTCCTCTCGCGCTTCGACGACGGACTTGGGGCAGTGTGCCAGCCTCGCGATCTCCTCGGTCAGTCGCTGGTCCCAGAGTTTCCAGCCAAGGCGTTTGGAGACTTCCAGCGCGATGTCTCCACCACCACATCCATATTCGCGCTCAATGGTAATAACGTTGATCATATCTTCGGTTATTCAGCGATGTGCCCACCACCGCTAGCCGGATCATTCCCCTTCAACATGAAGCTCAAAAAGAACATAATCCCTGCAGCTATGGAAAGGACCATGAAGGTATCAATGTACGCCAGCGCCCCCGCCTGTGCCTGCAGTCCTTGATAAATCCGCGCATAGGCGGTCGCCATCGCTTCGTGTTTTCCAAGTCCGCCCTTGCCAAAGTAGTGGCTTAAGCCTTGGGCTGCTTGGGCAAAATTCGGATTATCGACCCTGGCTTTCTCTACCAGTCGTAGCTGATGGAATTGTGAACGGCGAGCGATCAGGGTGGTGACCAGCGACGTTCCCACGCTACTTCCCATATTCCGCATGAAGTTGATGATGCCGGCTACGGCGTTATTCTTTTCAGGAGCAATGCCGATGTATGCCGCAAGCGAAATGGGCACAAACAGAAAACCCAAGCCGATGACCTGAGCAATGCGGAGCAAGGTTGCGGCACTAAAACTAATTTGCAGGTCAATACGCTTGGTGGAGTAGTACATGGCAACGGACAACGCGATCCATCCAAAGGCGATCAGGCGGCGAGCCTGAATTTTGGTTGTCAGCTGACCAACCAGGGGCATTTCGAACAGCAGAACCAAACCGCCTGCTGAAAGAGCCAGTCCCGCAAGCTCTGACGTGTAACCCAATAGCGTTTGCAGGAACTGAGGCATCAGAACCAGGCTGCTGAAGAGCAGGATGCCGAGCATGAACATCATCAAGCTCGATCCGGCAAAGTTGAAGTCCTTGAACATTCGGACGTCGATAATAGGTGCCTTCTGAAACCACTCCCAGATCACCAGCGCGATCAAACATACCGCCGACGTGACAACCAGGGTGGTAATGAATCGTGATCCGAACCAATCGTCTTCCTGACCCTTGTCGAGCAGGACTTGCAAAGCGCCAATCCCAATGGTCAGAAGAGCGATACCAACGTAGTCCAATTTGACGCCTGCTGCCTTCAGCCGCTGCAGATACGGAGGATCCTCGACAAAGCGGCGCACCAGGAACCAGGTGATGATGCCAACGGGAAGATTGATAAAGAAGATCCAGCGCCAGGAATAGTTGAATGTGATCCATCCCCCCAGAGTCGGACCAATCGTCGGCGCCGTGACCGCGGTTATTCCGTACAGGGCAAATGCAATCCCGCGTTTTTCTGGAGGGAAAGTGTCGGCCAAAATAGCTTGAGCCATCGGCTGCAATCCGCCGCCGCCTGCACCTTGCAGAACTCGAAAGAGAAGAAGAAAACCTAGACTAGGCGCAAAACCACAGAGCAACGAACTGACGGTGAATACACCCAGGCAGACCATGAAAAAGCGTTTGCGACCCACGGCACCTGCGAGCCAGCCGGTCATTGGAAGAATGATTGCGTTCGACACCAGATAAGACGTTAGAACCCAGGTGCTTTGGTCATTGCTCGCACCTAAACTTCCCGCCATGTATGGAAGAGCGACGTTGGCGATGCTGGTGTCCAGGACTTCCATGAAAGCCGCCAGCGAAACAACAACCGCAATGAGCCAGGGGTTGTACTTTGGCCGCCAGATGTCCTGGTCGAGTGTGAGCGCAGCAGTGGTCATCGGAGGTAGACGTCTGGAACTACATTCATGCCGGGCCGAAGGCGTCGGTCGCGGTTTTCACCCTGTTCGAGAACGATCTTGACCGGAACGCGCTGAACAATCTTCACGTAGTTTCCGGTCGCATTCTCGGGCGGAAGCAGGCTAAACAGCGGTCCCGTCGCGCCTGCAATGCTGTCGACATGGCCACGCAAAGTTCTGCCGCTCGAATCGACGTGAATGTCGGCTTTCTGTCCGACCTGCATGTGCTTGAGTTGCGTTTCTTTGAAATTGGCTGTGACCCAGACTTCGTCGAGAGGCACAATGGTGAGTAGCTGCTGGCCAGGCTCAACGTTCAATCCGACAACAACTGTCTTATTCACCTCACCGCTGGCGGGAGCAACAATCTTCGAGTACTGCAGGTTCAATTCCGCCTGCTGTAGCAGCGCTTGCTTTTGCTGAACATCCGCAATGGCGGCCTGTACCCGCGCCTTGGTGGACGACACTTGTTGCGGACCTGTTAGTGCGTATGCGTGATTGGCAGTGGCTTGCGTCAATCGGCTCTGTGCCTGTTGGACAAACTGCTGCGCGGCGGATTCGCTGGCTTGGGTGGCCGCGACGCTGGCAGTACTGGATTTCGCCGTCGCGAGCGCCTGATCATAGATCTGCTGGGACACCTCTCGTTTATCGACCAGCAACTTGTACCGGCGCAGATCATCCTGGGCCTTTATGTCGTTCGCCTGTGCAGCTTCCACCTGTTGATGAGCCGCCGCAAGTTGCTTTTCAGCTGCGCTGACCGCAGCCCGCGCATCCTCAATCCCCGATGCTGTGAACTGCAACTGGCTGGTGCTATTCACGGACGTGATCGGCACTGTGATATTGAGGGATCGTGCTGTCGCTTCCGCGTTTGCCAAGTTCGCCTTCGCTTGTGCCAGGGCAACCTGGTAATCAGTCGGATCGATTTCGACCAGGACATCGCCTTTCTTCACCCATTGATTGTCATTGACATTGACACTGATCACGTAGCCCGAAATACGTGCACTGACCGGATACAGATGCACATCTGCCTGCGCATCGTCTGTTGACTCATAACTGCTTAAATAACGCCACAAGAAAAGGCCTCCGACCACAACCACCACTGCGGCGATCAAGATAATCAGATTCCTGCGGCGCTTGCCGCGCGCTTCGGAGGAATACTTTCGCTCAGACGAAGAAGTCGAAGTCGTTGGCCGTTCAGAAACAGAGGGAGATGCGTTTTCGTCCGCCATGTTATTTTCCTGGGAAGTACTCCTTAACACCCTGCTCGCCAGCACCCACGGCACGGATGAGGGAAATTTTGGCGAAGTTGTACTTGTACAAACTGGAAATGAATTGGTCGTGCGCGTTTGCCACTGCCTCTTGCGATTGAACAACCTCTACCGTGTCAGTCACCCCCGCCGTGAAGCGGTCCCGCGATTGCGTCAGCGTTTGATCTGCCAAGTCGATATTGCTGCGCGCGACCTTCACCTGCTCTGCAGCAGATTCCACGTTGAGCAGCGCCGTGCGCACATCCGCTTCGATTTGCGCCCGCAAATTGTCTAGCTGCTCTCGTGCTTTCTCAAGCCGCGCGTCAGCCTGCTGAATATCACCATGAACCCTGTTGCCAGTGAAGATTGGAATCGAAAGCGTCCCGCGGACGTCGTACACGCGCGTCGCGTCGGAGGGATGAGCGCCTCCGGTACCGTAATCCGCAGCGAAGGAAAGCGACGGGAAGTAACCCGCGACTGCTGCTTTCCGCGACAACTCAGCTGCGCGTACGTCTGCATTTGCGGCACGGTAATCAGAGCGCGATGTATAGGCACGTTTTAGCGCATCGTCAATCGCGATTGGTTCGAGCTCTTGATATATCGATTTGTCGGTGAGATCAAAATCCTGGCTGGGTGCCAACCCAATCGTTCGTGCCACGCTGATTTTTTGAATAGCAAATTCGTTTTTTGCCTCGATCAGCTGTTGCTGTCGCGTTTGAAGTTCTACTTTGGTACGCAGCGCATCAATGTCAGCGGCCGTGCCAGCGTTGACCTGGTCCGTGGCCTGATCAAAAAGTGCCTGCGCCGTCTGAACCTGAGCTTCATTCGTTTCAATCCGGGCCTCGTCAGCAACCGCTTGAAAGTAAACGTATCCGACCGATAGGACTACAAGGTCGGTCGCATCCAGCACTGTGTAATCAGCCGACTTGACACTTGCCCCTGCTGCCCGAGCGGAGTTGATGGATTTCCAGTCGAACAAGGTTTGGGTCATGGCGGCGCGTGCGTCAAAGTAGGAAAAAGGACCAACCGCCGGAGAAATGTGGAAAACATTCGCGGCAGCGTTACCCAATCCAACCTGAGCGAGGTTGACTTTCGATTCTGCGACGTAAGGATCCGCAGTGACGTGCGGCAGTAAAGCACTCAGCTCTTGCCAGCGCTGCCCACGCGCTGCGCGCGTGTCTGCGTGCGAAAGCAGCAGGCCGAGATTGTGTTTCAGTCCGAGACTGATGGCATCTTGCAACGATAGTGGCATGCGTCCGACAACGAGCTTTGTCGGCACGCTACCAGCAAATGGATTTGTTCCCGATCCCCCAGGAACGCCTTGGCCTGAGGACCCGGAGGCAGATGTCGAATACGATTGTGCGTGACACATGACTGCGCACAGCAGAACTTTTGCGCACAAAAGTCGCAGCGAGGCTCTTGTAGCAACCACAAAAACCTCCTATTCGTCGGAGGAACACCGCCCGGATTCGGTCGGCAACCCTGCAATGGTCCTGCAGGAATTTACCGTTGAATCAAGCGGGAGCAGGCCCGTATCACTTCTATTCATATCGACTCCAGCCTAAATTCGAATACCCGTCGCCAACGTTCATTGCCACTCTCAGGGGGCACCTTCGATGTGCAGCTTGCCGAGTTTGACAGCTTCTTCAGGCGTCTTCCCGTCCTGGCGCGCGACGATATAGGCGGCGTACCAGACCGACCAATGATGCTTCGGAGCTGTTGGTTCGTACTCGCCATGGTGTTCCTCCGCCTCACGCAAGAGCTCCGTCATCGTTGCAACGTCCAAATGGCTCAGCCCGCGTCCCGGCAACCGCGTTCCAACTTCCTGAAACAGCCAGGTGTTGCCATCGGGGTCGTTGAACGTAGCAAAGGAAAAGTAGCTGTGGTGATCGGGCGCCGGACCGGTGACGCGGCCGTTGCTGTCGGGTCGAAACTGAGCACCGGGTTTCGACGTATGGAAGACTTCACTGATCTCAACACCCCGGGCAACCAGTTCTGTGCGAGCAGCTTCAACATCGGAGACAGTCAGGTACAGGCCCTGCGCTGAACCCGGTGCGGCCGTCGTCATTTTCCTGCCGAACTGGATTGAGCATCCCGACCCTGGTGGGGTGAACTGGACAACGCGGAAGCCGTTATCAAAGGGAAAGTCGGCATCGAGCCGCCAACCAAGTCTCGCGTAGAACGCCTTCGCGCGCTCGACATCCGCAACCGGAAGGACGACCACCTCGAACTGCATATCTACTTTTGCGGCACTCTCGCTGTCGACAGGTTGCTTATTGATCGCACTTAAAGTCGCCATTTCTTTTACCTCCCTGCGTCAAGAGTTGGAGTTTGTGAATGTTCGTAATAGGGCGGCGACGAACTGCTGGAGAATGAATCCTTCGATACGGGACACGGGTCACGATAACCCTTTTTCGCCGCGCCGTTCCGAGCTTCAATAGCCTTAACGGAGTTCTTGAACTTTTTCTCCAAAACACCTTTGCCCACGGTCCCGAGCACCAAGCCAAGCAGCCGTCCCTTGAGGGTCTTACCGTCGCGTACGACGACCACGTCGATGTCTGTTAAACCATCTGGGCGACGAGTGAAGTTGTAGGTGTGGCCGGACGCACCTCCCCACGTGTTGGAGTCGGTCGTCGTGAGGACGACGTGGTTGGGATTGGACCAGTCGTAGTGCAGGCGTTCCCAGATGCCGCCCGATCCTTCCGTGACGTCGGCCTGCGATGGACCGCGGTCATGCACTTTGAGGTACTCGTCGGCGCTGTTGCCAGAGTTTCGAGCGGCCAGGCCCGAAGTCAGTGAGTCCCGCGACGTACTGATCGGGTGTCGAGGTGGTTGTCTGGTGCAGATGGATCGTGGACATATGCGCCCCTGTCGCTTACCCAAACTCGCTGGGATTCTAAGCCTAGTTTTGATTGCTACGGTCGATACTGCCCCCCTACTAGGTGACGACGAATTGCCGCCTTCCGTGGATGTCATTCGTTGCGCCCATCAGGGCAGCGTTTTCGTTTGTCTTCACTTTTGCCGCAGTGGTGCTCTAACTGCGTAACAGGTGGAGACGGGTACCAATCTTGCCGGAATTCATAGCCTGCCAGCGCAATGCAAAATTGCTCGGCAGGCCTCGTCACCAATTAGGCCGCTGCTGGCAGCGAAGCCCGGGTCTGCGAACCAAGCGCTTCCGAAAGCTTCTCCGAAACAATCTCAACCGTTACTCTGGTTGCCGGGGTGTTGGCCAGAGCATTCAGTAATGCGTAGTCGTGATGGGTGGCGAGAACCCTCAACGGCGTTACTTGAACACCGGCTTGAATGAGCTTCCGGGCATATTGCTCGCCCTCGTCGCGAAGAATGTCATTTTCATCCACAATGAGAAGTGCAGGCGGTAGCCCTTTCAACTGTTCGAGAGTTGCCGACAGCGGAGATGCCATCGTCGTCTTCCGGTCTTTCTTGTTTGGAGCGTAGGCATCCCAGAACCACGCCATGGCAGCCGCCGTCAACCATGGACCGTTCTCAAATTCCTTATAAGTGGGTTGGGACATGCTCGAATCAGTGACGGGGTACATCATCACTTGGTAGCGGATCGACGGTCCATTCCGCTCTTTGGCCAGTTGGGCGACTACCGCTGTCGTATAGCCTCCAACACTCTCTCCCGCCAGAGCGAGTCGACGGGAATCGAATCCCAGCACATTTCCGTTTTCTGCAACGTACTTGGTTGCGGCATAACATTGCTCGACGGGGACCGGGAACTGTGCCTCGGGCGACGGGGTGTAGTTGACAAAAACAAAAGCGGCATTCGTACCGTTCACCAAATCCCGCAACAACCGGTCGTGCGTGTTCTTACTGCCCAAAATCCACCCGCCACCGTGGAAATACATCACAACCGGTAGAGGCCCTTTGACGCCTTCAGGGCGATAAATCCGAACTGATACCTCGCCGGTCGGACCAACCGGGAAAACTTTTTCTTCTATATCAGCCGGAAGTTTTTTTACGTCGATCGCCTGGGCATCCTCGAGGACTTTCCGAGCGTCAGCATAGGAAAGTTCGTATAGCGGCTTACCTCCTTGTGCTGCGAGCGCATCAATAAAGGCCTGAGTCGTCGGTTCGAGCACGGGTTTGTTGTACTTAGCCATGGGATCTCCTTTTCGAGAGTCTGAATCGGCAGTTTGTATCGCGAAGAGCGACGTTGATTGACCAAGCGAGGTCTGGTCGCGCTTTCTTCGAGCAATCTGATCCAGTAACCTTGACTCCGACCCACATCCACGCAACTCGATCAGAACAGACCCTCTGTGGCGGGACAATTAGACAATGGTATTGGCAATACTTTGGTATTAGTTCCCGACCTGCGCAGCGAGGGCTGGAAATGGAGCGAACTCTTCAGCCGACTCGCCAGCCGGGCCGACGCCGCGATTGTGACCGTCCGCCAATCATGACGTGTGCATTGGAATCTACCGCTTTTCGACTCCAACTCGTCGAGCCAATCGTCTGCCGAAAGTCGGGCCTGCTCTCTACCGAACAACTCGGTTACAGCCGCGAGGAACGCGAATAGTTCTTTTTCCGCGAAATACACTTGTTCGGTGTAGAGCGAATAACAATCGGATTTACTTTGATCCATGGCGTCCTCCCCTCAACACTGAGGCGGCAGCGACTGTACGCGTGGGCGCAAGCCATGACATCAGACGCCGTGGAGTTCGACAATTGGACCTTGGTATTGCCCATACGTTCGAATCAATGCTGACGAATCCGCCTGCGTGAGTGAGGCTTCGCCGCGATCGGCTCGATTCGTCCTGAAGTTGTTGTATTTGCGTAACAAGCCTCGTGTGTCAGGGCAGGTTGTTTTCCTCAGAATTCCATCGTAGCTACTAGACCTACCGTTATCTGACGAAGAATCCCACCCTGCTGTGGGCATCGATACGATTTCTTTTGTGAGAGTAAAATGCTGGTCAACTTTGCGGGGTCGCGGTCGTCACCTCGGCGGTCGCTTGGGGACAATTGAAACCGAACGGGGACAGCGACAGATCATCCTCGTCTTGCAGGTCAGGACACGCGAATCGGCAGCAAATTTTTGCCGTCCAGCAGTGGCCGGGTTGTGCCGCAGCGTTCCTGGACTTCAGCGTGGCACATTGAATCGAAAAAGGATCCTCGTCGTTTTCGCCGCCCCGCTCCTCTGCGTGGCGCTGGCTTGCTCGAAGCAACCCTTGCATGATCCTGTCACCTTAACGTTTCTCGATGTCGAGTGGGACACACCGGATCGCCTCCCTGAATTAGCGCGAGATCTGCAGGACTTTACGCAACAAACCGGAATTCAGATCAAACGACTTCCCCGGCCAGACGGATCTTTGGACCAGCTCGCCCTCTGGCGCCAGCAACTGCACAAAAGCAGCGGGGCGCCGGACCTGGTGAGTATCGACGTGGTCTGGTCGGGAATCTTAAGCAAGTACTTCGTGGACCTGAAGCCGTATTTTGGGCCAGAACTCTCGTCGCAAGACCCGGCGGTTCTTTCGAGCTACACCGTGGATGACAAGGTCGTGGCTATTCCACACCACGCGTATGTTGGAGTCCTGATGTATCGTCCGGATCTGCTGCGGAAGTACGGATATCGCGAGCCGCCCAAGACCTGGGATGAACTCGAGAAAATGGCCACGCGGATTCAAGCGGGCGAGCGAGCCCGGGGCGTTAAGGACTTTTGGGGCTATGTTTGGGAAGGGGGCGTCGACGAAGACCTGACCTGCGGTGCCCTGGAATGGCAGGTTGCTGAAGGCGGCGGACGGATTGTCGAAAGTGACAAAACGATCAGCGTTAATAATCCGCGGGTAGTATCGTCATGGCAGCGCGCCGCGCACTGGGTAGGCACAATCTCACCGCCCGGCGTTGTGGCGTACGCGAAGTGGGACGCTCAAAATGTCTGGGGGTCCGGCCGAGCAGTTTTCCTGCACGGGTGGCTGTCAAACTATAGTCTGATCACGCGCGGCTGGCCTTTCCAACCGGCGGGCTCGCATGCGGCCCCAGACGCCGTGAGGCAGTTCGGGATAACAAGTGTCCCTGGTGCTAAAGGGGCACGAGTGAGCACGCTGGGAGGAAACGGTTTGGCAGTGTCCAAAAGCTCGCCCCATCCGCGTGAAGCCATGCAACTGATTCGATTTCTACTCCAAAAGGACGAACAACTCTTGTACGCGAGCGCTCATTCGGAGGCTCCTAAGGACGTGAGCCTCTACGAGCTGCCCGTCATCTTGAATGCATATCCCCAGCTCGACAACCTGAATCAACACGGGGGCATCGTCGTATCCCGTCCTTCTGTCGTGACTGGAGACAAGTACGAGGAGGTAACACGAGCGTATATCGAAGCCGTTCACTCTGTGCTGACCAGCAAGAAAACGGCCTCGACGGCGGCCGCTGATCTGGAGAAAGAGCTGAAAGAGAGAACCGGTTTTCGAGAAGGACAACCCTTAAATTGAGTTCCCGCAACACCAAGAGGGATCTCAGACTGTTTTTCTTCGTGATCATTCGCAGTCAACGATTAAGCTCATGAACCCACCATCTGAGATTGACTCGATTCAAGTCATTGAGGACGCCTCTGGTATGGAGTTCTCGCAGACATTGAAACAAGGCCAGAGAGGATCCATTCGTCTTGGCAGATTCAACATCGGCACCCGGCTGGGTCTTTGCTTTCTGGTAATTGTCGGGCTCATGCTGGCCGGATATGCGCTTCTGCTTTGGGAATTTCACCTTGTCCACATACGGGAAAACCGTTTGAATGCGGTCGGTCAGGAACTGATTGCGGTGTCACGATTCCAAACGGATTTCTTTAGACTGAACGCCAGATTGGATGAATTAGCAACGTCTGAAGATATTGGTGGCTTAAAGAAAGAAGCCGAACCTCTACGCAGCGTCCTGCTACGCGATACCGACCAGGCTCGGAACGTCATCTCGCATCTGCCCGAAGAGTTACATTCTGATCCTACGGTGGTTCCGACGCTGGAAGCCATCCAAAGCACGTTGCCATCCCAGCTCGAAAAGATAACGGCCTTAGCCGAGGCAGGTGATTGGGAAGCAGTTCGCCAGCGGTTGGCTAATGAGAAGAAGCCCTTGGAGGCGGACGTCGCTGCCCTGGTTCGGACGGTTGAGCAGCAAGTCAGTGACGAACTAGCAGCGGAGTTGGCGCAGTCGGTGCGGGCGCAACGTCGCATCCTAATAATTGTCCCCGCTACCGCGGTTTTCAGCTTGCTAGTCGCAGGCTTTCTTGGTTTGGTTGTTACGCGGAGTATTACGCGTCCGCTCGGTAGACTCGTGGCGGGCTCGAGAGCATTGGCTGAGGGCGATTTCAGTCACCGGATTCAAGCGTCAGGAGATGACGAACTCGCGCGCTTGGGAACGGTATACAACGCCGCCGCCGCCAGACTCAGTTCGCTATACGAGACCCTGCAGCGCAAAGAAGCATACTTGTCCGAAGCACAAAGGCTGGCTCACTGTGGAAGTTGGGCGTGGCATGTACGTACCGGCGAACTTTTGTGGTCACAGGAAATGTTTCGGATCCTGGATTACGATCCCGCAACCACCCAAGCTGATTGGGCTCATTTCCTCGCGAGGGTTCATCCCGATGATCGCCCTTTCATCGAGCAAAGGGCGGCAATGGAGGCTTCCCACAAAGACTGGGTAGATCCTGGCTCGGACTATCGAATCATCCTTCCCGACGGAAAACTCAAATATCTTTATTCGATTGCTCACAAGGTTCTCGACGGGTCAGGCCAGCTGCTTGAAGTGGTGGGCACGACTATGGATGTAAGCGACAGCAAGCAAGCAGAAGAGAAGTTGCGTCGCAGTGAGGCGTTCCTCACGGAAGGCCAGAAGCTAGCTCGCATCGGCAATTTCTCCTGGCTTGTAGAGACCGACGAAATCAAATGGTCCGAGCAGCTTTATCGCATCTTCGAGTTCGATCTTGGCCTTCCTATAACTCTCGACCTGATCGGTTCTCGCGTTCATCCCGAAGATCAGTATCTGATCTCGAACATGGTCGAAAAAGCACGGCGCGCGGCGAGTGATTTTGAATACCAGCACCGGCTGCTTATGCCCGATGCCAGCATAAAGCATCTTCACCTGATTGCACATGCGAACCGGGATCATCGAGGGCAGTTGGAGTACATCGGTGCGGTTCAAGATGTAACGCAACGCCAGTTCTCGGAGGAAGCTCTCAACAAAGCGAGGTCGGAACTTGCTAAAGTATCCAGGATAAACGCCCTCGGAGTGTTGACGGCCTCAATCGCCCACGAGGTCAACCAGCCACTTTCAGGAATCATCACAAATGCCAGTACATGCCTGCGGATGCTTTCTGCAGATCCCCCAAACGTCGATGGCGCTCGCGAAACGGCTCGACGTACCATCCGCGATGGCAATCGCGCTTCCGACGTGATTGCGCGGCTCCGCAAACTTTATAGCAGGAAGGATCTGCAGCCTGAATTGATGGATTTGAATGATGCGATTAGGGAAGTCATTTCTTTGTCGCTTAGCGATCTGCAACAAAATCGCGTGATTCTGCGCCAAGAACTCACCGAAGACATACCGTCGGTGACGGCGGATCGTATTCAGCTTCAGCAGGTCATCCTAAACCTTGTCCGGAATGCCTCAGACGCGATGAGCACGGTTGACGATCGTCCGAGAGAGTTGCTGATCCGAACCGAACTAGCTGACGGCAACGGCGTGCGCCTCAGCGTGAGAGATAGCGGAATCGGCTTCTCCCATCAGGCAGCGGACAAGCTGTTCGAAGCCTTTTACACAACGAAAACTGATGGAATGGGCATGGGGTTATCCATCAGCCGCTCGATTATTGAGGCGCATAACGGGCGCCTCTGGGCGACGGCAAACGATGGTCCCGGCGCTACATTTTCGTTTGCTATTCCTTGCACGTCCGAGCGTGAAGCAGTCGCGTAACACGAGTCGCGAGAAGAGGTCCTGCAAGCGGCGCGCTCCATAAATCGAAACTGAATCCCATGCGAGACCCAATACTTAAGTACAATGGACGCCTTTTAGGCAGTAGAGCAATGTTGTGTCGTGGAGTTCCAACGCGAAGGCAGCATCGCCGAGAGGTCGCTCGTATCCGTTGTTGATGACGACGAATCGGTTCGGGAGTCATTACCCGATCTTCTACGAGAGTTCGGTTTTGCTGCCAATTCCTTTTCTTCTGCTGAAGAATTTCTTTCATCCGACAGTCTTACCATGACCCGATGTTTGGTGCTCGACATAGCCATGCCGGGAATGAGCGGATTCGATCTCCAACAAGAATTGGAGCGCAGCGGGCAAAGAATTCCCATCGTATTCATGACCGCTCAGAAAGACAAAGCGATTCAGTCGCGAGCATTCAAGCAAGGCGCTGTGAGTCTGCTGCTTAAACCATTCAGTGACACGGCTTTGCTTGAAGCCATCAAAGTAGCGCTGCACGTAAATGAAAAGTAATCCCACGATCCAGCTTGGGGATTAGAATGATTCTCGCAGGCACGCTTGGCGGAGAAGCGGGGTCACCACCTATGTCCGTCGCCGCATCTATCGTGTTTATTGTTGACGACGACGTCTCGGTCCGTGAGTCGTTGGAGTTGTTGATACAGAACGAAGGCTGGAAACCTGAGACGTTCGCCTCCGCGCAAGAATTCCTAGATCGGCCACGATCCCTCGTCCCCAGCTGTCTTGTGCTGGACATTTCTCTCCCGGGACTCAACGGTCTGGAACTGCAAAGGCGAGTTGCCAGTGAACGAACCCCTTTGCCCATCATCTTCATCACGGGTCACGGGGACGTGCCTAAAACAGTGCAGGCCATGAAAGCGGGAGCCATCGAATTCCTCACCAAACCTTTCAACGACGAGGCGCTTTTGAACGCTGTGCGCCAAGCTCTTGAACAAAGCCGTCTCGCTCTCGCTCACTACTCCGAGCTGCAGGAACTTCGCCAGCGTTACGATTCCCTCACGCCGCGCGAGCAGCAGGTGATGGACTTGGTGGTCTCCGGTCTATTGAATAAACAGGTCGGCGGGGAACTCGGAATTAGCGAGATCACCGTAAAGGCACATCGAGGTCAGGTCATGCAGAAAATGAAAGCGGAATCCCTCGCAGCCCTGGTAAAAATGGCTGCTAACCTTCGCAATTCATCAGGCCCCCGGCAGCACATCTAGAGCGCTGCATTAACCTACAATTACGTCATCTATATTGGAGTGCGCCGCACTTACACCTAGTCTTGCTCTCCTCATACCAAGGTCCAATTGATTCGTCTCCAATGCTCTGCTGTTATGGTTCGAATTATGATCTCTCGTCAGTTATGCCAGGTGCAGGAACTACGTCGCTCCTACCAGCGTTAGCTCGCGGAGTGTCCGGGCAGCTTCGTGGTTAGGGGATTGAGCTATGCAGGTCAGCCGCCGAAAGCGATTTTGCATTACGACTGGATTCGCTCTGGTTTTGGTGGCTCGCGGTTATAACAGCGCCAACTCATTCAGTGGGAACCTATCGACCATAGAGGCGCAGACCTCGCAAGTGTCGCCAATCCCTGCCGCCGGCCTACTTGCGAGCCCGAAATCCCTAAAACAAGTTGGAGTGCCGGTCGACGCCACACGTGCAGCCGTACCCGCGGACAACCCGCAGACGCCAGAAACAATTGCCCTCGGCGAGAAGCTGTTCTTTGATGGACGCTTGTCGGTCGACGGAACCGTGGCGTGCAGCACATGCCACGATCCGGCGCTCGCTTTCACTGACGGCCGACCAGTTTCGATCGGTGTCAAAGGCCGAGCCGGCCAGCGCAACGCTCCGACCATTCTCAACGCGCTTTACAACAATGCACAGTTCTGGGACGGGCGTGTGAAAACCCTCGAGGAACAAGCGGCGCTTCCAATCATGAACCCGAGCGAAATGGGCCAGCCAACCATTGAAGACGCGGTCGCCAAGATTGCGGCTGTTCCGGAATACGATCAGGCGTTCCGTCATCTATTTGCCCGCCCGGTTAACGTAACTGATCTACTACGCGCCATCGCGTCCTACGAGCGCACACAGTTTTCTTTCGATTCACCGTTCGATCACTTCATGGCTGGCGACCAGACGGCGATCAGCGACTCCGCAAAACGGGGCTGGGACCTCTTCAATACGAAGGCCCGTTGTAACAAATGCCATGCTTTAAGTGAGGACACGCGCGACGCCACTTTCTTCATGGATAAAGATTTTCACAACATTGGCATCGGCATCATCCGACACAATGTCGTCGCGCTAGCATGCAAGGCGGAGCAAGAGATCGATTCCGGAAAGATCCTCGATGTCGATCAAGCGGCAATTCAGAGCGAGACCTCGGTAGTTGGTCGTTTTCTAGTTACCAAGAAAGAGAAAGATATCGCGTCCTTCAAGACGCCGACCCTACGCAACGTGCTCATAACGGCGCCGTATTTTCACGACGGCTCCCAAGCAACCCTTTGGGACGTCGTGGACCATTACAACCACGGTGACGGCACGCAGAATCCCTGGCTCGATGAAGACATGCAGCCGCTGGCGCTGAGTGAATCAGAGATTGATGACATTGTCGCTTTTATGGCGACGCTGACCAGCGCGCAGTACCAGGAGCAGGCGGTTAAAGAACTCGCGCGCCAGCGCGCGTTGTCGCGAACGACTCGTCCCCAGCGGGACACATCGCGCGCTTTCGGTCCAAAGCCTGTGCAGCCGAAGCCATCGCGATCTTGCGTTGCCCCGCAAACTGGCGCGTCACCGAAATGACGGCTCGATCTTTACTCTCGGCCATCCGTCGCCAGTGAACAAACACACACTAACCACATAAAAGATGGACTAAGGAGATGCTTCACCCGTGGCATTGGACGGATACGGGTCAGTTTTCGAATTGGCTCCTGCTTTGGGGACTACCTTGCCGTTTCCCTAACTGGTGTGTTGGCCGATTGAGTCGAATGCAGCGTTGCCGTACTTCACTACTGCGATCCGTGTCGATCTCAAAGCACAAATCCGTTGTCAAGTATCCTGTGCCAGAGTTTGCCACGACTCATCGAAGTCGATCCAGCGTTCGGAATCCAGTGAACTGAACTGCATTGCAGGAACGTGCAGCATTCCATGGGCCCTGTCACAGAGGAGATCACAACCACTGGGATCCAAGAGGGGAACAGAAGACGTGGTTAGAACAATCTGCGTGCGAAGGCGGACCAGGCACAAACGACAGCGAATATTTTGATCTCGAATGGACCAACCCAGTGCGACATTCAAACCTACCAGGAAAGCCCACATCGTTACACCGCTCGCAATGTGCAAAGGCACGAGCCCGAGGTTTTGCAGCACGCCGTCGACAACGTTTACAGACAACAACCAAACGAACGCCACCAGGAGACCAGTCTTCAGCGCGAAAAATCCCCACCATCTAGAAACGTCGAGAGTGGTTCGGTGCGGTCTGGTCGTACAAAGCTGACGAAACGCTTGCCAATTGAGGCAAACGATTACCAGGATGGCGAAAGCACCAATAACCAGCCACGATCGCACCGAACGGTAACGAATATCGCTGACCGAGAGGACATCGAGCAGCGCCGGCGTCGGGAAATTCGTTTCACGGACCTCTCTTTGAATCTTCGCCACGTTTGCGGGAACGCCGTTCGCCAGACGAAGAACAACCCCAGGCCACTCAAATCCCGGCAAGCGCACAAAGGGAGTGGCTTGAAAGGGCGTGTATACCTGAACATCCGTATCGGGAAGCCGGAAGCGGTCGGAGAGAACGCCGACCACGTGGACCCGCCTACCATTGAGTCGCACAAATTCGTCGCTCAGCTTTGTGTCGCCGTTGAACTGTTTACGCCAGATAGCATCGCTGAGAACGACGCAATCCGAGCAAGGTGCGTCATCGTTGTCGAAGGTTTGACCGAAAAGAGGCTTGGCTCCGAGAAGCTTAAATAGCTCCGGAGTTACCCGTGCGCTCAACACATCTTGCTTGCCTGCAGGCCCGTTAATCACGCTCGGGCGCCACGCATAGGTTGCGGCGCCGGCTACCAGCGGATTGTGGGACCAATCCACTGCGGCGTCCCACAGTAGCTCGGGCTCCAACCAACGTGAATTTCCGTTCAGCGATACGTTCAAGAGCGAACCGGCATTGCGTGCATATTCAGGAGATCGCCACAGCGATGCGGGACTCACGGCCAGGGCGGCAAGAACGATCAGAAAGATACTGACTAGGCAAAAACGCGGAGTCGCTGGATACGACCGCAGGAAGGCCAGCGTCTTATCTCGATTGAGACGGCACCAAAGCGCATCAGCGAATGATCCCCAGCAGTGTCGGAAAAGCTCCTGCTCGGTTGTGATGTTCAGGCGGCCCGACTCCACCAGAAAGTGCACCCAGTGCCAAATCTCTCGGTGCTTTTGGTGTAGCCACTCGGCGCGTCGGGCACGCGGAACGATCGGGCTGGCCGCATACAGAATGAGATTGCACCATCGCAGCAGATTCTTTGCGGTTTG
>Ga0126371_10001308_pt1 | contig 20967 bp, 16 predicted proteins | sample PanSoiMetaPlot_4_FD_110145 | JGI IMG/M metagenome (GOLD analysis project Ga0126371, IMG submission 110145) | Tropical forest soil microbial communities from Panama - MetaG Plot_4 | ecosystem: Environmental > Terrestrial > Soil > Tropical forest > Bulk soil | place: Panama | collected 2016-02-17 | reverse complement strand
GTCATTCCATCGGGCTCCACGCCCCGCCTCGGCGACGTAGGGGCTCGTCATTTGATAGTGGACGACCGTGTCATCCTCGAGCGTCTGAAACCCGTGGGCGAATCCTTCCGGGATGTACAGCGCAGTGTGGTCGGCGGCCGTGAGATTCACGCCGAACGACTTGCAGTAGGTCGGGGACGTCGGGCGCAGGTCGACGATGACATCATGGATCGCGCCCCGTTCGCAACGCACCAGCTTGGTCTCGGCGTGCGGGACAGCCTGCCAATGCATGCCCCGAAGCGTGCCCTTCTTGAGGTTGTGCGACAACGACGTCTGCGAAACGTGCGCATCGAGCCCCCTGGACACAAACTCCTCAACGCTCCAAACCCGCGCGAAGAATCCACGCGGGTCGGAGTGCGGTTCGAGCGCCACAACGAAGGCGCCCGACAGCGGGGCCGGGGTGAACTTCACGTGACCGCTATCCCGGTGTTGCGGTGCTTGGCGATCAGCGAGTCCGGCAGCTTCTCAAAGTCCGATCCGCGCAGATAGTCGCCGAGCGTCGTGCCAGTGCAGCGTGAATCGATGTTCGGCGCGCCAACGCCCTGTTCGACATCCCGCCGGTTGACCACGCGGAAGTCGATGCTGAGTCGGGTCCGGCCCGACGTATTGTCCACCGTGGAGTGGAGCTGCGCCGCCGAGAAGAGAACCACGGCGCCCACGGGGCAGACGACGCGGATCTGCGGATCCGGCTCGATCCCATCCAGTGCCTTGGGCTGCTTCCGGGTCTCGGTCTTGATGTTCTGCGACGCCAGCTTCCGGCCTTCTTCGTTCCACTTGTCGTAGTCGTACTCGTGAGACGAATTCCGGAGCGGCTCGCTCCAGTAGCGCGGATGGAACGCCATCGCGTTCTCCGGCTGGATGTCGTACACGGGTAACCACCAGTTCACCTGGGCGAAGGGGGCCGAAAACCAGGTGTCGCGGTGCGGGTGGAACTGGTAGGCCAGCCCCGCGCGCATGTAGTCACCGGCCGCCATGGTGCGGAGGCGGGGCACGTCGAAGTAGGTCTGCTGGAGGTCGCAGCCCAGCTCGGCGAAGAGCGCGCGGATGTGCTCCTTGGCCTTGGGATGATGGATGAATTGCGGCTTGATCCTGGCCAAAATCGCGTTGAAATCCTCGACCTTCATGTGATGCTGGGCGTCCCGCGGGTCGTACGGTGCGAACGCCTCGACGACCAGGCCCCGCGCCAGCGCGCAGAGAGCGAGCGACGCGTGGCGCGGCGAATACACGATCAGCTGGCCCGCGTACAGCTCGGCGCGGCGCTGCTCGTCATCGAAGCTCGGATCGACGTACACCGTGTTCATCGGACCCACGAAAGGCCTCCGGGCTAGGACAGGATCTGTGTAGTCGGGATCGGAACCACGCAGCGGCCGCCCCACTCACGCACGTAGGACAGCTGCGCTACGATCTCGTCCTTCAGGTTCCAGGGCAGAATCAGGATGTAATCGGGTCGGACTTTCGCGATGGCATCCGGCTCGAGGATCGGAATGTGGGTGCCGGGCAAATATTTCCCGTGTTTGTGCGGGTTGCGGTCGACTGTGAAGTCGAGAAAGTCGCGGCCCACCCCGCAGTAGTTGAGCAGGGTGTTGCCCTTCCCAGGCGCTCCATAGCCCACCACGCGCTTGCCCTGCCGCTTCGCATCGATCAGAAAGTCGAGCAACGCCCGCTTGGTCTCTTCGACTCGAGCGCCGAACTTCGTGTAGTAAGCGACCGTTGCGACGCCGGCGTTTTCTTCACGCCTGCGAAGCCCCGCGACGCGAGGACCGACGGGCTTGGAGGTGTCTTCCTGGTGGCGCCCGTAGATCCGCAGGGACCCGCCATGGGTGGGGAGCTCCTCGACGTCGAAGAGCGTCAGCCCATGCGCGGCGAAGATCTTCTCCGCCGTGATGAACGAGAAGTACGAATAGTGCTCGTGATAAATCGTGTCGAACTGATTCTCCGCCACCAGCTTCAGGAGGTGCGGGAATTCGATCGTGATCACGCCCTGCGGCGCGAGCAAGACCTTCATGCCCCCGACGAAGTCATTCAGGTCGGGTACCTGCGCCAGCACGTTGTTCCCGAGCAGGAGGTCGGCGCGTTTGCCTTGCGCCACGAGGTCCTTGGCGGTCTGCACGCCGAAGAACTTCACCAGCGACGGCACGCCCTTCTCCTCGGCCACCTTCGCGACGTTCGCGGCCGGCTCGATGCCGAGGCAGGGAACTTTGCGGGCGACGAAATACTGCAGCAGGTAGCCGTCGTTGCTCGCCAGTTCCACGACAAAGCTGCTGGTGCCCAAGCCGAACCGCGAGATCATCGCGTCCGTATAGCGCTCGGCGTGCGCGAGCCAGGAGGTCGAGTACGAGGAGAAGTAGGCGTATTCGGTGAAGATCTCCTCGCCGCCGACGTACGCCTCGAGCTGCGCCAGCCAGCACTTGTCGCAGACGCGGACGTGGAGGGGGTAGAAGGGCTCCATCCGGTCGAGCTGCTCGGCCGCCAGAAAGCTCTCGCAGAGGGGTGACATCCCCAGATCCACCAATGTGTGGGTCAGAGGCCTCGCGCAAAACCGGCACGACGGAGCAGGGACTCGATGGTTCACCGGGCTAGTTCCGGGCCCGCATGACGGGCTTGAGGGGACGCCCCTCGAGGTACGGCTCGGGGCCATCCTCCAGCGCGCGCGCGTAGATGCTCAGGGCAGCATCCACCGCGTCGATGGTGCGGTCGATGTCTACGTTGGTGTGAGAATAGCTGACCACGAAGGACGGTCCGAGCACCCCGCGCTTGATGATCTCCTGCATGAACAGCGCACGGTAGGACTGCGACGAGCGACCGTCCCGGTCCCGCGTCGCGAATACCAGGTTGCACGGACGGCCCAGGACTTCCACCGACGCCGCCACGCCATGGGCTGTCGTCGCCTCGCGCACACCCTGACGCAGCCGCTCGCCGCGAGCGTAGAGCGTGTCGATGACCTCTTCGTGCTGATAGATGCGCATGGTCTCGATCGCGGCGGCGAGGGCATGCGTCTCGGCGCCATGCGTGGTCGAGAGCAGAAAGACACGCTCGCCCGTATGCTCCAGTCCGCCGAGTCGCATGATGTCGCGCCGGCCCGCGAGTGCGGAGAGGGCGAAGCCGTTCGCGATCGCCTTGCCGAACGTCGAGAGGTCCGGAGTGACTCCATAGAGTCCCTGTGCGCCGGCGTTATGCCACCGGAACCCGGTGATCATCTCGTCGAGGATCAGCAGGGCGCCATGCTCATGGCAGATCGCCTTCAGTCCCTCGAGGAAACCGTCCGCCGGTTCCACCGAGGTGGCCGCTTCGAGAATGCAGCAGGCGATCCGCGAAGGATGCGCGGCGAACATCGCGCGGACCGAGTCGAGGTCGTTGAACTTGAACGAAACGGTGAGTGCCTTGATGGCGGAGGGGACACCGGCAGACATCGCCGTCGACCCGACGAACCAGTCGTCGGTGGAGAAGAACGGCTGGTCGCAGCAGAAGGCGACCAGATCGCGGCCCGTGAACGCGCGCGCGAGCTTCACGGCCGCCGTGGTGACGTCGGAGCCGTTCTTCGCGAACTTCACCATCTCAGCACCCGTGATCATGCCGAGCAGCGACTCGGCGCATTCGACTTCAAGGGGAGAGGGACGTGTGAAATTCGTGCCGTCCCTCATCGCGCGGTACGCGGCTTCCACGACACTCGGGTATCCGTGACCGAGGGCGACCGCCCGAAGGCCCATGCCGTACTCGATGTATTCATTCCCGTCGACATCCCAGACGTGACACCCTGAGCCGCGCGCGATGAAACCGGGCGCGAGAACCGGATACTGATCATCCCCCTTGGCGTAGGTGTGTGCACCACCCGGGATCACGGCATGGGCGGCGGCCTGGAGCTTGCGGGACCGCGCGAAAGACTGGGCCGGGACCGGCGTGACGGTCTCGGGTGCCGTGGAATGGTGCACTGGGGGCGTCTCTCGCAAATGAGGTCTCCCGTCCGTCGTTTTGGGGGGCGCGAGGGCCGGTAGTGCAGTTTCCAGGCCAATCGTTATGATATGCCGCATCGTAAGATAGCCCTGTTTTTATGGGTCCGTTGTGGCGACAACGCAACAGTCTGACGAGTGCGGAGTGCGGACTGCCAAGTGCGGATATTCCGCACTCAACAGTCCGCATTCCGCACTTCGGGAGGCAGGGTGAATGACGTCGTAGTCGTCGGCGGCGGAATCGTCGGGTGTGCCACCGCGCTCGCGCTCACCAGGGCGGGACGATCGGTTACGCTCGTCGAAGCTGAGACGCGGCTGGCTGCCCATCAGAGCGGCCATAACTCCGGCGTCATGCATTCAGGGCTCTACTACCGGCCCGGAACGCTCCGCGCGCGCCTATGCCGCGAAGGCCTCGCTGACATGGCGCGCTTCTGCGACGAAGAGGGGGTTCCGTATCGCCGTTCGGGGAAGGTCGTCGTGGCGACCTCGGCGAGCGAGCTGCCTGCATTGGCGACGCTCGAAGAGCGGGGAAGAGCCAACGGGCTCGCGGGGCTCATCCGGCTCGAGGGAGACACCCTGAAAGAGCACGAGCCCGCGGTGCAGGGTGTGGCCGGGCTCTGGGTGCCTGAGACAGGCGTGGTGGACTACGGTGCAGTGACGCTCGTGATGGGTAGGCGGCTCGAATCCTTGGGAGCAACGGTGACCACCGGCGCTCTCATGACGGCCCTCCGCCGCGACCATGGGACCCAGGTCCTCGAGACCACGGCGGGTGCGGTCCGCGGCCGGTTCGTGGTGACGTGCGGTGGGCTGCAGGCGGACCGACTCGCGCGGATCTGCGGTGTGGACCCCGGCGTAGCGATCGTGCCGTTCCGAGGTGAGTACTATGAGCTGAAACCTGAGCGCCGGGGCCTGGTCCGGAGCGCCATCTACCCGGTGCCCAACCCAGCACTCCCGTTCCTCGGCGTGCATTTTACCCGCCGCATCAACGATCAAGTGGATGCCGGCCCGAATGCGGTGCTCGCGTGGTCACGCGCGGGTTACACGCGGAGCGATGTCCGGCTCGGGGACCTGGCCGAGGCGTTCCGGTTCCCGGGGTTCTGGCGGATGGTGATGCGGCAGTGGCACACGGGCGTGAATGAGCTGTTCCGGTCGTACTCGAGGACGCTGTTCGCCCGCGCGCTCGCCCGCCTGGTGCCGGACGTCCTCCCCCAGGATCTGGTACCGGCGGGGAGTGGCGTCAGGGCGCAGGCCGTGGACCGGGACGGACGCCTGCTGGACGACTTCCATATAGTAGAAGGGGAGGGCTCTTTGCACGTCATCAATGCCCCCTCACCCGCGGCCACGGCGTCGCTGGCGATCGGGAAGGAAGTGGCCTCCCGCGTGGAGAGGCGGCTGGCGTGAAGATCCTTCAGGTCACCGCGCCGGCGCCAGTTGGGGGGCTCGAGCGCGTCGTCCTCGGACTCACCACCGGACTCCAGAATGCGGGACATGAGCCGCGCGTGGCGGCGATCCTTGATCCCGGCGTGACCGACCATCCCCTGGTGCGCGCGCTCGAGATGGCCGGCGTTCCGGTGCACCCGATCCACGTCGCCGGCCGGCAGTACGCCGTGGAGCGCGCTCGCGTCGAGGAGATCGGCAAGCTGCACGGCGCCGACGTCATGCATACCCACGGATATCACCCCGATGTGATCGACGGGGTCGTGGCGCGGCGACTTCGGGTTCCGGTCGTGTCCACCGTCCATGGGTTCACCGGCGGCGGGATGAGGAACCGGCTGTACGAGTGGCTGCAGATCCGCGCGTATCGGCGGTTCGATGGCGTGATCGCCGTGTCGGCGCCGATCGTGGATCGCGTGACGAAGGGCGGGGTTTCCCCCTCCCGGGTGCACCACCTTCCCAACGCCTGGGTCGAAATGCCCGGGGCACACCCCCTGGATCGGGTGGCGGCGCGCGAGACGCTCGGGGTACCGCGGGGCGGGGCGCGCATCGGATGGGTGGGCCGGATGTCGTTCGAGAAGGGCCCCGACGTGATGATCGATGCCTTGGCCCTGCTCAAGCGCGCCCATGTGCAGCTCTCGATGATCGGTGATGGGCCGGCCCTCAAACACGTCCAACTGAAGGCGAAAGAACTCGGCGTCCGGGACCAGGTGACCTGGCATGGGCTGGTGCCCGATGCCGGCCGGCTCCTGACGGCGTTCGACGTGGTCGTGCTGAGCTCCCGGACCGAGGGGACACCGATTATTCTGTTCGAGGCCGTCGCTGCACGCGTACCGGTGGTGAGCACGGCGGTGGGCGGTATTCCCGCGGTCGTGACGGAACGGGAGGCCGTGATGGTGCCGTCCGAGGATCCGGCCGCCCTGGCACGAGGAATCGCGCGAGCCGTGGAAGACAAGGCCGGGGCACTGGCGCGGGCGACGGCGGCGACCGAGCGGGTCGCCTTCAAATTTGCCGCCGGACCGTGGATCGACCGGCATGTGAACCTGTATCGCGCCCTCATCGGGGCGCGGCGCGAAGGGGATCGCGAATGAACCTGGGATGGACTCTGGTCGTGCTCGGTGCGGCGCTGGTGATTTACCCCTACCTCCTGTACCCGGTGATGCTCATCGCCATGTCCTGGGTGCGGAGGCCTCTGAGACGCCCGGCGGAGCCGTCGGCCTGGCCGGTGGTCAGTGTGACGATCCCCGTCTATAACGAGGAAGGTCAGATCCGGCTGAAGCTCGAGCGCGTGCTTGCCTGGGACTATCCCAAGGATCGCCTTCAGATTCTCGTGGTGTCCGACGCGTCCTCGGATCGTACGGATGACATCGTCAAGGAGTTTGCGACTCGAGGGGTCGAGCTCGTGCGCCTCCCGCGCCGCGGGGGCAAGACCGCCGCCGAGAACGCCACCCTCCCGCACCTGCGTGGGGACATCGTAGTCAACTCGGATGCCGCGATCCGCGTGCCCCCCGACTCTATCAAGAAACTCGTCGTCTGGTTCGGTAATCCGCGCGTGGGGGTGGCGTCCGGACGGGACCGCAGCGTTCCTAACACCGACGGCGAGGCCAATCAGGGGGAGACCGGGTACGTGGACTACGAGATGTGGATCCGCGCCCTCGAGACCCAGGTGGCGGGCATCGTCGGCGCCTCGGGGTGCTTCTATGCGATTCGCCGACAGCTGCACCAGCACCTCGTGCCGGAAGCGCTGTCCCGCGATTTCGCCGCGCCCCTGATCGCCCGGCGTCACGGTTTCTGCTCAGTCTCGGTCGACGACGCGATCGCGTTCGTCCCCCGCACGCGCTCACTCCACGCGGAATACCGTCGCAAGGTGCGGACGATGACGCGCGGACTTGAAACCCTCTTCTACCAGCGGGCGCTGCTCAACCCATTCCGGTACGGCCTCTTCGCCTGGGAGCTCTGGACTCACAAGCTGATCCGGTGGCTGCTGCCGGTCGGGGACGTACTGGTTCTGCTCGGCCTTGTCATGTTGGCACCCGAGGACGGGTGGGCACAGATCTTGGTCGCTCTGGCTCTCCTGGGTATCGCGCTTGGGGCCCTGGGATGGTGGTGGCCGGGGCAGAACCCCCCACGCTTGGTCAGCCTGGCTGCCTACGTGGTCAGCGGGAATTTGGCGGCCTTGCAAAGTTGGCTGGGAGCGCTTCGAGGCGACCTCAATCCGATCTGGGAGCCGACCCGCCGGCCGGCCGCGAACTAACCCCGCCCTGAGAAAGTCAGGATGGCAGGGCGTTACTAAGCGCCGGGACGAGTCGCGTGGCGACCTTCGCGGCCAGTGCGAAGGCGGCCTCCTGGTTCCCGCCGACCACGGGGACCATCACCCGCACGACGGCGTCGTCGCTCCGGCGCCGTAGCGCCGAGTCCCGGAGGAGCTGCCACTTCACCAGATATTCGTTGGCCGCGACGCGACCGCGTCCCTGATACCAGTACAGCACCAGCGCGCGCTGGTTGTGCAGCTGCAGCAGGTACCGGTTGACTGTCACTCCCCCAGCAGGGGTGGCGAGTGTGACCGTGTCCGAGCTGAGCGGCTCCCACCCTGCACCCGGCAGGCAGTTTTTCGGGGAATGGATGGTTCGTCCCTGGGTCTGTTCCTCGTAATAGCCGACGTACACCGTGAAGAAGTGCCCGGGAGTGGAATCCCTGGGAGTCTCGTACGATCGGAACAGGTAGGACGTCGGACGGGCGACCGTAAGCTCGGCCTTGCTGAGCGGGAGATGACGCGCCACGTAGCCATCGAGTGTATCCGAGACCGCCGAGTCGAGTGGCGCGAGGAGGGGGATTCTTCGCTCGCCGCGCAGCGCGAGGGACGCGACTACGCCCACCCACAGCGCGATCGCAGGTGCCCAACGCCGACTCACGACGTGCTCCGCCTGCGGGATCGCTCGACCACGTGCAGCACCCACGCCAGCCCTCCCAGTATAGCGAAGGCAGCGACGAAGATCGCCCACCCTTCCGACACGTGCATAAAACCGTCGCCAAGGGCGGGGTCCACGTAATAGACCAGGAAGCCCGTCAGGAAGATCCTGATGCCGTTCAAGAGCATCGCGACGGGCAGCGTGGCGCCGAGCAGCACGATGCGTCCCCATACGGTCGTCAGCCACACACCGCCCGTCAGGAGTCCGAGCGAGACCAGGGCGGTCAACGAGCGGAGACCGCTGCAGGCCTCAGTGACGAACAGGGAGCGGCCTGGGAGATGAATGACGTTGCCCGTGAGTTCCACCGGCACGTGCCGCGACGCGAGGAGCGCGGCACCCATCTGCGAGGCCTTGAACTGGAGTGGGAGGGCCAGGGAGCCAAGCACCACGGCGGGTAGGGGGATCGCGAGCGTCAGCAGGATCGTCGGCAGCCACCAACGCCGGAGCTGGTCGAGGCCCCGGAAATAGATCACGAGTCCCATGGCGGCGCCCAACATGGCGACACGCATTGTGAACAGCTCGACAGCGAGGCCTCCCACGAAGCGGAGCAGGATGGCGCCGATGAGGACAACGAGGCCGAGCGCGGGCCGGGGATGGATCACGGCCCCACGCCGTACACGCCATGCGAGCCACACGGCCACCGGGAACAGGAGGAGGCCATGTCCGGCGTCGGGGTCGGTGAGCCAATCCCGAACCAGTGTGGTGAAGGGCTGAAAAAAGAGCAGGGTGAAGGCGAGCGCCGCGGCCGTCGCTGGCGCGAGCGATTCCCACCAGGGAGCGGCGACGGAAACGGGGACTGGAGCCGGCGGGGCCAGGTCGGTCACGAGGGTAACCTAACGAATTCGGCGGCCCACATGAGGCCGCCGAATCGGGCAGACGGACGGGTGTGGCAAGCGATCGGTTGTTACCAGGCACCCTTCCGGAAGACGATCACCGGCACCGTCTGAAGCATGATCTTGCAGTCCTCCCTGAACGACTGCCGCCGGATATACTCCAAGTCGAACTGAACCTTGCGGCGGACGTCGTCGACCGAGTTGTCATAGTGTTGATTGACCTGCGCCCAGCCCGTGATGCCGGGGCGGACGCGCTGGCGCACCTGATAGCCATGCACCTGCGTGCGGAGGTCGTCGAAGATCCGGGGCTGCTCAGGACGAGGGCCCACGACGTTCATGTCGCCGACCAGGACGTTGAAGAGCTGGGGCAGCTCGTCGAGCCGGTACTTCCGGAGGATCGTGCCGATCGTCGTCACCCGCGGATCATCCGGGCGCGCCCACACCTGGGCATCCGCGCCGACCTCCACCACCCGCATGGTCCGGAACTTATAAATCCGGAACGGCCGGCCGCCCTGGTCCTGCGAGCGGCGGGGGTGCACCGCACGCACCTTCGGATCGCGGCGGTCGAGGCCGATGCGAATCTGCGAGTAGAACACCGGCCCACGGCTGGTGAGCTTCACCAGCGCCGCGATGAGGAGCATCATGGGCGCTGCGATCACCAACCCCGCGGCCGCCACCAGAATGTTCAGAAGCCGACGCGGCCGCTCCCGATCCGCTTCATGGAAGATGCCGTCGTGCTGATCCCCCTTCGCGGCCGCAGTGCGGGGCGCACGGCGCTGAGCGATGGAGCGAGTGGGGACCGCAACAGGAGCGGCTGCGGTGTAGGCGTCGGCGGCAGCAGCCGCGGAGCTCGTGAGTCGAGTCATCTCGGGGGGGAGTAAAGCAAGGGCCGTGCACACGCAAACCCAAATCCTCATAATCCACAAATCATTGCTAAACAACGGTTTACAAATATGTAATCGGTGACGGCTGAGTTACATCTGTGGCAAACCGGCGCCTGTTGTGGAGTGTCTGCGACAGTCAGTTGTAGCGACCATGGGGAGTTCGTGACGAAGTTTGATCAGAACTGTTGTGCTGGCGGCAGGTTGATCTCGAAGTAGAAGCGGGTGCCCCAGTCAGGCCGGGATTCGACCTTGAGGTCCCCCCCCATGGCCTCCACCATCCGGCGGCAAATGGCCAGCCCAAGTCCGGTCCCCGAGAGGTAGTAGGAGCGCCTTCCCCCCGTCCGGCGGAACGGCTGATAGAGGTTATTCACCACTTCCGGGTTGATCCCCTTGCCGGTATCCCGCACCGAGAATTCCACCCGGTACCGGTCGGTGGCACGGCAGACCAGTTCGACAAAACCCTCCTCGGTGAACTTCAATGCGTTGGACGTGAGGTTCAGAAGCACCCGGGAAAGCGCGAGATGATGGCCGCGCCGGTGATCTGTCGGAGGCGGCAGTATGCGCACTTTCAGCCGCTTCTCCTCCGCGATCGGCCGGACGATGTCCCGCACCGACTCGAGGATCTCCGTAATGGAGAAGGGGGCTTCTTCCTGATCGAGCAGGCGATCCCCACCACGAACCAGCTCGATCAGGTCCGACGCGAGCGACGATAGCCCCAGCGCCGCTCCATAGATGAGGCCCAGCTGCCTCCGCTGGAGGTCATTCACGTCGCCGCTCTGGCCCCGCTGGATGGTCTCCGCCAGAAAGAGAATAGATGTAAGGGGAGACCGGAGGTCATGTGCGACCTCAACCAGCAGCTCGTGGCCTTCAGGGCCCGCGAGTCTTGAAGTGAAGTAGCGCGCCCAGTCGGGCTCCACCTGCTCGCGGACCGCCTCGATCGCCGTGAGCACTCGAATGAGTTGCTCGTAGGGAACGACCTTCGGATCGGCCGCGCGCCGGATGACGTTCGAACGCAGTAGATCCACGAGCCGGCGGCCGAGCGTCGATACCGAGGTCCCCGAGAGCGGCCTGGTGGTCCCGCTCATCCGCGCCGCGACCGCCTCGGCCACTTCCTGAAGGACGTCCACGATATCCCGCGGATCCGTCGCTTCACCGTACTGGTCGCGCCATGACGACGTGACTTCGTGCGCGGCGTCCCGTACGATCAGGACGCCAAGGTCTTCCCGGGGCTCGGGCGCGCCGCGGGGGGCCGGCGGCTGGTTTTGCCCGGGGTTCAGAGGGGGCGGGGATGGACGCGCTTCGCGAACGGTCACGATTCCCCGTTCGCAATGGAGCCGCGATGCAGCCCGTGACGTTCCATCAGCCGGTAAAGCGTCGTGCGATCCACTCCGGCAATGCGCGCGGCGCGCGACATGTTCCCGTCGGCGTGGTTCACGAGCCAGGTGAGATACCGGCGCTCGAACTCCGCGATCAACCGGTCGCGGGCCACGTGATAGCTCTCTTCATGCTCGCCGATGGCGGGGATCAGCGTCTCCGCGCCGCCCCGCGACACGATCGTGGACGACGCGCCGGCGGCAGAATCGCCACCCCCCAACGGAATCTGGTCGGGCTGAATCTCCGAGCCCGGCTCGAGCATCACCACCGTGTGCTCAACCACGTTCTGCATCTCGCGCACGTTTCCACGCCACGGGTGACTTTGGAGGGCCCGCAGGGTCGCGTCCGAGAATTTCGGAGGCGCTCCGGAGCCTGGTGCGTGCCGGGCCCAGTAGTGCTGCAGGAAGAAATTGGCGAGGACCGGGATGTCTTCCTGCCGGTCCCGGAGTGGGGGGATGTGAATCGGCACGACGTAGAGCCGGTAATAAAGATCTTCGCGCAGGGTCCCGTCTTTTACGCATTGCTCGGGGTCCCCATTGGTCGCCGCAATGAAACGCACGTTCACCACGGCATCCGTGTGTTCCGATCCGACACGCCGCACCACGCCGTCCTGAATCACGCGCAGCAGCTTGGCCTGCGTCGGCTTCGGCATCTCCAGGAGCTCGTCCATGAAGAGCGTGCCGCCGTTCGCGGTCTCGAGGAGGCCCGGCTTGTCCCGGAGCGCGCCGGTGAAGGCGCCTTTCGCGTGACCGAACATTTCGGATTCGAGCAGGCCTTCAGGGAGTGCCGCGCAGTTGATCGGCACGAACGACCGCGCCGAGCGGCGGCTGTGCTGATGGATGAATTGGGCGAAGAGTTCTTTCCCCGTCCCGCTCTCGCCGGTCAGGAGCACCGACGCATCGGTCGGCGCGACCTTGCGCGCCAGCTCGATGGCGCGGCGGAAGGCGGGGGAGATGCCGAGGACGGTGACCTTCTCGCTGTTGCCGTGCGAGCGCTCGATTTCGGTCTGGAGCTCTTTCGACTCGCGCGCGACACGGACGGCGTGGGCCGCCCGGCCGATCAGGATCTGCAGGTGAGTCGCCGAAAACGGCTTGGGGAGATAATCCCAGGCACCGGCGCGCAGGACCTCCACCGACGATGCGACGGTGGGATTCCCGGTGATGACAATGACAATGATGTCCTTCTGGAGATCGACTGCCGACTTGAGCACATCGACCCCCGACACGGGCTCCATGTAGAGATCGCACAGGACGATGTGGAAGGGCTGCCTCTTGAGGCGCTCGATGGCCTCACCGCCGGAAGAACAGGACGTGACGTTATATCCTTCGTGCTCCAATACCGAAGCGCACGACTCCCGGAGGGTCCGCTCGTCGTCGACCACCAGGATGCGAAGCTTGGCCCGCTCCTCGGGTGGGATGGAAACAAGCTCGGACGGCACGTCGCTCCGGGCGCTCGGGGCGCTGCCTGCTTTGCTCCGTCCGGAGGGACCGGGAATCCGCACTGAGGCCCTTGGTTGGGGAAGGGTGCACGACTGTCGACCAGACGCACTATTATGGACTATTCGTGGCGGGGACGCAACAGTCCAATTGGTCTAAGGGATTCTACAGGGATGTACCACACAGGTACTTGCTTTGCATTAAGGTATTAGGTTGGCGCCGAAGGCAGGTAGCTCATTCTTTGAGGATCAAGCGAGACCCATGCAGATTGAGTCAAAGGACGTAGTACCCGTAAGTCCCGAAGGCCAGGTCCCTGCGTTCCCGCCGCAACGGTTCACACCGGCGGCGGGGGTCGGTGACCCATTTACTGGCGATGCGAAACGGGTAGACGCTGCCCATTACTGGGATGCGGTCAAGCAGCATCGGTACGTGGTCATTCTGCTGGCGATCCTGGGGACCGTCGGTGGCATCGCCCTATCGAGGATCCTCAAGCCGACCTACACGGCGTCCGCCACGCTGTGGGTGCAGGGGAGCGACAAGGACCTCGGTCAGCAGAATCATGGGCCGATCCGCGCGGACCAGTTGCTGCAGTCGGCGGGCTGGGTCGATCTGCTCAAGTCGTTCGTGGTGCTGGATGAAGTGGTGAAGCAGCAGCGGTTGTATGTCGTCCCCGCCCGGGCGGCCGACTCCGCCGCATTCGATGTCTTCGCCGCCGCCGATCAGCTCCTCCCCGGGAACTACAAGCTCACCGTCGATGCCTCAGGACGGCGATTCACGCTGTCCACGAAGGCCGGACAGCTGGTGGAAGAGGGGCAGGTGGGTGACTCGGTTGGCAACAAGATCGGGTTCCAGTGGGTCCCGCCCGCGACACTACTTCGCCCGGGCGCGTCCATCGCGTTTGCCGTTTCCATTCCCCGGGACGCGGCTCAGCGCCTGTCCAAGGCCCTCCAAGTCCGGATGGATCAGAACGGGAATTTCATGTCGGTCTCGTACTCCGGGCCCAGTGCGCGTCGGGCCGCCGACGTCGTCAACGCGGTCGTGGATCGAGAGGTCGCCGTCGCGACCGATCTGAAGAAAGCCAAACTGGCCGAGCTGACGAAAATCCTGGAGGACCAGCTGCAGCTCGCCCAGACCAACCTGACCACCGCCGAGAATCAGCTCGAAACCTTCCGCGTGCACACGGTGACGCTGCCGTCGGATCAGGCCACACCCGTAGTTCCGGGCCTCGCGATCACCCAGAACCCGGTAATGAACAGTTTCTTCGCGATGAAGATTGACCGCGAGCAGTTGCGTCGAGACAAGGCTGCGATCATGGCGGTGCTCGATCAGGTCCCCGATTCGGGGATTTCTGTCGACGCGCTCGAAGTGATTCCCTCGGTGCACAATTCCGTCGAGCTCCACGGCGCGTTGGGCGAGCTCGCGAGCGCGCAGGCAAATCTGCGTGCCTTGCGGTACAAGTACACCGACGCGACTCCGGTCGTCGCCGCCGCCGCCGCCCAGGTCGACACGCTCCAGCGGCAGACGGTGCCGCGACTCGCCCGGAACCTGATCGCCGACATCACCCAGCGCGAACAGGCGCTGGATACCCAGGTCAGCTCGGCCTCCACCGATTTGCAGCAGATCCCGGCGCGGACCATCGAGGAAGGACGGCTGCAGCGGGCGGTGGTGATCGCCGAAAATCTCTACAGCAACCTGCGGGCGCGCTACGAAGAAGCCCATCTCGAAGAAGAGAGCAGCGTCCCGGACGTCCGCATCCTGGACGCGGCCGTGGCTCCAGAAAAGCCCTCGAGCAATACGGGCCCGAAGATGCTGCTCCTCGGCTTGATCGCCGGGCTCGGACTGGGTGTGGGCGCCGCCGTGGTGCTGAATCGCTTCGATCCGCGCGTGCGGTACCCCGAGCATGTCACGACGGAGTTAGGGCTCCCCATTCTCGGCGCCCTCACTCGCGTTTCGGCCGCCAATGGTAACGGCCGGCCCGAGGAGATGGCGCAGGTGGTCGAGGCGCTTCGCTCGATCCGCTTGAACCTGGTTCACGCGCACGGAGCGGCGGGAACCCTGTTGGTCACGATCTCGTCACCTGGTTCCGGGGATGGGAAGTCATTCCTCGCTTCCAACCTGGCAATCGCGTTCGCCGACGCCGGATTCCAGACGCTTCTGATCGATGGAGACCTCCGCCGCGGCGGACTCCATCGCGTACTCTCCGCGCAGCGCAAGCCCGGCTTGACGGACTACCTGACCGGAACCATCGGACGAGAGCAGGTCATCCAGGGCACGCCGTATCCGATGCTCTCATTTATCGGCGGAGGCACGCGCAAGCAGACTGCTCCGGAGCTGCTGGGTACCCCGGCGATGCGTGACCTCGTGTTGGGTATGCGAGGCTCCTACAACGTGATCTTGATCGACAGCCCGCCACTGGGTGCGGCGGTCGATCCGTTCATGCTGGCGACCCTCACCGGCAACCTGGTCGTGGTATTGCGAACCGGAGCCACGGATCGCCAGATGGCACGCGCCAAGCTCGAGATGCTGGATCGCCTGCCCGTACGCATCCTGGGGGCGGTGCTGAACGACGTTCAAGCCGAAGGCGTGTACCGCTACTACGGATATCTCGCTGGCTACGAAGCCGAGGAGGAGCGGAAGGCAGGCAAGGAACTGAAACAAATTGCGACGACGGCGGGGCAGAGGTCGTAAGCCACATCGCCGCGTCACGAAGACGCCAAGGGGCCAGGAGAAACTCACCTAGCCCCTTCGGCTTTACCTGGCGACTTGGCGACCCAGTCTAGTTCGATCCCGCAGCCTCGGGATCATACCGCTGAAATTGTCCGCCTCCTTCGTTGGCCCGCACTTGCCGCAGCGCCGCCGTCGCGCGAACGAGGAGATCGACCGGTTCCACAGGTGTCGCGTGCAGATCGGCGACCCCTTCGAAGCCGCCACGAAGCTTCACGGAGCTGACGCGCGCGCCCGGCGTCGCCTGACGAGTCGCGACGGCTTGGGCCAACCGCTCGGCGAATCGCTTTGCACCGTCTGCGTCGGTGGCGGGGGCAATGACGGCGAATTCGGAGCGCCCCAGCCTCCCAATGACGTCGGACGACCGCGCCGTCCCCTGGAACGCCTGCGCCACCACCTCGAGGGCCTCGGCCAGCGCCGAGTTGTCATTGACGCTCTCCGCGCCGTCAGCGCCGATGGCATCCACCCCGATCACCACGCACGCGAGCCCGGTCTTGCGGCGGAACGCTTCGGCTCCGATTTCGCGCGCGCGACGCGCGAGTCCGCGCACCGAGTAGAACCCGGTAGTGCGGTCGACCAGACCCTCTTCACGCAACGCATCCGACTCGGTCTTGGCGTGCACGAAGGCCTGGAGTTTGAGCAGGAATTCTTCGGCATCGAGGGGGAGCGAGAGCACTTCCCACGCTCCGGCCTGCAGGGCTTTGAGGCGATCGGCTTTGGCGGGGTGACCCGACGAGATCATGACGACTGGTGTCGCCGGCGTGACCAGACGCTGCTCGCGCAACGCGCGGCACACGGCCCGGCCATCCTGATCAGGGAGTCGTAAGTCGAGGATCACGACGTCGGGCTGGCCAGCCTGCGCGCGCTCGAGAACTTCTTTGCCGTTGTAGGCACGGAGCACGGCGTATCCGTGCGGACCCAGGATGCTCTCGATGGATCGGATAGACCACTCCTGGTCGCTACCGATGAGCGCAAGCGGGGGTCGGCCTGCGGGCGTCGTAGGCGGCACCAATACATCCTCTGTTCTAGGGCGGGCACATGTTACAGATCGCTAACTGTTCGCACAACAGTGCACGAGTCATGCGCAAGGGCGACAAAACGTAAGTCGTTATGTGACAATCTATTAATGAGATCAGCAGATGTGAGGTTTTGGCGTATGCGCTGCACACGCACCACAAGTACCCCCGCCAATTGACGCGGGAACGCCACTCCGCGCGGGTCGTTCGGTTAGCCCTAACGCCTTGCGTAGTAGCCCGTTACCGGCACGTTCAACCCACCGACAAGAGTCGGTCCCAAACTTGTTACCACCCCCAGGCAATCTCGTGGAGGAGTCCGCATGACCTGCAGCGATTGCCAGTCCAAAGGCCGGTGGGGTTCACGCGCGACGGCTCGTCGCGACCGCGCTGTCGAGCGGCTTCGAACGCTGGTCTGCACCTCCTGTGGTCGCCTCCTGCCAACTCCTGATTCCACCGAGCGACTTTTGTCGATGCTCGCCGGACTTTCCCGCTTCGGTCTCGCTCCCGAGGGTCGTCCGGTGCTCGTTCTTTCGCGCACGATGCGGGGAGGTCGCTGATGTGCGGCATCGTGGGGTACGTAGGTCCGCGTGAAGCGGCGCCGATCCTCCTCGAAGGGCTCTCGCGACTCGAGTATCGGGGCTACGACTCCGCCGGGATCGCGATTCAGAACGGCAAGGGCGTCGTCACCCGCAAGCTCGTCGGTCGCGTCGCCGGTTTGCGCCAGCTCATCAAGGCCGAGCCTGTGCACGGGACGTCCGGAATCGCGCATACGCGCTGGGCGACGCATGGCGCGCCGAACACCCAGAATGCCCATCCGCATATCGACTGCTCCGGAAAGGTCGCGCTCGTCCATAACGGCATCATCGAGAACGCGCCCGCGTTGCGCGCGCGCCTCGAGCGCGAGGGACACCATTTCCGGACCGACACCGACACGGAAACGCTCGCGCACCTGATCGAAGAATCCGAAGGCAACACGCTCGAAGAGCGCGTAATCGCGGCGCTGGCCAACGTCGAAGGCACGTACGGTCTTGCGGTGATGACCTCCGAGGAGCCGGGGAAGGTCGTGGCGGCCCGCCGCGGCTCGCCGGTACTCCTGGGGATCGGCGAGAACGAGCTCTTCATCGCGTCGGATGCCTCCGCGGTGCTCGAGCACACGCGCTCGGTGGTCTACCTCGACGACGGCGACATCGCGATCCTGATGCCCGGCGAGTACCACATCATCGACGCCGAGTCGCACGTGCAGCTGCGGAGCGTCGATGAGCTGTCGTGGGACCTCGAAGCCATCGAGCAGGGTGGGTACGACCACTTCATGCTCAAGGAGATCCACGAGCAGCCCCAGACCGTCGAGAGCACACTCCGCGGCCGTCTGCTGCTGTCCGAGGGAACGGCCCGTCTCAACGGGTTGAACCTCGATACCGACGCCTGCCAGGACATCCGCCGCATCGTGATCGTGGCCTGCGGCACCAGTTGGCACTCAGGGCTGGTGGGCCGGCACATCATCGAAGAGCTGGCGGGCATTCCGGTGGATGTGGAGTACGCGTCGGAGTACCGGTACCGGAAGCAGATCCCATCGCCCGGCACGCTCGCCATCGCCATTTCGCAGTCCGGCGAGACGGCCGACACGCTCGAGGCCATGCGGGCGGCACGCGCTGCGGGCGCGCGGGTGGTCGGCATCGTGAACGTGGTCGGGTCCACCATCGCACGGGAATCCGATGGCGGGATCTACCTCCATGCCGGGCCGGAAATCGGCGTGGCGTCCACCAAGGCCTTCACCTCCCAGATCGTGGCGCTCTCCCTGCTCGGCCTCTACCTCGGCCGGCAGCGCGGGCTCTCCCTCGAAACCGGCCGGGATTTCGTCTGCAAGCTCTCCCAGCTGCCCAGGCTCGTCGAACAGACCCTCGGACTGGATGAGGAGATCCGCGAGCTGGCCGGGAGGTTCGTCGAGGAGCGGAATGCGCTGTACTTGGGTCGGGGGGTCAACTTCCCGGTGGCGCTGGAAGGAGCCCTGAAGCTCAAGGAGATCAGTTACATCCACGCCGAGGGGTATCCGGCGGCGGAGATGAAACATGGGCCCATCGCCCTGATCGACGAGAACATGCCGGTGATCTTCGTGGCGCCGCATGACGCCGTGTACCAGAAGGTCCTGTCCAACATGCAGGAGGTCCGGGCCCGGGGTGGCCGGATCGTGGCCCTTACCAGCCAGGGCAATGGGGACCTGACGGGGTTGGCCGAGCGGCAGCTGCTGGTGCCGGTGACGGCGCCCCTCCTGTCACCCGTCCTGACCGCTATTCCGCTCCAGCTGCTCGCCTATCACGTGGCCGTATTGCGAGGGTGTGACGTGGACCGGCCCAGAAACTTGGCGAAGAGCGTGACGGTCGAGTAAATTCAAGAATGACACGGATCGCGATACTGGTCGCCGCCTCGCTCGTTTGTCTGGCCGGGCGGGCACCGGGAATGCAGGGCCCCGCCGAGTGGGACCCGGATCGCGTCGTGGCCACTCGGGATGGACTCGCGAACCTGCGAAGCCGCCTGGTGCTTGCCGCTCAATCTCCAGCCTACAGCAGCCGGCTCAGGGCAGTCGCGACGAGCGAGATCGCGGCGATCGACCGCCGTCTCGCCGTGGGCGACTTCCAGCCCGGTGACCGCATCGCCCTCCAGGTGGCGGGTGAGAAGGAGCTCACCGATACGTTCACGGTTGGCGGCAACCGTGATCTGCTGTTGCCGCTGGCGGGGGATGTCTCGCTGAACGGTGTGTTGCGGTCTGATGTCGGCCCGTTCTTCCAGCACTATCTGTCGACGTACCTCCGCTCCCCGATCGTTCGGGCACAACCGCTGATACCGCTCTCCGTGATCGGGTCGGTTGGCCTGCCCGGATTTTACACGGTTCCGGCGGGGATCCCCCTCACTCAGCTGCTTCAAGTCGCCCACGGGCCGACGCCTGACGCCAACCTCTCCGGGATAACCATCGAGCGTGAAGGCCGCGTCATCTGGGAGGGCGCGGCGCTTGGGAAGGCCATCACGGACGGACGCACCCTCGAGGATCTCGGCGTCCGGGCGGGGGACCGGGTCGTTGTCCCCACGGGTACGAAGGATCTCTTCAAGGTCGTTGAGACGATTTCCTACGCCTTGGGAATTCCGATCGCCGCCTATACACTGGTGCGACTGTTCAGCGGGAAGTGAAGCGGCCCGCACGCCGGTGACTTTCCTCCGCGTCCTGTCCGTCGTGGGCGCGCGCCCTAATTTTGTAAAGCTTGCCCCTGTCGCCCACGCCTTGGCGAAACGCCCGGACGTCGAGCACCTCATCGTGCATACCGGTCAGCACTACGACGCGCTGATGTCGGAGAGCTTTTTCCAGGAGCTCGACATCCCCGCACCCTCGGTGAATCTCGAGGTGGGGTCGGGGAGTCACGCCAAGCAGACCGCGGCCGTGATGGAGCGCTTCGAGGGGACCTGTCTCGATTTGAAGCCCGATTGGGTCCTGGTCTATGGCGACGTGAACTCGACCGCGGCGGCGGCACTGGTCGCGGTGAAGCTCGGCATCAAGACGGCGCACGTGGAGGCGGGCTTGCGCAGCCATGACCGGACCATGCCGGAGGAGCACAACCGGATGGTGGCCGATCATCTCGCTGACCTGCTCCTGACCCCATCGCGCGACGCGATCGCGACCTTGAAGGGGGAGGGGATTCCCGCGGAGCGGATCCAGTTCGTCGGGAACGTGATGATCGACACGCTGATTCGTCTGCGGGGCCGGGCGAAAGGCGCCGCGCGGAAGCTGGGAGTGCCGGAGCGCGGGTTCGTGCTGGTGACGCTCCATCGCCCCGGCAACGTGGACGACCCGGCCACGTTGGGTGTCATCTGTGACGGGCTTGCCGCGCTCGCAAAGGATCGGCCGGTGGTCTTCCCCGTGCATCCGCGGACCCGTCAGCGGTTGGCGGAAACGAAGCGGTTGGGGAACGTGAAACTCGTGGATCCGGTGCCGTATCTCGAGATGCTCTCGCTGACGGAGTCGGCGGCGCTCGTCGTCACCGATTCCGGTGGCGTGCAGGAGGAGACGAGCTTCCTCGGCGTGCCATGTCTCACGGTGCGTCCGAACACGGAGCGGCCGATTACGGTCAGCGAGGGGACGAACCGGTTGATCAAGCCGGGGGAGATTGTGACGGCAAGCAAGGGGATTGGGGATTCGGGATTGGGGATTGAGCGAAAGGCGCCGAAGATCGAGCGGTGGGATGGGAAGGCTGGGGAGCGGATCGCCCAGATCTTATGCGACGGGAAACGCTTTGATTAGCTGCCAATCCCGAATCCCCAATCCCC
>Ga0126371_10001307_pt1 | contig 20970 bp, 16 predicted proteins | sample PanSoiMetaPlot_4_FD_110145 | JGI IMG/M metagenome (GOLD analysis project Ga0126371, IMG submission 110145) | Tropical forest soil microbial communities from Panama - MetaG Plot_4 | ecosystem: Environmental > Terrestrial > Soil > Tropical forest > Bulk soil | place: Panama | collected 2016-02-17 | reverse complement strand
GGGAACATGAGATTCGGCTGCGAGCTGTATCTGCATCCGATAGCCTCTTTTCCTTTTCCTGGAAAAAGAGGCCATTTGTTTTTATGGCCGCTTTTTCCGGCTCGTTCTCAGCTATTCGCTGCTGGAAGAAATCTAGAGTCGGTCTCTTTGACGAGACGTCATCCTGAGCGAAGCGGCAGTTCATGCGCAGCGCAGGATCTCGCGTGGAGCGTTGATGCTCCTGTCAAGCGACCGACCGAAAGGCGAGTAGCAAAATGTGTCACTATGAACTGCGGTGCCGCGAATGCGGACGGACTTGGGGAAACCAGCCCCGCTCCATCTGCGACGAGTGTTTCTCCCCTCTGGAAGTCGCCTACGACTACGACGCTCTGAAACCGTCCGTCAGCCGTGAGCGCATCTCTCAGCGGCCGCCGAACATGTGGCGCTACTCCGAGCTTTTACCCCTCCCCCAGGGTTATGAACCGCGGTTGCCGGTCGGTTTCACTCCACTGTTTAAAGCTCCACACTTGGGTAAACGGTTGAGTGCAACCGCCCCTGCCGCGGGCAATCTTTACATCAAGAATGACGCCGTCTGTCTGCCGACTCTAAGCTTCAAAGATCGCGTCGTTGCCGTGGCTTTGGCCAATGCCCGCGAATTCGGATTCGACACGGTCTCTTGCTCCTCGACCGGCAATCTGGCAAACGCCGTTGCCGCTCACGCAGCGCGCGAAGGCCTGAAAGCCTGGATCTTTATTCCTTCCGATCTCGAGCCCGCCAAAATTCTCGGCACCAATGTTTTTGGCGCGAAGGTTGTTCGCATCGCCGGCAATTACGACCAAGTCAACCGCCTCTGCTCGCAGATAGCTGACGAGCATCGCTGGGGATTCGTCAACGTCAACCTGCGTCCGTATTACGCGGAAGGATCGAAAACAGTCGGATTCGAAATCGCCGAGCAACTCGGCTGGCGTCTGCCTGACAACATCGTCTGCCCGATGGCCGGCGGATCTCTCATCACGAAAATCAAGAAAGCATTTGACGAACTGATCAAGCTGGGCTTGGTCGAGCCGAAAGAAGTAAAGTTCTTCGGCGCGCAAGCGACAGGATGCTCTCCGATCTCTACAGCCGTGAAAACCGGCAGCTCCGAGATCGAGCCGCAAAAGCCCTCAACCATCGCGCGTTCGCTCGCGATCGGCAATCCCGCCGACGGCCACTATGCAATCAAGACCATCAAGGGCAGCGGGGGATGGAGCGAAGATGTCAGTGACCCCGAAGTCGTCGATTCGATTCGCCTCCTCGCCGAAACCGAAGGCATCTTCACCGAGACGGCAGGGGGAGTGACCGTCGGATGCGCCGGCAAGCTCTATCGTCAGGACCGCATTCTGCCTGACGAGACAACTGTTCTCTGCGTCACAGGCAACGGTCTGAAGACCACCGACGTTCTCGCTGGTGTATATCAGACGGAACGTCCGATCGCTCCCAAGCTGGTCGAATTCGAAGCCTATCTGCAGCAGACGCTCGAGTTGGAAGAAGTTCCGGGCGTCGTCGCCGCGACGGAAGAAGTCGCTGGAATCGGAGCGTAACCGTGTCGATCACAGTTCAAATTCCCACTGCCCTACGCCGTCACACCGACGGCGTAGGCTCGATCACCTGCGCCGCTTCGAACCTCGGCGAGCTGTTCACGGTGCTCGACGAAAAATTCCCTGAACTCAAGCCGCACATTCGCGACGACAAAGGACAGATCCGCCGCTTCCTGAACATTTATGTGAACGAAGAAGACATCCGCTTCCTCGGCGGACAGTCCTACGCATTTCAGGAAGGCGATGAAGTATTGCTTGTTCCCTCGATTGCCGGCGGAAAAGGCTAGCCTGCTTTTGCACCAGGCGTAGCGCTACAAAACATTTCGACACAACAAAACATTACAAGCTCACTTCCTTGTGAGCTTTTGTTTTGCCTCTGTCTTTGTAATTAGTCAGTCAAAATCTGATTTTTCCGCTATCTGTTTCCGGCCTGATCCGTCTCATTTGCCAATGTTGCCGCGCCATCGGCGCGTGCTCTCCCTAGTGCAGCGCCGACTTCGCGACAGCGATCCTGGAGGATCGCCATGACGGGTCGCTTGCTGGTACCGTTTCTTCTTCTTGTAGGTGTAGCTTCTGCGCAAATGGATCGCGGCCCTGTCGAAACCGTCGGCCGCGTTCGGGTGCGCGTCGCCTTTCCCGATCACGCTCCGTGCAGTGCTTCCACCCGTGTCCAGTTGAGTGGAAACTCCGGCGTCCCTCTCGCCGAAGGTTCAGTGACTGGAGAGTGCATCGCCGAATTCTTCGACGTACCGCCCGGAAGATATCGCGTTACGGTAACGGGGAGCGATGTGGCGAACGGCGACGAAGGCGATGTCGAAATCGGCTCGGTGATTGTTCAGGAAGTGGAAGTCAGAGCCCGGCGAAAAGCCGATTCCACGGACGACATGAGTTCAGCTGCCTTCATCTCGGTCAGTGATCTCGGGGTACCAACTCCCGCTGCCAAGGAATTCAACAAAGCAAATCATCTGATCGAACGGCAAGACTGGCCCAGCGCCAGCAAGCGGCTACAGAAAGCGGTCGCGATTTACCCCAACTATGCCGCCGCCTACAACAACCTGGGTGCGGCTTACTCACGCATGGGAAACCTGGGCGAAGCTCGTACCGCTCTGCAACAGGCAATTGCGCTCAACGATCATTTGGCTGCGGCCTATCTGAATCTTGCGCGTGTCGACTTTCTCGAAAAACACTTTCCCGATGCCGAGTCCCTGTTGAACAAAGCCTCCAGCCTGGGTCCGGCGGATGTAAACCAGTTCAAACTTCTGGCATACGCGCAGGTAATGGATCACCACTTCGATCAGGCCATCGAGACCGCGCATCGAGCGCATACGAGCCAGGTTCACGGCCATGCGTTTCTGCATCTGGCCGCTGCCAACGCATACGAACAGGAAAAGAAGATTGGAGACTCGATTTCGGAGTTGCAGACTTATCTAAGTGAAGAACCCGCAGCAGCGCGCGCCGACGAAGTCAAGAAAGCGATCGCCACGCTGCAAGCTCAGCTTGCGAGCACACCTATGGAACCGGCTTCTAGTAAGTAGGTTCGGCCGAGACCTGGCCAGTCGAGAGATGCAGTTCTTTCGTCCGGTCCATCACCCACTGCGGAAACTTCGGCGCACCTTGCGGAATCTTTCCCTGCGAAATCGCCCAGTGATCGATCCATCCCGTGCCCTCTTCACCCACATAAGTGTCGGGCAGACTGTACGCCGGATCACCGAGGGCGTCTTCCAGCGTGATAAACCGATACCCCCGCTTCCTCAGCACCTCCATTAATTCGTTAATGTGATCCGCCTCGAGGTTACTGGCATGCAGCAGCAGGATCTGCTTGGGTTCGTAGCCGATAATTTTTGTCGACAGTTGCTCTTCGAAAGCGAACACCGCATCGTGATACGCCAGATACTCTTTTGCAATCTGTGCCTGCAGTGCCGTATCGTTGCGCTTCTTCGCATCTTCATATAGCCCGGCGAACATCCAGTCCCAACCATCGAGCGTGATCGGAGCGATCCGATAACCGCGTTCCACCAGAAACGCCTCCGCCTGTCGTCGTGTCTGCAAGTCGCGGCCTGTATCCAGGTACGGATGCCGGAAGTACCGCAGCTTCATCTTGTGCTGGGTGAGCAGAATCTTCGTCACATTCTCGCCCTGAATTACATCGTCTTCCCACGCCTTAAGCCCAACCTGGTTCAGTGACGCATGACTGAACGTGTGATTCCCCAACTCAAATCCGTGATCTATCCACATTTGTAGGGCCTTGATGCGCTCATCGACTTCGCCCGGCTTATAAAGCTTTTTCTCGTTGACGAATCCAACGACAGGAATTTTCTGATCGCGTAGCGTCCCCAGTAGTTTCGATGTAAGCGCTGTGATGTCCGCTGCCGGCAGTCGATCCGCCATGCCCGCCGGCAGATCATCGATCGTCACCGCAACTTGCCGATCAGGCTTCGCAACCTGCGCAACACAAAACACGCCCAGCCAAGAAAACGTCACAATGAAAACTAGAACAAAGGACATCCTTCTCATACGCACACCTCGCCCCGTGGAAATGAAAACGAAACAGCCATTAAAACACGGACGCCAAATCCTACCGCCATCATCTGGCGCCGATTTCCCATCCAATGAAAAACGATGTCCCAAAAACAACGCGCAACGGGCAAGGTTCATATCGGCACGTCAGGCTGGCACTACAAGCACTGGATTGGCCCGTTCTATCCGCCCAAAATGCCGCATTCCAAAATGCTTCGCTTTTATACCCAGCATTTCGACACGGTCGAGATCAACAACAGCTTCTATCGCTTGCCTGCCGCGACCGCTATTGAAGCCTGGTGCCGCGAGACTCCGCCGAACTTTTGCTTCGCCGTCAAAGCTAGCCGCTACATCACCCACAACCGCAAGCTTAACGATCCGGAACAGTCGCCTGACAGGTTCATGAACGTGGTGGAAAAACTTGAGAGACGCCTCGGCCCGATCCTCTTTCAACTACCGCCCAACTGGAAGCTGAATCTCGAACGGCTGGAAAACTTCCTGTCGGGCCTCCCCAAGCATCACCGCTACGCCTTCGAATTCCGCAATCCCACCTGGAACGTCCCTGAGGTCTACGGCGCGTTGCGTCGCCGCAATGCGGCCTACTGCATTTACGAACTGGCGGGATTCCGCTCGCCGATTCAGGCGACTGCCGATTTCGCTTATGTTCGTCTCCACGGTCCCGGTGCTAACAAATATCAAGGAGACTACAGCAAGAAAATTCTCGAAGACTGGGCAAAGAGAATCGCCGCTTGGACGAAGGAACTCAAACACATTTTCGTCTACTTCGACAATGATCAGAAGGGGTTTGCCGCGAAGAATGCGCTTGAGCTAAAGGCGATAGTCGGACTCACAAACCGACCCAGACATTCAGCACGCCACGCCGCCTAAATCGCCTGGGAAAGGTCGAGCCTTTCAAGCCGCGCGCTTGCGTTTCGGTTGCGCCACCTTGGCGGCCCGCTTGCCCAGCGCCGTGCGAACCGACTTTGGCAAGTACGCGATGGTCCTCTTCTTTTTCGCCGCTGCCACCGCTTTCTTGATGTTTCTACGCGCCGCGTTCCGCTGCTTGCTGCTCGCCATGAGGCCTCCAGACCACGGCGAATAGATGCTTCATGCACGCTCGCAGTTGACAGCAACTCACACGGTTATAGCCGTTGCGGACCCGGCCTCAACTTGAGCAGGCCTGGGCCGCGCCAGCGTCTTCTCCAGCGCATCTCCGATCCTGCCCGACGCCTGGCAACCGATGTATTCCCCCAACGCGCGGTAACTCTCAAACTGCAACTCGTCGAACCATTGGTCAGCCGTGCTCTGGTGAGGAAACGTCACATGCTGCTCAAAATAGCGACACACATCGTCCGGCAGTCTTCTATCCGAGGAACTGCACGGAGGAGCGCTCCGCTCCGGCATACTCGCCTTCACCAGGATGAGCGTCCCGGTATCCGTCGAATCCTTCGGATCGTAATAAATCGTCCCGACGACGCAAGTTTGCGCGCACTCCCGGCTCCCCGCTGCCGGTTGAATATCCTGGAAGCTGATCTCGATCCGCGCACCAAAATCCGTTCGCGCCTTCTCGACAAGGCTCATCAGATCCGAAAATTGATAGGCGCCGTCGGCATCGGCGTCACACGCCACGATCAGTCGGCATCGCCGTCGAATTAATTCATATACGCCTAGGTTTTCAAAGTGCCCACCATCAGAGAGATACACATAACTCCGTTGCTGATCGCTGTTGGCGAATACTTCAGAGAAAAGATAGCCAAGCCCGAACCCTGGTCCCGGACTCTTCCATTTTTTTGGATTGCGGGAGTTTCCTATCCACCAGCCGAGGCGAACGTCAAACAATGCCATGAAAAACGCGGTGGCAGGACTTGTGTGGTACCCCATGTTCGGACTTGCCGCTGCCCCCGAGATCGCCATGGCCGTGCCCAACGAGACGCCTCCTTCAGAACCGAGTTTTCCCCAACGGCTTTCGGAGCGCCCCAGTTCGGTTTTCGAATAACTGCGGAGAAAACCGTAATCACACGTGAATCGCTCTACCCCTTCACCCGAAGAGCCGAGTTCGTATCCGCAATAGAGAGGCGTAAAGGCAAATGACTTTGCTCGCCGCGTGGCATATCCAAGTTCCTCGCCACCAGTGATATTCAACGCTGCATTCAGAATCGGATATGGTCCCGGGTAGTTATCATCGAAAGAGCACATCGGCAGATCATCGCCCGGATCGAATCCGGTGAACGGCTCCGCTTTGCGATCCGCATTCGACGCACCTAAATAGCAGCGCACCAACCGGTTGCGGTAGAAGTGGTGCAGAGAGAACTCGTTCACATCGACTCGCCACGAAAGCCCCAGTCCCGCCAGAAAGAAACCCGCGCCAAGCACGAGTAGCCACACTGCTGGCAGATTTTCGAGCACATTCCAATAATCACCAAAAAGCACTGGCCACCCTACGTTGTTAAAGTGCCAGAGTTGGATGGTCTCGTTCGGATCGAACACCAGTCCAATGGCAATGTCGACCGCCGTCGCCAGCAACAGCACCAGACCCACTAGGAAAACGTAAGGCGCCACTTTCGCTAAAGCGTTCAGGAAAGCTGGCGACTTCAATGTTCTTGCAATCCACGACCCGTCGTCATCGCCATTGGACGAATTCTTCTTGCTATTCGGAGCATCTGCGTCTTTTCCACTGGTCGTCGCGCTGCTGGCAGCCTTCAAGCCAAAGTAGTTATGAACGATCCACAGCACAACCGCTGTTACCGATTTCCAGCCCTTCAGTTCATAGAACGCCCATCGCACTCCCAGTGGCGCAAATGCGCACGTCCCTGCCAGCAAAAGCCAGCCCAGGGTGATGAGCATCAGGTATCCGCCCAGCCGTGCCCACCACTCCCGGACCACATCCATCGAACCGCGTCCCACCAGTCCCAAATGCAATGTGCCTACCAGCAGCACGGTAATCATGACGACGCCGCTTCCGAAAACCGCAATCACCCATTCCGCGCTGACCCAGGTTTGTGGCTGATTCAGCAACAACGTGTAGGCTCGAAGTAAGCACGCACCAATCGCCCCTGCGATCGGCGAGTAGATCAGCAGCGCCGGAATGGAGACCATGCGCTTGACTGGTTTCTCGCGGCGCCTACGCAATAGACGCCGCACCGCAGCCATGATCGCCACGATGCCCCAGACGGCGAAGTAAAAAATCGCTCCCCCCAGGGCCCACTGCCAGATCGGTACTTCCACCATCTCGTTCGACATGAACCACAGCCCACAGTTCAGCAGAACGCAGGCGACTACAAATGGCACCATGACCGTGACTGTGACTTTGATTCGTCGAAAGAACGATTGAAAGATCGCCTTCGACCGAACCTCCTGCACTACATTGATTGCCATCGAAATCGCGGCCAGAAACAGCATGACCATCCCGCCGATCAGCGGTTTCCACCCGTTGGCATCTGGATTCTTCACCATCGGTAGCAGGGCACTCAGGCATAACAGAAACAGGCTGACGAACATCATTCCCAGAATTGTCTGATTCAGGATGACGTTCCGCATCCAGGTGCCCAGCATGGCCCACGTGTCTCCCGAAACAACTCCCGTGTGCGGCGTCAGGTAGTTGCTATACAGCCGCAGCCAGTGCAGCACCGGAGGCTCACTTCGTCGGTCGGCTTCATACGTGTGCGGACTCAATGCATCCTGCACATCGGCGAATGTGCCTGCCGGACAACTTGATCCCTCCGGCGGATCTGTTCGCCGTTTGGTGAACGCGGCTAACCATGAGCCGATGTAGCCTCCACCCGAAACCGTAGACAGATAGTCGAACTTTTGTAGCAGCCCTCGTTGCGCCAGCGCCTGCAGGACGCCCAGGTTGAATGTCGCGCTGCGGATCCCGCCACCGGAAAAGGCCAGCCCTGTGAGATTGTCGGAATGCGCCGGGAAGGGAACCTTGCGCTTTTGGCGAGACTTACCCAGTCGTTCGACCTCCCGCTTGAGCACATGATCGAACGTTATGGGAGCTTCACTGCCAGAAGGCACTTCTGTGGAAATAGCACGCCCAACTTTTGATTCTGCCATGGTGACCTCGAGATGGGGACGTCAAACCTTTGGCGGGCGCAACGATACCAGTATTAGCGAACACTGGCCACGAAAAACGTAATTCGTTCGGAAAATGAAACAGCTACTCCGATCGCTCGTGCATCATCAGTCCGACAGAATAGGGCAGACGTTTTCCACAGCTTGTCATGCCGGGTCCTGACATCTGACCTTGCGTCCGCGTGAGCATAGAGCAGATCATTCCCAAGCGTCGGTCTGGCGGGCATGGGTTGCGCCCGCTGAGTGCACTATAGGCTAGTAAGTCTCACGCACTCAGGATTTTGCCCGTAAGTGATTGCAGCCCATAGATTATTCTGTGATTTTGCCGCTAAGTCGCTGATTCGAGAGATACGGGGCAGGGTACCCCGCTTGAATAGAAGGCCGTTCCCCAAAAATGGAACTGTCCTTGGCTCGATCGCGTGTCCCAAAACACTTGAAAACTCTACCTTAGGCTCGGCGATTTACTGGCCGCCAAGCTTGATGTCCCCGACTCCCACGTGCGCTCTGAGTTCGTATTTTCCCTCACCGTGATACTTGAGCGTTTTCCCGAGCCAGCCGCTGGTCGAGCCATATCCATCGCTGTGCACATCGCCAATTCCAGTGTCCGCGCGTACCGACCGATAACCTGCTTGCTCTGTCGCGATGCGAATGTCTCCGACTCCAAGGCTAAGGTCCTTGTCGCCGTCGATGTTGTCGACTGTCATGTCGCCAACCTTCTGATGCACGTCGATGTTCGTGTTTTGGGGGATCTCTAACTGAACATCGAAGTTCGTATTCCCGCCCATCGGTGAGTGAAACTCTAGGGTCGCATCGTTACCGCGAACGTCGAAGTCGACGTGCGCCTCTTTCACGCTATGCTCGCTGCGCGACTTAACCGTGTATTCCAGCTTGATCTGGTTGGAATTTCCGCGCTTGATGTGAATGTCGCCCACGCTGAAGCGTACGTGCAGGGAGCCACCGGAGACGAAATCGCGAGAATCCGTGTGCGTTTCCTCGTACCGCCAATCGTTTGCACCACACAAAGGAACCGCAATCAGGCACAACAAGACGACCTTGTAAAGCGACTGAATCGCAGACCTCTTGAACATGGAACACCTCGCCGGCGCACTGCGCCAGTCCATGCTACGCAGAGAACGGCTCTAGAGTTCCGTAAAAGACCGCCAGGAAAAGCCTTCACTTATTGAAGTCTGCCACGCCATTCCACACCAGTTGGACGGCGATGGCCAGAATCAGGAAGCCGAAGATACGGTTAATCGCTCCAACTGCGCTCGGCCCGAGCCGTCGAACCAGAGGTCCGCCCAGGCAGAAGAAGAGCACCACGCTCAATGCCACCGCCGCGATGCCGATCACCATGCCAATGTATGCCGCTGCGTTGTCGATGTGAGCAGCCAGCGCCATCACCACGCCGATTGCACCCGGACCTGACATCAACGGCATCGCGAGAGGCGTGAGCGAAATATCTTCCTTATCCGCTGCCTCGTGGCTCTCTTCAGGAGTGATGCGTGCCTTGGAAGTCACCATGCCCCAAGCTGCATTCGCCACGATCAGCCCGCCTGCAATCTTCAACACAGGTAGCGAGATGCCAAAGAAGTACAGGACGAACCGTCCAAAGAACAGGAACGTCACCAGAATCACGAATACCCAGACTCCGGTCTTTAGAGCAGTGCGATGGCGGTCGCGCTCCGTCCACGTAGAAGTCATAGCAAAGAAGACAGGGATTCCACCGAAAGGATCGACAATCGGGAAGAGCGCAAGGAACGTCGCCGCAGCCGATGCCGGAAGCGTGCGAAGGAACTGTCCCAGCACGTGAGCCGAGTTCATGCCTTACTTGTACCCCTCAAGCGTCTTGGCTGCCCGCTCGAGCGCTGCAGCCAGCGTTGCGAGTTGCTGCCGTGCACGATCGCTGTCCCCTTTGTCGAGAGCCTCATTTACGCCTGGAATCACGACCGCTGCATAACCGGTGTATTCTCCCGGTGCGTAAATCGCATGGCGGAACCACGGACGATGCGGCAATCCTTGCGGCACAATCAACGCACGTTCGGCATTTAGCAGAGCCTGATTCAGACGCGATGCGTCTTGTGGCGGATTTCTCTGCTTGGCAAGAATCTTCGCGCCCGCAGACTCGAAGTGATGCGCGGCGGTGTCGACTGCGTCGAAGTCAATCGAATGTGCTCCGAACCTATTTTCAGCTTGCTTATGTGCCGCATCGAGATACGCAACGACTTCTTTCCCGTACTCTTCGTAGTCGTACGGTAAGACATCAGCATCGGCCATGCGCACCGCCTCCAAGCCAAGGATGCGCGCCATCTCCTGCTCGTAGACGAAATCCGGATCGCCAAACTTCTTAAACCAGTTGAAGTTGTCAAAGACCGAGTGGTAAACGCCGTAAGGTCCGCTGGAACTTATATCGCTCGAGGGCACTCCGAGATGCTGCAGAAAGCCTGTGTAGTCGGAACCGCTGCCCAGATCGCCGACTGGAACATCGCCCTTCACCTGCGCCGCTGGAGTCCGACGGCTATCTCCGATCGCCTCGGTGGGCGATTGCGTCGCGGAAGGAGTCTCCGGTTGGGAAGCTTTCTGCCACACTTCGTAGACCGTTCCGCCCTTCGGACTCGGAACCTCTCTGGCTATGTCGCGTAGGAACTGCTTCAGGCTGGGAACCGACGATGCACCGAACTTTGGGCCCGAGACTGCTACATCGACATTGAAGTACGCTGGAGAGTTCCGCAGTTCCGCTTCATGCTGCTCGACCCACTCAGTCGAGCCGATCAAGCCTTCCTCCTCGCCATCCCAACTAGCAAAGATGAGCGTGCGCTTTGGCTTCCATCCTGATTTGAGCAATTCGCCAATTCCGTGGACCGATTCGAGCATCGCCGCCGTTCCGCTATTCGGGTCCACTGCACCGTAAACCCATGCGTCGCGATGATTCCCCACGACGACCCACTGGTCGGGAAGTTCGCTTCCCTTGATCCGACCGATCACATCCCACAGGGTGCGGAACTGGTAGTCCTGCTTGAGGTGCATCTTCACCTTCGACGGTCCTGGACCGACGTGATAAGTGAATGGCAGCGATCCCTGCCACTCGCGAGGAGAGTCTGGCCCGCCCAGATGTTGAAGGATCGGCCAAGCGTCCTGATACGAAAGCGGTGTTGCGGGAATCTTCGGCAGTTGTGCCGACTGCTCCGGCGAACCGCGCTGCGAGTCCAGTAAAGAGGGGACTGCCGCAACACCAGGAGTCGTTGGATCACCGGGAAACTCGAACATGTATCCCACAGAACCGCGCTGCACGCCGGTGTCAGGACGCCACGGCCCATCGGGATATTTATCGCCGCGCCGCCATCCATCGTCTGCGGGATCGGAATAGATGATCACGCCCGCTGCGCCGTGCTCCTGAGCATCGAAAACCTTCACTCCACGGAAGTTCTGGCCGTAGCGCACCAGAACAATTTTCCCCCGCACGTCGAGGCCAAGTTTTGCCAGCTTGTCGAAGTCATCTGGCGTGCCGTAGTTGGCGTAGACGACGTCGGCCTCGACGTCGCCCGAAGGCGACATGCCGTTGAAGGGCATCACTACGCGCGGATCGTCCTGGTAGGGATCGTTGCTGACATGTTCGCGAGTCGGACCGTGCATGGCGACTCCGGCAGGCGCGGTCATGTCCACGCTGACTTCCAGAGGATAGTTGATCCACACCTTGTACTCGACGATCTCGGTATCGAGTCCCGCATCGCGGAACTTCTGAGCAACGTAGTCGGCGGTGGCTTTGTCTTCCATGGTTCCCGCCATGTGCGGAACCTGCGTCAACGTGCGTAAATGCTCTTCCGCGAGTTTGGGATCGGGCACGGCGAGGAATTGCTTCTCGAACGCATCTTCCGGTCCAGCCTTGCGGAAACCGAAGATGGAGGCAGACTGATTGGAAGAAGCTGACGCTTTCTTGTCGGCGCTATTCGAAGAACCGGACAGCACGAGTGCAGAAGAAAGAATTCCCGCGACGAGGAGTTTCATGGGTTTGCAGTCAAAGTTAGTAAGGTAGCACAGCAAGCAGGCCGAAACGTTGGGTTAGACCGATGAGCGAATCTGACCCGTTCCGACGATTTCGTATTTGTAAGAGGTCAGTTCGGTGAGCGCAAAAGGGCCGCGGCAGTGGAGTTTCTGGGTGCTGATCCCCATCTCGGCGCCGAAGCCGAACTCTCCACCGTCCGTGAAGCGCGTGGATGCATTCCAGTAGACTGCAGCGGAATCGACTCCGCGCAAGAATTTGCGCGCGTTGGCCTCATCAGCCGTAACAATCGAGTCGGAGTGCTTGGTCGAAAACTGGTTGATGTGGGCGATGGCGTCGTCCACATCGGCCACGACCGCGATTGCCATGCAGAGACAGAGATACTCTTCGTGCCATTCCTGCTCGGTAGCGGGCGCAATCGCTAAGCCCTGAGCCAGCGAGCATGCTCCCGCATCGCCGCGCAGTTCGACTCCGCAGTCGATGAGCTTCTGCGCAATCCGCGGAATATATTCGGACGCAGTGGATTTGTGCACCAGTAATTTCTCCGCAGCATTGCAGACCGAAGGACGCTGCGTCTTGGCGTTGATCACGATGCGATCGGCCATGTCGAGATCGGCCGAGGCGTCGACGAAGATGTGGCAGTTGCCCGCCCCGGTCTCGATTACAGGAACAACGGAATTCTCCGTGACGAAGGTGATCAACCCCGCGCCGCCACGCGGAATGATCACGTCCACTAGACCGCGAGCTTTGATCAGGTCTTGAACGGACTGACGGGTTGAGGAGTCGAGCAATTCAATCGCGCCTTGCGGCACGCCAAGAACGGCGCCCATGATGTCGACCAGACACTGGTTGCTGCGCGCTGCCTCTTTACCACCTCGGAGAACGATGGCGTTGCCTGTCTTCAGGGCGAGAACTGCAGTGTCGACGGTGACGTTAGGACGCGATTCGTAGACAATCCCGATCACACCGAAGGGTACGCGGGCTTTGCGGATATGCAGTCCGTTTGGCTTGGTCCATTCGGCAAGCGTTTCGCCGATCGGATCGGGGAGTGCCGCAACGTCGCGGACTCCGCGAGCCATATCTTTGATGCGCGACGGAGTCAGCAGAAGGCGATCCCGCAAGGCTGCTTTGATAGCAGACGCCTCGACATCCTCGCGATTCGCCTTGAGGATTTCGCTCTCGCGCTTTTCAATCGCGTCTGCAATCGCCACCAACATGGCGTTTTTCTCGGCAGTCGAGAGCAGCGCAAGCTGTGCGGACGCAGAGCGAGCGCGCACCAGCTTCTCCTGAGTCGATGTCGCCGTGCTGGCAGTGGTGGACATCAGTTTGTCTTCTGTGGTGGAAAGTACGTTCCGATTTTCCGCGCCATTCCCATCGGGATGGCTTGCGGATGTCGTCCATTGACGATGGCGACATGAACCCCAGCTTCACTGGCCAATTTGGCAGCGCGTAGCTTGGAGACCATGCCGCCGCGACCAAGCGAGCTCTTGCCGTTGCACTGAGCCTCCAACGCGGGAGTCAGCTTTCGGATGACGCGCTGCAGTCGCGGCTTCTTACGGCCATTGGGGATGAGGAATCCGTCGACATCAGTGAGCAGGAGCAACCAGTCGGCCTTCACCGCGGTGGCGAGCAGGGAACTGAGTTCATCGTTGTCGCCAAAAGCGCCTTCGAGTTCGCGGACCGACACGCTGTCGTTCTCATTGACGATCGGAACTACTCCGAGAGAGAGCAGCTGCGCCAGCGCGTTCTGGAGATTGCGATAACGAACCGCAGAGGTGAAGTCATCGCTCGAAAGCAGCAGTTGAGCCACGACTTTCTTGCCGAAAAACAGGCGCTCGTAGGTGTGCATCAGCTTGCTCTGTCCGACGGCCGCGCAGGCTTGCATGCGAGGAACGTCGCCGGGACGCTTCTCAAGCGCGAGGCCTGACATGCCAGCCGCGATCGCGCCTGAAGTGACAATCAGGTATTCATTTTTCGACAGGTCCAACTGGTCGACGATCCCGCGCAGCAGATGGATATCGATCTGCCCTCCGGGAGCAATGAGACCGGTGCCGACTTTTATGACTACACGCATGGCGCTGTTCTGGCTGCGGGCCGCGAATTCTGTTGTTGTTCGCTTAGCGCGACTCCAGCCTGGAGACGCGGCGCGCCGGCAAGGAGGGACAACACCTCTATCCTGCCGTTAGAATGAGTTTCTTGGCAAGACGAAAAATGGGTTTGGGGTGATCATGCCTGCTTCCAACGCCACCAGCCGCTTTTCCGATCGGGTTGAGAATTACATTCGTTACAGGCCGGGATATCCGCAGGAAGCCCTGAACATCCTCAAGCGTGAGTGCGGCTTAAGGTTAAGTCATGTGATTGCCGACATCGCCTCCGGCACAGGCATTTGGACCCGCATGCTGCTGCAAAATGGCAATCGCGTTTATGCAGTCGAACCCAATGTCGACATGCGGCAGGCTGGCGAACGCTTGTTGAGCGAATTCCCGAACTTCACGAGTATGCATGGAAGTGCGGAAGCGACCACGCTTCCGGATGCGAGCGTCGACTTCGTGACTTCCGCTCAAGCGGCGCACTGGTTCGATCGCAAGCGGACTCGGCCTGAATTTGTGAGAATCCTGAAGCCGAATGGATGGCTGGTGCTGTTGTGGAATGAGCGGGAGGTCGACACAACTCCATTCCTGCGCGATTACGAGCAACTGCTGTTGACGTTTGGAACGGACTATGAAGATGTGCGGCACGAGCGTACGACCGATTCGGTCAATGAATTCTTCGACCCGTTGCCGTATCAGGAACGAGTATTCGCGATGCGGCAGGAATTCGACTATGCGGGACTCGAGGGTCGATTGCTGTCCTCGTCATATGCGCCAGGACCGGGTCATCCAAAGCATGAGCCGATGTTGAAGGAACTGAGGCGCATCTTTCATCAGCAGGTGGAGAGTGGAATTGTGGGATTTGACTACAGGACGCGTGTCTACTTTGGAAAACTGAAATGAATCCGAAAACGCTGGTCTCAGAAGAAAGATCGTTGCACATGACGCCCGAGGAATTTCGCCGATATGGGCATGCTGTGGTGGATTGGATCGCCGACTACCAATCGCGCATTGAAACGTTCCCAGTGCTATCGCAGGTCAAGCCTGGAGAGATTCGTGCGTCGCTTCCCGCAAACCCTCCCGCGAAAGGCGAAGATTTTGACGCTCTGTTGAAAGATGTCGAGCAATTGATTCTGCCGGGCGTGACCCACTGGCAGTCTCCGAACTTCTTCGCGTACTTCCCCTGCAACGCATCGGGCCCGGGAATTCTTGGTGATCTTCTGGCATCCGGGTTGGGAGTGCAGGGAATGTTGTGGTCGACCAGTCCCGCATGCACGGAGCTTGAAACGCATGTGTTGGATTGGCTGGTGGGAATGTTGGGACTGCCCGAGAAGTTTCTTTCGACCAGCGCAGGCGGAGGAGTGATTCAAGACACCGCTTCGAGTGCCGTTTTGTGTGCCTTGCTTGCTGCCCGCGAGCGAGTTACAGCCTATGTCAGCAACAAACAGGGCTGCAATGGGAAGTTGGTCGCATATGCTTCGACGCAGACGCATTCATCGCTTGAGAAGGCGTCGATGATTGCTGGTATCGGAACACAGAATCTGCGGCTGATTGAAGTCGACGAGAAGTTTGCGATGAGGCCTTATGCGCTAGAGAAGCAGATTGAAGCTGATAAGCGCGCTGGATTAACTCCGATATTTGTATGCGCGACGGTGGGCACGACTTCTTCGAACGCGATGGATCCGGTGGCGGCAATCGGAGAGGTTACTGAAAAGAACAACCTGTGGCTCCACGTGGATGCGGCAATGTCGGGGACAGCCATGGTGTGTCCCGAGTTTCGGTTTCTGCAGAATGGAGTCGAGTTCGCTGATAGCTACAATTTCAATCCGCATAAGTGGATGGGCGCGAACTTTGACTGCAGCTGCTTCTGGGTGGCGGATAAGAAGGCATTGATTCAAAGCTTAAGCATCTTGCCGGAGTACTTGCGAAACCAGGCGACGGAGTCGGGAGCGGTGATTGATTACCGCGACTGGCACATTCAACTGGGGCGGCGGTTTCGCTCGCTGAAGCTGTGGTTTGTGATCCGCCACTACGGTGTTGAAGGGCTACAGCACAACGTTCGCGAGCACGTGCGCCTGGCGCAGGAGTTCGCCGAATGGGCGCGAAAGGATGATCGATTTGAGTTAGCTGCACCCCTTCCGCTGAACTTGGTCTGTTTCCGACACAAGGCAGGAGATGCCGCGAACCAGACAATCATGGACCGCCTGAACCGCAGTGGCGACTTTTTCCTCACACACACCAAACTGAACGGCAAACTGACTTTGCGGCTGTCTGTGGGGCAGATGCATACGAAGGCGCGACACGTCGCAAGAGCGTGGGCGCGGATTAAGGAAGAAGCCGCACGATTGTGAGTGAAGCAGAGCTCATATAAGAGGCCGCCACCGCCGAGGTTGTTGCGAAAATCGGTGTCGTCTCCAGCAGGACTCGGCTTTTTCCCATTTTCCCTTTCCCGGCACTGCCGTGCCGGGCTTTCACATGCCGCTTCGTCGCTAGAATGTGGATTGTAGCTGCGGCCCGGATTTGCCTCTAGTTCGTGACCGCCTCCGCGGGCTTTTCTTCCGCGATTCAAGGGGTTCGCTATCCCTGTTTCTTGGGCCCGGCGGCTTTCACTTCAGGTGGAGCGTCGAAGTTCTCGAAGTTCTTGGCAAAGCGGTTGCGCAAGTCTTCGGCGGCTCGATCGTATGCCAGTTTGTCGGGCCAGGCGTTGCGCGGGTTCAGCACCTGCGGAGGAACTCCATGGCAAGTCTTGGGAATAATGAATCCAAAGGTAGGCTCAACTTCGAATTCGTGATGGATCAACTCGCCTTCTACCGCAGCATCGACCATGGCGCGTGTATGCGGAATGCTCATGCGGCGTCCTACGCCGTAAGGTCCAGCTTGCCATCCGGTGTTTACGAGCCAGCACTGCGCGTTGTGTTCCCGTAATCGGCGACCGAGCATCTCGGCATAAACCTTGGGTGCCAGAGGAAGGAACGGCGATCCGAAGCATGTGGAGAACGTGGCTGATGGTTCTTTCACGCCAGCTTCGGTTCCCGCAACTTTGGCGGTGTAGCCGGAGAAAAAGTGATACATCGCTTGCTCGGGCGTGAGTTTTGAGATTGGCGGCAGAACTCCGAAGGCGTCGGCAGTAAGGAATACGACGTTCTTCGGATGTCCACCAACTCCCGGGATAACTGCATTGTCGATGAACTCAACGGGATAGGCGGCGCGTGTGTTTTCCGTTTTGCTGTCGTCTTCGTAGTCGGGAATGCGAGTGTGTGAATCAAGCGTTACGTTCTCAAGAACGCATCCGAAGCGCAGCGCATTCCAGATCTGCGGCTCGTTCTGCTTCGAGAGCTTGATGCATTTGGCATAGCATCCGCCCTCGAAGTTGAAGATGCCATCGGCGCTCCATCCATGTTCGTCGTCGCCGATCAGATCCCGCGACGGATCGGCGGAGAGCGTTGTCTTGCCCGTTCCTGAAAGGCCGAAGAATAAGGCGCTGACGCCGTTGTGCCCAACGTTCGCTGAGCAGTGCATCGGGAAGACGTTGCGCGGCGGCAGGAGAAAATTCATCACGCTGAAAATGCCCTTCTTCATTTCACCGGCGTAGGAAGTGCCGCCGATGAGCACGGTGCGGCGCATGAAATTCAAGAGGATGAAGACTTCAGAATTGACGCCATCACGCTTGGGATCTGCCTTGAACTCGGGTGCCGAGATCACCGTGAACTCGGGTTGATGGTGGCGTAGTTCCTCGGATGTGGGACGCAGGAATAGTTGCCGCACGAACAGGTTGTGCCAGGCGTATTCGTTGACGATGCGGACCGGTAAACGATACGCGGGATCGGCACCGCAGAAAAGATCCTGCACGTAGAGTTCGCGTCCCCGCAGGTGTTCCATCACGCGACTGTAGAGAGCGTCGAACCTTTCGGGCTCGAAGGGAGCGTTTACCGCACCCCAGTTGACTGTGTGCTCCGTCATTTCGTCTCTCACGATGAACTTGTCCTTGGGAGATCGGCCGGTTCTGTTCGTATAACCGACGATGGCGCCGTTGGACGCCATTTTGGACTCGTTGCGGCGGATGGAATGCTCGACCAGCAAAGTTGGCGAGAGATTGAAATAGGTTCGTCCTTCACTTAGCAAATCGGCTACGTCGCTCACGTGCATGGTGGTAGCCATACGTAATTCTCCTGGGAGCACCCAAAAACGGGCAGCGAGCAAAAACGCTCTATTCTGCCCTAAAAGTTGCTAGCTTGCCAAGGAACCGGATCACTTTTCGTCAGCAAAACGATATTCCAAAGCACTTATGTCATGCGACGTACCACCTAGGAGAGATGCGAAACCAACAGGTAAGAGTTGTCGACCGAGAAGGGAAGTCAGCCTTGGTTTGTATATGCAATTTGTGCCGACGATTGGCCTGGCGCTAGTCCGAGGAAGTCTTGTAATCGCACGCGGTGCGGCAGGGCTCACAGTACATCAGGCCGTCAGTGCACAGTCGCACATCGATGACAGACTGGCAGAGGCAGCAATATTTTTCACAGAAACAACTGCCTTCGGGTTGTTCACACTGGGCGCAGCGAAACTTCGCCCGACCGGTTGCGGTGCTCATGGGTTTAATTTAGCTCCGGAGCCTGCCTGACAAGTAATGACGTTGGTAATTGCCTGGAGGCATCTTCTCAGGGGCAATCCACAACCTGCTGATTCTTCGTGTCCTATAATTTCGAGCAATGACCTTCCAATATCTGCTTGATGGCGTGGAGTTTCTCAGCCAGAGCGGGAACCCAGACGTCACTGGTGTGGAATATGACTCGCGCCGGGTGAAGCCCGGGTGTGTTTTCGTTGCGATGCGCGGCGAGAGTTCCGATGGAAATCGATTCATCGATCAGGCCATTCAGGCAGGAGCGGTTGCGGTCGTCAGCGATTCGCCAACGGAGATGTCGCGGCAGGGTGTGGCATGGGCGCAGGTGCCACACGGGCGCCGTGCCCTTGCACGAATCAGCGAGAATTTTTATAAGCGTCCGGCCGAGAGGATCGCAATCACCGGTATTACCGGTACGAACGGGAAGAGCACGACGGCTTTTCTCATCGAATCGATCCTGACCGCAGGGGGACGGAAAAGCGCGCTGATCGGCACGATTGAATACCACGTGGCCGGGAAAGTCTATCCCGCGCCACATACAACCCCCGAGGCGCTCGAACTGGCTCGGATTTTCAGCGAGGCTCTGGGACAGGGTGCGACCGATGCGGTGATGGAAGTATCTTCCCACGCTCTCGCGCAAGAGCGCGTCTTTGGTATTCCGTTCGACGTTGCGGTATTTACCAATCTCACGCGAGACCATCTCGACTATCACAAGACCATGGAGGAGTATTTCGCCGCAAAGCGCGTGCTGTTTGAGGGATGCGGCACGGATACGCCGCGAGCGGCAGTTGCGAACCTTGACGACGAGTACGGATCGAAACTGGCGCAGTTCAGCCGCAAACGAAGTTCGACTGTATTGAGTTATGGATGGTCGCGCGGAGATTTTCACGCGCAGAATGCCGATATTACTCCACGCGGTACGCGCTTTGACATGGTCACTCCGAAGGGGAAGCTGGCGATCTTTTCTCCACTGATGGGGCGAGTGAATGTCTACAACATTCTCGCGGCGAGTGCGGCCTGCTTTGCTCGTGGGTGTCCGACTGCATCCATTGCAAAAGGCGTTCTTGAGCTGACCCATGTGCCGGGTCGATTCCAGCGTGTGGATTGTGGGCAACCGTTCACCGTGGTGGTGGATTATGCGCACACCGACGATGCGCTGCGGAACTTGACGTCACTTGCACGAGAATTTGTAACCCGCAGCGGACTGGCAGCCAGGGTGATTACGTTGTTTGGCTGTGGCGGCGATCGTGATCGAGCAAAGCGTCCGCTGATGGGCGAGGCTGCGGGCCGAGGCAGCGACTTTGTGGTGCTGACCTCGGACAATCCGCGGAGCGAGGATCCCGCTGCGATCATTAATGACGCGCTCGTAGGCCTGCAAAAGACGGGCGTCACGTATGCGGTTGAGGCCGACCGGCGGAAAGCGATCGCCTTAGCGATCGGTGAGGCGCGGCCGGGGGACATCGTGCTCCTCGCGGGCAAAGGACATGAGAAAGTCCAAGTCACAGGTGAGGGGGCTCGTCCGTTTGATGACGCGGAAGTGGCGCGAGAAGCCTTGCGAGCAAGCGGATTTGAGTGCGAACCGGCGAGCGCGGAGAAGCAACGATGAAGCTGAGTCTTTCAAAAGTTGGGGAGTTTATTTCTGCGTCAGGCGACTTTCCGAGAGACGAGATCGCACAGGCATATTCCATCGATTCGCGAACGGTCCGGCCGGGGGAACTTTTCTACGCTGTCCGGGGAGAGCGATTGGATGGCCATGACTTTGTTGCGGCTGCGCTCGAGAAAGCTGCGGTCGCCGGGGTGGTGCGCGAAGACCAGTTCGAGAGGTTCCCGGACAAGTCGAGGCTGCTTTTTGTCGAGGACACGCTGGTTGCATTGCAGACGCTGGCCACAGCGGTACGGAAGGTCTGGGGCAAGCCACTGATTGGAGTCACCGGATCGGCAGGGAAGACGACAACCAAAGAAGCGATCGCGCATGTGCTCGGTTCGGAGCGCCGGGTGCTCAAGTCCGAAGGCAACTTCAACAACCATTTTGGATTGCCGCTCATGCTGCTGAAACTCGAGCCTGAGCACGATCTCGCTGTGATTGAAATGGGTATGTCGCATGCGGGTGAAATTCGT